>Ga0206118_100479_pt1 | contig 19530 bp, 26 predicted proteins | sample 3A20Ametagenome_FD_177999 | JGI IMG/M metagenome (GOLD analysis project Ga0206118, IMG submission 177999) | Enriched microbial communities from leaf-cutter ant dump, University of Wisconsin, Madison, United States - 3A20A | ecosystem: Environmental > Terrestrial > Nest > Insects nest > Nest dump... | reverse complement strand
GCAGATTTCCAGCGAGCGCGTGGAGAAGGTCGGCGACAAGCTGAAGGAAGGCGACGTGGTCAAGGTCAAGGTGCTGGAAGTGGACAAGCAGGGCCGCATCCGCCTGTCGATGAAGGCCGTCGAGGAAGGCGAGGGCACCCCGGCCGAGTAAGCCTGGGCACCTGGGTTTCATCCGGAAAAGCGGGCCTCTGGCCCGCTTTTCTTTTGGGGTATCCCGGGCGGCCCGTCGGTGGGTGCCGTCCCCGGGCGCGATGGCGCCGCCGGCACGCCGGAGAGCGCCCACGCAGCCGCGCGGCTTTCCCTGCGTGGTGGAGGCGTGACCTGCCTACAGCCATCGTGCCTCCGCTCCGGCAGCATGGACACGAGCCAGCGGAAAGGGACGGGTGATGCGGGGATGGACCAGCCGATGCTTCGCCCTGGCACGGCGGGGAAGGAACGCGGTGGTGGCCCGTCCGCTGCTTGGCAAGGCCGCCGCGGCCTGCTTTCTGGCTGGCATCGGCATCGTCCTGTGGGCGCCGGCCCTGCCGCCTTCCTGGCTGCGCTGGGCGCTGCTGCTGTCCGGGTTGGCGCTCTGGGGGGCCGGACGCGTGCCCGGGTGGGGCGCGCTGCTGGCAGGGGCCGGCTGGGCGGCGCTGCAGGCCGGCTGGGCGCTGCAGGCGCAGTTGCCGCCCACGCTGGAGCGCAGCCAGGCCGTCATCGCCGGAACCGTGGTATCCCTGCCCGAAGTGGAGTCCAACCGGACGCGCTTCCGCTTCCGGGTCGATGGCGATGAAGCACAGCCCCCGGCCGTACGTGGGCGCCTGCTGCAGCTGGCGTGGTATGACGATTTCGGCAGCACCGAGCCGGGACCGAGGGCGGTGGTGCACGCCGGTTCGCGCTGGCGCTTCCAGGCGCGCCTGCGCGCGCCCCGCGGGCTCGCCAATCCCGGAGGCTTCGACGCCGAGCGCAATGCACTGGCGCAGCGGATCGTCGCCAGCGGGCTGGTCGTGAATGGAGGCGCAAGGCAACTGGCGGCGCCGGCGGGAATCGACGCATGGCGCGAGCGCATCGCCGGGCGGATCGATACTGCCATCGGCGCATCCGCCTCGCGTTATGTGCGGGCCCTCGCCGTAGGCGACACCCGGGCGCTGGACGATGGCGACTGGCACATGCTGCGCGCTACCGGCCTGACCCACCTGATCGCGATTTCCGGTTTCCATGTCGGCATGGTTGCCGGATTCGTCGCCCTGGCCGCGTCCAGCGCGTGGTGGCTGCTGCCCTGGCTGGGGCGGTGCTGCCCGCGCTCGCATGCCGCGGCCATCGCCGCCGTGGCCGGGGCCACGGGCTACGCGGCGGTGGCGGGCTTCGCCCTGCCGACGGTGCGCACGGTGCTGATGGTGGCCGTGGTGGCGCTGGCCAGGCTGGGGCGCCGCCCCGCCAGCGTGGCCGGCTCGCTGGCGCTGGCGGCCCTGGTGGTGCTGGGATGGGACCCGCTGGCCATGCTGACCGCCGGGTTCTGGTTGAGTTTCGCCGGAGTGGCCTGGCTGGTCTGGTGCCTGCCCGAGCGCACGCACTGGCTGCGTGGTTTTCTTTCCGCCCAGTCGGTGGCGACCGTGGGGCTGCTGCCGTTCACCGCTGTCCTGTTCGACCAGGCTTCGCTCGCCGGGCCGCTGGCGAATCTGCTGGCCATTCCCTGGTGGAGCTTGGTGGTGGTGCCGCTGGCGCTGCTCGGAACAGGGCTGGAGGCGCTGCTGCCCGGTGCCGGCAACGGGCCGTGGCGCGCGTCGGCATGGTGCTTCGAACTGAGCTGGTCCGCCCTGTCGTGGCTGGGCAGCAGCCGTTTCGCGCTGTGGTGGCTGCCCGAAGCGCGAAGCATGGCTCTGCCGCTGGCCCTGGCCGGCGCGGTATGGCTGCTGCTGCCGCGCGTGGTCCCCGGCAAGGCGCTGGCCATGCTGCTGTGGTTGCCGCTGCTATGGCCGGCACGCGAGCTTCCACGGTACGGCGAGGTGGAAGTGGCGCTGCTCGACGTGGGGCAGGGGCTGTCGGTCCTGGTGCGCACCCGTGACCACCGCCTGCTCTACGACGCGGGGCCGGCGGTGCGCGATGGTTTCGATGCCGGCGAGCGCGTCGTGGTGCCGGCCCTGCGTGCCCTGGGCGTGCACCGGCTCGATGCCGTGGTCATCAGCCATGGCGACAACGACCATGCCGGCGGTGCGGGTGCCATCCGCAGGGCCATGCCGGTCGCGGCCTGGCACGCGCCGCCGGGCATGCCGCCGGCGCTGGCGGCCCGCGGATGCGGATCGGGCCTGCGCTGGCAGTGGAACGGCGTGCAGTTCGAGTACCTGCATCCACATGCCGGCTTTCCCTACCTGCGCAACGAGTCCAGCTGCGTGCTGCGGATCCGCTCCGGCCATGGCGCGGTGCTGCTGACCGGCGATATAGGCGAGGTCATCGAGAGCGGGCTGGCGCGACGGCAGCGGCCGGAGCTGCGGGCCGACGTGGTGCTGGCCCCGCATCATGGCAGCGCCGGTTCGTCGTTGCCCGGGTTCGTGTCGGCCACGCAGGCGCGGCTGGTGCTGGTGTCGGCCGGGCATGGCAACCGGTTCGGCCACCCCCGGCCGGAGGTGGTGGCGCGCTGGCGCAGGGCGGGCGCCGAGGTGCTGGCGACGCCCGCCAGCGGCGCAGTCAGGGTGTGGCTGGGGGAGCAGGGCCTGCAGCTGCGCGAACGCCGGCAATGGCGTCGCCGCCTCTGGGATGCTGCAGGGCGGGCGCGGGCGGCTGTTATCCTATCGGAGGACGAAAACACGGCCATCGCGCCGGAGGGTTGAAACGTGTGGGAACTGGTCAAGGCCGGCGGTTGGCCGATGGTGCCGCTGCTGCTGTTGGGCGTGCTGGCTTTGGCGATCGTCCTGGAGCGCTTCTGGAGCCTGCGGCGCAATGAAGTGCTGCCGCCCGGCCTGGGGCAGGAAGTCCGCAACTGGGCCGCGCGCGGCAAGCTGGACGCCTCCCACATCGAGTCGCTGCGCGCCAACTCGCCGCTGGGCGCGCTGCTGGCCGCTGCGCTGGAAGCCCGCAACCGCCCGCGCGACCAGATCCGCGAGCGCATCGAGGACACCGGCCGCCATCTGGTGCATCGCATGGGGCGTTACCTCAATGCGCTGGGCACCATCGCTTCGGCGGGTCCGCTGCTCGGCCTGCTGGGTACCGTGATCGGCATGATCCAGATGTTCCTGGGCATCCTCGACCATGGCGTGGGCGACGTGAACCAGCTGGCCGGCGGCATCGGCAAGGCGCTGGTGTGCACCGCCACCGGCATGATCGTGGCCATCCCCGCGCTGATGTTCCACCGCTATTTCCGTGCGCGCGTGGATGGCTACGTGATCGAGATGGAACACGAGGCCGGCGCGCTGCTGGACACGCTCGATGGCCGCCCGGCGGTGATGGCCGCCGCCAGGCCGGCCGCGCCGGCAGCGGCAGTGGCCAAGGCCTGACCCCGCATGCGCATCCGCAACGACCGGGCCCAGGAAGAACCGCATATCGATCTGGTACCGCTGATCGATGTGATCCTGGTGCTGATCATCTTCTTCGTGGTCACCACCACCTTCGACGCGCGTTCCACCCTGCAGGTGCAGCTGCCGACCGCCAGCGACCAGCGCAATGCCGAACCGCCGCGCCCGCTCAGCGTGCTGGTCAACGCCGATGGCCGTTATTTCATCAACGACCAGGAAGTGCTGCGCACCGACGTGGAATCGGTGAAGCGCACCATCGTCCAGGTCGCGGGCGATGACCGCGAACAGACCGTGCTGCTGCGCGCCGACGCGCGCACGCCTTACCAGGCTGTGGTGACGGTGCAGGATGCGCTGGGGCAGCTGGGTTTCCGCCGCATCGCGATCGCCACCGCGCCGGAGGTGCAGCGATGAGCCTGAAGGAGACGCCCTGGCAGACCTACCGGCGCCTGCTGGGTTTCGCCCATCCCTATCGCGGGCTGCTGCTGATGGCCGCGCTGGGCATGCTGATAGAAGCAGTGGCCGGCGGCGGTTTCCTGTGGCTGATGAAGCCGATCACCAACAACCTGGTGAATCCGGAAGACATCAACCCCTGGATGCCGATGGCCATCGTCGCGCTGTTCCTGCTGCGCGGCATCGCCGGCTACCTGACCGACATCGGCATGGGCAGGGCCGCGCGCAGCATCGCCCGCGACCTGCGCGTGCATGTGCTGGGCAAATACCTGCGCCTGCCGGGGCTGCAGTTCGACAACGAACCGGTGCCGTCGATGCTGGTGCGGCTGGGTTCGGACAGCGACCAGGTGGCGCAGGCCGCGGTCGATGCGATGAAGGTGGTGCTGCAGCAGTCGCTGCAGGCGCTGGCTTCGCTGGTGATGATGCTGTGGTACAGCTGGCAGGTGACCCTGGCGATCTTCGTGCTGGCGCCGCCGCTGGCGTGGGTGATGGACAAGGTCGCCAAGCGTTACCGCAGCATCAGCCACCGCATCCAGGAAAGCGGCGCGGAGCTGCTGCAGGCTGCGGACCAGACCCTGTCCAGCCACCAGGAGGTCAAGATCTACGGCGCGCAGCGCAGCGAACTGGAGCGCTATGGCGCGCTGGCCGATACCAACCTGAAGCTGTCGATGAAGGTCGAGGCCACGCGCAGCATCTCCTCGGCCATGGTGCAGCTGATCGGTGCGGTGGGCCTGGCGGCCCTGCTGCTGATCGCCGGCCATGAAGCGGCCGCCGGGCGCCTGACCGTGGGCGATTTCGTGGCGATGATGCTGGCGATGATGGCGATCATCCCCGCACTCAAGCAGCTGACCAACGTGCAGAACATGACCCAGCGCGGCATCGCTTCGGCGCAGCGCCTGTTCGTGGTGCTCGATGCCGAGGACGAGCCGGACACCGGCACCCGCAGGCTGCAGCGCGCCGAAGGGCTGCTGGAATTCCGCGATGTCACCGCGCGCTACCCCGGACAGACCCGGCCGGCGATGGAAGGCGTCAGCTTCATCGCGCGCCCGGGCACGGTAACGGCCATCGTCGGCCGGTCCGGCAGCGGCAAGTCCACCCTGATCAAACTGATCCCGCGTTTCTACGAGCCCGAATCCGGGCAGATCCTGCTCGACGGCCATCCCGTGCAGGAATACCGCCTGGCCGACCTGCGCCGGCAGATCGCGCTGGTCGGGCAGCAGGTGGTGCTGTTCGACGGCAGCATCGCGCAGAACATCGCCTATGGCGAACTGCAGGGCAGCAGCGCCGAACAGCTGGAACAGGCCATCGTCGGCGCCAATGCGCGCGAATTCGTCGATCAGCTGCCGCAGGGCGTGGATGCGCAGGTCGGCGCCAAGGGCGGACGCCTGTCCGGCGGCCAGCGCCAGCGCCTGGCGATCGCGCGCGCCATGCTCAAGGATGCGCCGATCCTGATCCTGGACGAGGCCACCGCGGCGCTGGACAACGAATCCGAACGCCTGGTGCAGGACGCCCTGCAGCGGCTGATGCCCGACCGCACCACGCTGGTGATCGCGCACCGCCTGTCCACCATCGAACACGCCGACCAGGTGCTGGTGATGGACCAGGGCCGGATCGTCGAGCGCGGCACGCACCAGGAACTGCTGGCGCTGGGCGGCCTGTACGAACACCTCTACCGCATGCAGTTCCGGGAAAGGCAGGGCTGATGGCCGGCAAGGGAACGCAGACGCCGGCATGGTGGTATGACGGCGCCCCGGTGCCGTGGACGGCCCGCCTGCTGGCGCCGCTGTATGGCGCCGTCGCCGGCCTGCGCCGCGGGCTGTACCGCCGCGGCTGGCTGCGGCGCCGGCAGGTGCCGGTGCCGGTGATCGTGGTCGGCAACATCACCGCCGGCGGCACCGGCAAGACGCCATTGACCATCGAACTGGTGGAGCGCCTGCGCGAGGCCGGCTGGAAGCCGGGCGTGGCCAGCCGCGGCTATGGCCGCGACGATGCCGGCACCGCCCGCTGGATCACGCCGGACCTGGCGCCGGGGCTGGGCGGCGACGAGCCGGTGCTGATCGCCTGGAAGACCGGCGTGCCGGTACGCGTGGACCAGGACCGCGTCGCCGCCGCCCGGGCCCTGCTAGCGGCCGGCTGCGACGTGGTCGTCTGCGACGACGGGCTGCAGCATTACCGGCTGGCGCGCGACATCGAGATCGAAGTGGTCGACGCGCAGCGGCGCTACGGCAACGGCCTGCTGATGCCGGCCGGCCCGCTGCGCGAACCGGTGGCGCGGGCGCGCGACTGCGATTTCCGTGTGGTCAACCTGGGGCAGGCCAGCGATGGCGAGCAGGCGCCGCTGGCGTCGGGATTCGGCGAATGGACGATGCGGCTGCGCATCGACCGCGCCCGCCCGTTGCGCGGTGGCCGCGAGCGTTCGCTGCAGGGCTTCGCCGGGCAGCGCGTGCATGCCGTGGCCGGCATCGCGCATCCGCAGCGCTTCTTCCAGATGCTGCGCGCGCGCGGCATCGGCGTGGTGCCGCATGCGTTCGCCGATCACCACCGCTACCAGCCGGCGGACCTGTCCTTCGGCAGCGAGCTGCCGGTGCTGATGACCGAAAAGGACGCGGTGAAGTGCAAGACATTCGCCACCGACTGGCACTACGCGGTGCCGTTGCAGGCCGAGTTGCCGGCGGCGTTCTGGGTGGCGCTGCTGGACCGGCTGGGCAAGCTGGCGCGGGCGTGAGCCTGCGTTGGCGGCGCGGCGTGCGGGCTGCGGCACGGGCTGCCGGAACCCTGCCCGACGGCCTGCTCCGGCAGGCAAATGCGAACCCGGTCGAAGCCTTGCCACGCGCCCGTACGCCGCGCCGGCTGCAACCCTTATCCTCATCCGCGACTTCCTCTCCCGCGGCCGTGCGCGTGCCCCGCGCGGGGAGGAGCCATCAAGTTCTGCCCGGAGCGGGCAAGGAGTGCAGATGATCGTGGTTCCTGAATTCGTGGTGGCGATCCCGGCGCGGTATGCGTCCACCCGCCTGCCGGGCAAGCCGCTGGCCCTGCTCGCAGGGCAGCCGATGGTCGTGCACGTGGCGCGGCGCGCGCTGGCTGCCGGCGCCCGCCAGGTATGGGTGGCCACCGACGACAGGCGCATCGCCGATGCGCTCGACGGCCTGGATGGCATCCGCGTGGCGATGACGCGCGCGGACCACGCCTCGGGCACGGACCGGCTGGCCGAATGCGCGCGCCATGCCGGCTGGGATGAACAGGAAATCGTGGTCAACCTGCAGGGCGACGAGCCGTTCGCGCCGGCGGCGGGCATCCGCGCGGTCGCGGCGACCCTGGCCGCCAGCGGCGCGCCGATGGCGACCCTGGCCACGCCGGTGGAGGATGCCGCCACGCTGTTCGATCCCAACGTGGTGAAGCTGGTGCGCAACGCGCAGGGCGACGCGCTGTACTTCAGCCGCGCGCCGATTCCCTGGCACCGCGACGCCTTCGCCCGTTCGACGGCGCAGCTGCCGCAGGCGCAATGGCTGCGCCATATCGGCATCTATGGCTACCGCGCCGGCTTCCTGCAGCAGTTCGCGGCGATGCCGCCGGGCACGCTGGAGCAGATCGAATCGCTGGAACAGCTGCGCGTGCTGGAGGCGGGCTTCCGCATCGCCGCCGCGCTGTCGCCCGAGCCGTTCCCGCCGGGCATCGACACCCCCGAAGACCTCGCGCGCGCGGCCGCATTGCTGGAGGACGTCCGTTGAGGCTGCTGGTGGTGTGCCTGGGCAACATCTGCCGCTCGCCGATGGGCGAGGGCGCCCTGCGTGCCCGCATCGAACGCTCGCCGCTGGCCGGCCGCGTGGAAGTGGATTCGGCCGGCACCGCCGGCTGGCACCACGGCAAGGCGCCGGACCCGCGCGCCGTGGCCTGCGCGCGCCGCCACGGCGTGGATATTTCCGGCCTGCGCGCGCGCCAGCTGCAGCCTGCCGACTTCCTGCGCTTCGACCACATCCTGTGCGCGGACCCGGGCAATCTGGACGACGCCCTGGCGCTGGCGCCCCCGGAGGCGCGCGCGAAGGCCACCCTGTTGCTGCCCTGGGCGGGCATCGCCAGCGCCAGCGTGGTGCCGGACCCGTATTACGGCGACGACGCGGATTTCGAACACAGCTGGACGCTGCTGGAGGCGGCCGCCGAAGCGGCGGTGAGGCGCCTGTCGGCGCGGTCCGACTCCGGCATAATCGGCCCATGAACGCTCAGCCCGCGATGGATCTTCCCAAGTCCGGCATCTGGCTCAACGCGGCGCCGTCCACGTTGCAGGACCATGCCGGCCGCCCTCTGGTGCTGGCCTTCGTCAATGCCGCCTCGGTCTGGTGCGTGCAGCGGCTGTCCGAGGTGCTGCAGTGGCAGGCGCGCAATCCCGGGCGCCTGCAGCTGCTGGTCGTGCAGGTGCCGCGCTTCGATTTCGAACGCGAGCCGCAGCCGGCCCTGAAGCTGCTGCGCCGCCATGGCGTCACCGCCCCGATCCTGCTGGACGCGCAATGGGAAGCCTGGCGCCGGTTCGGCGTCGAGGCCTGGCCGACCCTGCTGCTGATCGACGCCCAGGGCCAGGAGCGCGAGCGCCTGGTCGGCGCCGCAGGCGACCTGGAGCGCAGCCTCAACGCCTTGTGCGAAGGCCTGGCGCGGCCGCTGGACGAAGACCTGCGCGCGACCGCGGAAATCAATGTGGAACCGCGCCTGCCGCTGCGTTTCCCCGCGGGGCTGGCGGCCAGCGCCGACCGGCTTTATGTCGCCGATACCGGTCACCACCGCATCCTGGAGTGCACCCATGGCGGCCGCGTGCTGCGCCAGTTCGGCGTGGGCAGCGCGGACCTGGTCAACGGCCCGGCGGCCGATGCGGCCTTCAACCGGCCGCATGGCCTGGCGCTGGAACGCGAGATGCTCTACGTCGCCGATACCGGCAACCACGCCCTGCGCCGCATCCACCTGCCGAGCGGGCAGGTGGACACCCTGTGCGGCACCGGGCGCGCCGGCGATCCGGTGGCCGGCGTGCTGTCCCAGCCCTGGGACAGCCCGCTGAACCACCCGCTGGACCTCGCCGTCGCCGACAACCAGCTGCACATCGCCATGGCCGGCGACAACCACATCTGGAGCTACGACCTGGGCATCCGCGCGCTGCGCTGGCGCGCCGGCGCCGGCGCGGTGGAAGTGCGCGACGGCGGCGGCCACCTGGCCGCGTTCGCCCAACCCTGCGGCGTGCTGGCGGTGCAGCAGGTGCTGTATGTCTGCGATGCGCTGGGTTCGGCGATCCGTTCGGTGCAGCTGCGCGGCGACGTGGTGCAGACGCTGGTCGGGCAGGGGCCCTGGGAGTTCGGCAATACCGACGGGCCGCGCGTGCGTGCGCACCTGCAGTATCCGCAGGCGATCGCGATGGGCAGCGAATCGCCGCTGCTGTGGATCGCCGATGCCGGCAACGGCTGCCTGCGCATGCTGCGCCTGGGCGGTGGCGACCTGACCACGGTCAACCTGCCGCGCCGCCTGCATGGCCCGGCCGCCCTGGCGGTGGCCGCCGGCGCGGTGTGGATCGCCGAGACCGACGCGCACGCGATCCTGCGTTTCGATCCGGTCAGCGGCGAACTGGGCCACGTGCCGATCGAGGGATGAGCGGCAAGGCGACAAGCGGGTTCGACGGCAAGGCGTATGCGGCGGCGCTGAGCACGGCGCCGGGCGTCTACCGCATGTACGCGGCCGACGACACGCTGCTGTACGTCGGCAAGGCCGGCGCGCTGCGCAAGCGCGTGGGCAGTTATTTCAACGGCTCGCCGAAGAGCCGGCGCATCATGATGATGCTCGCGCAGGTGGCGCGGATGGACGTGACCGTCACCCGCACCGAAGCCGAGGCGCTGCTGCTGGAGAACCAGCTGATCAAGTCGCTGGCGCCGCGCTACAACGTGTCCCTTCGCGACGACAAGACCTATCCGCAGGTGCTGCTCACCCGCGAGCAATGGCCGCGCATCGCGTTGCATCGCGGCCCGCGCTCGGTGCCGGGGCGCTACTACGGCCCGTACCCGGGCGTGGGCGCGGTGCGCGAGACGCTGAACCTGATGCACAAGCTGTTCAAGCTGCGCAGCTGCGAGGACAGCGTGTTCCGCAACCGCTCGCGCCCGTGCCTGCAGTACCAGATCGGCCGTTGCAGCGCGCCCTGCGTGGAGCTGGTGGCGCAGGCCGAGTACGATGAATCGGTGCGGCGCGCGGCGTTGTTCCTCGAGGGCAGGAGCGACCAGCTCGCCGACGAACTGATGCAGGCCATGCAGCAGGCCAGCGACGCGCTGGAGTTCGAGCGCGCCGCGCGCCTGCGCGACCTGGTGGCGTCGCTGCGCAGCATGCAGAACCGGCAGTACGTGGACGGCCGCGCCGCCGACCTCGACGTGCTGGCCTGCGCCATGCAGGGGGCCAGCGCCTGCGTGCTGCTGCTGGCCTTCCGCGATGGCCGCAACCTCGGCACGCGCGCCTTCTTCCCGCGCACCAACGGCGAGGACAGCGCCGAGGAAGTGCTGGCCGCGTTCGTGTCGCAGTACTACGTCGAGCACGCGCCGCCACCGGAAGTGCTGCTGGACCGCGAGATTCCCGACGCGGAAATGATCGAGGCGGCCCTGACCATGGCGGCCGAGCGGAAGGTCGCGCTGAAATGGAACGTGCGCGGCGAGCGTGCCGGTTACGTGGAGCTCGCCAGCCGCAACGCGCAGATCACCCTGGTCAGCGAACTGGACAGCCGTGGCGCGCAGCATGCGCGCAGCGAAGCGGTACGCGAACTGCTGGGCCTGGCCGAACCGGTCCGGCGCGTGGAATGTTTCGACATCAGCCACACCATGGGCGAGGCGACCGTGGCCTCGTGCGTGGTGTTCGACGCCGCCGGCCCGGTGCGCTCGCAGTACCGCCGTTACAACATCAGCGGCATCGAACCCGGCGACGATTACGCGGCCATGCGCCAGGCCATCGACCGCAGGTTCCGCCGCGCGGTGGAAGAGGGGGGCGTGCTGCCGGACGTGCTGCTGATCGATGGCGGCGCCGGGCAGCTCGCGCAGGCGCAGGCCGCGCTGGCCGACCTGGGCGTCGAAGGCGTGCTGCTGGTCGGCGTCGCCAAGGGCGTGGAGCGTCGCGCCGGCCATGAGGCGCTGGTGCTGCCGGACGGCCGCGAGATCCGTCCCGGCGCGGCATCGCCGGCGCTGCAGTTCATCCAGCAGGTGCGCGACGAGGCGCACCGTTTTGCGATCACCGGCCACCGCGGGCGCCGACAGAAAGCGCGCATGACCAGCAAGCTGGAGGATATTCCCGGCATCGGCCCGCGCCGCCGGGCCAGCCTGCTCAAGCATTTCGGCGGACTGGCGGGGTTGAAGGCCGCCGGCGAAGCCGAGATCGCGCGTGTGGAAGGCATCAATGCCGCCCTTGCAACGCGCATCTACGCTAACCTTCATGGACTGTCGATCCCGGATCCGGCAGCGGAGTAGAGCTGTAATGACCTTGACCGTACCCACCTGGCTAACGCTGCTGCGGATCGTGATGATCCCGGTGCTGGTGCTGGTGTTCTACCTGCCGTACACGTGGACGAATTTCGCCGCCGCCGCGGTGTTCGGCCTGGCGGCGATCACCGACTGGCTCGATGGCTGGGTCGCGCGCCGCTACGAGATGCACTCTGCGTTCGGCGCCTTCCTCGACCCGGTGGCGGACAAGCTGATGGTCGCGGTGGCGTTGTTCCTGATCGTGCAGGGGCATCCCACCGCCTGGATGGCATTCTGGGCCGCGGTGATCGTCGGCCGCGAGATCGCGGTATCGGCGCTGCGCGAATGGATGGCCGAGATCGGCCAGCGCGCCAAGGTGCGCGTGGCGATGATCGGAAAGATCAAGACCACCGCGCAGATGATCGCGCTGCTGTGCCTGCTGTACTCCGTGTCGCCCAATACGCCGGTCGCCAGCATCTGGATGGGCGGGCCGATATTCCATATAGGCGACTGGATGCTGGCGATCGCCGCCATGCTGACGCTGGTGTCCGCGGTGCAGTACCTGCGCGCGGCCTGGCCGAGCCTGCGCGAGGACGAAATCGCCGCGCGTTCGCAGTCGAAAAAAAGATGAAACAAGGCTGTTGACAGGCAGGCGATTGCATGTAGAATTTCGCCTCCCAAGCGGGAATAGCTCAGTTGGTAGAGCGCAACCTTGCCAAGGTTGAGGTCGCGAGTTCGAGTCTCGTTTCCCGCTCCAGATCGATGAAGCCACCGGGTTTGCAACGGAGCGGCATCGAGGGAATCACCTCAGGATGTCGGACGGCCCGGTGGCTGCAGACGGTATCCACCGGGTGGCCGGAAGCCTCCGGAGAGCGTGAAGAAAGTTGTTAAAAAGGCTGGCGCAACCTCTACGAAGTCTGTAGAATGCACGGCTCCCCAAGCGGGAATAGCTCAGTTGGTAGAGCGCAACCTTGCCAAGGTTGAGGTCGCGAGTTCGAGTCTCGTTTCCCGCTCCAGATAAGGAAAAGGCCCCGCGAGCGGGGTTTTTTCATATCGGGAGGATGTTTTTCCTCCTGTACAATCGAAAAGATTCTGGCCTGGTAGCAGAGTGGTTATGCAGCGGATTGCAAATCCGCGTACGCCGGTTCGATTCCGACCCAGGCCTCCATTTGAAGCCCTGATAATTCAGGGCTTTTTTCTTGCCCGGCGTTCTAGCCAATCCGGCAACATGGCCCGATTACGGGGTGAAATAGCCCGTTTGCCACTCGTTTTCGGGTGGCAAACTCGCGGAAGCATGCGTACAGTGCGTCCACGCGAGTTTAGGGGGCGGTATCGATGGCGACGAAAAGGAAGCGGGGCAACTCCTGGCACTACATCGTGAAGCGGGCCGGCGTGCTGCCCAAGCCGGTGTATCTGAGCTTCGACGTGGAGAAGGAGGGCGACGAATATGTCGCTCGTCTAGAGGCGTTACTGGACCGCGGCATCGTGCCCGAGGAGTTCGCGCAGCCGAAGTCCGAAGCGAAGCTGTTGCGTAGTCGCGTCGCCGAATATCAGAGTAGGCAGGCCGTCTCCGTGGACGATGCCAAGCTGCTGCCCGTCGTGCTGTCGCGCTTGCCCATCGGCATCACCCTGGCCGAACTCACGTTCCATTGGGCGACGGAGTGGGTCACGTCGATGAAGCGCGTGCAGAACCTGTCGCCATCAACCATCCGGCACCACGTCGGCGCACTCTCGCGCGCGTTGGACTGGCTCGCTGCACAAGGTGACCTACCGACGAATCCGCTGCGCCTTCTGCCGCGCGGATATTCGACGTACACCGACGACGACGCGGCGGCCGTGGTCGCCATCGAAGGTGCGCGGAAGGAGGATCAGGAACGCGACCGCCGGCTGGAGGAGGGCGAGGAAGAGAGAATCCGGGCCATCCTCGATGGGGAGAAACCCGCCGGGCGCCAGCGCGCCCTGGAGCTGCACCACAAGGAATCGCTGCAACTGCTGTTCGATATGGCGCTCGAAACCGCGATGCGCATGCGCGAGATGTACACGCTGACGTTTGAGCAGATCGACATCAAGCGCCGCACCATCTTCCTGGACAAGACCAAGAACGGCAGCAAGCGGCAGGTGCCAATCTCCTCGGTGCTGCTCGCCAAGCTGCAGGCGTACGACGGCAACTACGACGGCCGCCCGTTCCCGTGGTGGGATGGCGACCTGTCGAAGGATGTACTCAAGAAGGTGACCTCCCGCCTGTCGCGGCAGTACGACCGCATCTTCCAGGCCGCTGGGTGCGTGGATCTGAATTTCCACGACCTCCGGCACGAGGCCACGAGCCGGCTGTTCGAGCGCACCACGTTGAGCGACCTGGAGATAGCCAAGATCACCGGCCACAAGGACGCCCGGATGCTGGCGCGATACGCGAACCTGCGCGGCTCGAACCTCGCCGAGCGCCTGTGGTAATCAGCCGCCCGGTGTCTCGTAGGCGCGCAGGTCCGGCGCGGCCTGCCGGCGCAGCTTGGGCCTGACCGCCGGCGTCGCTGGCTTCGGCGTCCTGTCCTTGCCGGTGGCCGCTTTGCGGCGCTGCTCGGCCTGTCGCCGGCCCTCCTCGCGGATGTAGTCTCGAACGTCCTCCCGGAGCAGAACAGTGTGCTTCTGGTTCAGTCGCAGCGCCGGGAGCTGGCCCGTATCAACAAGCTCCCGCGTTGCATCGAGCCCAAGCCGCAGCATGACGGCTGCATCTTCGATTCCGATGGTGTCCTCATGCTCGGCCATGGGGGCTTTCCTCCTGTTGCAGCCGGCCATCTACGTTCGGATCGGCGATCCGCAGCGGCGGCGCCATGCGCTTCATCGTCCCGTCCACTTGTGGCTGGTATCGCGGCACGAACTCGAACATGCCGCCGTGACCAAACAGCATTTCGTCGGTGCGCGCCTTCAGCTCCTCGTTGTGGATCATTTCGTGCATGAAAGCCAGTTGCACTGCTCGGAACATCGGGCTGTTCTTCCAGTCGTCGTCCCGATGCTCCGCGGAGTTCTCGAGACCCCAGACGAACACGATCTTCACAATCCCGGCGTCAGCCGGCACGTTGGACCGATCCACGGGATTGACGTTCAGCAGGTCCATTTGCAGTGCTTGGGGGATGTAGGCATCGATCTCCGGCGCGCATTGCACCAGCTTCTGGCCGACGCTGCGCATGTGCCCGTGCAGCATTTTAAGGTCAGCACGCAGTTCATTGGCGCGCGTCTCGAGTACGGCTGCGCGACGCAGTAGCATGGGATGCCCCCCGGCTCGGAGCAGCCTGACCTTCCGCTCCAGAAGTTGGATGCCGGTCCAAAGCGAATCTTCTGCACGGACCAGGTATAGGCAGGAATGGCGCATGTCGAGCACTGCCACCATGCAACCGCGCTGCGAGGTGAGGTCGTAGTACTTCATGCCTCGCCCTCCATCCGCTGCCAGCGCGGATTCGTGAGGCCGCCGTGGAGGTCGGTAACGCGAACCGTATCGACGTGAGCATCGCGCGCAACCAAGATGCCGTCGCAGGCCTCCACAACGATTACCTCTTCCTCCCCCTCGTTCTCGTCGCAGGTGAAGCGGTAGCGGCCGGGCACGTTGGGCGCCTCGTCCAGCCAGGGAGCGGGCGGGGACAGCGCGAAGGGCTGCACCACGAGATCGACCGTCCTGTCGTCGCCGGCGCCGCGATCCACCCCGAACACCACGGCTGGCGACAGGGTGCGTGCGACCGGCCCCAGGCTGCCGGCGGCGTCCACGTCCACGATGGCCCCTTCCTGCCGCTGCAGCAGCCGCTCCAGTGACTTCACCGCAGCGCGAATGTACTTGGGCACCGCGGCGGCGCGTTGGTGGTGTTCGACCAGCCGGGCCTTGGCCGTGTCGTCCAGCCCATCCGCCGTGATGGCGCCCTTGTCGGCGAGGCCGGCGACGGTCTGCACGATCTCGTCTGGGGTCTGTCCGATCTCGCAGCGCACCCAGCCAAGCAGCCGGCGCAGGTGGTTGGTCTCCGCCTGTGTCAGGTTCGGTTTCATGGGTAGGTGTCTCCGTTCCGGCCGTGCTGGGGCGCGGTGAAGTAGCTGTAGTGCCGGCCGAACTCGCCGGTGAACTTGCGCTCAAGCCGGTCCGCGTGGGCGCGCCAGTAGTCCTCGCGCGCCGGCTGCGTCGAGGCGTTCATCAGGCACCGGAGCACGGCCGATTCGGTCGCTCGCGCCAATACCATGCGGTCGGCCGCGTCGTAGCGGCTGGAGAGGTCTCGGCTCATGACTCTGCTCCCGACCCGGTGGCGAATATGTCGAGCGCGGCATCCAGTGTTTCGGGGTTGCCGTTGTCGCGCAGCCATCGAGCGTTGAACACATCGCGGACGGCCAGGCCTGCCTTGTCGCGCAGGATGCGATAGCGGCCCACATCGTCCTGCGCTCGGTCGCGCGCGGCCTCGGCCTCGGCCAGCATGACGCGCAGGCGGTCGATCTCCTGCTGTCGCCTATCGGCCAATGTTGCCTCGGCCTCTGCTGCCATGCGGTAATGCTTCAGCTGGGTGGACAGGCGGTCGATGGCGGATTGGTCGTAGAGTGCAACGGTCTCTTCGTCTTGGTAGTCGGTGAAGAATGACTCACCTGCATCATTGGTTGCCTTCCAGCACGCAAGGTCTACCCACGCCACCGGCTTGATATCGTTCTCGCTCACGATTCGGTGCCCTCCACGTAGGCCCGCATGGCGTGCGGATTGGTGAGGTTGAAGAACCAGGCATCGAGCCTGGCCAGGAATAGCCAGCGATGCGTGCTGCGCTCGAAGTCGGGCAGGCCGGCGAAGCCGGTCACCATGACGCGGTACTTCATAGCAGCACCCCGGCGCCGCCGCTGGAGCGTTTTGCCGCGTCCACCTTCGCCTGCTGTGCCTTCGTCAACTTGATGCCGAGCGTCTTGGTGTGGGTGGCGATGCTGTCCGCTGCGAACTTCATTTCGCGGCGGAGCGAGCGGCGCGCGCCCGCCTCCAGGTGCTGCTTCATCTGCTCCTTCGTGATGACGCCGAGCCGCTGCAGCGCCCGCATGGTGGAGGTCTGAATGGCGCTGGTTCCGAGCGTGTAGGTGACCTTCGCGCTCAGGCTGCTGTAGACCGTGCCGTCGTTCGCCAGCAACAGGGTCACGCGCCCATCGCGGGTTGCCTTGACCACCTTGATGGTGCGGTTGGTCGGGATCGGCTCAAGGAACAGCGTGTCGATCTTCTGGACCGGGGACATGTAGTTGGTCACGGCTGCTCCCCTCCATCTTCAATCTTCCGCAGGGCGTCCGCGGCCTGCTGTGCGCTCAACGGCGCACCTGCCACCTTGACCGATACCGTTGGCGCAGGACGCTCCTGTAGGGAGTTCTCCCAGCCGTCGAAACGGAGCCTGCCGGAGATGGGTTGAATGCGGCCGTCATCGGCATCCCAGAGCGTGAACTCGTCGCTGCCAAGCTCGGTATCCGGGTAGGGGCGATTCTCGTACCAGCTCCATTGTCCGTCGGCGTCCATGGCGATGAATCGCGCCCAGGCCGGCGCGCCGTCCCAGCTGGGCGCCGGCGGAGCCGGAGGCGGTGGCGTGGCGGCGGCCGTAGCCCGGCCCTGCATGCCGTGCTGCGTGTGGAACAGCCCGTGGCGTCCCGCGCGGACCTGATAGCCCGGCTCCATGCGGAGGGTGATGGTGTCGGCCTGGAAGTTGGCGGACAGAAGTTCCCCGAAGGCGATGGCCTCCGGAAGGCGCCCGGTGCGCGCCTCGTTCAGCGCGTCGGCGGCACGGTCCAGCAGCTCGGCGGTGATGCGGTCCTGCGCCGGAAGCACGCAGCCGGTGGGCGTGCGCAGGGTCGTCGCGGCCGAGCGCAGTTCGTTGATGATGTCCATGCTCATGGCGCGTGGCTCCATGCGTTGGGGTTGGCGATGGTGGTGGGCGCGCTCCAGATCATTCGCAAGCCATTGCGGTGTGCAGGGAGCGCGCGGGCGCGGCGCGTGGGGTAGGGCAAGTCAGGGAACGCGAGTTCCACCAGTTGGCGGATGGCGATCTTCTTCTTCTGCCCGTCTCGATACAGGCAGACCCGGGCCGTGCCGCCGCGCTTGTTCTTGAACGGATGCAGCACCTTTCCAGCCTTGGAGCACTGGCCGGTGCTGCCGCATCGGGCGGTCCTGGCGATAGACCTGACTCGCCCGTCGGCCCGGACTTGGTAGATGCCGCTCCAGCCGGGGATGTCCCTCCACGGCATGCCGGTCATGGAACCACCTCGAGCTTCGCCGCGACGGTGTTTGCCCTGTAGTCGATCATCCGGATTACGGAGGCGATCTCGTTAGGGAAGTCGGCGGCGTTGATGGTCGCGTCTGCGCGAAGGATCTCGCACACGCCGCCAATGTCCCATAGCGCCTCCAGTGCCTCCGCGAGCGCAAGTTCCAGAGCCTTCACTCGCTGGCTCTGTGTGCTGCGGCCCTTCATGCTGCACCTCCGGGTGAACCAGCGGCAGCCCTTGAAAGCTGGGTGGCGATGCTTGCCAGCAGCTGGTTCTGCAGATGCAGAAGTTCCGCGACGCCGTGAGCAATGTCGCCTGCCTCCGTGTCTGAGCTTTCGATGATGGTTTCGAGAATCGCCGCCGCGGCACCGACTGTTGCGGCGACACTATTGATGGCCTGATGGAGGCTCTCGGCACTCGCGGGCTTCACGTCCGCTCTGTAGTCGATGATCGCGCTCATGCCGGCCACCCCAGCTGTGCCTTTACGGCTTCCTCCCACTGGATACCGAAGCGGGCCGCGCGGCGAACCACAAACTGCCGCACCCGCTGGTGCGATGCCTCGCTCCACTCGTTCTCCGGCAGGGCGCAGCAGGCATGGCACAACACGTAGGGCAGCATCCCGCACGGCCGGCTGATCTCGCTTCGCTGGCTAGTGAGATAGCCGGTCGGCTTGTCGCAGCAATCGCATGCGATGGGGTCAAGCCTGGTGGGGCGCGTGAGCGCCGTGTTTCCCGTGATGCTCATGGGGTGGTTCCTCCAGCCGCCTCGCGCAGCGCCGACGCCATTTCCAACAGCACGTCGAGCATGAACAGGTCGTCGTAATGCATCGGGACGGTCTTGTCGCCGGTGCTGGTGACCATGGATTCCCGGATGAATCGGTGCACGAAGTCCGTGGTGATGTCGGCCAGGCTGTTGGCGTGGAAGCTACCTACGCCGGCCTGCACCTGGAACATGCACAGTCCATCCACAGGGATGTCGTGGAAGCCGCGCGCCTTCGTGCGCAGTTCGGTATCAGCCACGGCGCACCCCCTTGATCTTCTCGCCCTGCAGCCCGGAACCTCGGCGGACGAATTCCTCCCTCACCTGGTACTGCAGGTCGAGCATGCCTTCGAGGTTCTCGGTCAGGTGCATCACCAGCCAGCCGGCGGCGTTGTTATCGAAGCCGCCTCGGGCTTCTTCGTACGCCGAGATCAGATCTCCAGCGGTGCGGAGGCCGGACAGCGCCGCTTCCCTCATGTTGAGCAGCGCGCCGTCGATCCTCTTCAACTCCTCGAACGAGAGCTTCCCCAGCCAAATGATCGATCCGCCTTCGCTGGTCTTGGTGTGGTCGGTGAAGGTGTTGAGAATAGTCTGGAGGTTCATGGCGTCCCCCCGTCGGTGACGTGGAAGCTCGTCTCGATGTACTCCTCGACGCGAACCAGCATGTCGGTCACAGCCCACGCGGAGCCGCCGATGCCCTCGGCCGCATCTGCCTGATAGGCGGCGGTGTTGATGACCTGGGCGACTGCCTGCGCCTGCACCAGCACGTTGAACATGTCGCGGGAGAAGGGCGGCCTGCCGGCGGTCGGGCTTACCGGTTTCACCTCGATGGGACCATCGTCGCGGGTGGGCTTGATGGGGTCGGTCAGATCTTGCAGCCGGCGCGCCGAGAGGTAGGCGTCATAGCCGATGGCGTGGACGGTTTTGTCGTCCACCTCGTCCATGCCGCCAGTGGCGAGCGTGTCCATGACCGCGACGAGCTTGCGGACGATCAGGCCGATTTCATCGAGTTGTTCCAGCGTCACGCCGCCGGGCGCGGTTTCGGGTACAGTCTGCGTCGCCATGTGATTACTCCTGCGTCTTGGTCGATGAAGGGGATTGCTTGGCAGACGGCTGGGGCGTTGGCG
>Ga0206118_100478_pt1 | contig 19562 bp, 10 predicted proteins | sample 3A20Ametagenome_FD_177999 | JGI IMG/M metagenome (GOLD analysis project Ga0206118, IMG submission 177999) | Enriched microbial communities from leaf-cutter ant dump, University of Wisconsin, Madison, United States - 3A20A | ecosystem: Environmental > Terrestrial > Nest > Insects nest > Nest dump... | reverse complement strand
TTCCTATGCCGACGAGCCGGACAAGCTGATCGACCAGCTTGCCGCCGACGAGGCGATCCGCGAGGCCGACACGCTGCTCCTGACCGTGCCGAACCAGCTCGGCGTCGAATACAACGCCCATGTCATGGAGGCGATCCTGAAGCACGTCGCGCCGGCCCTCGGCTGGCGCTGACGAAAACGCCGCGGAAGAGGTTCCGCGGCGTTTTATTCCCAGCCTTGCGAACGATCAGGCGAGATCGAAACGGTCGGCGTTCATGACCTTGTTCCAGGCCGAGACGAAGTCCTTCACGAACTTGCCCCCGGCATCGGCCGAACCGTAGACCTCGGCGAACGCGCGCAGCTGAGAGTGCGAGCCGAAGATCAGGTCGACGCGGGTGCCGGTCCATTTCGGCGCGCCGCTCTTGCGGTCGCGGCCTTCATAGACACCGTCCCTGCCGGCGACCGGCGACCAGACCGTGCCCATGTCGAGCAGGTTGACGAAGAAGTCGTTCGTCAACGCTTCCGGGCGGGCGGTGAGGACGCCATGCTCCGGCTGGCCGGCCTTCAGGACGCGCAGGCCGCCGACGAGCACCGTCATTTCCGGCGCGGTCAGCGTCAGCAGGTTGGCGCGGTCGACCAGCGCTTCCTCCTGCTTCATGAACTGGTGGCGGCTTGCGTTCACATAGTTGCGGAAGCCGTCCATGCGGGGCTCCAGCACCGCGAAGGACGCGGCGTCGGTCTGGGCCTCGGACGCATCCATGCGGCCGGGAGTGAACGGCACCGTGACGTCATGGCCGCCGGCCTTGGCCGCCTTCTCGACGCCGACGGCGCCCGCCAGCACGATCAGGTCGGCAAGCGAGATCTTCTTGCCGCCCGTCTGGGCCGCGTCGAAATCCCTGCGGATGCCGTCGAGAACGGCGAGGACCTTCTGCAGCTGGGCCGGCTGGTTGACCTCCCAGTCCTTCTGCGGGGCGAGGCGGACGCGCGCGCCGTTGGCGCCGCCCCGCTTGTCCGAGCCGCGGAAGGTCGAGGCCGAGGCCCAGGCGGTGGAGACCAGCTCCTGCACGCCGAGGCCCGAGGCGACGACCTTGGCCTTGAGGCCGGCAATGTCCTTCTCGTCGACCAGCGGATGGTCGACGGCCGGGATGACGTCCTGCCAGATCAGGTCCTCGGCCGGCACTTCCGGGCCGAGATAGCGCGCCTTCGGGCCCATGTCGCGATGGGTCAGCTTGAACCAGGCGCGGGCGAAGGCGTCGGCGAACTGGTCCGGGTTTTCGAGGAAGCGGCGGGAGATCTTCTCGTAGACCGGGTCGAAGCGCAGCGAAAGGTCGGTCGTCAGCATGGTCGGGACATGCTTGCGGCCGGGCTCGAAGGCGTCCGGGACGGAGGGGGCGGCATTCTTCGCCGTCCACTGCTTGGCACCGGCGGGGCTGCGCGTCAGCTCCCATTCGAAGCCGAACAGGTTCTCGAAGAAATAGTTGCTCCAGCGCGTCGGCGTCTGGCTCCAGGTGACTTCCGGGCCGGCGGTGATGGCATCCTTGCCGATCCCCGTGCCGAAGGTGCTCTTCCAGCCGAGGCCCTGGTCCTCGAGCGCGCCGCCTTCCGGCTCCACGCCGATCAGCGAGGGATCGCCCGCGCCGTGGGTCTTGCCGAAGGTATGGCCCCCGGCGATCAGCGCGACGGTCTCCTCGTCGTCCATCGCCATGCGGGCGAAGGTCTCGCGGATGTCATGCGCGGCGGCGACCGGGTCCGGGTTGCCGTTCGGGCCTTCCGGGTTGACGTAGATGAGGCCCATCTGCACGGCGCCCAGCGGCTCGGCAAGCTGGCGCTCGCCGCTGTAGCGCTCGTCGCCGAGCCAGGTGCCTTCCGGGCCCCAGTAAAGCTCTTCCGGCTCCCAGACGTCGGCGCGGCCGCCGGCAAATCCGAAGGTCTTGAAGCCCATGGATTCGAGCGCGACATTGCCGGTGAGCACGAGGAGGTCGGCCCAGGAGATCCGGTTGCCGTATTTCTGCTTGATCGGCCACAGCAGGCGGCGGGCTTTGTCGAGGTTGGCATTGTCCGGCCAGCTGTTGAGCGGGGCGAAGCGCTGCTGGCCCTGGCCGGCGCCGCCGCGGCCGTCCGTGATGCGGTAGGTGCCGGCCGAATGCCAGGCCATGCGCACGAAGAGACCGCCGTAATGGCCGAAGTCGGCCGGCCACCAGTCCTGCGAATCCGTCATCAGCGCATGAAGGTCCTGCTTCAGCGCGGCAAGGTCGAGCTTCTTGAATTCCTCCGCATAGTCGAAGTCCTTGCCCATCGGGTCGGACAGGCCGGAATGCTGGTGCAGGATTTGCACGTCCAGCAGCTCCGGCCACCATTCGCGGTTCGACCGGGCCTTGGGCGCGGCATGGGCGACGGGACACTTGCCTGCGGTGTCGGTTTTCTGGTCCATGGTTCTCTCCTGTTGTCTGTGTGGTCTTGCAAGACGCTCGCTTCCTCTTACCGGAAGCAAATGATAATTTTAAGTTGGATTTACTGATCGTCTTGATAAGATAAAATTATGACGAACTTCACCCTGAAGCAGCTTCGCTATTTCGAAGCCCTTGCGCGCCACGGCCGTTTCCGGCTGGCGGCGGAGGCCTGCGCCATTTCGCAGCCCGCGCTCTCCATGCAGATCAAGGAGCTGGAGGAGGAGCTTGGCAACGATCTCTTCGAGCGCGGCGCCCGCGAAGTGAAGCTCACCGCCTTCGGCGAGACCTTCGCATACCGGGTACGGGACATCCTGCGGGCGGCGGACGAACTGGCGGAGCTGGCCCGCGCTTCGCGCAGCCGGTTCCTCGCGCAGCTGCGCATCGGCATCATCCCCACCGTCGCGCCCTATCTGCTGCCGGCCATCATAAACGATCTCAACCGCACATTCGACGGCATTCGCATCGATGTGCGCGAAACGCAGACGGCGAGGCTCATCCAGGAGCTGATGCAGGGCGGGCTGGACGTCGCCATCGTCGCCCTGCCCGTCTCCGAACCCTCGGTCACCGAATTCACCCTGTTCCGGGAGGATTTCATGCTGGTGCGCCACCGCGCGGACGAGGGCAAGCCGGTTCCCGAACGCGATGCGCTGCGCGAAATGCGGCTGCTCCTGCTCGAGGAGGGCCATTGCTTCCGCGAGCAGGCGCTTTCCTTCTGCCGGATCGGCCCCGCACGCCTGCGCGAGATCATGGAGGGAAGCTCCCTTTCCACGCTCGTGCAGATGGTGGGCGCCGGGATCGGCGTCACCCTCATCCCGGAAATGGCCGTGCCGGTCGAGACACGGTCGGCGCAGGTCTCCATCGCGCGGTTCCCCGCGCCCGCCCCCGCGCGCACCATCGGCATGATCTGGCGCAACTCGACGCCGCTTGCCGGACAGCTCCGCCAGATCGCCGAGGCCGTCCGCCGCTCGGCCGAGGCCGTGCGCGCGAGCGCGCCGTCCGCCGCCTGACGGCGTTTCCCGAACGAGAGCCCTTCTTTCCTGCATTTTGCCGGCGGCCTTGCGGCTTCAGGCTCGGACAAGCTCGTCCCTGTATCGAGCAATCTGCCGAACCCGTGGATTTTTGTTCTTTCGTTTTTCTTTTCCAGGACTTTGCATATGACGTCGATCGTTCCGTCCCTCAGCATCAACCAGATCAAGCTGCTCTCGGCGGCCGCCATCCGGGAGTGGACGACGGAGGACGTGGCGTCGCTTTCCACGGGCCAGCTCGGCGCCTTCTCCTCCGGGCAGATCGCCGCGCTGGAAACCGAAGACATCGGCATCCTCAGCCCGGGGCAGATCGGCGCCATCTCGCAGGGCGCCATCATCGGCCTGTCGCTGGACCAGCTCGGCGCGCTCGATAAATATGCCATCGAAAGCCTGACGACCGGCCAGGTATCCAGCCTGACCACCGGGCAGGTGAAGGCGCTCACCGCCGACCAGGCGGAAGCCCTCACCTCCGCGCAGGTCAGGGCCCTGAGCGCCGCCCAGCTCGCCGCGCTCGATCCGGAAGACCTCGCCGCCTTCTCCAGCGAGGACATGGCGGCGATCGGCTACAAGGCCGTGCAGGGCATGAGCCTTGCCGCGCTGGCCGGCCTTTCCACCGACCAGATCGCCGCGATGGCGCCGCTGGCCGTCGCCGGCCTCAGCCGGGCGCAGGCCGGCGCGCTGACGCCCGACCAGATCGCCGCGCTGACGACGGCACAGGTCTCGCTCCTCAAGTCGACGCAGATCGCCGGCCTCGGCTCCGAAGCCATCGCCGCCTTCTCCGAAGTCCAGATTCCGGCGCTTACCACCAGCGCGCTCGCCGGTCTTTCGTCCCAGCAGATCAAGGCGCTCGGCCTGCCGCAGGTCGAAGCCCTGACCCCCACGCAGGTCGGCGCGCTCAACGCCCAGCAGATCGCCGCCCTCGGCTCGGATGCCCTCAGCGTCTTCTCCCTTGCCGATATCGCCGCGATCTCCGCAAGAGCCGTCACCGGCCTCGGCACGGGGCTGATCGCCACGCTTTCCACGGAACAGATCGGCGCGCTCTCGCTGAAGACGGTGCAGGCGCTCGCCCCCGTCCAGGTCGCGGCGCTTTCGCCCGAGCAAGCCGACGCGCTGACGCCGGCGCAGATCGGCTCGATGAGCGCGGCCCAGATCGCCGGGCTCAGCATCGACGCCATCAAGGCATTGTCCGGCGAGAGCATCGCCGCCATCGCGCCGAAGGCCGTGCGCGGATTGACCGCCGCGCAGATCGCCGCCCTTTCCCCCGAACAGATCGACGCGCTGACACCCACCCAGGTCAATGCGTTCGATGCACGGCAGATCGCGGCCTTCAGCCCGCAGAGCCTCTCGATCTTCTCCACCACCCAGATCGCGGCGATCAACGCCAGTGCGGTCGGGGGCCTGACGGCCGGCCAGATGAGCGCGCTCGACTTCGGCCAGCTCGAAGCCTTCTCGCCCACGCAGGTCAAGGCTTTCACGGCCACCCAGACCGCCACCCTGAACGACGACACCATCTCGGCCTTCTCGCCCATCGATATCGCCGCCTTCTCGGCGAATGCCGTGGCCGGCCTCTCGTCCAGCGCCGTCACCGGCCTCAGCCAGGCGCAGATCACCGCGCTCAACGTGCGCTCCGTCAACGGGCTGTCGACGCTGCAGATCAGCCTGCTCAACCCCGAGCAGGCCGGCGCGCTCGGCCCGGCCCAGATCCGGGTCATGACGGCGGTGCAGATCGCCGCCTTCAGGCCCGCGGCCTTCGAAGACTTCTCCAGCGCCGACATAGCGGCCATCCAGAACAGCGCCGTCAGTGCCCTCGGCACGGCCACGCTCGCGGCATTCACCACCGACCAGATCGCCGCCCTGACGACGGGCCAGATCGCCTCCATCGGTTCCGGCCAGATCGCCGCGCTCAACGTCGACCAGATCGAGGCGCTCACGCCCACGCAGGTGCGATACCTCAGCGCCACGCAGACCGCCGCCCTGACGCCGGCGGCGATCGCGACCTTCTCCACCGCCGATATCGCCGCCCTCACCAGCCGGGCCGTCATGGGCCTTCGCACCGAAGCCCTCGCAAGCCTGTCGGGCGAGCAGGTGGCCGCATTCAGCCCCGCCGGGCTGGTGGGCCTTCTTCCCGCGCAGATGTACGTCCTCGGCTCCGACCTCATCGCCAGCCTGACGACAACCCAGGTTGCCGCCCTCAGCGCCGCGCAGATCGCCGGGATAAACCCGGCCGGGCTCGCCGCGCTTTCCTCCGAGCAGATCGGCGCCATCAGCAGCAAGGGCATGCCGGGCCTGCCGACCGCCGCCATCGCGGCCCTTCCACCCGAACAGATCGCCGCCCTCGGCACGGCGGTCGTCGCGGCCCTCACCACCCTTCAGCTCGACGCCCTCGGCACCGGGCAGATCGACGCGCTCTCCCCCGGGCAGATCGCCGTATTGAACTCGCAGCAGATCGCGGCGCTCGGACCCGACGGCATCGCCACCTTCACCTTCGAGGACATGGCGGCGATCAACACCAAGTCCATTCCCGGCCTCGACAACGAGATGCTGGGCCGGCTTTCGGCAGGCCAGATCGAGGCACTGACCGGCGCGCAGATCGGCGGATTGACGCTGATGCAGCTTGCGGGCCTTGACACGGCCGTGCTCGCGGCCCTTACCACCGACCAGATCGCCGCCATCGGCGCCAACCTCATCGGCGGGCTGACGGCCGAGCAGATCGAGGCCCTCAGCACGGCGCAGGTCGAAGCCCTCACCACCGTGCAGGTGAAGGCCCTGACCACCGCGCAGCTCGGCGCCCTCGGCACGGACGATCTCGCCACCTTCTCCACCGCCGATATCGCGGCCATTTCCGCCAAGGCCGTCGCCGGGCTGGACCCGGCCGCCCTTGCCGGCCTCACCACCGTGCAGATCGCCGCCTTCGACCGCGGCGCCATGCCCGCCATGACGGCCGACCAGATCGCGGCGCTCTCGACGAACCAGCTTGCCGCGCTCTCGACCACCCAGATCAGCGCCCTCACGTCCCTCCAGACCGCCGCCCTCACGACCGGGGACCTTCAGGCGCTTTCCGCCGCGCAGATCGCCGCCCTCAACAACCGCGCCGTCTCCGGCCTCAATCCCGACGTCTTCGCCGCCCTCACCGCCGCGCAGATCGCCGCCTTCAGCACCAGCGCCTTCTCCGGCTTCACGACGGGCCAGATCGAGGCGCTGAGCTCCACCCAGGTCGGCGAACTGTCCATGGCCCAGCTCGGCGCGCTCACCGCCGCGCAGGCCGCCGCGCTCGAGCAGGACGTCACCGCCCTCACCTCCGCCCAGATCGCCGCCCTCAGCGCATCGGCCGTCGCCGGCCTGACCACGGGCCAGATCGGTGCGCTGCGGTCCGCCCAGATCGCCGCCCTTTCGACCGCGCAGGTCGCCGCCCTCACCTCCGGCCAGGTCGCCGCCCTTACCGGCAGCGACATCGCGGCTCTTTCGGCCGCGCAGATCGGCGCCATCAGCATCGGCGGCGTCACCGGCCTCACGTCCAGCCAGATCGCCGGCCTCAGCACCGACCAGATCGCCGCCCTGCGCACCCGGCAGATGGCCGCGCTCACCTCCACGCAGATTCCCGCCTTCGGCACGGGCCAGGTCGCCGCCCTGACGACGACGCAGATCGCCGCCCTCAATGCCGGCAGCATCACCGGCTTCACCGCCCAGCAGATCGCGGCGATGAGCACCGGCCAGGCCGAGGCGCTGACCGCCGTTCAGGTCGGCGCGCTCGATTCCCGCCAGATCGCCGGGCTCGGCACCGACGACATCGCCACCTTCTCCACGAAGGACATCTCGGCCATCACGTCCGCGGCGATCGCCGGCCTGTCGCCGGCAACGGTCGCCTCGCTCTCGACGGCGCAGATCGCCGCCTTCAGCCCGGCCGCCATCGCCGCGATGACGAGCCAGCAGATCGAGGCGCTTTCCACCGCGCAGGTCGAGGCGCTGAAGAGCACGCAGATCGCCGCCCTCACCTCCGGGCAGATCGCCGCCCTCGGGCCGGACGATATCGCGACCTTCTCCGTGCAGGAGATGACCGCCATCGGCTCGGCCGCCATCGCCGGCCTTTCCACGGATGCCGTCGCGGCCCTCTCGACGGCGCAGGTCGCCGCCATCGGCTCGGCAGGCATTGCCGGCCTGACCACCCGCCAGATCGCCGCCCTCTCCACGGCGCAGGCCGAAGCGCTGACGGCCACCCAGGCAGCCGCGTTCAGCTCCATCCAGCTTGCCGCGCTCTCGACCGGCCAGATCGCCACCTTCTCGACCCGCGAGATCGCCGCCATCGGCTCCGCCGCCGTTGCCGGCCTTTCGACGAACGCCATCGCGGCCCTTTCGACGGCGCAGGTCGCCGCCCTCGGCACGGCCGCCATCGGCGGCCTCGATCCCCGCCAGATCGCCGCGCTTTCGAGCGACCAGGTCGAGGCGCTGACGCCCGCGCAGATGCAGGCGCTCGGCGCCCGCCAGATCGCCAATCTGGGCACCGACTACATCGCCTCGCTCTCCTCCGCCCAGGTCGCAGCCCTGAGCACGGCCGCCGTCGCAGGCCTGTCGACCGAGCAGATCGCGGCCCTTTCGACCGGGCAGGCCGAGGCGCTGACGGCAACGCAGGTCGCCGCCCTCACCTCCACGCAGATCGCCGCCCTCGGCAAGGACGATCTCGACACCTTCTCCACCGCCGATATCGCGGCGATCAGTGCCGGCGCCATGTCGGGCCTTTCGACGGACGTGCTCGCCTCGCTGACGGCGGACCAGATCGCCGCCCTCGGCCCGGCCGGCCTTTCCGGCATGACGAGCACCCAGATCGACGTGCTCTCCAGCGCCCAGATCGCCGGCCTGACGACCGCCCAGATCGCCGCCCTCGGCTCGCGGCAGGTGGCGGCGCTCGGCACGGACGGCATTGCCGCGCTTGCGCCGGCAAAGATCGCGGCCATCAGCTCGGCCGGTGCGGCCGGCCTGACGACGGACCAGATCGCCACGCTTTCGAGCGCACAGGCCGAGGCGCTGACCGGCACGCAGATCGGCGCGCTCTCCTCCCAGCAGGTCGCCGCCTTCGGCACCGAGGCCCTTGAGACCTTCTCGGCCGCCGATATCGCCGCCATCGGCTCGCGCGCCGTCAGCGGCCTGTCGACGGCGGCCGTGGCAAGCCTTTCCGACGTCCAGGTCGCCGCCCTCGCGGTCGCCGGCCTCACCGGCACGCAGGTCGCCGCCCTCGGCAGCCACCAGCTCGAGACCCTGACGAGCAGCCAGATGGCGGCGCTCGGCTCCGTCCAGATCGCGGCGCTCGACACGGCCGACATCGCCGTCCTCTCACCCGCGCAGATCGCCGCGCTCGGCACGGACGGCATCGCCGCCCTTTCCGCCAGCCAGATCGCCGCGCTCTCGACCCTCCAGGCCGAGGCGCTGACGGCAACGCAGGTCGGCGCGCTCTCCTCCCAGCAGATCGCCGCCTTCGGCACCGACGACCTCGCCCTGTTCTCGACCGCGGACATGGCCGCCATCGGCTCGCGCGCCGTCGGCGGCCTGTCGACGGCCGCCATCGCCGCGCTCTCCGCCCGGCAGGTCGCCGCCCTCGGCGCGGCCGGCGTATCGGGGCTTTCGGCCGACCAGATCGCCGCCCTCGGCACCGACCAGATCGAGGCGCTGACGGCAACGCAGATCGGCGCGCTCTCCTCCCAGCAGGTCGCCGCCTTCGGCGCCGACGACATCGCCCTGTTCTCGACCGCCGAAATCGCGGCGATCGGCTCCTCCGCCGTGGCCGGCCTTTCGACGGGCGTGCTTGCCGGCTTCACGTCCGAGCAGATCGAGGCCCTCAGCACCGCCGGCATCGGCGGCATGACCACGAGCCAGATCGCCGCGCTGTCCACCGGCCAGATCGCCACGCTGTCCACACAGCAGGTCCAGGCGCTCACCTCCCGCCAGGTGGCGGCCCTCGGACCGGACGACATCGCGGCGCTGAAGCCGAAGCAGCTCGCGGCGATCAGCCCGGGCGGCCTTGCCGGCCTCACCGGCCTTCAGGCCTCCGGCCTCACCCTGGAGCAGGCCGAAGCCCTCTCGACGGACCAGGTCGCGGCCCTCACCGCCGCCGCGCTCGGCGGCCTTTCCAGCGAGGCGCTCGACACCCTGACCCCCGCCAAGCTCGCCGCTATCGGCGGCACAGCGATCAAGGGCCTGCCGCCGGCCTATCTCGCCACGCTCTCGGAGGCGGAGATCGCCGCGCTCGGCACCGGGCAGATCGCCGGGCTCTCCAGCGCGCAGGTCGCCGCCCTCAGCACCGACCAGATGGAAGCGCTTTCGCTTGCCCAGATAAGCGCGCTCACCCAGTCCGGCCTTGCCGGCCTGACGACGGCGCAGGCGCAGACCCTTTCCACCGAGGAACTGGCCGCGCTCGGCACCGCGGCGATCCGCGGCCTCCCCTCCGCCGTCGTGAGCGCGCTGTCGAGCGAGAGCATCGCGGCCCTTTCCAGCGGCCAGATCGCCGCCCTCACCTACGGCCAGATGAGCGCCCTCGGCCCAAGCCAGGTGAGCGCCCTGTCGGTGGAGCAGGTCGGCGCGCTGACGGCGACGCAGGCGGCGGCGCTCGGCGCCGACGACCTCAACGCGCTTTCCGTCGACCAGGTCCTGGCATTGGGATCGGCCGCCATTTCCGGCCTCCATACGGCAAGCCTCGCCGGTCTCACGACCGAGCAGGCAGGCGCCTTCACGCCGGGCCAGATCGCCTCCATGACCTCGGCCCAGATCGCCGCCCTGCCGCAGGCATCCGGCGTTTCGGCCTTCAGCGTCACAAGCACGGACGACACCTCCACGCCTGCGGCGGACGAGCCGCAGACGGAAAGCGATCCGCAGCCCGACATCGCGTCGATCATCTCGTCCTACCTGGAAATCTGAGCCGGCACCCGCCGGCTCACGCCTCGAAGGACTTCAGGATCGGGCACGGCCCCGTCCTGCCGACCGCGCATTCCGAGACGAGCCGTTCCAGCGATGTCCTTGCCTGCCGCAGGGCCTCCATGCGCGCGTCGAGCTCGGCGAGGCGCCTTTCCGCCATGCCCCGCACCGTCGCGCGGTCCTCGCCGGAATCGAGGTCGAGCAGCCGGCGGATTTCCTCCAGCGTGAAGCCCGCCGCCTGCGCCTGGCGGATGAAGCGCAGGCGCGCGACATCGGCCGGGCCGTAGCGGCGGATGCCGTCGATGCGCCGCGGCGTCGCAAGCAGGCCCCGGCGCTGGTAGAAACGCACCGTCTCCACGCCGACATCCGCCGCCGCCGCGAATTTTCCGATCGTCAGGTCTTCGAGGTGTTGACTCCGTACCATGGTACGGAACCTATGGTCCTGCCAACGATTTCACAAGACAGGAGACGTGAGATGTTGGACAGGACCGAAACCGCCGCCGGCCGCAAGGCCATCCTCTACCGCATGGTGATGGCGAGCCACACCTGCCCCTACGGGCTGAAGGCGAAGGACCTCCTGCGCCGCTCCGGCTACGCGGTCGACGACCGGCACCTGACGAGCCGGGAGGAGACCGGCGCCTTCAAGGCGGAGCATGGCGTCGAGACCACCCCGCAGGTCTTCATCGACGGCGCGCGCATCGGCGGCTACGACGACCTGCGCCGCTATCTCGGCAAGCCCGTCGCCGATCCGAAGGCGACCAGCTACCGCCCCGTCGCCGTTCTCTTCGCACTGATGGTGCTGACGGCGATGGCGGCGAGCTTTGCCGCAAGCGGATCACCCTTCACCCTTCGCGCGGCCGAATGGTTCGTCGCCTTCTCCATGGTGGCGCTCGCCATGCTGAAGCTGCAGAACGTCGAGAGCTTCTCGACCATGTTCCTCAACTACGACCTGCTGGCAAAACGCTGGGTGCCCTACAGCTACGTCTATCCCTATGCGGAAGGCCTTGCCGGCGTGCTGATGGTAGCGGGCACGCTCGCCTGGCTGTCGGTGCCCGTCGCCCTCTTCATCGGCACCGTCGGCGCGGTCTCGGTGTTCAAGGCGGTCTATGTCGACCGGCGCGAGCTGAAATGCGCCTGCGTCGGCGGGTCCGGCAATGTCCCGCTCGGCTTCGTCTCGCTGACGGAGAACCTGATGATGATCGCCATGGCGCTATGGATGGCCGCCGGAGCGCTCGGCCTCGTCGGCGGTCACGCCATGTAGGGCCCTCAGCCCTCGAACACCATCAGCGCCTCGCCGGCCGGGACGTAGTCGCCCTCCTTCACGGAGAAGCGGAGCCGCCCGGCCCTCGGCGCGAGGACCTGCGTTTCCATCTTCATCGCCTCCATCACCGCCACGAGATCGCCGGCGGCAACGCTCGCGCCGTCGGCGATGCGGAAGGCCTGCAGCGTGCCGGAAACCGGCGCGGCAATGGCGTCCTCCACCGGCGCGGCGGCCGCAGGGGCGGGAGCCCTCCCCTCTCCTGCGGCGCCGAGTCCGGCAAGAAGGAGGCCCGGCAGGGCGAGCGAGACCCGCCTGCCGTCGATCTCGATATGGGTGCGGACCATATGGGCATCCTCGGCCGGCTCCGGACGGGCCATCGCCTCCGGCATGTCGGCGAAATCCGTCTCGATCCAGCGGGTATGGACCCTGAAGCCGTCCGCGCCGGTGAAATCCGCGCTGTCGACGGCCGCGCGGTGGAAGGGCAGCACCGTCGCCACGCCCTCGATGCGGAATTCGGCGAGGGCGCGGCGGGCGCGGCGCAGCGCCTCCTCGCGCGTCGCGCCGGTGACGATCAGCTTGGCCATCAGCGAATCGAAGACGCCCGGAATGGTGGAGCCGCTGACGACGCCGCTGTCGAGGCGCACGCCCGGCCCGGACGGCGGATCGAAGGCGGTGACTACGCCCGGCGTCGGCAGGAAGCCGCGGCCGGGGTCCTCCGCATTGATGCGGAACTCGATGGAATGGCCGCGCGGCTCGGGCGTTTCGCGAAGGCGGAGCGGCAGGCCCTCGGCGATGCGGAACTGCTCGACGACGAGGTCGATGCCCGTCGTCTCCTCCGTTACGGGATGCTCGACCTGAAGGCGCGTGTTCACTTCGAGGAAGGAGATGGTGCCGTCCGCGCCGAGCAGGAATTCCACGGTTCCCGCACCGCAATAGCCGGCCTTTGCGCAGATGGCCTTCGCCGCCGCATGGATGCTCTCGCGCTGTCCTTCGGAAAGGAAGGGCGCGGGCGCCTCCTCGATGAGCTTCTGGTTGCGCCGTTGCAGCGAGCAGTCGCGGGTGCCGAGCACCAGCACGTTGCCGTGGCGATCCGCGAGCACCTGCGCCTCGATATGGCGCGGCCGGTCGAGGAAGCGCTCGAGGAAGCATTCGCCCCGGCCGAAGGCGGCCGTCGCCTCGCGCACGGCGGAAGCGTAGAGGTCGGCGATCTCCTCCAGCGTGCGGGCCACCTTGAGGCCGCGCCCGCCGCCGCCATGCGCCGCCTTGATGGCAACCGGCAGGCCGTGCCGCTCGGCGAAGGCGACCACCTCGGCCGCCGACGAAACCGGCCCATCGCTGCCGGCAACGAGCGGCGCGCCGACGCTTGAAGCGATGCGCCGCGCCTCGACCTTGTCACCCAGCGCCTCGATCACCTCCGGGTCCGGGCCGATCCAGACGAGGCCGGCCTCGATGACGGCGCGGGCGAATTCCGCCCGTTCGGAGAGGAAGCCGTAGCCCGGATGCACCGCGTCCGCGCCCGACCGTTTCGCGATGGCGATAAGCTTTTCGATGTCGAGATAGGTTTCCGCCGGGCGCACGCCGCCGAGCCCATAGGCCTCGTCGGCAAGGCGCACGAAGAGCGCGTCGGCATCCGGGTCGGCATAGACGGCGACCGATCGCAGGCCGTAGTCCCGGCAGGCGCGCAGGATGCGCACGGTGATCTCACCGCGATTGGCGATCAGCACTTTCTTCATGGCTCTCTCCTGACGCCGATCTCGGCAAAGGGCGCGATGGGGCGGAAACGGATACGGGCGTTCACGGGAACCTGGCCGGCGAGATCGAGATGATGATCGGCGACCGTGCCGATGACGGGATAGCCGCCGGTCAGCGGATGATCGGCAAGGAAAAGCACGGGCTGGCCGCTGTGCGGCACCTGGATCGCCCCCGTCGCCGTGCCCTCGCTCGGCAGTTCGGCGCTGTCCCTGCGCTCCAGCGGCACGTCGCCGGCAAGGCGGATGCCGACCCGGTTCGATTGCGGCGTCACCTGCCAGAGCTGGCCCGCCAGCATCTCGATGCCTTGTCCCGTGAACCAGTCGGTGCGGGGGCCGAGCACCACATCCAGCGTCACCACCTCGCCGGCGGCCGGCGGATCGAAGGCGGCAAGCTCGTCCGTCGAAACACTGGAGAGCCCGTCCCCGCCACGCAGGGCAAGCACGCTCCCGGCCGTCACCGGCTCCGGCCCGACGACGGCGAGCGTATCGGTCGCAGCGCTTCCCAGCACCGGCATCACCTCGAAGCCGCCGCGCACGGAGAGATAGGATCGCGTGCCCCGTTTCGGCTGGCCGACGGTCACGACATCGCCCGGCTCCAGCGCGATGGGCCGGAAGGCCGGATGATCGTGGGTCCGGCCGGCGGCATCGCGCACCGCAACGAGGGACGGCGCGCCGGCAAGGCCGATCACCGCGCGGCAATTGCTCCTGAAGGAAAAGCCGCCAAGGGTGAGTTCAAGACAGGGCGTATTGACCGGATTGCCGACGATGCGGTTGGCGGCGTTGAAGGCGCCGCGGTCGAGCGCGCCGGAGGCGGAAACCCCCTGCCCCGTCTGGCCGAAGCGGCCGAGGTCCTGGAAAAGCGCGGGCATGGGCGCGGCCAGCACCGTGAATTGCGGGGCATCGGCCGGAACCGTGCGCGCCGGCCGGACGGCGGGCGGCGGAAGACTGACGGTCCTGCCGGATTTTTCCATGTCGAAGAAACGCACGCGATAGCCGGGCTGGAACAGCGCGCCGGGGTCGCGCGCGATGTCCCACATCTTCAGCGGCGTCGTGCCGATGATCTGCCAGCCGCCGGGGCTGGCCTGCGGGTAGACGCCGCTGAAGGCGCCGGCAAGCGCCACCGCGCCGGCGGGAATGCGGGTGCGCGGGCTTCTGCGGCGCGGCACATGCAGGGCCGGATCGCCGCCGACGAGATAGCCGAAGCCCGGCGCGAAGCCGCAGAAGGCGACGGTGAACTCGCTCTCCGTATGACGCCGGACGATCTCCGCCACGGTAAGGCCCGTCAAGTCCGCGACGTCGCCGAGATCTTCCCCGTCATAGCGCACCGGGATCTCCACCAGATGCTCAGAGGGCGCGGCCCTGGCGGAAAGGTCGCGGGTGGCAAGGCTTGCCGCCAGCGCCTCCGCCGTCAGCCGTTCCGGCCGGAAGCGGACCATCAGCGTGCGGGCGGCCGGCACCATCTCGACAATGCCCGCCACGGGATCGGCCTGAAGCGAGGCGAAGAGCGCCAGCGTCTCGTCGAGACCGGCAAGCTCGACGAGGATCGTGTCCAGGCTGACGGGAAGGAACCGCATCGGCCGTCAACCGGCAAAGGAGCGGATGGCGATGCCTTCGGCCGTGAAGCGCCGGCGGATCTCCTCGGCGATGGCGACGGCGTCGGGACTGTCGCCATGAACGCAGATCGACTGCGCCTCGACGCGGATCGTGCTGCCGTCGACGGCCTCCAGCGTGCCGCTCTGGGCAAGGCCCACCATGCGGTCGGCGATCACGGCCTTGTCGTGCAGCACGGAGCCCGCCTCGCGGCGGGAAACGAGCTCGCCCTTCGGCGTGTAGGCCCGGTCGGCGAAGGCCTCGGCGACGACGGCAAGGCCGGCGCGGCGCGCAAGGTCGAGGATCGGCGCATTGGCAAGCCCCATCAGGACAAGCGAGGGATCGACCGCCCTGATGCCGTCGATCACCGCCTGCCCTTGGCCGGCGTCATAGGCGATACGGTTGTAGAGCGCGCCGTGCGGCTTGACGTAGCGCACCGCCGTTCCGGCGGCCGCGGCGATGCCCTTCAGCGCGCCGATCTGGTAGATCACGTCGGCGATCAGTTCCTCGGAAGTGGCATCGAGGTCGCGCCGGCCGAAGCCGACCCGGTCGGGATAGGAGACATGGGCGCCGATGACGACACCGTTTTCCGCCGCCGCCTTCACCGTGCGGTAGATGCCCGCCGGATCGCCGGCATGGAAGCCGCAGGCGACATTGGCGGAGGAGACGACGGCGAGCATGGCCCTGTCGTCACCCATGCGCCAGGCGCCGTAGCTTTCGCCCAGATCGCTGTTGAGGTCGATCGCTGCCATTTCCGGTCTCCTTCCGGTCGTCTCGGGGGTGATTGGATCATGCATTGCCTGACAAGAATGTCAAGATTGTTGAACAATATCTCCGGATCATCCCTTGTTCCGATCCTCGCCCATTCGTGCTAGAGCGGTCGGGAACGAGGCGCGGGAGAATGAGATGACCGAGGAAGCAGACGGCCAGTCCCTCGCCGACCGGCTGGCGCGGCGCATTCGCGCGCTGCTGATCTCCGGCGAGCTTACCCCCGGCCAGCGCCTGTCGGAAGCCGCCTTCAGCGAGCGCTTCGACGTTTCGCGCAATTCGCTGCGGGAGGCCTTCCGCCTGCTCACCAAGGACGGGCTGCTGCATCACGAGGCCAATCGCGGCGTCTTCGTCGCCGTTCCCACCATGGCCTCCATCATCGACATCTACCGCGTGCGGCGCATGCTGGAATGCGGCGCGCTGCGGCAGGCCTGGGGGCAGCACCCGGCGATCCGGGTCATGCGCGAGACGGCGGACCGGGGCCGTGTGGAGCGCGACCGGCAGGACTGGGCCGGGGTCGGCAGCGCCAACATGGCCTTCCACGCCGCCGTCGTCGATCTTTCCGACAGCGCCCGGCTCAACGAGTTCTACGAGCGCATCTCGGCCGAACTGCGGCTCTGCTTCGGCCTTCTCAACGATCCGGAAAACCTGCACGCGCCCTTCGTGGAGATGAACGAGACCATCGTGGCGCTCCTGGAGGCGGGCCGGCCGCACGAGGCCGCGGTCGAGATGGAGACCTACCTGAACCTTGCCGAACGGACGATGCTGAAGGCGCTGGAACGCGCCCGCGAGCCCGCCTAGCCTTTCACGCGGGCGCCGGCGGGATCGTAGAGCGGTTCGAGGTGGATCGTCGCGGGCGTGCGCTCCGTGGCGACGACCAGCTCGTAGCGGCCGCCCTTCAGGAAAGCCTCGTCGATCCCTTCGGCCCGGCGCACATAGCCGTAGCCGATGTTCTTCCCGAGCGTATAGCCGTAGCCGCCGCTGGTGAGATAACCGACCGGCTCGCCGTCGCGCAGGATCGTCTCGCGGCCGACGAGAACGATGTCGGGGTCGTCCACGGTGAAGCCGGCGAAGGCCTTGCGGCGCGGCTCGCCCCCTGCGCCTTCCAGCGCCGCACGCCCGAGGAAACCCATGTCCTTGCGCAGCTTCACCGCCCAGCCGAGGCCGGCTTCGAAGGGCGTGTCGTTCGGCGTGATGTCCGAGCCCCAGGCGCGGTAGCCCTTTTCGAGGCGCAGCGATTCCAGAGCGCGGTAGCCGACCGGACGGATGCCGAAGGGTGCGCCCGCCGCCATCAACGCGTCGAAGACGATGCCCGTGGCGCCGATCGGCACATGCAGCTCCCAGCCGAGCTCGCCGACATAGGTGACGCGCAGCGCCCGCACCCTCTCGCCGGCAATCGCAATCTCGCGCACATGGCCGAAGGGGAAGGCGGCATTGGAGACGTCCGCCGCCGTCACGGCGGCAAGCACGTCGCGCGCCCTCGGCCCCATCAGCGACAGCGTGCCGAAATCCTCCGTCACATCGGTGAGCGTCACGTCGAGGCCGGCAGGAACGTGGTCGGCAATCCAGCCGAGGTCGTGGGTGCGGAAGCCCGTGCCCGTGACGATGTAGAACCTGTCATCGGAAAGCCGCGCCACCGTCAGGTCCGCCTCGATGCCGCCCCGGCTGTTGAGAAGCTGGGTATAGGTGAGGCGGCCTGCCGGCTTGCCGACATCGTTGGCGCAGATCCAGTCGAGCGCCTTGCTGGCATCCGGCCCGGCCATCTCGTATTTGGCGAAGGAGGACTGGTCGAAGATGCCCACGGCCTCACGCACATGGCGGTGTTCCTCGCCGACCGCAGAAAACCAGTTCTGCCGACCCATGGAATAGACGTCCTTCGGCTCGGTCCCGCCAGGCGCGAACCAGTTCGGCCGTTCCCAGCCGAGTTTCGAGCCGAAGACGGCGCCGTGCGCCTTCAGCCGCTCGTAGAGCGGCGAGACGAGACGCGGGCGGCCGCTTGAGTATTCCTCGTGCGGGAAGGCGACGGTGTAGTGCTTGCCATAGGCCTCCAGCGTGCGGTCGAGCACCCATTGCCGGTCGCGGTGCATGCCGGAAAAGCGCCGGATATCGACCACCCAGAGGTCGAGCGGCGCCTCGCCGTCGACGACCCATTGCGCCAGCACCCAGCCCGCCCCTCCCCCCGAGGCGATGCCGAAGGCGTTGAAGCCGGCGCCGACGAACATGTTGCGGCATTCCGGCGCGACGCCGAGGATGAAATTGCCGTCCGGCGTAAAGCTCTCCGGGCCGTTGATCATCTGCTTGACGCCGACCGTCTCCAGCGCCGGAATGCGGGCGATGGCCTCGACCATGTGCTGCTCGAAATGGTCGAAATCGTCGTCGAAGAGGCGGAAGGCCCAGTCGTCCGGCACGTCGCCGGTCGTCCAGGGCTGCGGGTTCGGCTCGTAGCCGCCCATGACGAGACCGCCCACTTCCTCCTTGAAATAGGTGCGGCGGTCGGGATCGCGGATCGTCGGCGCGTCGGTCGAAAGGCCGGGCACCTTCTCCGTGACGATATACTGGTGCTTGACGGGCTGGAGCGGCACGTTGATGCCCGCCATGGCGCCCACCTGCCGCGCCCATTGGCCCGCGCAGTTGACGACCTTGTCGCAGGTAATGTCGCCGAGCGTGGTGCGCACGCGCGTGATGCGGCCGTCGTCCATCTCGAAGCCCGTCACGCGCACGTTCTCGACGATCCGCGCGCCGTGCATGCGCGCACCCTTGGCGAGCGACTGGGTGATGTCGGAGGGGCTTGCCTGCCCGTCCGTCGGCAGCCAGCTCGCGCCGACGAGGTCGCCGACCTCCATCAGCGGCCACATGGCCTTGACTTCCTGAGGCGTCAGCAGGTGCATGTCCATGCCGAAACTGCGCGCCGTGGTGGCAAGGCGCCGGAATTCGGTCCAGCGGTCGGCACTGGTGGCAAGGCGCAGGCACCCCGTCATCTTCCAGCCGGTGGCAAGCCCGGTCTCGGCCTCCAGCCCCTTGTAGAGGTCGACGGAATATTTCAGCACGCGGGTGATGGACGCCGAGGAGCGGAGCTGGCCGACGAGGCCCGCCGCGTGCCAGGTCGAGCCGGAGGTCAGCGTGCCCTGCTCCAAGAGGACCACATCCGCCTTGTGGTCGCGCGCCAGGTGATAGGCCGTCGAGCAGCCGATGATGCCGCCGCCGATGACAACGATCTCGGCATGGGATGGCAGGGTCATTGTGCGTTCTTTCCGTATGTCGTTCTGTAATGGTCGAGCGCCTCGTCGAGGCGGCCCAGGTTCTCCGCGGTGTAGCCGACATAGTCGGCGCCGGGAGCGGCGAGGTGCAGCTCGGAAACCATGCTCCACATCGCCTCGCGCAGCAGCGAGACGCATTGCATGGCGGCATGGGCGCGAAGGATCGCCGGATCGGGCGCGCCGCCGAAATAGGCTGCGAGGAAATCCTCCGCCTCCTCGGGCGAGAGCCCGGTATTGGAGGTGGTGCCGGCAAGGTCGAACATGGCGGTCGAGAAGCCGGCATATTCGAAATCGATCAGCCAGAGCCGTTCCCCGTCGTCGAGGATATTGGCCGGCAAGAGGTCGTTGTGGCCGAAGACGATGGGCAGCGGCGCCTGTGCCGCCTCCAGCTCGTCGGCAAGGGCGAGATAGGCCGGAAGGTGCCGCGCCATGCGGCTGCCGCCGTCAGCAAGGGTGCGCGCATAGTCCCGCACCACATGGAACGGCCAGAAGAGGAAGGCCGCGCCGCTCACTTCGGCCGGCATCCGCGTGTGGAAGCGGCGGAGGAGCTCCGCCACGCGCCGACGTTCGGCGGCAACGTC
>Ga0206118_100476_pt1 | contig 19577 bp, 8 predicted proteins | sample 3A20Ametagenome_FD_177999 | JGI IMG/M metagenome (GOLD analysis project Ga0206118, IMG submission 177999) | Enriched microbial communities from leaf-cutter ant dump, University of Wisconsin, Madison, United States - 3A20A | ecosystem: Environmental > Terrestrial > Nest > Insects nest > Nest dump... | reverse complement strand
CACGATTCCACGCTGCACAATCCGTACGCCCCCCAATTCACACCAGTTTCTACCAAAAAATTCATTCTGGAGCATGTAGGAGTAGTCTGGATTGTTTTTAATCGACAGTCTCAACAATCGAGTAACGTTGCTCGAATAGTGCTCTATCGAGGGGCGTTGTTCGAAAGAATCGAGTAACGTTGCTCGAATAGCGCTCTAACGGAGGGCATTGTTCGAAAGAATCGAGTAACGTCGCTCGAATAGCGCTCTAGCGGAGGAAATTGTTCTAAAAAAACCCTATCGGCACTCAGACAAGACCCTGCGAGGGGCTGTAAGTCAATTGGTCAGCCGCAGTTTTTTTTCGCAGCTTGGATGGTCGGCTTGGCCTCGCGGAATCGGCACGCCTAACGCTCTCCCAAACCGCTGGTGCATGGACGGATCAGGCAACCGCAAAGTTAGCGGACGAAAGAAACGGCTGCCCTCCGTCATGATCGACGGGCGGACAGCCGTTTTATGGGCTTTGCTTATACGGGGTGGCTATCGATCCTAAAGGTAATCGTCGCCTCGGCCGTTAAGCCGTTAGCTGTTCTCGTTGTAGTCACAATCAGGACGTATTCGCCATCTTCCTCGATTACCGTTCCTTTATTGTACTCGACGGAAGCAGCTCCATCCTTGCTTAATGTCGCTGTACTTGTCGTCCCCTCAGCATCCGTCCAAGTAGGTGCGACCCTGAAGTAGTAACTGCCGTTCGGAGCGCCGGTCAATTCAATCGTCGGAGTCGCAGGGCCTTCCACTTCGATCGTGAAGCGAATCGACTTCGATTCCGAATTGCCAGAGTCCGTGCGCCAGGTTACGGTCAGGACGTATTCTCCGGGTTCGTTAATCGTTTCTCCCTTAGGGTACGGTACTGGAGGACCGCCATCCTTCGCCAGCGACGCTTCGACTTCGCCAAAATATTGCGGCTCATACCACTCAGGCGCCACGCTTGCGTATGCGCCCCCTTCCTCTACGCCGAGGATTTCGACAAGCATGAATTTATAATCGTACCGGCCGGTCACCCCGTCTTTATTCACAATTGCATAGAACTCGTACTCGCCTACCTCAGTAAGGACTATTGGGCTCGGAAAGTTATGGCGATTTGAATTCCTGTTTCTGTGCCACAGATTGGTACTTTCAATCTGAGTTCCCTCACTGGGCGTCCAGGCAATCTCTGCCGACCCGAACAAGATCGCGTTATCCGAAAAGCCCGTCAGATGAGGCGCAGGAGGCGGAGGAACGATCGTGAAGCGAATCGACTTCGTTTCCGAACGGACAGCGCCAATTCGCCAGGTTACGGTCAAAACGTATTCGCCAAGCTCGTCAATCGTTTCTCCCTTTAGGTACGGTCTTGGAGAACCGTCGTCTTTCGTCAGCGTCACCGCTTCGACTTCGCCAAAATATTGCGGCTCATACCACTGAGGCGCAACGCTTGAATATGCGCGTCCTTCCTCTACGCCGCGGATTTCAACAAGCATGAATTTATACTCGTACTGGCTCGTCTCCCCGTCCTGGTTCACGGTCACAAAAAACTCGTACTCGCCTGCTTCAGTAAGGGCCGTTGGGCTCGGAAGGTTATGGCGATTTGTATTCCTGTTCCTGTGCCATAGATTGGTCCATTCGATCTGCGTTCCCTCACCAGGTACCCAGGCAATCTCAGCCGGGCTAAATAGGACCGCGTTATCTGAGAAGCCCGATAAGATAGGGCGGGCCGGGCCGACATTCACTTTAAATGTCCGCAAAGCCGTCGAAGTCAACCCATTCGACTGTTTCGTCGTCGTTACGATCAATTCATAGTCCCCGTCCTGATCGATGAGGGTACCCATCGTGTATGGAACAGGCTGATCGCCGTCCTTCCGCAGCATGGCCGTGCTGGTTGTGCCGGTTGGCTCCGTCCAGGTTAGAGATGCGGTATAATAGACCATTACCCCGGACAAGTCTCTGGAATTGCCCCCGATTACGATAGTCGCTTCACCGGGAGGAACGGCGTCGATCGTAAACGTAATTTGCTGTTGAACCTCGCTGCCGTTCGAAAGTACGGTAGTCGTCAGCGTCAACACGTAGCTTCCATCCTCGGTAATCGCGGTCCCTCTTGTGTAGGGAGCAGCTTCTCCGCCGTCTTTGGCAAGCGTTGCCCTAATGGCTGTTCCAGGCAGTGCGTCCGCCCACGTCGGAGCTGCGGATCGATAAGTGCCGCCATGTTCGACACCTGTGACTTCAACAGGCGCAATGATCGTAAACCGAACTTTTTGCAGGATCGATTTCTCATAAACCAACCAGTATACATTGAGTTCGTACTCTCCGGGTTCGGATATAGCGTCCCCTTTTTTATACGACAGAACTTGCTCGCCATCTTTAATCAGCCACATTTCGTTGCGGCTGCTGAATTCGCTCTGCAAGAACCAGTCAGGCGTTACACTGCTGTTGTATACGGCTCTGTCTTCTACATTACGAATTCCGGCAAGAACGAATTGATGGACGTACTGTCTTGTCTCATCGTCTCGGTTGACTTCCACCGTGAACTCATATTCTCCGTCATCCAGAACAGTCGTTGGATTCGAAATGTTTGCAACGTACTCACCCGTAGTCTTGTTTTCCAGACTCGCCCAATTGACCTGAGTTTTGTCTCGAGGGGTCCAGGAGATCGTCACAGGTTCAAAATAGATTCCTTTGTCCTCTTCAACGGAGAGATACGGACGAGCAGCTCCGATATTCACCTTAAACGGCTGCGATTTCGTTGCGGTCAAACCGGTAGACAAATCCGTCCATGTGACCGTCACCTCATAATCACCGTCTTCTTCGATGACATTACGTTGATCGAATGGAACGGGATCTGCATCGCCGACTTTCAGAGTAGCCGTGCTTGTCATCCCCGGCGGATTTGTCCAACGAATAGTCGCAGTGTAAAAGTGGTACACCCCTCCAATTGATCTCATAGTGCCAAGAATGTTGATGTCGGGAGTTGATAATGGCGGTACAATCATAAAGTTTACCGACTGCGTTGCCGAATTTCCGTTCCTCGTGCGCCAGGTTACCGTTAACTCATACTCGCCTTCCTCGTCGATCACCGTTCCCTTCGTATACGGTACAGCGGGTTCTCCATTTTTACTCAGCATCGCATCGCTTCCGCTGCTTCCGCCAAAGTCGATCGGTTCGACCCAAGCTGGGGTTACGCTCTCGTAGGTTTCCCCGTCATTTAGACCTCTGATGCCGGCAACTATAAATTGGTAACCATAGGGGATCACGGAGCCGTCTCTTTCCACGTTCACCGACAGGGCATACGTCCCATCATCCGTAATCGTCGTCGGGCTTGAGAGATGATCCGTAACCTCTCCTGTCGTCAGATTTCTGAGTGTGGCCCCAGCGATAGTCGTCCTCGGAGACGGCTCCCAGATCATCGTGACCGGTTCAAAGTAAATCTGGTTATCCGCAAAACCCGTTATAATAGGCTGCGGCAGACCGGTATTGATCGTAAAATGAATTTGCTGCTCAACGGTTTCGTAGCTTAGCACATTCTGCGTCGTCACGGTCAGAATGTAGTCGCCTTCATCCGTGATCTCGGTTCCGCTAACGAACGGAGCGGCTGCGCCGCCGTCTTTGACCAACGTGGCGGTGCTGTTCATGCGGGACGCATCTGCCCAGGTAACAATTGCGGAAGCATACGTACCGCCCTCTTCCACACCCTCTATCACCGCCGGAATCGCGGCGGAGGAATCGATCGAGAAGCGAACCGTCGTCGCGGCCGTTAATCCGTTCGTTTTCTTCGCCGTTACCGTAAGAACATAGTCGCCCTCCTCTTCAATCCGCGTTCCGCGCTCGTAGGGCTTGGCCCCATGCCCATGCTGGCTGATCATAGCTTCGCTGACCGTATTCGGCGCGTCCGTCCAATCCGGCAAGACGAAGAAATAGCGGCCTCCGTTGGCGACGCCTTCGATCCTTGGAGCTGTCGGAGCAACGGAATCTATCATAAATTGGATCGTCGTCACAGCTCTCATTCCGTTTGAGCTTTTTACCGTCGTAACGCTAAGGATATAGCTGCCGTCTTCAGCGATCTCGGTATTTTTCGTATAGCTGATTTTATCGGAACCGTCCTTGGTCAAGGTTGCGGTACTGGTTGTGCCGGAAGCATCGACCCAGTTCGGAGTCACTGGGCCCGCATAGATTCCTTGGTCCCGAACCCCCGTGACTACGGGAGTGGCCGGAGGCGTTGTATCCTGGTTTCCTCCACCGCCTCCTCCTCCGCCGCCTCCGACGGGTCCCGGAGATGAAGGAGGAACTCCGCCGCCTTCCAATTTGCCGGGCACTCGCTCGAACTTCGTGTCCTTGGCCTGTTGAGTGACGATCGCGCGATCGACCGTGCCCTTTCCTTGTACATTCGCTTCTTCTTCAAGCGTCAGATCAACAATCTTCGTATCCTCTTCCAGCTTCATCGTATTCCCGGAAGCTCCGGACAACACGTTCAGCTTCTCAATCGTACCCCCGAGCAGCTCCAGCTCAACATTCGAAGAAGCTATGTTTGCTTCCGCGAATTCGCCCTGCAGGCTCGCCTTCGATCCGGCAGGCATTTCCTTCGCCAGATTCACCGTTCTGAAGCCTTTGTCCTTGGCCGCGCCGGACTCCAGCCTGGCGCCGGAACGCAAGTCCACCCGCTTCACTGTCGTGCTTCCTTTCGCTGCAATGCGAATATTGCCGTCTCTCTTGTCGACAATAAGACTTTCCAACTGAGAGTTGTCCAAGTGAATTGAATTAGGTCCGCCGCCGTTTACGGTAACCGTACCCTTAACCTTCACATTATCCAAAGCGGCTTCCCCCTCGCCAATGCCGGCGGAGAGCAGAAGATCGCCCTGGATGTTCATGTTGCGAAGAGTCACGCCGCTTGCCGTGACGACCGCATTGCCCGCAATCGTTTCCGTTCCGTCGGCCGGACCGTACACGCCCGCGGCGGAGAAAGTGCGAGCCTTGTCGCTTCCCCGCTCCAGCTTCTTCAGCGCGCCGTCCAGAACGACGACCGCTTCCTCGCGCGTAATGACCTTCTTCGGTCTGAACGTTCCGTCCAGGTACCCTTTGAGAATCTCCTTTGCGACCAAAGCGCCGACAGCGCCCTTGCCGGCGTTCGAGATCGACGCCGCATCTTTGAAGGCGGCCGTTTCTTCCGGGCTAAGCTTCAGGTCGAACGCTTTCGCCACCATAATCGATACTTCTTCGCGAGTAATTTTACGATCGGGCTGCATCGTTCCGTCCGGATAGCCTTCGGCGTACCCGGCCTGAACCGCGATCGCGGCCTGTTTCGCTTTCCAGGTTCCCGGCTTGATATCGCTGAACGATATCGCCGCTTTGTCGACAAACCCGAGGGATTTGTTCGCCAGCGAGAAAAACTCGGCCCTCGTCACCTCAAGTTTGGGCTTCACCGTGCCATCCGAATAGCCGGTCAACCAGCCCTTGTTCATCCATTCCAGCAAAATCCGCTCCGACCAAGCTCCGCGAATGTCCGCAGGAGAAAAAGCCGCCGAGGCGGCTCTCTCCAGAAACGCGGAGCTCAGCAGGCAGACAGCCATCGCAAGAGCGATCAAGCGCAACAGGCCGCTCTTCTGCCTCTGCTTTAACTCCATTTATATTTTCCTCCTTAACATCAGTCGAGATCAGTTCGAAGGGTCCACGACAAGCAGCGTTGCCGAACGCTTCGACAGCTTCAACGACACGGAGCCGTTCTCGCTTGCCGCGAGGTCTCCGGTTTTGGCCAGGCGACGGATCGCATCGAAGGTATACACCTCCGCAGTATCAAAGCCTTCGCCCAGTTCCAACTGAACATCCCGGCTTAACGTGTCCTTGTTGAACAACAGCACGTAGGTCTTGCCATCGTTTCCTTCGATTGTATACGCGCCGACCGCATCAAAGCGCGACGAATCGGTGCGGACGCTGCTTCCTTCGATTTTGGAGCCTTGACCGTCGTAATCCAGATACAGCTTAAACGCATCCTCGATCGGCGTGTCCGCCTGGAAGTTGCCGAAGCGCGTAGCCAGATCGACGCCCTCCCTGCCGAAGATCGCGAGCGCCTCCGCCTGCGCCAGCCCCGCCGTAACGCCGAAGCCGTTGCCGAAGTTGTACTCCGTAATCGCCAGCTTCACGCCGGGCTGATTGCGCTCGATGATTTCCTTCATGCGCGGAATAAGCCGAATCGGCTCTTGAATCCACGATTGATCGACGAATTGATCGTCGTACAGCGCCTTAAGCGCCTGGAAGCGGCGTTTCGAGACTTGCGGGCTTTCATTTTCGGACGGAACCCCGCCCTCCTGCGAGTAATAGTGAATCGTCAAGTAATCGATCAGCTTCACGCCGGTCTCTTGCTCATGACGGTTCGCCTGCTGCAAGTACCATTCCAGGAAAGGCGTTCCGCCGTGAGCTTGGCGATCCGGTCCGTCGGCGCACCAATCGGCCGGGGAATAGAAGTAACCGCACCATCCCCACGAAACGGGACCGAGCAGTTGAGCATCGGGGTCGGCCTGCTTAATCGCTGTTCCGTACTCAACTGTTTTGTTCCACAGCTCGTCATAAGTAGGAGCCTCAGGATGAACGTCGCGATGCGTGACATGCCACAGATCCGGCTCATTGTCCAGCGCGTACAGGCGGACCTGGTCGTCCGACTTCTCGGCCATATCGCGAACCCAATCGGTAGCAAACTCCGTTCCGACGCGAATCGAGGTGTCGGCTGGATCGTTGTTCGTCACTAACGTTCCGTCCCTAAACACTCCGTTCCCGGCATCCGGCAGCTCCCATGCGCCCTCTTGCTGACTTCCGTATTTTTGCTGCGAGAAGCCGTAGCTGACCGTGCGATCCTTCGGCGTCCAGCCGATCGTCGGGATCGTCATCAGCACCTGATTACCCCGCCCCAGCACCCGATCGACAAACCGATCCGACAGCGAACCTTGCGAAGGCTCCCAATCCGGGTCGTCGTAAGGATAATTAATATAGAACCAATCGTTCGCGCGATTCGCCGCATTCAGCTGCCAATTGTAGCGAGTCGTCTGATTGCCGCCCCAACGTTCCACCGTAAAAGGCAGAGTGGAGGTCGTTGGATTGCCTTCATCGTAGTTGATGCCGTAAATGTCGTTGCTGATCGGTTTCCGCTCCGCGGTTTGATCGACGGATACGGTGACAAGCGGAAGCTCCGGCTCAGGCAGCTGTCCCGCATTCGGATTGGACAGAAGCGCGATATCGTCGATATAGATCGCTTCCTGGTTGTTCTCCGTCGCAGCCTGTACGATAAAACCGTCGAAAAATCCGAGATCAAGGCCGAGATCGGCCATGCCGACCGTTACCTCCGTCCATTGACCGGCCGGAAGGGAGCGATTCGGGAACAGCTCGTTCAGATCGATCGAGCCAAGCGACTGATTGCCGTTGTAGAAATGGAACAGCAGCTCCTGGCCGCCTGTGTTGCCCCCATGGAGCCAGAACCGGATACCGTAGTAATCCTCCACGGACTTCTTGGACTCGCCGGAAATCCATACGCCGTCCCAGCCGTCCGGCTCGAACTTGATCGAACGGCTGCCGCTTCTGGCTTGCTCCGTATTGGCGAAGTCCTTCTCATGCCAACTGTAGTTATGGAAGCCTGAAGCCAGCGATTCTTCATACACCGACTCTGCCTGTACTTCCGTAATTTGCACGAACCCGTCGGTCGTAAAATTTTTGTGGGCTGCCGTAACCTTCGCTATGCCCGGCTGCAGCGCAACGAGCTCGCCGTCTTCGACGGACAGAAGCTCCGGCTGGTCAACCGTCCATTCCGTGTCGTTCGTCACGATGGCCGTGTCCCCGGACTGCAGGAGCGTCTCCGCCTGAATCTGACGGCGTTCTCCCGGCAGCATCACGAGACGCGGCTGATCGATTCTCAGCTCGAGCACGGCGGCTTGCGCCGCTTGCCGGGAGGTGATCGCGATATCGTCCAGATAGAGCGGCGCTTGCTTGCCCGGCTCCAGGCCGGTCAAGCGAATGCCGTCGAACAGACGGTGCTCCAGCCCCAGCTCGGCAAGATTCAGTTCAATCAGCACCCATTCCCCTGCGGGAACGCCTTCCGGCAGCCAGTGCTCCAGCGGACGCTCGAACGCCGTTGCGCCTCCCGCGGTCAGCGCGAGTTGCACTTTCTGTCCGCCTTCGGAACCTCCATTCACCCACAGTCTCAGCTTCTCGTACTCATTCACCGTCAACAGTTGAGTGCTGTACAGGTACAGCGCCCCGTCCCCGTTCGGAGTAAAGCGAATCGAACGGCTGCCCGTCCGTTTCAGCGAGCCTTCCGCCAGATTGACCTGTCCCCAGCTGTAATTCGTTACCGAATCCGCCAGCTTGTCGTCGTACAGATAAAATCCTTCAACCGGCTCGATCGGGTCTCCGGGCTCTTCATTGCCTGGCTCCTCGCCCGGTTCTTCTCCCGGCTCTTCACCGCCAGGTTCTCCTCCAGGTTCCTCTCCCGGATTTCCGCCAGGCTCTTCTCCTCCGCCTTGACCGGCAAAAGCGAGGTTGTCCAAAAATAGCGGAGCCTGCTGGCCAGCCCCCCAGATCAGGATGCCGTCCATCCAACCTTGCACGCCGGCTTCGCCAAGCGGGACGGTTACTTGAACCCACTCGTTCGCCGGAATGCCGTCAGGCAGCAAGGCCGCGGAGTCCAGCTCCGCAAGCGCCTGTCCGCCGAGCGTGAACGCCAGCTTAAACGACTGGCCTCCCTGGCCGCTTCCGCGCAGCCAGAAGCTGAAGCTGTCGTACTCGCCCGCATTCATGATGCGATCCTTGTACAGATAGACGGCCTGCCCTTCCCTGGCCTCGAACCGGATCGAACGGCTTCCTTCATAGACCGTCTCCGTCTCGTCCAGACTGACGCCCGCCCAACTGTAGTTGTGAAACGATTCCTCCAACCGATCCTCGAATACATCCAGCTTGGAGGGCTCCGAACCGAAAGTTCGCTCACCTGGAACCGCAAGCTGAACGAATAGCAGCGCCGTCGTCAGCAGCAGCGCCATCTTCGAATTGCCCTTTTTCTTAAAGCTCGTTAAACTCGCTCCCATGCGCACTTCTCCTTTCCAATTTGCGACACTCCCATTCTAAGAGACAGGGTCTTCGCCCGATAGTTACAGACTGTCACTGATATTGTCATGCGCCGGAAACCCGGAAGACTTGCGGACACGGCAAAAAAGCCGCTTCGCATCGAAAGCGGCTGAAGAGCGTTCGTACCGAATTCAGGCCTAATAAGCGTCTTCCAGAAGAAACTCTTTCAGAATGGAAATCGCGGTCTGTCTGTCGTTCGTGCCGATTTTATTGTAAATGACACTGATATAGTTCCGTACCGTCCCTTCGCCCATGAACAAAGAAGACGAAATTTGCCGATTCGTATACCCTTCGATCATGAGCTCCATGATTTTCCGCTCGCGCGCGGTGAAGCTGTAGCCGCTCTCCCTCAGCTTGTTCTCGTCGAAGGCATCGACCCTTGTGTCGGACAACGCGGACAGCTTGGCGGCAAGCTTCGAAGCGATCGGAGCCGGCAAAATCACCTCGCCGTTCATCGCGTCGCGTATCGTCTGCACGATGATTCTCGAAGACATGTCCTTGAGCAGGAATCCGTCAGCGCCGCCCGCCATGGCGTCCACGATAAATCGTTCCTCGGCGAACGTCGTCAGCATCAGCACGATCGTCTCGGGATACTCCCGCTTGATCCGTTTCATGGCGTCGATGCCGTCCATCCCCGACATCTTGATGTCCATGAGCACGACGTTCGGTTTATGTTCTTGTACCGCTTGCAAGGCTTCCTTCCCGCTGGCGCACAACGCCGCAATCTCCAATCCCTCTTCGGATTGAAGAATCGTGTGCAGACCTTCACGAAGCAGCCTCTGATCATCCACGATGATGATGGAAATCAAATTACCCCACCCTCTGCCCTTTACCATCCTCTTCAAACTTGATTAGAGTGTAGCAAACCCCGTTCGAATCGTATAGGGGGGCGAGTACGATCGTGACAGTCATGACGAAGAATGTGACAACTCGTAACTGGTCGACCAGGGAAATAAGACCTACGATAAGTGAAGAATTTCCGCTGTTGGGGAACAGAGCGGCGGCACTATCGCATTTCATTGAGGAGGCTATGTTTCATGGATGTAAAACAGGCGATTAAAGGATTGGCCATCATCGCGTTACTGGGAGGAATCGCACGAATCTGCATGATGCCGTCCGCCTATATTTGGGGGTCCGACAGCATGCCGGAGCTGATCAGCGGCTTCGCCGCTTGCGTGCTGATGGGCATCGGCATCATCGGAGTCTACCTCTATCAGGCTCCGAGAAGCAGCATTCTCGGGTTGATCTCGGTTCTAATCATTTCCATATCCAGCGCGTTGACGGCGGCGCTCGTCTGGAACAACATGCTTGGCTTATTGCCGGAAGACCACGACTATATTTCGACCCTGCTGCCCATCAATTCCGCTCTGACGCTGGTCGGTCAAATTGTATTCGCCGCGACCGCTATACGTGCGCGCGTCTATCCGATCTGGAGTCTGATCCTGTTCATCGTATACCCGGGCATCTATTTCATCCCGTCGGTCTCCGATCTGGGCTCGGTCGCCTGGGGGCTCTGCTACGTCGTATTTGCGTTCTATGTTTTGCAAGAGAAGGCTCGCAAAACCTATTAGATGATGGATGCTTTTTCTTCTCCGCCGGGTTTACCGCAAGAAAAAGGTCCCTCTTGTTGACGTCATTCTTTCTGAAATTGTGCACAAGGCCCGCCGGCAACCGCCGGCGGGCCTGAGTATCTAATCGCGCTTCTCCCTGTTCAGATCAACCCGGATTTCTGCAGCAGCTGACGAATCAGCACCGCCGCTTCCGCCCGAGTGATATTAGCTTGAGGAGCAAGTAACTCCTTGCTCCTGCCCTGGACGATCCCGGATTTCACGCTGTCGACAACGCCGCTCACGCCCCACGCGGACACTTCCCTGCTGTCGGAGTACTTGCGCAGCATGTCGTCCGCAGCCGTTGCCGGCAGCTTCGACTTCAAGCCGGTGACCGTCATCGCTTTAGCGATAATGACCATCGCTTGTTCGCGGGTAATCGGATCTTGCGGCCGGAACGTTCCGTCCGCGTAGCCGATGACGAGTCCGTAGGCTGCCGCTGCGTTAACCGATGCCGCAAACCAGTCGTTCGCGGTTACATCGGAGAACGACGACGCTGCCGCTTGTGGTTTCAATCCGAGGCCGCTCGCCACGATCGCCGCGAATTCCGCGCGCGTCACTTGTCTGTCCGGCCCGAACAGCCCGCCTGTGATGCCTTTAACGATGAGACGGGAGCCCATGTCGTTAACCGCGGCTTTCGACCAGTGGCTCTCGACATCGCTGAACGCGAGCGGATTCCAGACGACCGCATAATCGCTGTTCGTCAGACTGTTGATTACCGCGGAATAACGGCCGCCTTCCTCTATCACATGCGTTGGCACATGGCGCAAGGTCCCGTCGGCGTCAAGCACGACGCCGGTCGTGATTTTGTTCGGATCAGCGCCGCTCGGGATCGCGATCGAGCGCTCTACATATCGATTAAACGTTCCGATCTCCACGGAAACGCCGTTATACTCGGCCGTCACCGTATAGTGCATCGGCTCGGCAATGACCTCGAATCCGTCTTTGCCCGCTTTATCGCGCATCGTCTGCGCAGCCGCTTGGCCGCTCGTCGCAATTTGAATGCGCAGCTTGACGTCCTTGAGCTCCGCATTGCCGCCGAAACGAGCGGCAGTCGCCAAGATATCGACCTGCGAAGCCGGGAGCGCATAGGAGCCTCGCGGCGTCCGAATCTCGACAACCGCTCCGCCTCTCTCCAACTCCTCGACCATGACGCCGGTCAACTCGCCTATAATAACGTCCGAATCCTGTTCCACAGGAAGCGTGATCATCGGTGATTGGCCTGCCTGCTTAAGCCGCTCGCGAAGCTGATCCTCGTCCACCGTAACCGTCGTCACCGTACGTCCGTTTACTTCGACAGTCGAAGCTTTCCCGATCCGCTCCTCCTTGCCGTTGACGAGCACTACCGCATCGTTTTCGCCGCTCTGATTGTCTCCTCCGGGCGTCTGCGGATTGGAGGAAGAGCTTGAGGACGCCCGCGGCGTCACTTCGTTGGAGACGGCCGACCATGGACCGGGACCTATCGCGTTAATCGCCCTGACCTCGAAAGAGTACTCCTGTCCATTCTGCAAGCCTTGAATGACGATCGGAAGCGAAGATCCCGCTTCAAAGCTCTCGTCCGTCGAAGAGATCACGCGATACCCGGTAATCGGACTTCCTCCGTCATTTGGAACCGCGAAGGCAAGGCGAACCGACCTGTCTCCGGCCGATGCCGTCACATTCATCGGAGCATCGGGAACGCTCGCGGGCGTCGCCGAAGCTTGATTGGAAAATCCGCTCGATTCGGCCGCTGCCGCCTGCACGACAAAATAATAGGTTGTGCCGTTTGCCAGCCCGTCTACGCTATAGGCCGTATCGTATACAGGGGTAACAGGCGGCAAGTCATACTGCAACGAGGTTGTGGACATGTACACATTATAGTACGTGGCCCCCGTTACCGTATCCCAGCTCAGGTTCACCTTGCCGCTGTCTCCGATCGCCGTCAAATTCCGCGGAATGGCGGGCGCGCCGGCGTTGTTGACCCGCTGCAGCACGTTGAAACTCGCCGGAGCCATGCCGTCGGCCGTAATCGTGACGACGGCTTCATAAGTGCCTGCCGGCAGGCCGTCCGCCGCCGAAACGGTAAAGCTCGCGGCCGGTGCTCCCTTCGCCAGCACAGCCGGCGGCTGCGTGACGTTAAAGCTTCCGGCATGCAACCCGCTGAGCGTAACCGCCAGATGGTTCAGATCGGTCGTTCCGATGTTTGTTATATCGATCTCCCGCGCTTCTTGGGTACCCGCAGCGTAGCCCGTCACAAGCTCGGTCAGCGTCTGGTCGTCGATATCTTCAATGCCTTTGGGCAAATTCGGATATACGGTAATTTTCGCGGTATGGCTATAGGCCGTCGTATCCGCCAGCCCCGCTACCGTATTGGTCACTCCGGCATAATAATAAAAGATTCCCGCCTGGTCCGTCGGCGCAATAAACGTTGGTTGTACCGCGCCATCGATCGGAACGCCGCCCATATTGCTGTTCAAGCTATTGCCGTACCATTGGTACGACAACGTTCCGCCGTCATAGACGGATGCCGTGACGCTCAGCGCCGGTCCCGACTCTCCGACCCATGCCGTCGCGTCCTCAGGCTGGGTAAGGAACTGAGGCGCTTCAGCCGGTTCCGGCGTAACGAATGAGCCTCCGTCACCATAATACATATACCCCATCGCGTCCTTGGAATAGGGCCAGTAATAATACTCGGTACCTCCATCAAGACCGGATAGGACGACATCGAATTGATGATTCGAGCCCGATACCGTCCCCGTTATCCCGGCCTGCTGCGGAGCGCCAGGCAAACGAACATTGGATGTGCTGTACACAATGCCCGCCTCGCTTACCGGAACGGCGTCGGAGTCGCTAACGGTTACAGTGAACGTCGTTGCCGAAGAGTCATTTCCCGTTAACGAAGAAGCAACGGCGTGGTCTCCAAGCTCCGCCCGTTTGAACACTCCCGCGCTCGTAAACGCAAAGTCGCCAAGAATCGTCGAAATGAGCCCGGTGCCGGCGCCCATCGTGCTATAATCGGGATGCCACGTTACGCCTTCATCATCCGAATAGTATACATCGCCTTTTTGGGACAAGGCCAAAAACTGATTTGACATTACACTGTACGATGCACTGATAAACTCTCCAGTCTGCGGTTCATACGGCTCCGATAATGTCCCCTTCGTTACAGAGATGCCGGTGAGACCATGATTGATGACTACGGCGCCCGGCCTGCCATCCCTGAAGATCACCCCGTCGCCTCCGCCGCCAACTCCAACAAGCGTGCCGCCGTTGCTGGCAAACGCTCTGATGCTGGCGAGCACTGTCGAGTCATACTTTGTCCAGGTTGCCCCCGCGTCTTCCGTAACGCCCAGCCCCATCTTATCCTGGGTGTCCCAATTATGCGCACCGACAAATAGCTTGCCGTCATAAACAATCAGATCGTTATAGTAGCTGTTCGCCGGTATCATCTGCATCGAGCTCCACTCTGAAGTGGTCGGGTTAAAAATTCGCCCCTGGGCGCCATTGGCAGCGCCAACCCAATATCGGTTAGCGAAATACAGACCCGATGTATAGGTCGTATTGTAGAGGCTGTCGCTGACGCTATGAGGCAGCCCTGTCCAGACTTCACCATTAGTCGAATGCAGCATAACCGCACCTGAGTATAATGGCTGCGGGTTTGGCCCGCTCGTTTGTCCCGAGCTGCGTTTGGCCGTCAGCACAAACCTGCCATTATCATAATGAACCTTCGCCAGCGGGCGTGTTGTAAGCGCTGTCAGATTAATCTCTTCCCAGTCGAGCATATCGTCCGAAACCCAAAGCGTGGATATGTCCACCTGGTCAAAGTTGACCGTTTCCCTTCTTTCTGTAATGGCTACGTATACGCCATTCCCAAACGCTACATCGACAAATTTTCGATCGTCAAAAAGCTCCCACGTATACTTCGGACCGACCGGCCCCGCCATGGCCGTCGGCGCGATTCCGACCATACTCCATAACAGCGTGACAATCAGCGCGATGTTTAGCATTCTTACTCTTGCTGCGCTACTCTTGCCGAATGACAGCTTGTCCATCAAGTTGTTCAAAATAAAATCGCCTCCAGAAGAATACTTCCAGGAAAGTGTATCAATCGACAATAAACAAATAATAAACAACTCCATACTCCCAACCTAAGAGAAATATCAAGGGGCGCATCCCTCTGTCATCTTGGAGATGACTTGCGGGACACGCCCCTTCATCGTTCCGTTCGACGAAATCGGCTCTACTCGTCGAGTGCTTCGCATCGATTAGCGTCGACTATCTTCCGTTTCAGTCCATAAACTCGACAATTTGCAGGAAACGCCGCAACATGACAACGGCTTGCGCTCTGGTTGCAGCATCGGAAGGCGCAATGACGTCCTCCGTGATCCCGGAGATGATTCCTGCGGCTACGGATTGAGCAACAGCCGATCTGGCCCACACGGAGATATCGGCACGATCGCCGAACTTGCTTAGAGCGATTGGAACTCGACCGGCGTCCATTTCAGAATGGCCCAGGAACGCCAGCGCATTGCCGAACATAACGGCCATCTGTTCTCTGGTAATGCGGTCGCCGGGTGCGAATTTGCTCTTCGACAATCCCTTGACCAATCCGGCTTGGACTCCCGCTTCAACGACCGGCGCGAACCAATCTTTCTTGGAGACATCGTCGAAGCTAATGCCTCCGGCATTCGGCTCGATTTTCAATCCTAAAGCACGAACCAGCAAAGCCGTGAATTCGGCTCTTGTAATCGAGCTGTCCGGAGCGAATATCGTGCCGGATACTCCGCTTACGATCAGCTTGGAGGCCAACAGTTCCACGTCGGCTTTCGCCCAGTGACCGTCGAGATCGGAAAATGACCTTTTGCGAGGTTCCAGGATGGCATAAATGCTGTTGTGCGCCACCTTGATCGATATTTCCGATCTGCCATCCTCCCTTGTCGAGGTCACGGCCGGAACGAAGGAAAACGTCCGGGTTGCGGGATCATACAGAACGGCGGTCATGTTTTCGCCCGATATTTCCTTGTTCGGTACAATCCCCCGAATCACGTACGTTCCGTCAAAATTGTGGACTTCCGCCGTTTGTCCGTCGGCCGACACGGTCACTTTATAATCCACCGCATCTCCGATCAGCTTATGTCCGGAGCTGTTGGCGGCTTGCTCCAGCCGTTCCTTCTCTTGTCCGGTCACCTTGGAGATGAAGACATTCACGTGTTTTGTTTGCGGCCCCGGATTCACCACGTTCACCGGCAGCTCATAACTGGAAGCGTTCAGCTCGACCTTAAATACGGCAGTCGGATAGGCACTCTTCACCTTGGCGAGGGAGGTCCAGGAAAATTGCGCCTGGACGGCCTGCCCGGAGTCGTCAATCACGACGGTGACGAACGGTTTTCGCGCTTTCCCGAGCAATTCCAGCACTTGTTCGATGATGTTATCGGTCAATACGACGCGTTCGACGATCGTACCGTCTTCGAGCGTTTCCCGTACGAATGAGGATGGATTCATCCGCAGCGTGATACCGCCGTCGGAATTGATCGTCATGGTCGAGCCTGTCGGAGATGTTGACGGTTCAGGCGCAGATCCCGAGTTCTCCGAGCTCCCCGAGTTGTTGGAAGGACTGCGAATATTCGCAATCGCAATTTGCGCCACCGCTTCATTGCCTGCTTCGTCTGCTGCATACACCGAGTACGTTCCGTTAGCGGTTGTCTGGAAGCTGTCCCCGGCAAGCGACTGGCCGTCTGTTGCAAAATAATCGGCGGATCTCGCTCCTTCCGACCACTTGGTCGCGGCAATATCGCTTCCCGTGCCGTCTATTGTCGCCGTTACCGTCACGGGACCGGCGGTCGTTACCGTGCTCGCCGGCTGTTGGGACAACGTAATTTCCGGCCTTACGGAATCGATGATGATCCCCGTTGTTGCCGCAGGCGGCAAGGCAAGCGGAACCGCAACCGTCGTCGAGGCGGCATTGATCTCTGCGCCGCCCGGCAATTGAATGTGGGTCCCAATTTCAATGTCGTTCGAATGAACAAAACCTTCCTGAACGACATACGTGAAGATCAGCTTATTCCGCTCGCCGACAGGTTGCCCGGCATAGGCTGCGTAAACCGTTGCGGCGTCGGCCCCTTCTCCGATCGTAACGGGAATCGTCGGGGTATTGACGACATCGACGTCCCCTTCGTAGCTCACCGTGAAAGTCATAAGGTCGCCGATGCCGTAATATCGGGCGGACGGAATGACAAGCCCGGTCAGCTCGGGTGCGGGTACCTCGATCGTCAACCGGTACGCGCCATCGGGCATGCCGTCTATGCCCGTCGTTCCGATCAGGATGGCATTGCTCCCAGATTTTACGGCGACTTGCGCCGAAGCCGAGGGTACCGTGCCGATCGTCACCGTCGTATTGGCATCGACGGGATTGGCGGTAATATCGACCGATTGGATGTACCTGTCGGCTAATAGCTCATACGCGCCTTGAGCAGATGCGAATACAGCAGGATTCCAGGACAAAACGCCGTCCGCCGATATCGCTCCCAAAGCCTGAAGCTTCACGATATCGAAATGACGGATAAACATCGGATACGTCGACCCGTTCATCATCGCCCAAGTGCCGGCAAAATCCCAACCGCTATAGGTTGCTGAGAGCTTCATGTCTGCCGTTGTCTTTCCTTCGCCGCCGTCGGAAGCGCTAAGTCCGCCGACTTCGGTGTCCCAGTAAGAAGCGGTCACCGTTCCGGCCAAGCTTTCTCCAATCAGCCCTCCAACGCGATCAGCGCCGTTGACATGCCCTGCGGCATAAGCATATTCCACCGCTGCGGCTCCGCCGCTAAAACCGATTAATCCGCCGACCTGCTCGTCGCCGGTCACGCTGCCTTTTACATACACATTGGATACGGTTCCCGAATTGCTTCCTATCAGCCCTCCGACCCGATTGCCGCCCGATACGGACGCGCTCTCCAGACCGATATTTCGAATCGTGCCCGAAGACACTGCGAATAGTCCTGCGTCGTCAGCCGTCCCGGCCACATTCAAATTGCGGATGACATGCCTGTTTCCCTCGAAAGTTCCCGTGAACGGCTGGCCGCCGTCTCCGATCGGGTTCCAATTCACGCCTGTCAAATCGAGATCATTCATTAATTCGTAGTTGTTGCTCAATGCATACGGCGCGGTTCCGATCTCCGCCAGTTGAGAGACGGTCGTAATGCGATGGGGATAATGGACGCCATCTTCACGAATGATCTGAAGCGTATAGTTCGCCGCGAACGGATTCGCAGCCGCTCCGGGTACGGGAACGTCGGTCGTAACCGCGATAGCGATGTTGTTTTCTCCGAAAGCCAGAGGGACGACCTTGGAATCAGCAACATCGCCGTTAATCGATACACTCATGCGGCTGCTGCCCGAATATACAGATACGGTTACGCTATCAACCTCGCCCGTTACCCGACTTGAATAGGCCGATGTATGAGCGGCAAATGCCGGCTCGTACGCGATTGCCCCATCGTTGACGGTCAATTCGTCCAATACGATTTGATCAAGCGTCGTGCGGTGCATCGGAAATGTCATGCCTTCAACAATGCCCCACTGGCCTTCCGGGGAGAAATCCCATGAGCCGAAACTGGCCGCTGACTTCATTTGTGATGTTGTTAAAGCTGTACCAACTGCAGAAGAAGCGGTCAACTCGCTATTATAATAGGATGAGAATACGTCAACGACGTCGCCTTGCCTATAACCGGCGAGTCCTCCGACATCGCTGGATGCGGTTCCGGTTACCTGCACCGAGGCATAAGAAGTGCGAATCCCGCTAGGCGCTGCATTTACCCCAACGACGTATCCGACCAGTCCACCGACATTATCCACACCATTCACCGTTCCGGTGGCATAAACGTTCTCAAGTGTTGAGCCATTCATATTACCAATCATGCTCCCCACGTCGCTGCTCGATCCGGTTCCCACAACAGCGGCATCAATCAAGCCAACATTTCGAATAACGGCCCTTAAAGTAGCACCGAATAAACCGACTACTCCTGCGCCGCTATTGATGCTTAGATTGGTAATCGTATGGCCGTTGCCGTTAAAGGTGCCCCTGAATGCAAATAGATCGCCGCCTGCGCCCCCAACCGGCCTCCAACCTGCCCCGGCATTGTATTCGTCCCCTCCCGGGCTTAAGTAGTCGGACAAATCGATGTCCGCTCCGAGAGCATAATGACCCTCCAGATTATTTCGCATCGCGTTCAGCCCGGGGGCATCATTAATCATAATGGGACAATCCGGAGTCGTTCCGGGCGTTACGGCATCACATACGGATGCAAACGCTTTGTTTTGTGCACCAAAAGGCAGCGTTGCAGTCGCAAATACGATTATGGCAAGCAGCAGGGTCAGCCCTTGGCGGTTAAGCAGCTTCGTCATTTCAGTCCCCCTCTCTTATTAATGACTAGAGCAAATTATATCAGCAGCCGTTTCCCGACAATCTTAATGAAATCTTAAAAGATTGTGGGGGGGATACAGCGACTGCTTCAAATACAGAACAAATTCATTTTTATAGTTTTTTTTCTACGGCTGACCAATTGACTTACAACCCTTCGCCGGGTCTTGTCTGAGTGCCGATGGACGTTTTAGAACAACTCCCTCCGCTGGAACGCCATGGGGGAGCCGTTACTCGATCTTTCGAACAACGCCCCCCGTTTGAGCGCTATTGGGGAGGCGTTACTCGATTTCTTCGAACAATGCCCCCCGTTTGAGCGCTATTCGAGCGACGTTACTCGATTCTTGAGACTGTCGATTAAAAACAATCCAGACTACTCCTACATGCTCCAGAATGAATTTTTTGGTAGAAACTGGTGTGAATTGGGGGCGTACGGATTGTGCAGCGTGGAATCGTGTGGCGTAGTTGTCCCT
>Ga0206118_100475_pt1 | contig 19584 bp, 17 predicted proteins | sample 3A20Ametagenome_FD_177999 | JGI IMG/M metagenome (GOLD analysis project Ga0206118, IMG submission 177999) | Enriched microbial communities from leaf-cutter ant dump, University of Wisconsin, Madison, United States - 3A20A | ecosystem: Environmental > Terrestrial > Nest > Insects nest > Nest dump... | reverse complement strand
CGTGTGGACACCCGAGGTCCGCCGCGTGATGGAAGAACCGGGAACGCTGAGCAACGGCAAGCCGGCCCATACCCAGGACCGCGCCGGCGGCCTGGTCTACGCGGCCGGGCTGATGGTCGGCCAGCGCGACGGCCGCCACATCGTCGAGCACAGCGGCGGTGCCGATGCCTTCCAGCACATGTACAGCCGTGTGCCCGAGGAGAAATTCGCCGTGGCCGCGCTGTGCAATTTCGGAAAGAGCGGCGCGGCCGAGAAGGTCCACGCCGCGATCAATCTCCTGCTCGCCCCCACCGCGGAACAGCTTGCGCAGCTGCCGGCCACCGGCCTCTACCGGGGCGACAGCCTGCCCGCGCGCTACCTGCTGTGGCGCAACGGCGACGATCGCGCATCACTGGCCATCCTGCCCGATGGCAACACGCGTCCAAGCAGCGTGGTCGAGCTGCAGCGCGGGAAGGACGGCAGTTACCGCGGCGGCGGGGTGCGGCTGGAGGCACCGGACGCCCGGACGCTGGTCTTCGGCACCGACCGCGCGCGCGGCCTGCGCGCCACGCGCATCGAGCACTGAGCGCGCACTCCACCTCATCTGCCGCTCGCCGTGCACGTGGGCGGCTGGACGGGAACGAGGACCACGTAGGCGAAGCATGCCCGCGCCCTGCAACGGCCGGCATCACGACGACGCGACATCGAACGCAGCCATCGGCAGGCGGATGCTCCGCCGCACCCCTGAACTCCGCTCGCCTGCGGCGGATGCCGGCACCCATGACTTGCCGCGCCGGCTCTTCCTCGTTCCCGCTGCCGCTTCGGCGCAGCGGGCCAGCCGTGTCCGCGTGCAGGAACCCACCGGCAGCCAGCACGGCGCGAAGTAGAATGGCGCTCATCGCCGGAACGTCCGGGCTGTACCACCGCCCGTCTTGCTCGACATGAAGGAACAGACCCGCATATGACCAGCAAACGCTGGCAAAGCGTGATTGCACGCAGCAAGGTCGTGTGTCGCTGGGTGGCGGCGCTCTGGCTTGCGTTCTGGTTGCCGTGGTCGGCCTATGCCATACACACCGGGGCATTGGAGCACGCGCGCAACAAGGGCGCGGAAGCCGAGGCCTATCTGGTTTTCGCGCTGATCCTGCTTGTAGCGCCGACGATGATCTTTCTGCTTGGCTGGGCCGTATACAGGGCCTTCATGCCACGCGGATCGGCGGCACCCGTCGAAGAGGGGATCGCCGTGGTCAGGAAGCGCGCAGTCACGGCGGTCGACTGAAAGGCCGCTGCCCGCACCGAAGAATCGTCGAGGTTGCCGACGACGCGGTCCGCATCATGGGATCGAAGCCGGCATTGCTGCGCTGGTCGCCACCCGAGGCGTGGAAGCAGCGGCGCTCATGGTTACGGTCTGGAGTGGCGCGCCCGGAGGGGTGAGAGGCCGCGCCTGCACGCCACCAGCGTGCGCGGCACCGAACGCCTTCGCGCCCTGCGCGAAGGCCGGCAATCACGACGAAGCGGCATCGAAGATGGCGCGCCCGGAGGGGTGAGGGGCCGCGCCTGCACGCCACTGGCGTGCGCGGCACCGAACGCCTTCGCGCCTAGCGCGAAGGCCGGGAATCACGACGAAGCGACATCGAAGATGGCGCGCCCGGAGGGGTGAGAGGCCGCGCCTGCACGCCACCGGCGTGCGCGGCATCGAACGCCTTCGCGCCTAGCGCGAAGGCCGGGAATCACGACGAAGCGACATCGAAGATGGCGCGCCCGGAGGGATTCGAACCCCCGACCAATGGCTTCGGAAGCCACTACTCTATCCGGCTGAGCTACGGGCGCGTTGTGTGTCGCAGCGGAAGCCGCGTGGGCTCCCTGCCGACCGGCGCTGCCGGGCGGAGGCGCATTCTAACGGCAAATGCAGGCGCAGGTCTGCCCCCTGCCGTATCCGCCCGCGGCAACGGCAGGGCGGGCCCGGCTGGTAACCTGTGCGCATGGGTTACGAACGATACGAACGACAGCCGGCACCGGCGCCTTCGCGGCTGGCCAGCTACTGGAAACTGATGCGCGCCGACCGTCCGATCGGCACCCTGCTGCTGCTGTGGCCGACGTGGTGGGCGCTGTGGCTGGCCTCCGGTGGCCTGCCGGCGCCGTGGACGCTGTTCGTGTTCACCGCCGGCGTGTGGCTGACCCGCTCGGCCGGCTGCGTGATCAACGACTACGCCGACCGCTGGCTGGACCCGCACGTCAAGCGCACCAAGGATCGCCCGCTGGCCACCGGCGCGGTGTCCGGGCGCCAGGCGCTGGCGCTGTTCGCCGGGCTGATGCTGGTCGCGTTCGCGCTGGTGCTGACCCTGAACGCGCTGACCATCGGCCTGAGCTTCGTCGGCGTGTTCCTGGCCGCCACCTATCCCTACCTCAAGCGCTACACCCACCTGCCGCAGGTCTACCTGGGCATGGCCTTCGGCTGGGGCATCCCGATGGCCTTCGCCGCGGTGCAGGGCGAGGTGCCGCCGCTGGGCTGGGTGCTGTACGCGGCCAACATCCTGTGGTCCACCGCCTACGACACCTGGTACGCGATGGTGGACCGCGACGACGACCTCAAGGTCGGCTCGCATTCCACCGCCATCCTGTTCGGCGACCTGGACCTGGTGATCCAGGGCATCCTCTACGCGCTGTTCTTCGCCGCGATGGCGCTGGCCGGGCAGCGCGCCGGGCTGGGGACGCTGTACTGGGCCGGGCTGGGCGTGGCGGTGGCGCTGGTGGCCTGGGAGTTCTGGCTGTGCCGCCGGCGCGAGCGCGAGGCCTGCTTCCGCGCCTTCCTGCACAACAACTGGGTCGGCGCCGCGCTGTTCGCCGGCATCGTCGCCAGCCAGTACCTGGACTGACGCGCAATGACGGCCCGCCGGATGGCGGGCCGTCCGTTCGCACGCCTGCGATGGCTCAGACGGCGGTCCGGCCCAGTCGGCGCAGGCGGAACGCGACCACCACCTGCAGCACGCCGTAGACCAGCGCCATCGCGCCGATCCACAGCGAGGTGACCATCAGCCCGCCCAGCGGGTTGAGCGCAAACATCACCCCCAGCACCACCGCCAGCAGGCCGCTGAGGATCAGCAGCCATTCGCCGCGGATGTGCCTGCGCACGCGGATGGCGAAGACGATGCGGTAGATGCCGCCGACCACCAGCCACGCCGCCAGGAACAGCAACAGCACGCTCGCCGTCGCCAGCGGGTTGAGCAGGGCGAGCACGCCGAAGGCGATGGACACCAGCGCATAGAACACCGCCCAGCCGCGCGACACCGGCGCCGAACCGCCGATCGCCGCGGCCAGCGCCACCACGCCTTCGACGATGGCCATCACGCCCAGCCACATCGCCAGCACCGCCGCGGTGCGCACCGGCGCCATCAGCGCCAGCACGCCGAAGGCCACGGCGAACAGGCCGAACAGCAGCACCACCCACCAGTGGCGGGACAGCTCGCCAAACAGCGTGCCGGACGGAAAACCCGGGTTGCTACTCATGTCATCGCTCCTTGCAGTGATCGGACGGGATGCCGTTGCCGGCCGAGCATAGGCGCCGCGGCGTCACCTCCCCGTGTTCACGGCACCCGCGCACAGACCCAGGCATCGACCCGCGCCACGCCGGCCCGGCGCAGCGCACGGGCGGCGGCCTGCAGGGTGGCGCCGGTGGTCATCACGTCATCGACCAGGGCCACGTGCGCCGGCAGCGTTCCCCGGGCGGCGAAGGCCGCGCGCAGGTTGCGGCGCCGCGCGGCCGCGTCCAGCTCCGACTGCGCCGCGGTGGCGCGGGTGCGGCGCAGCCCGGCCAGCAGCGGCAGCCGCAGCGCGCGTGCCAGCGGCCGCGCCAGTTCCAGCGCCTGGTCGTAGCCACGCCGGCGCAGGCGCGACAGGTGCAGCGGCAGCGGCACCAGCGCCTGCGGCCGCTCCACGGCCGCCAGCCGCACGTGCATCAGCTGCGCCAGCAGGCGCCCGGCGGCCAGGTCGCCATGGAACTTGAAGCGGCGCAGCAGCCCGTCCACCGGCGCGGCATACAGGAACGCGGCCTGCACCCCGGCCAGGGGCGAGCGCCCCTGGCGGCAGGTGCCGCACAAGGCACCGCCCGGCTCGGTGGCCGACAGCGGCAGGGCGCAGCCGCGGCAGGCGCTTTCCAGCCATGGCAGCGCGGCGGCGCAGGCCGGGCACAGGTCGCGGCCGGGCGGGCCCGGCTCCGCGCACACCAGGCAGGTGTGTAGGAGCAGCCCAAAGGCAGGATCAAATACCCTTATATTTCATATAGTTATAGCTCATCGCCGACCATCCTACAGGACCTTTTTGTGTAAAAAAGTAGGAATTACCTCAGCTAGAGGTACGTAAGGCGAGAATTTCGTTGAGCGAATTTTTGTGACGATAGTCACATCTACGTCATCTTGACGGAAGGCCCACAGCGACTAAACATTGACAGTGTTAAGTTGCGAATTAACACTAGTGATAGCCCTAAGAGGCCAGTAGATGATGATCCGGAGCGAAGGACTTGCCAACGCGCATCGAGTACGAGGGGCACAAAGCAAACATCGAGCTTTTTGAGTTCGAAGATGGGACGTGTCCTGCTGATGAGTTTTTAGCAAAGCTCTCACCCCAAGATCGCCAAAAAGTCGACAACCTCTTCGAGATGATGGGTCTCCAGGGAGAGATCCGAAATAAGGAGAAGTTCAAGAAGCTTGAGGGCTCTGAAGGGCTTTTTGAGTTTAAGTCTTTCCAGATCAGACTCCTTTGTTTCTATGGCAACGGTATACCCCGGAAAAAGCTAGTCATAAGCCATGGGGTGAAGAAGCAGCAAGACAAGCATGCCAAGGCAGACATCAACCGTGCCGCGGCAACCAGAGAGAAGTACCTTGGAGAAATGAAGTGATGGGGATGAATAAAGCTTGGGTCGCTCGTCAAGAAGCTTCTGACGAAAGTCGCCGCTTCCATGAGCGTGATCGTCTCGCGCTTTGGACGATGGATGCGATTGCCGGGCTCATGGAGGAAAAGGAAGTATCCAAAGCTGATTTGGCGCGCAAGATTGGCTCCAGCCGTTCTTATGTTACGCAAGTATTCTCGGGATCGAAGAATCCGACACTGGGCACTGTTGCGGACCTTGCATGGGCACTTGGCTATCGAGCTTGCATGAAATTTGAACCATTGCGCTCCAACGAATTTATGTCCGTCCCTGTGCAGTCTTGCAGAGTACTGGCGCTTCCCAAGCGCCAAGTTATTAAGAATGTGATCCGCCTTCAAAGTATTGACGAAGAAAGCTGCACTTCTGATCGTGATCATCTTATTGCAATCGGGGCGTCGTAATGGCCACCAATCTTGAGCGAGCCAGCAAGGTCGCGAAGAATGTAGAAATGGAAGGCATCTTCCTCCGCTCTACCAAGGTGGAAACCGGCTTTGAGCCGGATGACCTCCCGCAAGATGTGGAGATGGAGATTCAATACCGCACGGGCATGCAACGTCGGCAGAACAAGCAGAACAATTCCCAACCCGAAGTCGCGGTTAATGTTGAATTTCGTTTCCGTATGAAGGGGTCGCAAGGAGACGAATCCATCCAAGTCATCTCCCTAGATGCAGAATACTTGCTCGTTTACTTATTGAACCCCAACGCAGAGATTGAGGAAGATTGTTTCAAGCATTTTGCTGAAGTGAACGGGCCATATAATGCATGGCCATATTGGCGTGAATTGGTTCATTCTGTAACCGGCCGAGTTGGATTACCGGGAATCGTGGTCCCTGTCTTCCGGCCCGCCGCAGTAGAGGTCAAGGGGTCCGAAAACGTATTACCAGAGGACTAACCCCCTCTGGATCTCAGCAGCCCCCTCCCAAGTATGACCTGCCCTTAATAGCCTCCTGGGGAGGAGGCGTAACTTAAAGGGCATTTCGCCCCAATATTCTGACTGCGGCTAGCATTTAGCTAAGCAAAAACGGACGTCTGATCACTCACCGAATGACGGTCGTCAGATTACGGCATAAGAGACATTGGCCGGCTTTATATCTCGTCGTAATGGTGCCTTGAGGGCCTTCAAAAGCATCCTTAAAGCAGTAATATCGATGCTGCTCGGCTATTACCTGATGTAAAGCCAACCAACACGGTTGAGCTCGACTGGCGCTTTTGTCATTCACTGGGGGGGGCAATGATTAAGGATATAGCCATTGAAAACGTCAGGGGCATCAAAAGCTCTACGTTCTCACTCGATATTATTCCAAACAAACCGTCGCTCCTTGTCGCACCAAATGGATTCGGCAAAAGCTCTCTTGCCGTGGCATTTGCCTCGCTCAAGACGAAGCGAATGGAGCTCCCGAAGGAGCAGTACCACCTGGGAGACGTATCGCTCGCTCCTAAACTTGCCCTCACCATCAGACAGAACGGCACGATCTCCACCCTCATCGCAGATGGCAGAAGCAACGCGATCGCGGGGGTCCTTGATGTCCATGTAGTCGCCAGCCGGCTTCGGGCGAAGGCCACTAAGCACAACATGGGGAAATTCACGACTGCTACCGCATCATTGGAGATCAGTGAGTTGGTGCTAGTCCAGACCATTCCCCCCAAAGTACAACATGCCTATGACTGGACAGAGATGCGCACTCGCTTCGGCTCATCCAGCAAGGCTCTCCAGAACCTCAGTAAGATACTCGCAAGCCCGGCGCTGGCGGACAGCTTGATTGATCTCTACGGAGTGATGGACAAGGCGGCGGGTGTTCGTATCCAGAATGACATCGGTGAGATAATCGCGTTGCTTCAGGCCCAAGCCGGAACCCGCGACGACATACGCGCATGGGCTGACGGCGTGCTCACACCACGCCTAGAAGCGATTGACGCCGTAAGGACGCTGGCGGATCTCCTGGTAGTGGCTACCGGCCCCGGACAGACCCGCATCGATGCTTTGCTTTCGGGCCTGCAGGTAGCGCTGACCTATATCGGGGATAAGAAGACGTTCAAGGATGCGTGCAAGTATCTTTCTTACATCAACGAAAAGGAGAGCTTTGAGGACATCATCAAAGCGTTCGGTGCTACATGGAAGAAGGTCAAGCCTGCTGAGCGTAAGGGAAGCCTCGTTGTCTCGTTTCCAGCAGCCCTGCACATCTCAAACGGCCAACGCGACTCACTATGCTTTGCGGCAGAGCTGAGGAAGATTGAGCGATCCATCTCGTCGCGCGACGTCATCCTCATAATTGACGAGGTGTTTGATTACTTAGATGACGCAAATCTCGTAGCCGTTCAATATTACATCACCAGACTTATTAAAAAGGTTCGCGACAAGAAAAGGAATATCTACCCCCTGATTCTAACGCACCTCAACCCGTACTATTTCAAAAATTTCGCATTCGCGAGCCAGAAGATTTATTTTCTGAAGAAATCCAAGCCTAGTATAAATAAGGATTTTCGCGCCCTCATTGCAAAGCGGGAAGATCCATCAATTAAGCAAGACATCGGTCGCCACTATTTTCACTATGATCCGGTGCCCGTCGACATAACGGCGAATTTTCAAGCTCTCGGCTTGGGGGAGGCCTGGGGGGACTCGATCGCATTCCACGCTTACACAGAAGCAGAGTGGACTAAGTACATCCACGAATCGGATAACTATGACCCCTTTGCGGTCTGTTGCTTTGTCCGTGTCAGGATCGAGAAGATTACGTACGACGCAATCCAAGACCCGGATCGAAAGTCTGAGTTCCTCGATACGTCGAAGACAACGAACAAGCTGGATTTTGCCGCCGCAAATGGTGTCGACGTTGACGACACCATCTACCTGCTAGGCATCATCTACAATGAAGGCATGCACGTTAATGGCAACGTGGATGACAGTAGCCCCATCGTTTCCAAGCTAGAGAATCGAACCATCCGCCACATGCTCATCGAGAGCTTAAGGGAATAGGCCCTAAAGAGAACTATACGACTTCATCAACCTACCGATCATTGCTGAATAATTTATTTGGTAGGGAGCCTTTATTTCAACAGCGCGACGAAGCGTGAGGGTTCCCCGCGGAGAAAGAGGCATGTCTCCCAGCTTATCCAGTCGCATCGCGAACTCGTCTACATCTTCTCTCGCCAAAGGACCTCCCGTCGCAGCTACATGTTTAACCTGATAAGCGGAGGATCGAGCCAGCCTTTTGAAGAGTGGAACCTGCATGCCGGTGATCTTCGCAGCCTCTTCAAAATGCATCCCTTCAAACGAGGATGGTCTCAATGCTTCAATTTCACTCTTCAGGACAATGTGGCGGCGACACCCCACTACCTTCTTTACAGTCCGGCGTACGAGCTTCAAATCGATCAATTGAGCTATTCGCTCAACATCGCAGCTAGCCACCTCAGAAATTCTATCGCTATCAATCCACTCCCCCAGATCGTCGAAGCGATCAAGGTCTGAGCGAGAACGTCCAAAGCGGCCACCATTGTCAGCGTCCTTTGCGATGGCTTGTCCTATGAAGTCAAGATCCGCAATAAGCGCAAGGCTAGGAGCTCCTTTGAAGTACCACCGATACCCTCTAGGCGATGGATCAATATCGTCACGATTTTCTGTGCCCATAAGGACACTATTGAATACACGAACACCTTGATCCCATGACTGGAATGCTCGTGAGATCACTTCAAGGGCAGCATCGTCATCCCGGTAGGTTACTCGTTTGCAATCCAACCACTCGCCCCTCGTGTACTTAAGTAACCGCCATAGAAGTGTGAGAAACGATGGCAGACCGACACCCTCCAACACAGCAAAATGCTTTGGGAACGGAGCAACTCTCTCATCATTAAGAAGACGTGATCTAATGGCCTGAAAGAGCCCTGCAGTATCCGATGAGCACCGATCTACATCTGGCGACGCTTCCACGACAGCACCGCACTTACATCGCCCAGGGCCTTGGCGATTGATACGCAAACCATGGCCGCATCGAGAGCACGTGCTGGCAAGTCGATCTCGGTGTATCGGGCAATGCGTGATCAAACGAAGATGCCAACTAGCGTCGTATATTCCATCGTTTGCGATACAAGCTGGGCAGATGCGATGGTGATAGATGCTTACGTCTGCCGCGCGAATAGCATGCCCTAGCAATCTATAGGCATGTCCGGTTCCTCCGATCTCCAGCCGCCTTGCTGCCGCTTCATCAAGACACGCCAATCTAGCTAGTGCATCTGCACGTCCCCCTCTCCACACTCTTGCTTCTGCAAAGCTTTCTTCATCCGGGAGAAAAATCACTGGACTCGTGTAGCCATTAGCCTCGGTCAGACGCAATGCATAGCCAATTGCCGTTTCCCGCGAACTAGGACGTGGAGTCACAACCAAGGGAGCCCTATTTGCATGAAGGCGCGCATTTTCCTTCATGCTAACGCCCTCGCCAGTTCTCTCCTACAAGCCTTCTTACTCATCTTCCCAGCCGCGAGCTTGCCACCCTGCAACGTACCGAGGTGCGTCTCACCATCCTCAGCATCCCCTGGCGTCTCCTTGGCCAGTGTCATAGCTTGCATGCACAGCGCAGACTGCTCCACGGGGTTCAGATCACCCAGGAACGGACCATTCGCGATCGGAACTCTGCGAGCAAACCAGATTTCCTCTCGAAACGCTTCATCCAGGTGCTCCAACCTGATGGCCGTACGATTCTCCCAGACAGCGTTCTTGACGGCTCGATCGAGGATCTTTGACAACAACCCGATCCTTCCTCCACAAGCGATATAGAGACGCAAAGAGATAGCAGAAGAGCTCAGGTCTGGAACCTCAAACGGAGCCATGTGTCGCTGAAAGCCCTTCACCACAGCTCGGAAGAGCTTTTGCGAACCATCAATCGTCCAATCGTAGGTCGGAACCTCAACGGCTGAGGAGAACCTGGTGCGCAGTTGCTCGCTTTGCTGAATGATGGATTTGGATTCAGGAAGACCTACACATACAAGAGAAAAGGACTCACGCTCTACCAGCGCCTTAAGCCAGTCAGTGGTGCACTTAAGCTTATGCTTCTGGCCCTTGTCGGCCAGATGTTGGAATTCGTCAAGAATGATCATCTTGCACTCGACCTCTCGCAAGAGCTTCTTCAGGCGTGCAAGCAATGAACTTGTAGTGCCCTGAGACCAGCACGGATCGCCCAAGGCTTCCAACAGTGCAGACATCAAACCTTTAGCGGTTCCGATGGCAGGAACCTGGGCGTAGATGACTGTCTTCTTCAACCCCGTCTCCGTGCGCACAGCCGGGAACTGAGCTTCAAAGCTCCTAACGATAAATGACTTACCCGACCGCGAGTCACCAAATATGTGCTTGCACACCGGCGCGACTGTGGTCGCTGACTCGAAGATGGCCCTTTTCAGCTCACGGTAGATGCTATCCAAAGAAGGGGTATTGATCGTTATGCTCCTGACCTTGCTCATCTCACCGTAGAGTGGAAGGCTCCTCGGGTCTATCGTGGTGTCTAGAACCATGTGGACGCTCCCTGCGCTGAGATATTGGTCTTGAGCTCGATAAGCTCGTCATCCCTGCTCTCTTGGATAAACAAGGAAGGACCGGGGATTTCACGGCTTGCAGATGGCTTCGAAGGCACGGTAGCGGCCGGAGGCATGGTCTGCTTCTGCGAGAGACTGGACGGAGCGGCGTACTGATTACCGCTTGCATTCACCATAGAAAGCGCACGTGCTTGCCGTGCACGTGAAGCGCGACGATTGGTCGTCATATCCTGGGCGACCAGCTCCACGATGCGATGCTTGGCCTCAGCCAGGCCAACCCGATCCACCGTCTTCTCAGAGAGGATTGCCGCGTACTCGCGACACCTCTTGTGCTGCCATCGAGTGAGGCCTGCTGCGTAGCCCAAATCCACTGCGGGAACCCTTATGTACTCTTTTCTCTCTGGACACACCACGTACAGATAGCCGACATCTTCGTCATTGGTAATGATGTCCACGGCAATGCGATCGCCGAGGCGATAGCGTAGCTCTCCAAGCTCTGGGCTGTTGTAGGCCAGCGAATCGAAGTGCACCCCATCATGACCCAGAATGCGTCGGCCGGGCTTTCCGAAGGCTGCGTTGACCCATTCAGCCGAGTCCGGAAGGTGTCTGTCCACTCTATCTATCAAGCTTTCCCATCTGGATGCGGGACTTTGTCTAAGCGAAGAATGGTTGCTCTGATGGTAGATATCGACGACCCATATTTGGACAATCTCATTGAGCGTCTCAAGTGAAATTACCGCGTGCTTTGAGCTGTCGTAGTCCCCACGCTCGATGATCGACGAGAAGGTCCGGCCAGGAATATGAGAAGTCAAGTCCGTCTGCATAGTACGGAAGAATCGCTCAATCTTTCCTTTGAACCATGGCTTCCGCCGCGGGCAAGTCTGGACGGTGATGCCGAACTGCCCCGCAGCGTAGTCCAAGCTTTCTCCATGAAATTCCCCACCATTGTCGACTACAAGTGTTCGCATGACGCCCCAGGTGGGCCAAGGATGCGACACACAGTCGATGCAGTCCTTTGGAAGAATTGCATGTCGAAGTGCTCGCATGACGCTCAATGCGCCTGGAGCCTCGAAGCTGAGCGAGTATCCCAAGATCATCCGCGTGCATTCATCAAGAATGACAGTCAGCCAAGGTCTACCGAGCGGAAGGCCAGATGCCGTGTCGATAACGAAGAGATCGAGGCGGCAGTGATCCATTGCTGCGCGCTGAAGCGGTAGAGCCGCATCTACTCCCTTGCCTGTAGTTCGGAATTTGACATCGGCCGCCTGCTTTCCATAACGCGAGGCATAGACCTCATAAGCAGGCAGGCGTTTGATGTACCTATTCAGTTGCCCGCAGCTGACGTGTTTGAGTCGCTCGGACTCGATGAGTCCGAGATTGGTCCCGTCAATGAGATCATTGATATGGGACACTACTGACGCGACGTTCCTCCGCTGCGGCGTGAGATAGAGCTCACTCACGCAATCCTCTATGAGATCTTGGACTTTCTGGGGTATACGATTTCGGTTCCCCTTGAGATCATGCTGATCCAGAAGTGCAGCAATATTGCAATTGGCTTCGCGGTAGCTCTTCATCCAACGCGCTACCGTACTTGCATGAGGGCATTTAGGCAGGAGCTCACGCTCAGGTGCCTTGAGCTTCTCCCATATCGCTTTCACTAGCGGCATGAGGCACGTACGCGTGGTTGGGATGCCGGCTAGCTTCGTGATGAAATGCAAGCGCAGACTGGCTACCTTGCGCTGGATAGGCGAAACCGAAGCCATCAGTACATTGCTTAATACGCGCGTACGAGCTTGGCCTTCATGTTCAGATTCAACGACCGCACGGAACACGAGCCGGCCTTCCCTATAGAGCGAAAGAAGCTCGGCTTGTGTCAGCTCCTGGCGCCTTGCTGACGTAGCGTCCTCATACTCGATCCTGTTCTTGTCGATCAGGCGCGTGATGTACTTGCGCTCTCCATCCAGATCGAATCGTTGACCAGTTTTGATGATGCCTATGCCCATAGCCAGCCCTCCGCATGGCGACTGGTAGATACCAGGGTGTTGGCATCCAAGGGACAGGAGAGATCGACCGAGATGCGACCTTCCATAATCTTGCGCGCCAGCTGTCGGGCAAGACTTGGCTGCTTCCAACCCAGTTCTCCCAAGGTAGCTCCGTGGCGTGCTCGTTCATGGATGAGTACCAACTGCGTTGGGCTAACATCCACTCGTCCACGTGTGAGTAGTGACCAGGCATTGTCCAGACGTGCGGGTGCTGGCAGGTCAGCTTCCGTGACCAGGCGATAGCCGATGCCTAGCGGAGCCAGTAGGTCGATCAGCCGCCGAGTACGCTGCAAAACCTCCAAGTCCACATCACGGGAGAACTTGACCTCTACGAACATCGGCACGCCGTGATGTAGCACCGCCAAGTCTGGGACGTGCCGAGATCGGGATCCGTCAGGAGTGATGAACTCCATTAAGACCGGTTGCTCAGCGTAGGCACTTACAGTAGGGCAGGCATCCAATAGGAGGGCCACCTGCTCTTCAAGCGAAGACTCAAGTTGAACAATGCGACCGAGTTTGAGGCTGGTAAAGCGGTAGATCGCCCGCATCGCACCACGGCTGACCAAGTTGCGAATCCGCACTTTTCCGTCGGCAGGCCATTGCCAAGTGATCGGCGCGTTGGGAGACGTAGGGCCTCGCCATCTGGGCAGCACCACTGGGAAGCCTGGACTGCATGAGCCCAAGTCTGATGTGAAGAATGTCATCGGATCATCCTTAGTCGTTGCCCATCAGCAACGACTGAATTCGAGAAAGATCCGGGCAGCACGGCTCAGCCTGTTGACAGGCATCGGCCACGTAGATAGGCTTCCAACAAAGGCGACCAAAGCTTTTGTTGCAAACCCAGACAGCCAGACGAAAGTCTGGCTTTCTGCGTTTCTGGCCCGGGAGTATTTGCAGCGATACTTACCTAGGTCATTGGTTCCTCCATGTTTGATGGAAGGCAAAGCTGCTTAAGCACCAAAGAGCTCGCTTTCATCCAAGTCCGCGTGTGGCGGGCATCTGCACGTTTATCATGGCCCATCTTCATCCATCGGCCGAAGAGCCTGATACCGCAATTGGGCTAACCAAGAGGCGATGTCCTTGACCAGGGCGTACTTGCCTCTACGGTGTGGGATGGGGAACACAGGTACGGGCAACAGTCCGCGTGACAAAGCTTGGCGAAACGCATCGAGCGAGGCGTAGCCCAGCGCTTTGCGTAGATCATCCTGACCAACGACCGGCCCATACCGATGAAGCAAGTCCTGCTCCAAGGAATGGACCAACGGGTCAGTGATCTCGTCACGGCATGTCATACCGACAGCGTAACGACTGAGGGGGATCAGGCCCAGAAGGAACACTCTGGCAATCCTTTACTCTATATTTCCAGTTCGCGGCGGGGATAAGTAATTGAAATCCATAAAGTTCTATCACGACGCGCGCTTGAAAGCGCTTGCATGCTTGTTCCAGAGCAAAAAAAAGAATGCCGTTCGGAAGGCGCTGAACGTCCTGCGGACAGGCGTATGGTTCGAGGAACTGCGGGGCCGCACCGGTCACCCGACGGCCTATGGCCTCGGGCAGCGTCTTCAGCCGCAGGCCTACCAGCGTGGGCTCCACCACGACAACCTCTGGTCCAAGTACGCCAGCGGAAAGCATTTGCCCAGCGCCGATACCCTCCGTGCCTGCGAGATGATCCTCCCAGGATCCAGCGAGCTGCTTAGTGACGTTGCCTGGGCCGCACTGGATATCTGCCAACCCTTGGGTGATGGAGGAGATGCGCTTCTGAGACAGCTACGTCCGAGCATTCAGAGCGCGATCTACGAGGCGCGTGAACTGGACAAGGGGCGCTATGTTCGGCGGCACGCCCCTAAGCAGCCTCTCCAGCGTCTCGAAGGCCAAGCAGGCCTGCATGCGCTTGCCGCAACTGTCATACTGCTCCGCGAAGCACACGAAGCCGGGAACCGAGCTCGGGCATTCGAAATCGGACGCTCGCTGCATCGCACACTGCTGATGGCCGCCGTGGCGACCAACTTGGGCTACATCAAGTTGGAACTGTTCGATTTCTTCATCAAGTGGATCTTCCCAATCGCAACCGATGATGAGGTGGCGATGGATCTCGATCGGGACGTACTCTGCAATCAGACCTACTGGCTGGATCAGGCGGTGATGCGGCTTGAAGATGCCGGCCTGTACTCCGACGACCCTAACGGGCCCACCCGACAACTTCGCCAGATGCTGCAGGTCAACTACGGGTTCGACCTTTTCTATGGATTAGGGCCACGCCTGAAGCTATCCGTTCCCACCGAGTGCGCCAGTCTCGAGGCGCGGAAGCAGGTGGCATCACACAACGTCAGTTGGGAATGGGGAGTCAGCGTACTGAGCAGCGGCAGGCGTGAGCGCTGGATTCCTGATCATGTGCTCGATGCTAAGGTTTCCGACAAACACAGCGAAGAGTGACAAGTGCCACCGGCTTAAGCCCACTCATGAAATCGAAGCACACATGAGATCGCTGACTGAAGACTCATCCCAAATTTGGGGGCAATGGATCGATCTCTATTCGGTATGATGAGGCAACGATGGGTACACGTCTGCCGTATCTTCACTAAGACCTTGGATACAGCACAGCTTTTTTGAGGCAGCACTTATGGAAAAAAACCTCCTCAGCCTTGTTGGCAAATATCCAAGCATCTTCCCTGAAGGCTTCTATTTCGAATGTCAGGAGGGATGGTACGAGCTGCTGGACGCACTTTGTGATCACCTACAGGTACGGACCGATCATCATGGAGACCCTCAGGTCATCGCTCAGCAGGTAAAGGAAAAATACGGCACGCTGCGATTCTACGTAGGCGTAGCCAGCGATGAGCAGCTCGCGCTGATTGACCAAGCAGAAGAAAAATCAGCTCGGATCTGCGACGTCTGTGGCGCACAAGGTGCGCTACGTGATGGCGGCTGGATGATGACTCGCTGCGATCAGCATCATGTACCACGCTGAAGAGCATCTTTTGCTGGACACCTAATGGATTAACACCATTGACCTAGAGCTGATCAGCCTTGCCTGGTCAGCAAGGCCGGCGTCCACCTCTTCTCTACCCATCGCGATCGGATGCGGCCTATCAGGCTTCTGGTAGCCATACGCCCCTATCCGCCGGACAATGACGAGATGGTCCTAAGTAGAGCGCCAAGGTGCACTAGCGTCATGCGATGGTCGATGCAGAAGCTTCGCGTATAAACAACCAGGCAGTTGGATAGCAGCACCAAACGAACTGGACACTGCCGCCAGTCAGTTGGACACCTGACATGGCACCGATGCCAACTTTCGGCCATTGGCGGACATCAACGAACGGTCCGCTACCGACCCGAAGCAGACATTACGTGTTCTCACTCGTCGAATGCCCGGCTAAGGTGGCCAAAGTGAGTCATCGTCTAGGAGTGCAGGTAGATCGAGTCGAACGGCTCGCGCTCCTTGGGAGTGGTCAGCAGGTTGATGGTATGCGGCGATGGGAGCGAAAGTGCAGGGTGAGCTGAGTACTTCTGCTCTAGATCTCCTGGATGTCCACGAAGGTGTTCATGGCTTTTCCGTGTGTGATGCGCCTCGGGCAACATCTGGCTGCCAACATGGTTCGGACGTCAATCCGGCCTGAAGGGAAATCCTGATCCCATTCCTTGGGTGCTGGGTCGTCAGAGTGTTGGCCGCCAAAGGAGCAGCCGCCTAATCTCCTGGTACGGTGCGATACCCTGCCGTACAAGCACCATAGCCCGGCCTGAGGCAAAATTGACCTAACGGGATTTTGGGGAGGGGCTATGAGCCTGAAGGCGAAACGTTATTTGAAATCCGAGTACACCAAGGGCAAGCGGGACTTTCCCAAGTCCCTCGTCTTCTTGGCGGATGTCCCTTTCGTGGTCGTCGTGGAACGTAATGCGGGCGGCAAAGTTGAGCGCACGGTCGAAGTGAAGCCCGCGACGCTGAAAGAGCTGCGGCGGGCACAGGCCGAGGTGTCAGATGCGCTGGAGAGGCTCGCCACTTCCGAAGAGGAGGTATCCAATCTCGTCAAAGAGGTCTGCGACCTCAAGCAGCAGCTTGCCAAGAAACAGGACGAGGTCGAGGGAATGGAGCTCAATCTTGAGATCATCAACAAGAATTTCGAGCAGCGAACAGAAGAACGGCCAGCCGACCGAAGTTCCAAGAGCTACTTCAACCGGCTCCAGGAGACGGGTGTGAGACTTGGCTTGCCCTGCGTATCTGGGAGATCCCTTCGCTTGGGAGACGCAAATAAGGCATGAAGAACGAGCGCGAGAACCTCCTGGCCAACCAACAGCAGCGTTGGTACCGAAGGATTAACTGGGGCGTCCACAAGCAACAGTACCGAAGGGTCCTAGATCAAGTCGTGGCCGACAAGGCCGCGGCCCAGTACTGGGATCTCCTGTATGTCGATGTCGACAAGGTCGACGATAAATGGATCATGATGCGTCTGGGTAAACATCCCGTCGACATGCATGGGAACAAATTCATGATTGAAGTCGGTGGTTGCCTCTCCTTAAGCCAACAGATCGACGGTCATGTGGTTCTGGCGCTGCTGCCGTGCCATCTTGAGGGTGAGGCGGCCGAACCGATTGTTCTCGGGGATTACGACGACCCCTCTCAGATTACCGAAGCCGTCCTACAACGGGCCGTAGACGACTTCTTCCGCGTTGTGCGCGTCACCAGTGTCATGTTGTCTTCGGGGCGCTGGGACCGTCTCCGGGTCGGCTTGCTGCGATTCCATTCCAAGTATCCAGGGCGCGAGAAGGCTCGTTGGGTGGCCACCAACTGGCCGGCATTCGTGCTGGGCAGTGTCTTAGGTATTTGGGGCATCTACCTGAGCTATGTGGGTCTTGCTGCCTCCAGGCCCGCGGACATGGACCCGAATACGCTGATCAGGCGCGCCAACCCCACACTGCTCAGAATTGTGGATGCAGGTTGGGTGCGGTGGAGCGGCGATGACGAGCGATTCCTTACTCTGACCTTGGGCAACGTTTCGAACCTGGATGCGCTGGACCCCAAGGCATGCCTGTTGGAAGCGCCAGAGTGCAAGCGGGTCGCGAACTCACATGGCCTGTTGGGGGCACCTAGAGGCAGTCATCTGACGATTGGGCGCGATCAGACCATGCGGCTGCCGGTCCTGTCAGAGTCCCAGGTGCGTCGGCACCTGCAGGGCAGGGTGGGAGCGGAGGTAAATGTGCTCAGCTGGGGGCTCAAGCCCGAGCTTCCTGTCGATCTTGAGCACTCCTGCGCCCATCTAGTGCTTGATGCGCCGCCCTGCATGGTTGACCTGCGCTCCGTTGGCATTCCGGTCCGGGTCGAGTGGGATACGACTTTGGACGAGAGGCGGAGCCTGAATACGTCGGTGTATGCGTATGTCGAGGAGGCAAGAGGAAGAGCTGGGGCCGTCGATGGATCTCCCCAGGGAACGGACAAGTGAAACCCGGTGGAATTAACGCGTCGTAGTCTGAAACAGACGGTTCCTGACCGGGGCTTATGTCTTTAAGCACAGAATCCCAAATGCTGTCGCTACCTCGTCAGCATCTCGTGACACGAGGATCCCGGGCGCCAAGAGAGAGGTGTTGGTCGGTCATGTGGTGCGGGGATGCCGAACGAGCTCAAGGTAGATACCCAGTTGCTGGTCTGGATGTGCAGAGACGGTAGGATCAGCCATCGGGCTGGTGGCTGGTAGGTTCAGGCGTAATCATGCGTCCGCTTCTGGCCGAAAGCTGTCATCGGAGCCATGCCATATGTCCAAGATGAGCGCCATCAGCCCACGCATCTGAGCAGGTTGGAGAACACCTCGGCAAAGCTTTAACCAGGAACACCAGCATGTGGACCGCAATGACGCCGACCCATGGCCAGAGGAGAGCCACGCCAGAAGCCGCCACGCTTCAAGCCTTGATCGGCGAAGTGGGGATAGGGCTGCCGGGCGATCCAGGTGCGGCGGCGTTTTGCTCGGTGGGTGATCCAGCAGGGGAAAGCTAGCACCAGCCAGATCCCCAGGCCGCCGAGAACGGCCAACCACCCAAGGGGCTGCCGTTCTGAAGCACTTCAAAGCCCCCCACGAAGACCAAGCCTGCGCCATGGACTTGACTGCTATGGAGAAGAGGGCCCCGGCTCAGCTTCACCACTTGCTCAAGGCGGCGACCTTCGTAACAAATAAGCGGCATCCCGTAGGTGCAAGGTCGTGCTTCCGAGGGCAAGGACATGGTCTATCAAGCCCATTTAGGGGCGCCATAGGACTGTTACCTCATCACGGGTAGGAATTTTCTGTAGCTGCTATAGGCACTTACGCTCCATGAGAGCCCCGCCCTTGCAGGGCTCCTGATCGAAGAAATTCCGGTCTTTTGCCCGCATTAGTCGCATCTTTTAGGCGCAAAGATCTTATCTATAGCCGATCCTACAACGAGCTGTAGGTTGATCCAATAGCCAGGAGCCAACCACAAGAAAAATCAGCCACTTAGATGACGCTATCACGGATCAGAAGGGATCAATCCTTATGCAGAAGATAGGATTTTCGGCAGGTTGTCCCCCCAAAAGACGAGACTTTTCGAAACAACGTCTGCTGTGAAGCTCAGGTCTGGAGGGTTCGATGGGACTTTCTATCGGTACTATCCATCCAAACTTCCAAGGAATGGACCCATGGCATTCGATTGGACCCAGCTTCCGCTCGCCAACACTCCATGGCGCATCCAGGTCGTGGCCGACATCCTCCCGATCTTGGTCCGCCGAGCGAAGGAAGGCCGCCCCATCTTCTACAGCGAGCTTGCAGAACAACTGGAGGCTGAATTCGGGCACGAGCCCAAGGCCCGAAAGACGGTTTACGGCGCTGCTGTAGGGGCGGTTGGACAGGCCATTGAGCAGTTAGGCCAGCGGGCAGAGTGGCGCGGCGAGCGGATTCCTCCGATCAACACGATCGTGGTCAGCAAGAGCACCGGCTACCCAAGCACGGGCGCTGATGAGATTGCCTATTACTTTTTCGGCGACAACGGTGCCGGTATGGCCGCCGACCGGAGGGCTTACCTCGACGCAGCTATGAGCGCGGTCTACCACTACGACAAGTGGGATCAGGTCGCCGCAGCGCTGGGTGTTGCCCGGCTGGATCCAGCCTCCGGCGACCTTGG
>Ga0206118_100471_pt1 | contig 19672 bp, 11 predicted proteins | sample 3A20Ametagenome_FD_177999 | JGI IMG/M metagenome (GOLD analysis project Ga0206118, IMG submission 177999) | Enriched microbial communities from leaf-cutter ant dump, University of Wisconsin, Madison, United States - 3A20A | ecosystem: Environmental > Terrestrial > Nest > Insects nest > Nest dump... | reverse complement strand
CTGCGGGGTCATCGCCACCACCCGCCACAGCAGGGTGTTGAACGGCATCGGCACCGAGAAGCGCGGCGCGTCGGCCAGTCCCATCGCCGCCAGCGCGCGGTCTGCCTCGCGCTCGACCATGCCCTTGGCCAGCAGCGACCAGCCCAGGTAGCCGCAGCTCAGCGCCAGCCCGGCCACCAGCGCACGCTGCGCCAGCGGCCGCGCGCGCGCGAACCACGCCACCGCGCAGCCCAGCGCCAGCCACACGGTATACAGCGGGTCGATGATGAACACGCTCGACCACATCGTCGGGTGCGGCATCAGCGGCCACCACAGCTGCGTGCCGTAGACGGTGAAGGCGTCCAGCAGCGGATGGGTGACCAGCGCCAGCACCATGGCCCACCACCAGCGCGCCGGCGCCGCCGCTACCCGGCCGTGGCCGAAGCGCCGGTACAGCCACCAGATCAGCGTGCCCAGCAGCGGCAGCACGAACAGCGAATGGCTGAAACTGCGGTGCACGGTCATCAGGCTGACCGGGTCCGCGGTGAAGGCGGCGATCAGCAGGCCATCGAGGTCGGGCAGGGTGCCCAGCGCGGCGCCGGCGAGCAGGGCCGCGCGACGGTGGCCGGCGGGCGCGATGGCGGCGGCGACCGCGCCACCGAGGACGATCTGGGTCAGGGAATCCATCGCCGCATTATGCCGTTCGACTGCCCTCGTCCCGCAGGAACCGCTTCGGCCGAAAGAGCGGCCCCGACGAACACCGAGCACTCGACACACGCAGCCATTCCAGCCCACTGGCCGCCCGGCCCACCTCGCAGGAGCGGCTTCAGCCGCGATGGGCTTGCCCATGACCGTTCCCGCAGACCGGGAGCTTGATTCCGTTGGGGAAGCCTCTTCGCGGCTGAAGCCGCTCCTACGGTTGCGGTGGGCGGAACCGCCACAGCGCCAGCGCGCCGTACAGCAGCGCCAGCAGCAGCAGGTTGAGCAGTTCGCCGCCGATATCGGGCAGCCGCGCGCCCATCTGCTGGGTGCGCACGATGGCGTTGATGCCGGGCGTGGTCGGCAGCAGCTTCGCCAGCGCCACCAGCGCCGGCGGCGAGGCCAGCGCCGGCCACGACAGGTTGGACAGGAAGAACAGCGGGATCGAGACCGCGGTGACGTACTGGAACGCGCGCTCGCGGGTGCGGAAGAAGCTGCCGACGCACAGCCCGAACGGCACCGTCGCCAGCGCGAACAGCAGCACCGCCAGCAGCAGGCCCGGCACGTTGCCGCCGCGCGGATAGTCCTGCGCCCAGGCAGTGAAGCCGGCGTAGTAGAGCAGCCCGCACACCGCGACCAGCACGAACGCCGCCGCCATGCCCAGCAGCACCGGCGGCGCGAAATGCAGGCGCCGGCCCAGCTGCGCGCGGCGGCTGCCCAGCAGCACGCCGATGCCCAGCAGCAGGGTCTGGTGCACGATCAGCTCGGCCACGCCCGGCACCACGCTGCTGCCATAGCCCTCGCGGGTGTTGTACAGCGGCCGCTGCACCAGCTGGAGCGGCGCGGCCTGCGGCGCGCCCATGAAGGCGGCCTGGCGCACCGCCTGCCCGCGCGCGAAGGCGGTGACGCCCTCGGCCAGCCCGTTGAGGACGGCGCTGGCGCGGCTCAGGTAGGCGCCATTGCTCAGCAGCACCAGCTGGCCGCTGCCGCCGCGCAGGATGTCGCGCTCCAGCCGCGCCGGGATCAGCACGATGCCATCGACCTGCCCGGCTTCCAGCTGCGCGCGCGCCTGCGCCAGGTCCGCCGGCTGCGCCACCACCCGCACCGCGCGCAGCGCGTCGATATGCCGGACCAGGTCGCGGCTGGTGGCGCTGCGGTCGGCATCGACCACCGCGATGGGCAGGTCGCTGGCCACCTGGTGGCGGTAGGCGGCCGGGTAGAAGAACGAATACAGCAGGACCGCGCCGATCATCACCGCGCGCGCCGAGGAATCGGCGAACACCGCCTGCAACGTCGCGCGGAAGGTGGCGGCGATGCGCCTCATGCCGGCACCGGCGGCGCATCGGCGGGCGGGCGCGCGGCCCGCACCAGCAGCCGCGCGCCGAGGCCGCCAGCCAGCGCCGCCATCAGCAGCAGCACGCCCAGCGGCCGCAGCGACAGCGCCCACGGCGCGCCCATGAACAGCTGCTGCATCTGCACCTGCACATAGGCGGTGAGCGGCAGCAGCGCGTTCCACACCCGGGTGAACAGCGGCGCCTCGATCACCGGGAAGGTGGCGCCGGAAAACGCCAGCGCGGTGCCGATGCTCAGCCCCACCAGCGACAGGCCGGTCCCCATGTCGCGGGTGACGGCGATGAACAGCAGCGCGAAGCAGCAGCAGGCCAGGTAGAACAGCGGCTGCGCCAGCAACAGCAGCCACAGGCTGCCGGCCACGCCGTCGCCGCGCACGCAGGCCACGTACAGCACGCCCAGCGCGCCATACAGCGAGAACAGCGCCACGTAGGGCGCCAGCTTGCCGGCGATGGCGGCCCAGGGGCGTTCGCCCAGCCAGGCGGCCAACCGTCCGTCGCGGCGTTCGCGGCCGACCGCGCCACCGGCGGCCAGCGCCGCCAGCAGCGACAGCACCGCGGGGAAGATCAGCGGCAGCAGGAACAGTTCGTAGCTGCGCGCCGGGTTGTGCAGCACCGTGGCCTGCACCGTCACCGGCGCCGCGCGCAGGCGCGCCGGCCCCAGCTGGCGGCCGATCCGCTCGCGCAGCATGCGCGCGTTGAAGGCACCGACCGCGTCGGCTATGTCGCGCGCGGCCGACTGGCCGGTGGCCATGTAGGTGGCGTTGTAGAACGCGTAGACCGGCGCGGCCTCGCCGCGCAGCGCGCGCCGGCTCATGTCGCGCGGCACCAGCACGATGGCGAACACCTCCAGCGCGCGCAGCTGCGCCTGCGCCTGCGGCAGCGACGCAGGCTGGCTGGCGATGGTCACGCCCGGGCTGGCGTCGATGGCGCGCGCCAGCGCGCGGCTGTCCGCGCTGCCGTCCAGGTCCACCAGCGCCACCGGCACCTGGCGCAGCACCGAGGCGGAGAACAGCCACATCATCAGCGCCATCAGCAGCAGCGGCATCAGCGTGACCAGCGCCAGCTCCCAGCGGTCGTGGCGCCAATGGCGCAGTTCGCGCCGCAGCGCAGCGGAGAACGCGGCAAGCGGGCCCGTTGTCAGCCCTGCGGCCATGCGAACAGCACGCTCATGCCCGGGCGGAAGCCGTCGATGGGCTGCCGCGGCCGCGCCCGCACCTCGAAGCTGCGCACGTCGTAGCCGGACGACTGGCGCGTGCTGCGCCAGGTGGCGTAGTCGCCGGCCGGGCTGATGAAGTACACCTCGAACGCGGCCCTGCGCCCGCCCAGCGCGGGAATCGCGCCCTGCAGCGTCACACCCGGCGTGAGCCCGTGCAGTTGGTCCTCGCGCAGGGTCAGCGCCACCCACATATGGTCGATGTCGACCAGGGTGAACACCGGGTAGCCGGCCGGCACCAGTTCGCCGATGTCGGACAGGCGCTTGCCCACCTCGCCGGCCAGCGGCGCGCGGCCCACCGTTTCCTGCCGCGCGGCCTCGACCTCGGCCCTGGCGCCTTCGGCCTGCTGTACCTGCGCCAGCGCCGCGGCCTTGTCCTGGCGGCGCGCGCCGGCCAGGGCCTGGTCGTACTGCGCCCGCGCCGCGCGCGCCAGTTCCTCCGAACTGCGCGCCTGCGCCTGCGCCTCGTCGCGCTTCTGCCGCGTCACCACGCCTTCGCGGAACAGGTTGTCCACGCGGCGGAAGGTGGCCGTGGCCAGCTCGGCGCCGGCCACGGCGCGCTTCCAGTTGGCCTCGGCGGCGCGGATGTCCTCGCTGCGCGCGCCCTCCTCGGCCTTCTCCGCCACCGCCTGCGCGGCGGCCACCACGGCGTCGGCCTGGCGCTCCCTGGCGGCGACTTCCGGGCTGTCCAGCTCGAACAGCACCTGCCCGGCCGCGACCCGGTCGCCCTCGCGCACGTGCAGCGTCTGCAGCCGCGCGGTGACCTTGGCGGCGACATTGACGTTGTCGGCGTCGGCCATGCCCTGCACCTGGTCGGCCGGAGTGCGCAGGCCCAGCCACAGGCCGAGCGCGACCAGCGCCAGCAGCAGGCCGCCACCGATGGCGAAGGCGCGGCGATGCCGCGGGCCCGCGCCCTGTCCCAGGGAATCGCTCATTCCAGCACCTTGTCCGCACGTCGGCGGTAGTCGTCGAACCGTTCCATCTGCCCGCTCACTTCCAGCAGCTGCGCCAGCGCCACGTCGAACTGGTAGGCGGCCTGCGCCCGTTCCACCCGCGCCCCGCCCAGCGCCAGGCGCGCGTCGATCACGTCCAGCGAGGTCGCCTGGCCTTCGCGGAAGGACAGCTCCTGCAGGCGCAGGTTTTCCTCGGCCTGGGCGATGCTGCTGTCCAGCAGGCGGAACTGGGTGCGGGCGGTGTCCAGCTCGTTCCACGCCTTGGCCACGCCCAGCCGCAGCTGGTTCTCGGCCTCGCCCACGCCCGCGCGCGCCTGGTCCAGCTGCGCGCGAGCGGCGCTGACCTGCAGCGGCCGCGCGTTCGGCGACAGAAAGGTGTAGCGCAGGCCGATGCCGAACGCCCAGTCGGCGTCGGTCAGCAGCGCATCGCGGCGGTGCAGGTCGTACTGGCCGAACAGGTAGACCTGCGGCTTGAGTTTGGCCTGCTGCACGCGCACGCCCTGTTCGGCCTGCGCGGCGAGCGCGCGCAGGCGCTCGATCTGCGGGTGGCGCTGCAGCGCGCTGCGCTCGAACTCCGCGCGCGCGCCCAGCGGCGCGTCGATCACGAACAGTGGCGAGGCGGTGGCGACCGCGCCGCCGCTGCGCAGCAGGGTGGCCAGCGCCTGCTGCAGGGTGGCCAGGTCGTTGAGCGCCTTCTGGTAGTCGCGCTCGGCCTTGTCGCGGGCGACGTTGGCCTGCAGGCGCTGGGCGCGGCTGGCGAAGCCCTCGCGCTCGAGCTTGAGCGCGTCGTCCAGGTGCCGCTGCAGGCCGTCACGCACCTCGCGCCGCACCTGCACCGCCTGCCCGGCCAGCTGCTGGCCGAAATAGGCCTGCACCAGCTGCAGCGCCAGCGACTGCCGCTGCGCCTCGCGTTCGGCCTGCGCCTGCGCGGTGGCCGCCTGCGCCGCCTGCTGCGCCGCCGGGATCAGCCCGCCGCTGTACAGCGGCACGCTGGCGGTGACGATCGGGCGGGTGCGCCAGTCGCGCTCGACGAAGCGCAGCGGCGATTCGATGCCGAACGCCTCGGCCACCGGCGCCAGCGAGCCCAGCGGCAGTTCCAGGGTCTTCTGGAACTGCATGCGGCGCACGTCGCCGGTGATTTCCGGCAGCCGCAGGTAGCGGGTGGCGTCCTGCAGGTCCTGTTTGTTGCGCACCCCGGCCTGGGCCGCGGCGAGCGCGTCGGACACCTGCTCCAGGCGCTCGCGCGCCTGCTCGAAACTCAGTACCGGCGCGTCATCGGCGGCGGCGCCGCCCGCCAGCAGAAGGCAGGCTGCTGCTACCAGCCGCGCCCGTCCCCTCGTTGTCGGCTGCTTGCCTGCCACCGCGGATGCTCCTTTCCCCACACCCGCGCCAGCATAGCGCCGGCGTCGTGAGGAAGAAGCATGCGCGCAGACCCCTAGGCGGCGCGCGCCAGCGCGGGCCGCGGCGGCAGCCATGCCAGGCTGCGGCCGGCGTGGTCGAGCAGGCGCAGCGTGCCGTCGGGGTCCTCGGCCAGCGCGGTGAGGCTTTCGACCCAGTCGCCGTCGTTGGCGTACACCCGCCCGTCGCGTTCGACCAGCGCGGCGCGGTGGATGTGGCCGCAGACGATGCCGTCCAGGCCGCGGCGGCGCACGTCGTCCAGCCCGGCCTGCACGAAGCGCTCGATATAACGCTCGGCCGCGGCGCTGCGCCGCTTGAGGAACTCGGCCAGCGACCAGTAGCGCAGCCCGAAGCGGCGGCGCAGCGCATTGAGCAGGCGGTTGCCGGTGAGGATGCGGTAGTACAGCCAGTCGCCGAAGCGCTCCTGCAGGCCGCCGAAATGCGTTGCACCGTCGTAGTCGTCGCCATGCACCACCAGCAGGCGGCGGCCATCGGCGGTGACGTGGATGGCGCGGCGGCGCACCTGCATGGCCGGCAGCATCAGCCCGCAGGTGCGGCGCAGCGGCGCGTCGTGGTTGCCGGGGATGTAGACGATTTCGGTGCCGGCGCGGCGCAGCGCATGCAGCGCCTCGATCACCTCGTTGTGCGCCGCCGTCCAGCTGGCGCGCCGCTGCGCCAGCCACCACAGGTCGACGATGTCGCCCACCAGGTACAACCGTTCGCAGCGCAGCGTGGACAAAAAGCGCGCCAGTTCGGCGGCATGGCAGTGGCGCGCGCCCAGGTGCGTGTCCGAGATGAACACCGCGCGCCGGTGCGGCAGCAGCTGCGCCGGCGCGCTCATGCCGCGGCCCCGGCGTCGTGCAGGTAGCGTTTGCGTTTCTTCGGCCGGATCGCCTGCAGGTCCACTTCGATCAGGCCGTCGATGGAATCGCTGAAGTCCGGGTCCACGCCGAACGCCAGGAAGCGCGCGCCGCCGGGTTCGCACAGGTCGGTGTACTGGCGATAGAGCGTCGGCACGCCGGCGCCCAGCGCGGCCAGGTTGGCCTTGAGCACCTCGAACGCGGCCTCGGCGTCCATGTCGCCGAAGCACGGTGGCGCGGCGAAGTACTGGAACGGCCGGTTGGATTCGGCCAGGCCGTGGCCGCCGCCGTAGTAGCGCTGGTAGTACGCGACCAGCTGCTCGCGCGCCTCGCGCGGCAGCGCCGCGCTGATCGACACCGCGCCGAACAGGTAGCGGATGCCCGGCCGGCAGCGCAGGTAGGCGCCGATGCCCTGCCACAGGTAGTCCAGGCTGCGGCTGCCCCAGTAGTCGGGCACGACGAAGCTGCGGCCCAGCTCCATGCCTTCGGCGATGCGGGTGATGGCGTCGTCCGAATAGCGGAACAGGCCGGCGGTGTAGAGCCCGGCCAGCCCGCTGCGCGCCAGCGCCTGGGCGCCGCGCATGATGCGGTAGGCGCCGGCGATGCGCCGCTGCGCCGCGTCCCAGACCACGATGTGCTGGTACAGCGGGTCGAAGTCGTCCAGGTCGCGGCTGCGGCCGGTGCCTTCGCCGACCCGGCGGAAGGTCAGCTCGCGCAGCCGGCCCAGTTCCAGCAGCAGCGGCGAGCCGGCGGCGCAGCGCGCCAGCCGGATCTGCTTGCCGTCGCCGGTCTGGCCGAGCAGCTCGGCGGCCTCGATGTCGGCCTGCACCTGCTCCACCGCGACCGGCGCGGCCAACGGTTCCGGCCCGCCGCTGGCGGCGTCGGCCCGCGCGGCATCGCGGCCCAGCGCGTACAGCGCGCGCCGCACCGCCTGCAGCTGCAGCACCGGGTCCAGCGCCGGGTCCAGCTGCATCGCCTGCCCTACCTGCAGCCGCAGCGGGCGCCCGCGACGGGCGAACATCTCGCGCGCCAGCAGGGCGGTGCCGGCCGGCTTGAACAGGGTCGAGGCGCCGTAGAACAGCGCCGAGTTGCGCGCCTGCACCCGCACCGGCAGCACCGGCGCCCGGGTGGCGTTGGCGAAGCGGACGAAGCCGCGGTTCCAGCGGCCGTCACGGATGCCGCGCAGCGACAGCCGCGAGACCTCCCCGGCCGGGAAGACGATCACGCACTGTCCGGCCGCCAGCGCCTGCTCCACCGCCTGCAGGCTGGCGCGCCCGGCGCGGCCGCCGAGCATGCGCACCGGCAGCAGCAGCTCGCGCAGCGGTTCCAGCTCGGCCAGCAGGTCGTTGGCGACGATGCGCACGTCGCGCCGCACCCGGCCCACCGCGTCCAGCAGCGCCAGCGCGTCGAGCGCGCCGGAGGGGTGGTTGGCGACCACCAGCAGGCGCCCGCTGGCGGGAATGCGCGCCAGCGCGGCGGCCTCCACCTCGTAGCGGCTGCCGAGGAAGTCCAGCGCCGCGGCGACGAAGTCCAGACCGCTGCGGTCGTTGCGGCGCAGGAAGTCCTGCACCCGGTCCAGCCGCGACCAGCGCCCCACCGTGCGCAGCAGCGGCCGCGCCAGGTGGCCGCGCTGGCCGTGGAACCAATCGGGATAGCGCTGCTGCAGGCGGTGTTCGATCTGGTGCATGACGGTAGTCCGACGGCCCGGTTGGCCGGCAGCCTGCGCCCGCCAGGCGGCACTGCGGTTGCGGTTTTGCGGCAGTTCCATGACGCGCGCGCTGCCACCTGCCGCTGCGGCGCGGCAGGTGAACCGGTTTATTAACCGGATGGCAACAGCCGCCCCTGCACTATTCCGGGGGCGCCCCGGCCGTGTATCATGCGCGGCTATCTTTTCATCCGCATACAGGGATACAAGCTCATGTCCAGCTATCTCTTCACTTCCGAGTCGGTCTCCGAAGGCCATCCGGACAAGATCGCCGACCAGATTTCCGATGCGGTGCTGGACGCGATCCTGGCCCAGGACAAGCGCGCCCGCGTCGCCTGCGAAACCCTGGTCAAGACCGGCGCGGCCATCGTCGCCGGCGAAGTGACCACCTCGGCGTGGGTCGACATCGAGGAGCTGACCCGCAACGTCATCAACTCGATCGGCTACGACAACTCCAACGTCGGCTTCGACGGCCACACCTGCGCCATCATCAACATGCTCGGCAAGCAGTCGCCGGACATCGCCGCCGGCGTGGACGGCACCGACAAGAAGGCCAAGAAGCCGGAGGAACAGGGCGCGGGCGACCAGGGCCTGATGTTCGGCTATGCCTGCAACGAAGCCCCGGAGTTCATGCCGGCGCCGATCTACTACTCGCACCGCCTGGTCGAGCAGCAGGCCAAGGTCCGCAAGAAGAAGAACTCGCCGCTGCCGTGGCTGCGCCCGGACGCCAAGAGCCAGGTCACCCTGCGCTACGGCCAGGACGGCAAGATCGAAGGCCTGGACGCGGTGGTGCTGTCGACCCAGCACGACCCGGGCGTGAAGCAGAAGGACCTGATCGAGGCCGTGCGCGAGCACATCCTCAAGCCGGTGCTGCCCAAGGCTTGGCTGGACAAGCTGCCGAAGAACAAGGTGCACATCAACCCGACCGGCATCTTCGTGATCGGCGGCCCGGTGGGCGACTGCGGCCTGACCGGCCGCAAGATCATCGTCGACACCTACGGCGGCATGGCCCGCCACGGTGGCGGCGCGTTCTCCGGCAAGGACCCGTCCAAGGTCGACCGTTCGGCCGCCTACGCCGCCCGCTACGTCGCCAAGAACGTGGTCGCCGCCGGCCTGGCCGACAAGTGCGAAGTGCAGGTCTCCTACGCCATCGGCGTGGCCGAGCCGACCTCGATCTCGGTCACCACCTTCGGCACCGGCAGGATTCCGGACGCGCAGATCGAGAAGCTGATCCGCGCGCACTTCGACCTGCGCCCGTACGGCATCATCAAGATGCTCGATCTGATCCACCCGATGTACCAGCAGACCGCCGCCTACGGCCACTTCGGCCGCAAGCCGAAGGAATTCTCGTACGTCGACGGCGACGGCAAGGCCCAGAACGCCACGGCGTTCTCGTGGGAGAAGACCGACCGCGCCGAAGCGCTGCGCAAGGCCGCCAAGCTCAAGTAAGGCAAGCCAGGCACCGCGTGACCGGAAAGGCCGCCCGCAGGGGCGGCCTTTTCGTTTCTGACGGGCCACGCTTCGCTTCCCGTAGGAGCGGCTTCAGCCGCGATGGGGTTTTCCCGGGAATGCCCCTTCGCGGCTGAAGCCGCTCCTACGGGGTCCTGCGTGCATCCGGTTGCCGCGCTGGGGTAGCCTGCGGCTCCGTCCCAGCCAGCCGCCGACCATGTCCGAACCCACGCCCCACCAGTTGTCGATGACCGTGCTGATGTCGCCGGAGATGGCCAACTTCTCCGGCAAGGTGCATGGCGGCGCGGTGCTGCGCCTGCTCGACCAGGTCGCCTACGCCTGCGCCAGCCGCTACGCCGGCAACTACGTGGTCACCCTGTCGGTGGACCAGGTGACGTTCCGCCAGCCGATCGCGGTGGGCGAACTGGTCACCTTCCTGGCCTCGGTGAACTACACCGGCACTTCGTCGATGGAAGTGGGCATCAAGGTGGTGGCCGAGGACATCCGCAAGGGCAGCGTGCGCCACGCCAACAGCTGCTTCTTCACCATGGTCGCGGTGGACGACGACGGCAGGCCCACGCCGGTGCCGCCGCTGCAGCCGCGCACCGGCGACGAGCAGCGCCGCTGCGCCGCCGCGCAGATCCGCCGGCAGCTGCGGCAGGAGATGGAACAGCGGCATCTTGAACTGCTCAGGAGCACCCCATCCTCCACGCCGGAGGACTGAAGGCGCGGAGCCACGCGCCGGCCGGTCGTCGCGCCGCCTAGTCCCAGCGCCCTTCCAGCGCCATCAGGATCGCCCGGCGGTGGCTGCGCCGGCTGGCATTGAGGGTGGCCGGGTCCAGCGCCAGCAGCGGATCGAGGAAGCGGGTACGGAGATCGCGCATGCCCGCCTCGTCGTGCAGCCGGTACAGCGCGATGTACAGCCGGGTCGCGCTTTCCAGGGTATGCCCGTCGAGCTGGCCGCGCGTGCGCGCGCGGATCTCCAGCGCCTGCGCATGGGCGTCGCGCGAGGCTTCCCAGTTGCCCGCGTTGCGCTCGATGCGCCCCACCAGGTCGAGGGTGGCGGTAACCCGCGGGTGTTCCGGCCCGAGCTGGCGGCGCATGGCGGCCAGTGTCGCCTGCGCCAGCATGCGCGCCTCGTCCAGCCCGCCGGGCTGGTCGCTGAGCATGCTGGACAGGCCGCCGCGCGCGAACAGCGTGTCGGGATGGTCGGGCCCGAGCACGCGCAGGCAGTCGGCCAGGTGCCGGCGCTGCAGCGCGATCGCCTCCTGCTTGCGGTCCTGCTTGGACAGCAGGCGGATCCTGTCCACGACGAACTGGCGCGTGGCCGGGTGCTCGATGCCCAGCACCTGCCCCTGCGCGCGCAGCAGGCGGTCGAGCAGCGCCTCGGCTTCGGCGTAACTTTCCGGCGACTCGGCCAGGCGCACCAGGCTGGTGGCGGCGGTGCCCCAGGCCTTGAGCGTGTCCGGATGCTCGGCGCCGAGGCGGCGCTCGCGCACCTCGGCCACCTGCCGCGCCAGGGCCGCGGCGTGCTCGTAGTCGGCATAGGCGAACCGCAGCCCGGCCTGCGTATCCATCGCCGCCAGCGTGCGGTTGGAGTCCGGCCCGAAGCGGGCTCGGTACAGCGGCAGCAGCGCCTCCATCTCGGCGCTGCCCTCGTCGCGCCGTCCCAGCGTGTCCAGCGTGCGCGCGTAGTCGCCACGCAGCAGCAGCAGGGCTTCGTCGTCGGCCGGCAGCGCGGCCATCCACGCCTCGCGCAGCGCGTGCTGCCGGGCCAGCGCCGCCTGCGGTTCGCCGCGCGCGGCCAGCACCCGCGCCGCGCCCGCCTCGGCGGCGCGGCGCTGCGGGTCCAGCGCCGGCAGGGTACGCGTGGCCGCCAGCGCGCGCTCGAAGGCCTGCGCCGCCGGCGCCAGTTCGCCCTGCAGCGACAACGCCTGCCCCAGGTCGATGCGCGCGGACACGACGCGCGCGTCGGTGGCCGCCAAGGCCGCTTCGCGTACCTGCAGCACCCGGCGCAGTTCGGCCACCGCATGCGGGTACTGGCCGATGGCGATCAGCACCCGCGCCAGCGACTGGCGCATGTCGGCGGCCAGCAGCGGCGCATCGGCGAAGTCGGCGTCCAGCCGCGCCAGCGCGTGGCTGACGACCTGCCGGTCCAGCGCGTCGCGGGCGATGCTCGGCGCGCCGACCTGGGCGAAGGCCTGGCGCAGGCGCACGTCCAGCGGCTGGCCCGGCGCCTGCTTCTGCAGCACCTCCAGCACCTTGCGCTGCTGTGTATCGGTCATGGCATGGCCCATCGCGTCGATGTCCACGCTTTCCAGCATCGCCTGCTGGAAGTCGGTGAGCCGCTGCAGGTCGTGGCCGCGCCTTTCCGCCAGCGCCTGCTGCGCCCGCGCCTGGCCCAGCGCCAGCACCGAGGCCAGCAGGCCGCCCAGCACCGACAGCAGCACCAGCGCGGCGGCGGCCAGCGGCCAGGCGTGGCGGCGCAGGAAACGCCGCGCGCGGTAGCCGCGTTCGCCGTCACGCGCGCTGACCGGGCGATGGGCCAGGTAACGGCGCAGGTCCTCGGCCAGCGCCGCGACCGAGGCGTAGCGCCGCTCCGGCTCCTTGCGCAGCGCCTTGAGCACGATGGCGTCGATGTCGGCCGGCAGCGCGCGGGCCTGCGCACGCGGCCCGCCGTCGCGCCGCAGCCGCCGGCTGGGCGGCGGCACGTCGGTATGGGCGATGGCGTTGTACAGGCCGGCCGGGTTGTCGATGTCGGCGAACGGCGGCTGCCCGCAGACCAGCTGGTACAGCACCGCGCCGAGCGAGTAGACATCGGTGGCGGTGGTCAGCGGCTGGCAGGCGAGCTGCTCGGGGCTGGCATAGGCCAGGGTGAGCGCATGCTGGCCGGTGCGGGTGTCGCCGGCCGCGCTGTCCTCGTCGATCAGGCGGGCGATGCCGAAGTCCAGCAGGCGCGGCTGGCCGCGCGCGTCGACCAGGATGTTGGCCGGCTTGAGGTCGCGGTGGATGACCAGGCAGCGGTGCGCCTCGGCCACCGCCTCGCACACCTTGACGAACAGTGCGATGCGCCCGTCCAGCGGCAGGCGCGCGGCGTGGGTGTCCACGCGCTCGCCTTCCACGTATTCCATCGCCAGGAACGGGCGGCCGTCGGCGAGGATGCCGCCGTCGAGCAGGCGCGCGATGCCCGGGTGGTCCAGCCGCGCCAGCAGTTCGCGCTCGCGGGCGAAGCGCTCGCGCAGCTCCGGCGAGGCCTCGGCCACCGGGTTGAGCAGCTTCAGCGCGACTTTCTGCACGAAGCCGCCATGGCGGCGTTCGGCCAGGTAGACCACGCCCATGCCGCCGGCGCCCAGGCGCTGCAGCAGGCGGTAGTCGCGCGCGGCGTCGGCCGAGGTCTGCTGGCCGCTGAGGTCCTGCCCGGCGTCGGGCGCCGGCATCCCCGGCGAACGCCACGACACCACCAGCGTCTGGTCGGCCTCCATGCCGGCGAGCAGCGCCCGCACCTCGCCGGCCAGCGCCGCGTCGTCCGCCGCCTCGCGCGCGATCAGCGCCTCGCGCGCCTCCCCCTGCAGGTCCAGCGCCTGCAGCACGATCTGCTTGATCCGGTGGTAACGCGCCGCGTCGCCCCGGTTCCCCTCCCCCTCGCGCATCGTCCGCCCCCGTGCGGCGTGCTGCCGTCAGCCGGTATTCTGCACGCCCTGCGACACGCCGTTCACGCAGGCCACCAGCGCGCGCAGCAGCGCCTCGTCCTCGCGGCCGCTCTGCCGCCAGCGCTGCAGCAGGTCCACCTGCAGTGCGCTGATGGGGTCGATGTAGGGGTTGCGCAGACGGATGGACAGCGCCAGCCGCGGATCGTGCTCGAGCAGTTCCTGCTGCCCGCTCAGGCGCTTGACCCAGTGCGCGGTCAGCGCCAGTTCCTCGCGGATCAGCGGGAAGAAACGTTCGTGCAGCGGCCCGGCCAGGCGCGAGAACTGCTCGGCGATGTGGATGTCGCCCTTGCTCAGCACCATCGCCATGTCGTCCATGAAGGTGGCGAAGAACGGCCAGTCGTGCGCCATCTCGCGCAGCAGCGCCTCGTTGCCCGCGTCGGCGGCGGCCTGCAGGCCGCTGCCCACGCCGAACCAGCCGGGGATCACCGCCCGCGCCTGGCTCCAGGCGAACACCCACGGGATCGCGCGCAGGTTGGACAGCGCCGCGTCCTGGCCGAGCCGGCGCGACGGCCGCGAGCCCAGGGTCATGCGCTCGATCACGTCGATCGGGGTGGCGGCGCGGAAGTAGTCCATGAACCGCGCGTCGCCGACGAAGGCGCGGTAGCGGCGCGAACTTTCCGCCGCGACGATGTCCATCACCGGTGTCCACTGCGCCTCGCGCGGCTCCGGCGCGCGCGGGCGCAGGCTGGCGCGCAGCACCGCGCCGGCCGACTGTTCCAGCGAACGCAGCGCCAGCGCGCGGATGCCGTACTTGCGATGGATCACCTCGCCCTGTTCGGTCACGCGCAGGCGGCCATCGATGCTGCCGCGCGGCGAGGCGTCCACCGCATGCGTGGTCTTGGTGCCGCCGCGGCTGATCGAACCGCCGCGGCCATGGAAGAAGGTCAGGCGCACGCCGTGTTCGGCGGCGACGGCGAGCAGTTCCACCTGCGCCTGCTGCAGGCCCCAGCGCGAGGCGGCGATGCCGCCGTCCTTGCCGCTGTCCGAATAGCCGAGCATCACCATCTGCACGTCGCCGCGCGCGGCCAGGTGCGCGCGGTACACCGGGTCGGCGAGCAGGTCGCGCAGGGTCGCGGTGCCGCGGCGCAGGTCGTCCACCGTCTCGAACAGCGGCGCGATGTCCAGCGGCACCGCGTTGCCGGCGTCGACCAGGCCGCCGCGCCGCGCCAGCGCCAGCACCGCCAGCACATCGCCGCGGTCGTGCGCCATCGAGATGATGTAGCTGCCCAGCGCATCGGCGCCGTGGCGGCGGTGCGCGTCGGCCAGCGCCGCGAACACCTTGTCCAGGCGCTGCCCGGCTTCGTCGGCGCCGCGCGGCAGCGCGGCCTCGCCGGCGGCATAGGGCGTCAGCAGCCGCGCGCGCGCCGCGCCGTCCAGCGCGTCGAACGTGTCCTGGCCGCCCAGCACTTCGGCCAGCGCGCGCGCATGCACGCTCGACTCCTGGCGCACGTCCAGCCGCGCCAGGTGGAAACCGAAGGTGCGCACGCGCCACAGCAGGCGGCGCACCGAGAACCAGCCGGCATGGCGGCCCTTGTTGGCGTCCAGGCTGTCGAGGATCAGCTGGATGTCGCCGGTCAGTTCCTCCGGCGAGGCGTAGGCGCCGTGCGCGTCGTCGAGCGTGGCCTGCAGGCGCGCGCGCATGCGGTCGTTGAGCAGGCGGTAGGGCATGTCGGCGTGGCGCGGGCGCGACTGCACCTGCGGCAGCAGCGCGCGGTATTGCTCCACCCGCGCGCGCACCGCATCGCTCACGCCCACCAGTTCGGTGGACTGGCTGAGCAGGCTGGCCAGCTTGAGCAGGTCCTTCTGGTACAGCTCCAGTACCGCGGCGCGCTGCGCGTTCAAGGTGGCGGCGATGGTGGCCGCGTCGACGTTGGGGTTGCCGTCCATGTCGCCGCCCACCCAGGTACCGAAGCGCACCAGCCGCGGCAGCGGCAGGCTGCGGCCCCAGGTGTCGAGCAGCGCCTGTTCCAGCGATTCGTAGAACACCGGCATCACCCGGTACAGCACGCGGGTGAGGTAGAAGCCCACATGCTCGCGCTCGTCCTCCACGCTCGGCCTCACCGGCGAGGAATCGGCGGTCTGCCACGAGGCGGTGAGCGCCATGCGCAGGCGCGCGGCGTCGGCGGCCTGCTCGCCCGGCGTGCGCTGGCCGTCGAGGTTGTCCACCAGGCTGGCCACCATCAGCTGCTCTTTTTCCAGCAGCGCGCGGCGCACCGCTTCGGTCGGGTGCGCGGTGAACACCGGCTCGATGTCGATGCGCGGCAGCCACTGCACCAGTTCGTCCAGCGTGACGCCCTGCGCCTTGAGCTGCTGCAGCGCGTCCTGCAGGCCTTCGGGCTGCGGGCGCTTGGTGCCGGCGCGCTGGTAGTCGCGGCGGCGGCGGATGCGGTGCACGCGCTCGGCGATGTTCACCACCTGGAAGTAGGTGCTGAACGCGCGCACCAGCGCCTCGGCCTGGCGTGGCGTGCGCCCGGCCAGCTGCGCGCTGAGCGTGGCCAGCGGCGCCTGGCTCTCGCGGCGCGCGATCGCCGCGGTGCGCACCTCTTCCACTTCATCGAGGAACGCGGGCGAAACCTGTTCGGAAAGAAGATCGCCGACCATCGCGCCAAGGCGACGGACGTCGTCGCGCAGGGGCAGATCGGGCGTGGCGAAGACGACGCTGCTGCGGTACTCGTTCATCCGGGGAGCGGGACCTGAAGAGCGGGACGCCCAAGCCTACCCGAAAAATCCCGCGGTTTTTGCAGTGCACCAATGCGGAAAATGGTTGCATCTGCATGTTGTCCGCGCGCTGTCCGCGCAGACACCACGACGGGGCGCGAACGCCCCGTCGTGGTCATGCCATGACGCCGGGATGTCAGCGCCTTTTTTCGTCCTTCGCCGGTGCCGCCAGCCAGCGGTCCAGCCAGTCCTCGCTCTCGGCGAGCATGGTCATGATCGATTCGCGCGCGCGGTAGGCGTGCGATTCGTTGGGCAGCATCACCAGCCGCGCATTGCCCCCCAGGCCCTTGACCGCCGCGAACATGCGCTCGCTCTGCATCGGGAAGGTGCCGGAGTTGTTGTCGTCCACGCCATGGATGAACAGGATCGCGTCCTTGATGTCGCCGGCGTAATTGAACGGCGACATCTTCAGGTAGGTGTCCTGCGCCTGCCAGTAGTTGCGCTCCTCGGCCTGGAAACCGAACGGGGTCAGCGTGCGGTTGTAGGCGCCCGAGCGGGCGATGCCGGCCTTGAACAGGCGCGTATGCGCGAGCAGGTTGGCGGTCATGAACGCACCATAGGAATGGCCGCCGACGGCGATGCGCCCGCGGTCGGCCACGCCACGGCGCACCACCTCGTCCACCGCCGCCTGCGCGCTGGCCACCAGCTGCTGCACATAGGTGTCGTTGGGCTCGGCGTCGCCCTCGCCGACGATCGGCATGGTCGGGTTGTTGAGCACCACGTAGCCCTTGGCCAGGAACGCCTGCGGGCCCCAGTAGCTGATCGCGTTGAAGCGGTGCGGCGAGCCGATGACCTGGCTGGCGTCGTCGGCCGACTTGAACTCGGCCGGGTAGGCCCACATCAGCAGCGGGCGCGGACCGTCCTTCTTCGGGTCGTAGCCTGGCGGCAGCAGCAGGTCGGCGGTGAGTTCGACGCCATCGTTGCGCTTGTAGCGGATCTGCTCCTTCTTCACCCCGCGCAGCTGCGGCAGCGGGTGTGGGGTGTGGGTCAGGGCGACCGGCGCCGCATCGCCACCGAGCGCGCGCGCATACAGGTTGGATGGCTCGTCGTTGGACTCGCGGCTGTACAGCACGCGCGGCGCGTCGCCGTCGGTCACCGCCACCGGCGCCTCGTAGTACGGCGCCTGCGAATGGAACAGGCGCTCGCTCTTGCCGCTGGCCAGGTCGACGCGATCCAGGAACGGGCGGTCGCCTTCGGGCGAGGCGCCGTCGCCGACGCGGTAGAAGCCGGTGCCGTCGGCGGTGAACTGCAGGCGCGCGCGGCCGCCGTCGTCGGGCTGCAGCAGCGGTTCGCCCGGATCGCCGTAGCGGTCGTCCTCCGAGCGCGCGTACAGCAGCGTCGGCGCCTGCTCCGGATGGTCCGGCGCGATCTTCCACTGCTTCACCTGGCGGGTCTTCCACCAGTACTCGTCCAGCAGCGCCACGTCGCCGCGGCCCCAGGTGATGCCGGCATAACGCGACCCCAGCCGCGCCAGCGTTACCGGCGGCCGGTCGAACGGCGCGGCCTGCACCAGCACCGCATCGCGGATCGCCGCCTCGCGCGCCGGATCGCCGCCATCCTGCGCCTCGGCCCACACCAGGGTGGCCGGCGCGTCGGCGCGCCAGCCGATCGAACGCACGCCGGTCGGCACCGCGTCGTTGCCGGTCGGCAGGCCTTCGACCAGCGGCAGCTTCGCCACCGTGTGCGCCACCCGGCCCTGCGCGTCCAGCACTTCGATGCGGCGCGGGAAGCGGCTCACCGGCACCGCGTAGGAGAACGGCCGCTCCACGCGCTGGCTGAGCAGGTAGTTGCCGTCCGGCGAGGACGACAGCCCCAGGTAGAGGCCGGCCGCGCCCAGCGGCCGGCTCTCGCCGTTGATCGCCACCCGCACCGGCTGCGCCTGCAGGTAGTACTCGAACAGGCGCGTGTCGTGTTCGTTCTTCAGCAGGTCCTGGTAGGTGCGCACCGAGCGCACGCCCGTGCCCGCCTCGGTCTGCTGCACCGCCGGGCCGGTGGGAATGCCGTCGCCCACCGGCGCGGCGCCCTGTCCAGCCGGGCGCTGCAGCACCAGCAGCGCGTCGCCGCCGGGCAGCCAGGCGTAGCCGTTGCCGACCACCGAGTTCAGCCGCTCGGCCACGCGGCGCGCGCTGCCGGCGGTCACGTCCACCAGCCATAGCTCGTTGCTGCCGCTGGCCGGGTCGACCTGGTTGAAGGCCAGGTACTTCTGGTCCGGCGACCAGGCCAGCGAGGCCACCGACAGCGGCTGCGGCAGGCCGCTGATCTGGCGCTCCTTGCCATCCACGGTGGAAATCAGCCACAGCCTGCTGCCGAAGGAGAAGCGGCTGTCGGAGAAGGTCTTCGGGTTGATGCGCAGGCCGGCCAGCTTCAGCTCCGGCTGCGCCACCTGGGCGATGGACGGCAGCGGCGGGGTCTGCAGCACCGCCGCCAGGTCGCGGCGCGGCGACAGCCGCAGGGTGGGCGCGCGCGGGGCGTCCACCACCGCCTGCAGCGCGGCCGACGGCAGGCGGTAGCCCTGGGCGTCGCCGGCGGGGGCGTTGGCGGCCGGGGCGGCGGCCAGCAGCGGCGGCACGGCCAGCAGCAGGCCGGCGCACAGCACCAGCGCCGCGGAAGCGCGCCGGGCGCGGCGGGAAGCGAACATCGTCATGGCAATCCTCTCTCGGCTGAATCGACCGCCCACGTTAACAATCCCCGGCCGCCGCCTCCCCTGCCTTTGGTTGGGCCAGGCCGGCCCGCGATATAATCGCCGGCCCGTCCGAGGGGCGCTGCGACCGTCGTGCGAGTCCCCCGCAAGGGCCGGACCGGCACGGCGGCCAGGCTCGGACGGCCCGCATGCAACAACGGCGCCCGGCGAACGCGAGCCTGCTCGCACCACACCGGAGCTTTACATGAACGCTGTTGCCAAGACCTTCTCCACCGAAGGCGACTACAAGATCCGCGACATCTCGCTGGCCGACTGGGGCCGCAAGGAAATCGACATCGCCGAGCACGAGATGCCGGGCCTGATGTCGATCCGCCGCAAGTACGCCGCCTCGCAGCCGCTCAAGGGCGTGCGCGTGACCGGCTCGCTGCACATGACCATCCAGACCGCGGTGCTGATCGAAACGCTGAAGGACATCGGCGGCGACGTGCGCTGGGCTTCGTGCAACATCTTCTCCACCCAGGACCAGGCCGCCGCCGCCATCGCCGCCACCGGCACCCCGGTGTTCGCGTGGAAGGGCGAGACCCTGGAGGAATACTGGGACTGCACCCTGGAGGCGCTGACCTTCAAGGCCGCCGATGGCACCCTGCTCGGCCCGGAACTGGTGGTCGACGACGGCGGCGACGTCACCCTGCTGATCCACAAGGGCTATGAGCTGGAAAACGGCAGCGACTGGGTCAACACCCCGTCCGGCTCGCACGAGGAACAGGTCATCAAGAACCTGCTCAAGCGCGTGGCCACCGAGCGCCCGGGCTACTGGACCCGCGTGGTCAAGGACTGGAAGGGCGTGTCCGAGGAAACCACCACCGGCGTGCACCGCCTGTACCAGCTGGCCGAAGCCGGCACCCTGCTGGTGCCGGCGATCAACGTCAACGACTCGGTCACCAAGAGCAAGTTCGACAACCTGTACGGCTGCCGCGAATCGCTGGCCGACGGCC
>Ga0206118_100470_pt1 | contig 19677 bp, 27 predicted proteins | sample 3A20Ametagenome_FD_177999 | JGI IMG/M metagenome (GOLD analysis project Ga0206118, IMG submission 177999) | Enriched microbial communities from leaf-cutter ant dump, University of Wisconsin, Madison, United States - 3A20A | ecosystem: Environmental > Terrestrial > Nest > Insects nest > Nest dump... | reverse complement strand
CGAACCGGACGCCCTTGCCAAATGGCTTCCTCCGAACGGCTTCGTCTGCACGGTTCATCATATCGAGCCGGCCGTCGGGGGCAGCTTCCGGATGTCGTTCCGCAACTTCACGACGGGCGACAGCCACGCCTTCGGCGGCGAGTACCTGGAGCTCGTTCCGGCCGAACGCCTGCGCTACACGGATGAATTCGACGATCCCAACCTGCCCGGGAAGATGGAGGTCACGGTGATCCTGAAGGCCGTTTCGGTCGGCACCGAGATCGACATCGAGCAGGCAGGCGTGCCCGACCTCATCCCGCCCGAGGCCTGCTACCTCGGCTGGCAGGAGTCGCTGCGGAACCTGGCGCGGCTCGTCGAGCCCGAGATCGCCGAATAGCACGCCGTGCGATCGGTCCGGGCTTCGTATGACATGAAGGAGAAGTAGCTGGCTGGGGAACCTGGACCCTGCACGATCCCGGTTCCGTCGCTAGAAACTCAATGAAATCAATGCCTCACTGTTGAAATTGTGCTGCGAATTGTAGCAGTTTGTTGTAGCATTTTTAGGGCCGTTCGCTAAAGGCAATCGTCCGAAAACTTCGCGAATGCGACCTCTGCGACCTCGCCGGTTTTCGGCGAAAGAAACTGGTAGCTGTGCTTAGGCATTGCGATTGTCCAGTCTTTAGAGATCTCATCACCGAGAGCCTGTGCCCCATCGAGCACAATGACCTTGGCGTCCATGTCGAAGAAATCGGCAAAGTCCTTCTCTTCCAAAGTTTTCGAGGCGGTAACTTGCCTTTGGCCATCCTCGGTTTTGATGATGACAGGCTTCGCGAAATCCCTAATAAGGATGGTCATCGTTGGAGACTTGTAATCGCAACTGAATGCCAAGCATGCCGTGGAGGCCCTGTCTAGCTCGGGGCGGAACTCCCAGTCCAAATTATCGCAGGAGTAAAGCATCCTGCTCTCGGCAACGTAATGCCAATAATCTTGAGGTCGATCTTGCGCGTTCGGTTGGGTAGCAGGCAGTGCCAACAGGAGGGCTGCAACTCGGTATCTAAGGTGCTTCATCGGCGCTCTCTATAATTGCGGTTTTCTCTATTTTGCACGTTACGTCAGGTGTCTTCCAAGATGTAGCAGTGGTTTGTCGGAAGCGCTCACAGCGCGCCCCTCTGCCGCCTCAATTCGATATCGGTCTGCATCTGGAACAGCATGCTTTGCGTAACGCGCGGATCGACCATTTCGGCGTTGAAAGCGACTGCCGTCACCGCTATCGCGCCGGAAGCGAATGCCGGATCGCCGGGAGGCAATTCGGACGGTTCGCGAACCTTCATCTGAAAAGCGACCTCGTTCGTTACCTGTGTCATCGGATCGAGGCGCGTGGTTCGGACGACGAAGGAACGGTCGTTCTCCGGTTCCCAGACGACTTCATTGTTGTTGGTGAGCATGTAGCGTTCGAATTCGTCAAGAGTGAAGTTCAGGTTGAGCGAGGTCATGCCCTCAGTCATCACTTTGCCACGCAATACCGGGGAGGGCTCGCCACCGGGAAATGCAGCTGCTGCCCGGCGTTGCGCGATCTGCGTCGGCAGGTCGGGCCGGGTCGCAATCTTGTATCCGGTCATCAGGACGGTGAAGCCAGCGGCGAGCGTGAAGGCAAACTTCCACGATTTGAAATATTCGGCATCCATTAGGAAACTCCATATGGCGCTTTGCGCGCCGGAAGGTGGTTGGCTGTTGGGGAAATGGTGAGGGAACTAGGCGGTGGGTTCGACGCGGAGCCAGCGGCTTGCCGGAATGTCCTTGACGAAGGTCCGCCCGCTGAACGTCGTACCGTCGACCAAACGGGCCTCGATCCGGTATTCGGTCAGGAAATCCCCGTCGAAATACACGTCGTAGGCTTCGAGCAAACGCGCATGGCCTGTGGGGATGGGGCCAAGCTGTTTGTTGCCCAGCGTGGTCTCGATCAGTTCGCCGCCTATGACGGTCGAACCCCGGCTGGTCACGCTGGCGACGAGAATGTCGCTTTCGGTGCCATTGGCGAGGTAAAGCGGAATGTTGCCGTGTACCCATTGCTTGCCGAAATGCAGGGCAACGGGGAAAGGACAGGTGGAAAGCAGGATCAGGTCCGGCCATTCGTAGGCTTTACGATAAGCCACTTCGTAGGGAACATCGGTGAATTCCGGATGGAACTCCTTGCCGCCTCCTATGGCGTCGGTCGTACCGATGAAGAGAAGCGCGTTGCGCTCGCGACATAGTTCCAGCGCCTTCGCCAATCGCGGGCGTTCGGTCGATCCCGCCGCTTCCTCTTCCGTGAACTCGGCCAGAACATTGTCGGAAATGTTTGCCTTCTGGATTGCATCGCGCTGCTTTACCAGAAGCGCATCTGCCTTCGGCCCTGCCGGTCCGGTGCGAAGATAGAACACGACGGGCGTTCTCCCCGACGCAGTTCCGCGAAGATGGCTGATCGGCTTAGACGGTTGCAGGGTGATGACCTCGACGCCATCCTGCGAGGCGGGCAAGAATTCCTGCCCGGCGATGGCCTTGCTCGTGGCGACCAGAAGTACGGCCCGTTCGCGCACTGCCGCTTTGCGGGCGGCGCCATAGGCCGGGCGTCGGGGTGAACCGTCCTCGATTTCGGTGAAGGTGGCCGCGACGACACCGCGCCGGGCTTCCAGCCAAGGGTTGACGGCTTCGATCTGCGTCAGGATTTCCGGGGGCAGAGTATCCGCGTCACCGGTGTTGAACGCACTGAACAGGGGAGCGGGGATTTCGTTCTCGTCCTCGGCCCATTGCGTGGCCAAGGGAACGTGCTTGGCTGCAATTCCGCTATTCTGCCGAAAGTAGACGATGACTTTCATAGGGTCCGCTTCGTGATTTCTCATGATGCGGCCCCCTTGGACGGTGAACCGCCCTCTATATTCATTTCAGCCTCTTAGAAATTGCGGCTTTCCGCGAAGAAAGCGCCTCTGTTACCGGATTGCCACAGACTGGCGCGTCGGATTGCCGATGGCGCGAACCCGCCCGCCAAGCTGGCTTTCCAGCTTTTCGAGGTGTTTTTTCCATGCAAGGTCGTCACGCTGGGCCTTGTCGAAGCCGAAAATGAGAAGGTGGGGCTTGGTGTCGATGACGGGGCGAGTGCCGGTCTTCGCGATCTTGCAAATGGCGTCATGAAGCACGGGTGCGTCATCGTTGCGAGCAAGCCCCTTCATGGCGTTGATGCGCACGAGCGCCTTGGCAACCTCGACATAGCCTTCCGCCAGCGATGGCGCATATTTCGTCAATGCCTTCTCGTAGTCCTCGATCTGGCCGATGACGGCGGGCAGGTTGTCGCCGCTGGCGCGAAGTGCGGCATTGGTGAAGTGCTTGGCCTCGCAGAAGACGATTTCCTGTCCGATCTGGGCGTTGCCGCCCGCATCATCTGACGAAGGGTTTCTTCCTCTTCATAGCGTTCCCACGTCAATGCCGTGGCCGGGTGCTGGAACTGCCCGTCGATCAGCGGCACATAGGTCTGTGCCTGCCGGACCAGATATTTGGCATGGGTCGATGGGACGATGCGGCCGCCATTCCAATCGATCTTGAAGATCGATGCGCCGCGATAATAGACGTTGAGCGAGTTGCGCCGGACGGCAATGAACAGGTCATCATTTGTCAGAACGTCCCGCCACCAGTTCGGGGCTGGCGATGCGGCCAGCGCCTCCAAGGCGTCGAGAAAGTCGGTGTCGAGTTTTCTATGGGCGTTGACGGCATCCATCATGCGGCGATTTCCCACCAGTCGCCGTCTTCCTTTCGGGCGACACGCGGCCCGAAATGCTCCGGGAAACGGCCCGGCTCGAATGTGTGAATGGGAACAAGCATCTTCGGGGCGATGGCGTCTGCCAATCGCCTCAAATCTCCGATGCTGGCGTGTCCTGATGTATGGGCATGTTCGAGCGGGATGCCGCGTGCGGCGAATTCCCCGGCGATCTTGTGGCCCTTGTCCTGTTGCAGATAACCGTCCCATTGCGACCAGATGGCCACAGCACCTTCAAGGCACTCGGCCCGGTCGAGGTCAGCAAGCATGGCGGGCCGGAAAAGAAGCGCGGCCCTGCCAGCCAACGCTTTGAGGCTTTCGGAGAAGATGCGGTTCGCCTTGTGCGGCTCCAGAAGGTCGAAGCGTTCATCCTGCTTGATGCGAACGCGCTGGTAATGCGGTACATAGACGGCGACATTCGGCCAGTCCGATTTCGGAATATTCGCATTGCCCGTCGCCCGCAGGATTTCGGCGGCGTAAAGGTCGATAACCATTGTCCGCCCGCTGCGTTTGCAGGCGCGATAGAGGCTGACCATCCGGTCGATATTCTGCGCCGACGCGGCGACCAGCGCCATGCCGTCCGTGCGCTGGAAAATATCGAGCAACTTGGCTTCGATCTCGGTTTCGGTCGGGAACTGCCGGTCGGCATCGAGCCGCCCGAGCGTCGATCCCTCCATCAGCAGCACGTCGATATTGCGCGGCGGATTGGCGACAAACCGCTCGAACAGTGCGCCCTTGCGGCCGTGCGCCCGGAAATCGCCGGAGTAGAACAGCCGCTTTCCGTCCGCCTCGACTTCCAGCGCATAGGCGTCATAGGCAGAATGGTCTACCAGATGCGGCGTCACGGTGAAGGGGCCGAAGGTCAGCGGCGTTCCGCTGGAAAACTCGATTGCCTGATGGGGAACGTAGGGTTTCGGCAGGAACGGTTGTGCGGCCTTCAGGATTCGATGGGTTGCCGCGCCGAGCGCCACCGGCAGATCCGGGCCTGCCAGATGCGCCAGCCCCCAGTGATCAAGGTGGCCGTGGGAAAGAACCAAGGCCAGAAGCTCGCTTCCGCCCTGCAAACCCTCAACCTGCGGATGGAGCGCGGTGTCATCGGGATCGCCATCCAGCGGCAGGCCCAGGTCGAGCAGAATACGCGCGCCTTGCGCCTCCAATTCGATGCAGCTTCCGCCGATCTCCTTGGTTCCCCGATGTATTCTAATGCGCATTGCCCCTCCATGGATGCCGAAGCATCAACCTTGGCGGGCAGTATAGTCACTTTCATATGGCTATAGCCAGTGGCTTTTTAGGCGGTGGAACTGTTGACCTCGACTTATGAAGGGTCGGGCGCTCGTCGCATGGAATCTACGTCGGTTGAGGGTGGAACGGGGCATCTCGCAAGAGAAGCTGGCCGCCGATGCTGGCGTTGACCGCGCCTATCTCGGCGGGCTGGAACGGCAGACAGAAAATCCGACCGTCGATCTTCTCGACAAGATCGCGGATGCGCTGTCGCTCAGCGTGTCGGAATTGTTCGTCGTGCCTGACGAAGGGGCATTACCGCCGAAGCCGTTGAAGAGCGGGCGGAAGGCAGGCTAGCCTAAGTGGTGGAACAATGCTGTAGTGTGTCCCTCATTCCTCAGAGAAATGCAGGAGGCTATTGCGGTAATGTTAGACTTTTGTGGGCGCTGTGGGGCTGCTAGTGGAAAAGCGTGCGTTAGGTGATCTGGCACAAGACTGCTTCGCCGGGCTGTGCAGCAATGAACCGGGGCTTGTGGCGAATCCGTCAATTCGCGATCGAAGAGGGTGGGATTTTGTTCTTGAACTCCCGTCAATTGGGCGCGACTTACCTCGCGATCTCCAAATTTCCGGGGAAACGGTTTTTGTGCAGGTTAAAGCCACAGAGGGGAGTTCTCCCCATCATATACAGGTCAAGCTATCAAATGCCCTTATATTCGCTCAGCGCCCGGAACCATGTTTCTTCGTCTTGTTTCAGTTTCACCCCAACGAACGGCAACCTACAGCGGTTTACCTGAAGCATTTTTATGGCGACCTCATTGAAAGAACAACATCGCGCGTTCGGCAGGCTGAAGCCGCTGGGGAAGAGAATCTGAACCGGCGAACGTTGTCGGTAGGCTTTAACGACGAAGATCGGGTTGATATTGAGAATGTAATCACAGCACTCCGAAACCAAATTCGTTCGATCCCAAATTCATATTCTCAAGAAAAGCGGCGGTTGACCTATTTTTCCGGCTTGGAAGATGGATTCGGCCCCTTTGGGCTTGAATTTGAAGATGGCGTCACAGACGACGATCTTGTCGATCTCTGCCTTGGCCTACGTGACAGCATACCTATGAAACGCTTGTCGCCGCGATCAAAGCGTTTCGGTGTTACTCTTCCTTTCGGCGCAGAATTATCGCATGGCACACTTTCGATGGAACTCACCCCACAAAGGGGAATGATAGCAATACCGGCAGACAGCGGTGATCTGCTATCTTGTTCCTGTGAAATATTCGCCCCAAATGCGTTCCCTTTTATCCCCAAAAACAAGCTGCGCATCAGGATAAAAAACGACTTTTTTGATGTCGTAGCCTCGCTGGGGGATGGAGGAGAACATCATTCCTCCATCAAGTTCAATCTAACCGTAAGAATGCCACTTCCCGATTTGGAGACCCAGATTTACCTGATGCTCCACTCAGGCGGAAGAATGATCGACATGCAATTCTGGTTCGATTCCTGTCTGTTTTTACAAGGACAATGCAATATTCCGGCTTTTGAAATGGGCGGGTTGGATGGGTGGCCCGCCATGCTCGATATTATTCAGCGACTGAAAAAAGCTGCGCTTGATGCGCGTTGGCCACGCGATTTTAGAGTGTCATTGGAGGATCTAGTCACCAGCCGGGATGCGTTGCAAACTTTCGCGATGATGCGATCTGCGGGAGGGTTCGACATTTCCTTTGAACCTGACGGCGACTTTACTTTTTCAGGCACGTTCCCAGTTTTCTTGGCGCATGTCGGCGCGTTGGGTGACTATCAAATTGTTTCAATCACAAGGCATCCTAGTGAATTGGATCGACGTGCCGATGGCCAATCAATTTTGAGGTTTGCCTCACCTACTGTTGATATTTGCTATGTCCTAAAGGCGGGCAACGTCGAAGAGGCGTGGAAGCAAGTGGAGAAAGACGTCGATAGCCAAGTATCTTCACATGACCGGATATTCAATACGCAGGCGTTGTCGTTGGGATTGAAGGGAGAGCCTAATTTCCTTTTGCGGGAATAAGTAGAAGGTCAAGCATCTTGGCCTTCCGATGGTGGATGGGTATTCGCCCGTGCGGACACGGGCGAGGCCTTTCACAAAATTCTGGAAGCGAACAAATATTGGAAGCACATGCCCTCTATTTGGCAATCGTAAGGCCCATATCGTAAGCCTATACAATAGCTTACGATATGGAAAAGGTACTGCGCGGCAGGGGCTATGCCGCCTGTCCAACCTCTGGCCGGTCCTCGCCGGGCTGCGGGATTTCCGGTTTCATGAAGCCTTCGCCATCGCAGCCGGAGGGTTCTTCCAGTTGCAGTTCTCCGTTGATCAGCCACCAGTCGCAATAGCGGCGATGAAGCGCCCGCGCATGGCCCGCCGTGCCGACATCCGCAAGGATTTCGATGAACCGTTCCAGCGTCACGGCCATGAACGGCAATCTGCCTTCCTGCGGCGATGCGAGGTGCCGGACGAAGTGCGTCGCGACGTTCTGTGCGGGGGTGTTGAGGGCGGGAGCGATGAAGAGTTGCAGGCCCTCGTCATACAGTCCGGTTTCGATCATCGTATGGGCAAGGCACATCTGCCGGAAAAGCTGCTGTGCCGGATTTGCCCGAAGGTCGGGATTCGTCGCGTCGATGAAGAGGCCGGAGCCGGGCGCGATCTCGTCATAACGGCCGGAGAAGGCCTCGCCGCCGCGTTCGACGATGTCCTGCTGCGCGCCGGCGGTTTCGATCTCGCCATGGAGATATTGGCCGAGGTCATCGAGCGGGACAGGCCGGGTGAAGGCGCGGACCGGGATTGCGACATGGTGATCGCCGGCATTTCCGAGAGCCGTGGACCGCTCGTCTATCGCTGGTCGACCAGGGACAGCGATGCCGGCCCCGCCTACGTCCTCCAGACGAGCAGGTTTGGTTTCGCCTGCGATGTGGAACTCACGGCCGGGCAGCATGCCGGTATCGTGGGAAAAGGCGGGCTCAAGGCCTGCGGCGTGCCGCTCATGGAGTATTTCCGCACGCTGAAGGTTCCCGGTCTCAATGGGGGCGGGCGTCCCGACTATTTCGTCGGCGGCCATGTCGATTTCACATGCCTCAGCCCGGATGGCATCACTGGCGAACGGTTGCACACCTGGGACGAAGACAAGGTCGGCGAGAGGCTCGATCCCTTCAAGATCCCGGCAAACGTCGTCCCGCTTCCCGCCCACACTCGCCAGCAGCGCCGGGCGCTGGAACGTCAACGCCGCAAGCTGCCGGCCTAACCAGGAGAAAGACCATGGACCTCGCGAGCATCAAGCCGAACACCGTCGACGTCGACATCATCCACCCCGGGGACGGAGAGCCGACCGGCCTCGTGATCACCATCCGGTCGACCGACGACGAGGCTGTGAAGCGCGTACAGCGCAAGCACATCAATCAGCGCCTCAAGAACCGCGACAAGAAGCCGTCCATCGAGCGCCTTGAGGAGGAAAACGTCGCGCTCGTCTGCGCAGCCGTCGCGGGGTGGCGCTGGGGCGGAGCGTCGGAATGGGGCGGGGAGAAGCCCGACTTCACGCCCGACAACGTCGCCGAGGTTCTCGGCATCGAGTGGATCCGCAAGCAGGTCACGGAAGCCCTCAACGAGGAAGCGGATTTTTTCACGAGCTGACCGACGCGCTATGCGACGCCGTCGGGCAGCTCGCCGCCAAGGGCGCGCCGGAGATTGCGCCGGCGGGCCAGCATCTTTGGGACTGGTTCTGGGATATCCACCGCGGCCGCTCGTCAGGCCTCGGCGGGTGGCTGCCGCTTTCGGCGAGCGAGATGCAGGCATGGGCGTCGCTCACCGGGAACATCGTCACGCTTCGGGAATGGCAAATGCTCCGCGACATGGATTCGGCGTTTCTTGAAGCCGCCGGCAAGCGTCAGAACGATGGTGGGGACATTCCCCAGCATGCGGCGCCGAAGCCCGGCGAGGGACGGGACATCAGCGCTTCGGCGTTCGATGCGGTGTTCGGATGAGAAACCTGTCACACTATGAACTCGTCGCCATTCGCACGGATCAGGCAATCCGGGAGAAGAAACGAGCGGGCCGAACGAAAGACAGGATAGCGCCTATCCTAAGCAAGGCGCGCCGGAGGCACGTTGTCGACCAAATCATGGACACGCTGCGCGACTGGAGGAGTTCTCCCTTTCAGCATGAGGCCAGCTGCCGGCATGGTCTGCGCATCGGCTTCATCCTGCAAGGGAACAGCTGGGCGCGGTCAGATCACGAGGCGGCCGGTATCGTCGCAGAGGCGTTCCGCTATCTGGGCGCGGAGAGGCCCACCTGGGACGAGGGGCAGCCCGAGCATGTCTCGGCGTCCAGCAATTGCGCCATCTGCTGGGCGCCGTTGTCGGGCCAGCAGCGCGGGGAGCGCTACTGCAGCACGAGATGTGCGGAAACAGCCCTTCGCGTTCGCGGCCGGGAAAAAGCCAACTATGTCGGCGCCGCGCTGCGCTCAGCATATCGCCTTATCACCAAAGAGAAGGCGCCGCCGCGAAACTGCAACTATTGTGGTGTCCAGTTTCGGAGTGATCGGCCTGATGCCCTCTTCTGCTCTCATGCCTGCGTGTCGCGATGGCAAAAGGGGGATGCCCTCCTGAAGGATATCGTCTGTGAGGGTTGCGGGCGAACATGCAAGGCGCCCAGCCGTTCGGCGACGTGTTGCTCAAAAACGTGTGCTGGCATCGTCAAGGCGAGGAAGGAAAAGGAGAGCCTGGCGTCGACGATACTGGAATGCCCGCTTTGCAAGGTGCAGTTCACCCCGGCGACACGCCACCAGATTTATTGCTCGCCGGAATGTACGAGCGTCATCGCGAAGCGATCCTGGTATGATCGCAACTACAAGCCGGCCGCCTATGATCGGACGTGTCTCTGGTGCGGAACGGCTTTCACGTCGAAGATGCCATGGGGAGCGGTTTGCAGCAGGCACTGCAGATCATCCATTCAAACCCTCTCCAGACCAACCCGGCGGCAGCGAAAACTCTCGCCGCAGATATTCGACTATCTCATGCGAGCGGCTGCTTAGCGGCCCGGAGCCTCTTGTGACGGCGTGCTAAAGCCCCGCCGCCTTCTTCAGCACCTCGTCGATGCGGGCCTGCCAGCCGGGGCCGGTGGCCTTGAAGTGATCCACCACCTCGGGGCTGAGGCGGATAGAGAGGGGGATTTTCCTCGGCGTCTTCTGCGGGCCGCGCGTCTTCGGGAAGAAGGCGCGGATGTCGGCCGGCAGCTCGGACGCGGGGCGGGCGCGGCGGAAATCCGCTTCCGTCCATTCCGGGTTTTCGGGGTCAGTGACGATCTTTCCCGACATAGCGATCGAACTCCTTCTTGTGCGCCCGGCGCAGGCTGATGGCGCGCAACCGGCCGTCGCGCCAGGTAAAGGCGAGACAATGCGGCTTGCCATCGATGAGGCCCCAGGTGCGATAGCGGACCTCGCCATATTCGTTGCGCTCATCCTCGATGAACCTTAGGATTTCGAGCTCGGCGGCGCGGGCGAGCGAAATGCGATGCTTCGCAAGATTGGTCGCGTTCTTGTCGTCGTCGAATTCGATTTCCATGCAGATTGTATATACGATTTAAATGGAGAAATGACAAGATGCAGTCAAGCCGTTCCCGCCCAATGGCATATGCTTGGCGGCAATCGTCAGGATTTTTTCTTGCGGGCGGCGCGGCGGCGAGCCAGATCAGCCAGAGCATCGTCGAAGCTCGTGATCTTTTGCGGGTAATTTCGCGAGGTTGATCGGGTCGAAACGTAGGGGTGAACTATGGTCCTTCGCTGCGCGACAAACTCTTCGATGTCTTCGGGGCGATAACGCCTAGCCGGCCTTGTTCCAACACCGACGTTTACAAATGCGATCTCGCCCGCAGCCGTAAGCGCATGGAGTTGCTTTGTAGAAATGGCGAGGATTTCGGCGGCCTGTGCAGGGGTGAGGAGCGTTTTCATGGCTTGGATTCCGTTAAGTAATAGCTTATCGGAAGTCAGGGCTAATCCCTTTTTATCTGTTTTTTGTCTCGCCGAATTGTGTATTCTGTGTCGCCATCAGGCATGATCCGAACTTCAATGAGTTGGGCGCGCAGTTTTTTTATTTCTTCTCGTATCTCGTCTAATGCGGTTGTTCCTGGACCAACCGTGGGTATTTCATCCCATCGTGCTTTGAAATCCTCAAAATCGAGAGTGTCTTGCAAGCGTTTAACAATCTCGGCATTCATTGACCGACCGTTTTCTTCCGCGGCCGCCTTTAGGCGATCCCGCATTCCGTCGGGAAACCTGACAATGTACTGGTCAAGTTTTCTGCTCGGGCTGTCTTGAACCACGCTCAATCCTTCCATCAAGGCACCTTATATCGCACTAGGCGATATCGGTGCTTGACGCAATTATCTCCTTAGGCGATAGTACGGTCATATCGCCTAAGGAGATGTTAATGACGCGTACGGGAAGAGGAAGCGATCAATTCAGTTTGCGACTGCCTGAGGGATTGCGGGATCGCGTCCGAGAAGTCGCCGACGCTAATATGCGATCGATGAATGCAGAGATCGTCTGCATTTTGGAGCGTGCGATTTTTGACGCTCTCGAAACGGAAAAGGGCGACGTCTCGGCCTCGTAAACCGACGTCGCCCTTCTTGTTCTCAACAGACTTGGAGGTCTATCGAAATGCAGGAAAACACTACCTCTAAACCGCATCCGAAAGCAAGCGCCCTTCAGGCGATCATGGATGTGGAGTGCACTCTCGTCGAACGCGTCGCCGTCCTTGAAATTCTGACGCGCGTCGCGGACGACCTCGCCGAGCGGCTCGACCATCGCGGCGATTGCCGGGCTCTCCTCGGCTTTTCCCTTCTTCTGAGGGAAACCAGCAAGGCCTTGTCCGCCTCCGGCGAAACGCTGGAATTCGCCAGCCGTGAAGTGAGGGCGTGACATGGGATCCACCGCTAACGCGCATCTGGAAGCCGTGCTCTCAGATGTCGCCGACGTTGCAGACAAAATCATCATCGCACGCGACTTGGTCCAGATCCTCTACATGGCGGCGCAAGCGCCGGCCGGGAGCGGGAACAGCGCGGCTATCTGCCGCGTCGCAGACATTGCGGCGGCCCATTTGTGCGAAGCCAACGACATGATCTGCGGCTTGCTGGAGAGGGCCGCCAGATGAAGAACGCTCATTCCCGCCGCACCCTGTTGAAGCTCGCCGCTGCCGGCTCTATGGCAACGATGCCATCCATGGCCGCCGCCATGCCCGCGCGACCCATTGATGAATTGCCCATCGATCGGGCGACCCGTCTCGCCGAAGAGCTTGGCGAGGTTATGAACGAATATCTCGACGGGCTTTTTTTGCCTGCGTGTATCCGTCGGATCATACTGATTGGAACATCGTGTTCAAACGGATCCCTCGGAGCCGAGAAGAACAGCTCGACCAGTGCCTGTCGGAATTAAAGGCAATGCTCACCCACACAAATCCAGACTGCGAGCCGTCCACGCATAGCGACACAACGTCCATAGGGGGGACGCGGACGATCTGCATTTCGGCGGTCCGGGGAGGGCGCTTCGACGGCGACGGTCTATACGAAGTCGAGTTCAACCATGGGCGGCAGATTTACGTCTGTGACGTCAAGCGGCATTGGAGTGAAATGGATCAGCGGCACTACTTGTATGCCGCTCTCATCATGAACGGCTATACCGTCGCTCCCAGAGAGATCGTGTACGAGCGGGACCTTGTCCGAAAAATAGGGGCTTCGGGAGGGCACGGTCGATGATCCAGATCGACGTGACAGAATTGCGCGAAGACGCAAAGGCCGCCGAGACCCTCCTCAATGGGGCGATCGAGAGTTGCGAGCGGCTGCACAAGGACCTCAACGGATCGGATGCCGCGGCGGTGACGCGCATAACCAAAGGTCTCCGCATTGCCCTCGATCGTGTCGGTTGCATCCTCGACCAACTTGATCCGAAAGTGGTGGGGCCGTGCTCATAATGCGGAAACCCCGGACCCTTCAAACGAAGATGATCGCTGCCGAGCTCGGATGTAGTCCCGAAACCGTTCGGCGCTGGTTCCGGGAAGGGAAGCTTTCGGGCGCGTTCAAGATCGGCGGGGATACCTCGCCGATCAAAATGACCCGGGTGGATCTGCGCAAGCTCAAGCGGAAGAGGTGCAAGTGATGTCGAGAAGACAGGCGACATTCCGGAAGCACGACGTCACCCGGGCAATCGAAGCCATGCGGGCCGGGGGCGTTCCCATCGGCCGCATCGAGATCTGCGAGGGCAAGATCGTGATCGTCTCGTCGACCGGCGAGGAGCAGAACGTCAACGCCCTGGATGAATGGTTGAAAGCGAATGCGCGTTAAACTCAAGGGCCTGAACAAGGTCAGGAAGGTTCTCGCCGACGGCGAGGAGGTCATCTACTATTATGCTTGGAAGGGCGGGCCGCGTCTGCCGGGCCGTCCGGGCGATCCCGAATTCGCCGAGGCGTGGCTTGCGGCGCAGGCGACGAAGGCCAGGCCGACGGCCGGCACGCTCCAGAGCATCCTCAACGGATTTCAGGAAAGCTCGAAGTGGGACGATCTCGCTCCGCGCACGCAGGCCGACTACGTGAAGCAGATCCTGCGGGTCGAGGGCAAGTTCGGGACGTTCCCGCTCTCTGCGCTCGCAGACAAGCGTACGCGCGGCATCTTCATGGAGTGGCGGGACCAACTCGCCAAAGCCTCCCGCCGGCAAGCCGATTACACCTGGCAGGTGCTGGCGCGCATCTTGTCATGGGCGAAGGAGCGCGGTCTCGTCGATGTCAATCCCTGTGCCAGCGGCGGTCGGCTCTATCGTGGATCTCGTGCCGACAAGATCTGGACCGATGACGACGAGGCGGCATTCCTCGCCAGTGCGCCCGCGCATCTGCATTTGCCGCTGATGCTGGCGCTGTGGACCGGGCAACGGCAGGGCGATCTGCTGGCGCTGACCTGGCCGCAATATGACGGAAAGGTCATTCGGCTACGCCAGAGCAAGACGGGTATCCGCGTCACCATCCCGGTCGGCGAGCCCTTGCGCAAGATGCTCGATCCGATGCGCCAGAAGGTCGGGCGCGTGCTCGTCAACACCGATGGCGACTCTTGGACGGCGGACGGCTTCCGTTCTTCCTTCGGCAAGGCGCAGCGCGCAGCCGGCGTCCTCGGTGTGACGTTCAACGACATGCGCGGCACGGCGGTCACGCGGCTTGCCCTGGTCGAATGCACCGAGGCCGAGATCGCGACCTTGACCGGTCACAGCCTCAAACAGGTGCGGTCGATTCTCGATGCGCACTACCTGCATCGCGATCCGCAGCTTGCGGAAAATGCGATTCGGAAGCTCGAAAGGAGAACAAAAACTCCCAATCAAGCGCCCAACTGACCGCTTATGTTCTGATCCGAAACGAGGGAATGCGCTGGAAAGTCAGTTGGCTGGGGAACCTGGATTCGAACCAGGACTAACGGAGTCAGAGTCCGTGGGTCTACCGTTAACCTATTCCCCACCATGGCGTCGGCGCTGCCGTTGCCCGTGAGGCGGGCTTATAAACAAAAGGCGCGCGGATGCAAATGGTTTTTTCGGAAAAGTGCTTGGGCGCGGCCGTGTCGTCGTCGCGTCACAAAAAGAATTTGGCGAAAGGGCGTGCCGCTGATAATGTCGTGCCAACGAAAATCGAGAGAGCGCCTGCTGCAGCGGACAAGGCTTTGCGCGGCGCGATAGGCTTAAGACGTGAACGACCCCGACAGCGGCGTGAAGCCGCCCGTTTCCGGGGCGCGAGATGCGGGCAACGGGGCGCGGCCGAAGCGGGCGCGCCGCCGTAAGGGAAAGCAGGCCGGAACCGGGAATCCGGCTGCCGTCTTCCCGTCCGCAGGCCAGTCGGCCGGCCCGTCCGGAACGACAGAGCGCCCCCAGACCGCAGACGGCGGCGAAGCCGCCCGCAGGAACAAGCGACGCCGGCGCGGCAAGGGCGGCGGCAGCGAGAACGTGCGCCCGCTCGCTCCGGTCGGGCAGCGCGATGCCGACCAGAGAGATGCCGGCCAGCGCGACGCGCAATCCGCCGAACAGCGCCCGGCCGACGGCCGCAGGAGCCGCCGCAAGCATCGCGGGCGCAAGGCCGCGCAGAAGCCGGTGCCCGCCGTCGCGGCCGCATCTGCCGCCGTCGCGCCCGTGCAGGAGCCGCGTCCGCTGCGCGAAGCCGTCGCCGCGCCGCGCCGGGAGCAGGCGCCCGTCCATTATCGCCCGGCGGAGCGCGAGCCCAACGACGCGCCCTTCTATGCCGCCCTCGACCTCGGCACCAACAATTGCCGCCTGCTCGTCGCCCAGCCGACGCGGCCGGGCCAGTTCCGCGTGGTCGATGCCTTCTCGCGCATCGTCCGGCTCGGCGAAGGGCTGGGGGCGAGCGGCCGGCTTTCCGACGAGGCGATGGACCGCTCCGTCGAGGCGCTGCGGATCTGCGCGGCGAAGCTGAAGAACCGCAGCATCCGCCGCAGCCGGCTGATCGCCACCGAGGCCTGCCGCTCGGCGGAGAACGGCGAGATCTTCCTCTCCCGCGTGCGCGAGGAGACGGGGCTGGAGCTGGAGATCATCAATCGCGAGACCGAGGCGCGGCTGGCCGTGTCCGGCTGCTCCTCGCTCGTCGGGCGCGAGACGAAGTCGGTCGTGCTCTTCGACATCGGCGGCGGCTCCTCCGAGATCGCCGTCATCCGCATCGGCGACAACCGCTCCAGCCGGCTCGCCAACCATATCACCCACTGGACCTCGCTGCCCGTCGGCGTGGTGACGCTGTCGGAGCGCCACGGCGGGCGCGACGTGACGCCCGAGAGCTTCTCCAACATGGTCGCCGAGGTGGAGGGCATGCTCGCCGCCTTCGATTGCCCGGGCGAGCCGGCCGTCGCGGCGCCGGAGGATTTTCATCTCATCGGCACGTCCGGCACGGTGACGACGCTCGCCGGCGTGCATCTAGACCTGCCGCGCTACGACCGCCGCCGGGTCGACGGCGTCTGGCTCTCGGACGACGAGGTGACGGCCATGCAGGCGCGGCTCCTTTCCTGGGATTTCTCCGCCCGCGCGGCCAATCCCTGCATCGGCCCGGACCGGGCGGATTTGGTGCTCGCCGGCTGCGCGATCCTGGAGGCGATCCGCAAGCGCTGGCCCTCGCAGCGCATGCGCGTCGCCGACCGCGGCCTGCGCGAGGGCCTGCTCACCGACATGATGGCCGACGACGGCGTCTGGCGCCGCGGCCGCCATCGCCGCTTCCATCGCGGTCCGCGCAAACCCGAAGGACCTGCCTCATGACCAAGCCCCCCGTCGGCGGCAACCGCACCGGCCGCAAGCTCGGCCAGAAGGTGAAGAAGGGCAAGCTCAAGGCCTCCTCGCGCCGCTGGATCGAGCGTCATATCAACGATCCCTACGTGCAGCGGGCGAAGCTGGAGGGCTATCGCGCCCGCGCCGCCTTCAAGCTCCTGGAGATCGACGAGAAGCACCATATCCTCGCCGGCGCCCGGCGCATCATCGACCTCGGCGCCGCGCCCGGAAGCTGGTCGCAGATCGCTGCCAAGGTGACGAATTCGACGGATGCGGACCCGCGCGTCGCGGCCATCGACTTCCTGGAGATGGACCCGCTGCCGGGCGTGCATATCCTGCAGATGGATTTCCTCGACCCGGAGGCGCCGGCGAAGCTCATCGAGGCCGTCGGCGGCACGCCGGACCTCGTCATCTCCGACATGGCCGCCCCCACCACCGGCCATCGCCAGACCGACCACCTGCGCACCATGCATCTGTGCGAGGTCGCCGCCCATTTCGCCGTCGAGGTGCTGGCCGAGGGCGGGCATTTCCTGGCGAAGACCTTCCAGGGCGGCACGGAGCGCGAGCTTCTCAACATGCTCAAGCAGAATTTCCGGCAGGTCATCCATGTGAAGCCGGCCGCCTCGCGGGCCGAATCGGTGGAGATGTTTTTGCTTGCCAAGGGGTTCAAGGGGCGTGCGACGGAGCCGGCCGAAGCAGGCTGAGCGGGCCTCGCCACACCCCTCACTTCACCGCCGTCGTCTCCTGCGCCGCGCGATGCCCCGAAACCGAGGCGCCGGCATTCCGGGCCATGGCGAGGAACGGGAACACCGCCGTCAGCGTCAGCCCGGCGATGATCATGAAGGCGAGCTGGAAGTCGGAGAGTGTGAGCGCCGAGCCGGTGATCGCCGTCTCGATCTCCAGGATGGAGCCGGCCACCGCCACGCCGAGCGCAAGGCTCATCTGCTGCAGCACGGCGGTCATCGCCGTCGCCTTGCTGGCGTCCCGGTCGGGGATGTCGGCGAAGGAGAGCGCGTTGACGCTGGTGAAGAAGAAGGAGCGGGCGAAACCCGCGACGAGCAGCACCGCGGCGATCAGCGTGAAGGGCGTCTGAGGCGTGAAGAGGCCGTTGACGAAGGTCAGCAGCGTACCCGAGAGGCAGGCGACGATCAGCGTCGTGCGGAAGCCGGCAAACGTCAGCACCCTCTTGGCGAGGAACTTGGTGGTGATTGCGCCGATCGCGCCGGTGAAGGTGACGAGGCCCGACTGGAACGGCGTCAGCCCGAAGCCCACCTGCAGCATCAGCGGCATCAGGAAGGGCACGGCGCCGACGGAGACGCGGAACAGCGTGCCGCCGATCGCCGCGGCGCGAAATGCGCTGTCGCGGAAGAGCGTCAGGTCGAGGAGCGGCGCCGGGTGCCGGCGCGCGTGGCGCACGTAGAGCAGGCCGCAGAAGAGGCCGACGGCGGTCGCGGCGATGCCCACCTGCGGCGGCAGCGCCGGCAGGCTGACGACGGAAAGGCCGAACATCGTGCCCGAGGCGGCGACGGCGCTGAGCAAAAAGCCTTTCCAGTCGAGCGGCGGAGGTAGCGCTGCGCGGATCTCCGGCAGGTAGATGCCGGAGAGCACGAAGCCGACGATGCCGACCGGCACGTTGATGAGGAAGATCCAGTGCCAGGAGAAATAGGTGGTGATGAAGCCGCCGAGCGGCGGCCCGGCGAGGGGGCCGACCAGCGCGGGGATGGTCAGCAGCGCCATCGCCGAGACGAGCTCGCTGCGCGAGGTCGAGCGCACCAGCACGAGGCGTGCGACCGGCGTCATCATCGCCCCGCCCATGCCCTGCAGGAAGCGGGAGACGACGAAGCCGGGGAGGCTTTCCGCCCCTGCGCAGAGCACCGAGCCGGCCACGAAGACGAGGATCGCCAGCCGGAACACCCGCTTGGCGCCGAAACGGTCGGCCATCCAGCCGCTCAGCGGAATGAAGGTGGCGAGCGCGATCATGTAGGACGTGAGCGCCAGCTTCAGCGTGATCGGGCCGACGCCGAGATCGGCGGCGATCGCCGGCAGCGAGGTGGAGATCACCGTCGAATCCATCTGCTCCATGAAGAGCGCGACGGCGAGGATGAGGGGAACGATACGATTCATCGGGCACCGGCAACGGGGCTCCTCGGGGAAGCCCGCCGTCTTTTGCGCCTCGCGCGGTCCTCTGTCAAATCGCGACATCTTGAGGGTGCGGCCCAAGGGCTTTTTGCTATTTCCATTCCGGCGGGAACGTGTTACCAGCCCTCGCCAACTTCCAAGAATTTCTTGCAAGCGACCAAGGTGGACACCTCCCGATGTTCCCCCTGGGGCGCTCGCTTTACACCGAAGGAACTTGGCCTATGGCGCGCATCATCGAAACGGCAACCGGTCTCGAAGCTCTGACCTTCGACGACGTCCTCCTGCAACCCGGCCATTCCGAGGTGATGCCCGGCCAGACCAACATCGCCACCCGCATCGCCCACGATTTCGAGCTGAACCTGCCGATCCTTTCTTCCGCCATGGACACCGTGACGGAAAGCCGGCTCGCCATCGCCATGGCTCAGGCCGGCGGCGTCGGCGTCATCCACCGCAACCTGACGCCGGTCGAACAGGCCGAGGAGGTCCGCCAGGTCAAGAAGTTCGAGAGCGGCATGGTCGTCAATCCGGTGACGATCGGCCCCGACGCCACGCTCGCCGAGGCGCTGTCGCTGATGAAGGCGCACGGCATCTCCGGCATCCCGGTGGTCGAGAACGGCGGCGTCGGCAAGGCCGGCCGCCTCGTCGGCATCCTGACCAACCGCGACGTGCGCTTCGCCTCCGACCCGTCGCAGAAGATCTACGAGCTGATGACGCGGGAAAACCTCGTCACGGTCAAGGAGAGCGTCGACCAGCAGGAGGCCAAGCGCCTGCTGCACCGCCACCGCATCGAGAAGCTGCTGGTGGTCGACGGCGACGGCCGCTGCGTCGGCCTGATCACCGTGAAGGACATCGAGAAGTCGCAGCTCAACCCCAATGCCTCGAAGGACGCGCAGGGCCGTCTTCGCGCCGCCGCCGCCATCTCCGTCGGCGACGACGGCTTCGAGCGCGCCGAGCGGTTGATCGACGCCGGCGTCGACCTGCTCGTGGTCGACACCGCCCACGGCCATTCGCAGCGCGTGCTCGACGCCGTCGCCCGCGTGAAGAAGCTCTCGAACTCCGTACGCATCATGGCCGGCAACGTCGCCACCGCCGACGGCACCAAGGCGCTGATCGACGCGGGCGCGGATGCCGTCAAGGTCGGCATCGGCCCGGGCTCGATCTGCACGACGCGCATCGTCGCCGGCGTCGGCGTGCCGCAGCTCGCCGCCATCATGGGCTCGGTCGAGGCGGCGGAGAAGGAAG
>Ga0206118_100468_pt1 | contig 19708 bp, 17 predicted proteins | sample 3A20Ametagenome_FD_177999 | JGI IMG/M metagenome (GOLD analysis project Ga0206118, IMG submission 177999) | Enriched microbial communities from leaf-cutter ant dump, University of Wisconsin, Madison, United States - 3A20A | ecosystem: Environmental > Terrestrial > Nest > Insects nest > Nest dump... | reverse complement strand
AGCCGAAGCGCCTCTTCAACCGATATCTCGTCGAACGGGTTCATCGACATCTTGACGTTCGATAGCTCCACACCAGAGCCGTCCGACTTCACGCGGATCTTTACGTTGTAGTCAACAACTCGCTTGATCGGTACGAGCAGTTTCATCGGCATTCCTCCTCAGGCGAGCGTATAGGCGGTCTTGACGGTGGTGTAGAACTCGGCGGCATAGCGGCCCTGTTCGCGCGGGCCGTAGGACGAGCCCTTGCGGCCGCCGAAGGGCACGTGGAAATCGACGCCGGCCGTCGGCAGGTTGATCATGACCATGCCGGCTTCCGAATTGCGCTTGAAATGGGTCGCATGCTTGAGGCTTGTCGTGGCGATGCCCGACGAAAGGCCGAAGCCGGTGTCGTTGGCGACGGCCAGCGCCTCGTCGTAGCCCTTCACGCGGATGACTGCGGCGACCGGGCCGAAGATTTCCTCGCGCGCGATGCGCATGTCGTTCGTCGCTTCGGTGAAGAGGGCGGGTGAGAGATAGAAGCCGGGTGTTTCCCGCTCCAGCCGTTCGCCGCCGAATGCCAGCCTCGCGCCTTCCGAACGGCCGATGTCGATATAGTCGGCATCCTGCTTCAACTGGCTCGCGTCGACGACCGGGCCGATATGGGTGCCGGCCTTGAGGGCGTCGTCGATGACGAGCCCTTTCAGGCGCTCCGTCAGCGCGGCGACGAAGCGGTCGTGGATGCCTTCGGTGACGATCAGGCGCGAGGAGGCGGTGCAGCGCTGGCCGGTCGAGAGGAAGGACGAATTGGCGGCCGCCTCGACGGCGACCGCAAGATCGGCGTCGTCGAGCACGACGAAGGGGTTCTTGCCGCCCATTTCGAGCTGGAATTTGCGGTTGTGCCCGACCGAGGCGAGCGCGACGCGCCTGCCGGTGCCGACCGAGCCGGTGAAGGTCAGCGCGTCGACATCGGGGCTGTCGAGCAGCGTCTGGCCGACGACGCTGCCGCGGCCCATGACGAGGTTGACGACGCCGGCCGGCGCGCCCGCACGGTGCAGGATATCGACGAGCGCCCAGGCGGAGCCCGGCACGAGGTCGGCGGGTTTCAGCACGACCGTGTTGCCGTAGGCGAGCGCGGGGGCGATCTTCCAGGCGGGAATGGCGATCGGGAAGTTCCAGGGCGTGATGATGCCGACGACGCCGACTGGCTCGCGGGTGATCTCGACGCCGATATTCGGACGCACGGACGGCAGGACCTCGCCGGACAGACGAAGGGTCTCGCCGGCGAAGAAATCGAAGATCTGGCCCGCGCGGGTGACTTCGCCGATGGCTTCGGCGAGCGTCTTGCCCTCTTCGCGGGCAAGCAGGCGGCCAAGCTCCTCCCCGCGGGCGAGGATTTCGTCGCCGGTCTTCCTCAGGATTGCGTGGCGTTCCAGAATGCCGGAGCGCGACCAGGCGGGCAGCGCCGCTTTCGCGGCGGCGATCGCGGCCTTCGTGTCCTCGGCGCTGGCGCGGGCGTAGTCGCCGACAATATCGTTCGTGTTGGAGGGGTTGACGTTCGCCGAAGCGTCGCCGGAGACCCATTCGCCGGCAATGAGGTTCTTGTGCAGCATTGTCTTTTCCGTTCAGTGCAGGCCGAGATAGGCCTTGCGGACATCCTCGTTGTCGAGAAGGGCAGCGCTTTCGCCTGAAAGGTGGATGCGGCCGTTCACCATGACATAGGCGCGTTGCGAGAGTTTGAGCGCATGGTTGGCGTTCTGCTCGACGAGGAAGATCGTCTTGCCCATGGCGGCGATCTCGCTCAACACCTCGAAGACGCGCTTGACGACGAGCGGAGCGAGGCCGAGCGAAGGCTCGTCGAAGAGGATCAGCTCCGGGCGGGCCATCATGGCGCGGGCGATGGCGAGCATCTGCTGCTCGCCGCCGGACATGGTGCCGGCCGTCTGGTTGCGGCGCTCCTTCAGGCGCGGGAAGAGATCGAACATGATCGCCCGGTCTTCCTCGAAATGCGCCATGCCGATGGGCGTCGTGCCCATCATCATGTTCTCCTCGACGCTCATCTCCTGGTAGATCTGCCGCCCCTCGGGTACGAGCGCGATGCCGCGGCGGGAAATCCGGTTGGTCGGCACGCGGGAGATATCCTCGCCCTTGTGCAGGATATGCCCCGCGGAAGCCCGCGGCGCGCCGAAGATGGAGGACAGAAGCGTCGTCTTGCCGGCGCCGTTCGCGCCGATCAGGCTGACGATCTCGCCCTTGAAGATGTGGACGTCGACATCCTTCAGCGCCTCGACCGGGCCGTAATGGGCGTGCACGCCGGAAAATTCGAGGAGAGGGCCTTCGCTCATGCTTCTACTTCCTCTTCGCTGACGCCGAGATAGGCGGCGATGACGGCAGGGTCGCTCGCCACATGTTCGGGCGTGCCGTCGGAGATCACCTCGCCATGATCGAGCACGACGACATGGTCGGAAATGCGCATCACCAGTCCCATGTCATGCTCGATGACCAGCACGGTCTGGCCGTGCTCCTTGCAAAGCCGGCGGATGACCTCGGAAAGCTCGCGCGTCTCCGACGGGTTGAGGCCGGCGGCGGGCTCGTCGAGGCAGATGAGCTTCGGCCCGGTGCACATGGCGCGGGCGATCTCCAGGCGGCGCTGGCGGCCATAGGGCAGTTCGCCCGCCAGCCGGTTGGCATCCTCGATGAGGTTCATCTCGCCGAGCCAGTGATAGGCGCGGTCGACGGCTTCGCGCTCGGCCCGGCGGAAGCCGGCGGTGCGCAGGACGCCGCTGACGAGATTGTTGGCCGTGACCAGATGCTGGGCGACCAGCAGGTTCTCGACGACGGACATTTCCTTGAACAGGCGAATGTTCTGGAAGGTGCGGGCAATACCGGCCCGCGTGACGAGATGCGAGCCGCCGGTGATCGGCTTCATGATCAGCGTGCCGATGTCCTGCGGCCCATCGGCGCCGTTCAGCAGGATCTGGCCTTCGCTCGCACGGTAGAAGCCGGTGATGCAGTTGAACATCGTCGTCTTGCCGGCGCCGTTCGGGCCGATCAGGGCCGTGACGCCGCCGGGCTGGACGGAGAAGCTGACATTGCGGTTGGCGACGATGCCGCCGAAGCGCATCGTCACGTTCCGGACGTCGAGGAGGGGGGCGTTCATCGGGCGGCCTCCGGGCTTGCGGCAAGCGGCGCCGCATCGCCGTCGCTGCTTACGGTGCTCGGGAAGAAGGCCGGACGCTGGATACGCACGAGGCCGCGGGGCTTCCAGATCATCATCACCACCATCAGGATGCCGAAGATCAGCACGCGGTATTCGGCGAAATCGCGCAGCAGCTCCGGCAGGATCGTCAGGACGAGGGCCGCGGCGATGACGCCGACGGTGGAGCCGAGGCCGCCGAGCACGACGATGGCGAGGATCAGGGCGGATTCGAAGAAGGTGAAGGAGGTTGGGTTCACGAAGCCCTGGTGGACGGCGAAGAACACGCCGGCAAGGCCGCCGGTGGACGCGCCGAGCATAAAGGCGGTGAGCTTGGTGAAGACGTGGTTCACGCCGAGCGAGCGGCAGGCGATCTCGTCCTCACGCAGCGCTTCCCACATGCGGCCGAGCGGCATGACGCGCAGGCGCTCGACGGCATAGATGACGAGGCAGACGACGAGGAACAGCACGAAATAGATGAACCAGAACTTGTAGTCGGCGCTGTAGGCAATGCCGAGATAATCGTGCAGCGGCACGCCGCCCTGCTTGGCCGTGCGGGTGAATTCGAGGCCGAGGAGGGTGGGTGGCGGAACGGCCGCGCCGTTCGGGCCGCCGGTGAAGTCCAGCCAGTTGTTGAGGACGAGGCGGATGATCTCGCCGAAGCCGAGGGTCACGATGGCGAGGTAGTCGCCATGCATCTTGAGGACAGGGAAGGCAAGCACCATGCCGCAGAAGCCGGCGAGGAACGGCGCGATGACGAGCGCGCTCCAGAAGCCGAGGCCGAGATATTGCGCGCCGAGCGCCAGGAGGTAGGCGCCGACCGCATAGAAGGCGACGAAGCCGAGGTCGAGCAGGCCGGCAAGGCCGACGACGATGTTGAGCCCGAGGCCGAGCAGGCAATAGATCAGCGCGAGGATGGCGATGCCGAGGAAGTATTTGTCGGCGAAGAAGGGAAGGGCGAGCCCGGCAAGGAAGATCAGCGTGAGAATGAGGACGGGCGACTTCTCCTTGCCCGTCATGACCGTGACGCCGCTGCCGTTGCGCGCGGCCTTGCCGGCGAGCTTCTGGCCGAAGGGCGTCATGCCGGCCAGCGACAGCGCGATGCGGCCGGCGGTGACGATCGCGGCCAGCAGCACGGCGCGCGCCAGTTCGTTGCGGAAGGAAAAGCCTTCCAGGACGAGGCCGGAGATCGGGCCGAAGAGGACGAGCGAGACGGTGAAGGTGAGGAGCGCCTGCTTGACGAGCGTAAGGATGCGGTTCTGTTCCATGGTCGCCCTCACACTTTCTGGATTTCCGGCCGGCCGAGCAGGCCGTAGGGGCGGAAGAACAGGAGGACGATGAGCAGCGCGAAGGCGAAGACGTCCTTGTAGTCGGTGCTGACATAGCCGGCGAACAGCGCCTCCGTCAGGCCGAGCAGCACGCCGCCGAGAACGGCGCCGGGCAGCGAGCCGATGCCGCCGAGCACGGCCGCGGTGAACGCCTTGATGCCCATGACGAAACCGATGAAGAAGTTGAACGAGCCGTAGTTGAAGGTGACGAGCACGCCGCCGACGGCGGCCGTCGCCGCGCCGATGACGAAGACGGTCGAGATGATGCGGTCGGTGTTGACGCCGAGCACGGCGGAGATGCGGATGTTCTGCTGCGTGGCGCGACATTCGCGGCCGATGCGGGTGTAGGTGATCACATAGGTGAGGATGCCCATGGCGATCAGCGCGGCGAGGAGGATCACCGTCTGCATGTAGGTGATCTGCGCGAAATGGGTGTCGTCGCCGAAGCGGAAGGCGCCGCGGATGAGCGTCGGCACGCCCTGGTCGCGCGCGCCTTGCGAGATCTGCACGTAGCTCTGCAGCATCAGCGAGATGCCGATGGCCGAGATCAGGGGGGCGAGCTTGGTTGAGCCGCGCAAGGGCCGGTAGGCGACGCGCTCGATCGCCCAGCCGTAGACGGCGGTGATGGCGCAGGTGATCACCAGCACGGAGATGAGCGCGAAGGGCACGGACTGGACGCCGAAGAAGGTGAGCACGGCAAGCGTGATCGCGGCGATATAGGCCGAGACCATGTAGACGTCGCCATGGGCGAAGTTGATCATGCGGATGACGCCGTAGACCATGGTGTAACCGACGGCGATCAGGCCGTAGATCGTGCCGAGCGTGATGCCGTTGAACAATTGCTGGACGAGGATATAGACATCCATACGCGAACCCCCTGAAATTCGGCGGAGTGAGGCCAGCCGGACGACGGCCCGGCTGGCATGGACGGTTCCTACTTCACGAGAACGGGGGTTCCCTTGTCGTCAAAGTCGTAGAAGACGAACTTGAAGTCCTTGATGTCGCCCTTCTCGTCCCAGGTGATCTTGCCGATAGCGGAATCGACCGTGTTGCCGCGCAGCCATGCGGCCTGCGATTCCAGGTCTGCGCCCGCCTTGAGGGCCGCGACGACGGCCTGTGCGTTGGCATAGCCGTAGAGCACGTAGTTCGCGGGCGTCACGCCGGCCTTCGTCAGCGCGTCCTGCACGCCCTTGGTGGACGGGTCGGCCAGCGGATCGGGCGTTGCGGAGTAGTAGACGTCCTTCAGGTTGGCCGGGCCGCCGGCAGCGGCGACGAGCTCGGCCTGTGCGAAGGCATCGCCCGTGACGAAGACGACGTCGACGCCCTGTTCCTTCAGCTGGCGGACCAGCGGGCCGCCTTCGGGAATGAGGCCGCCGAAATAGACGGCGTTGGCGCCGGTGCTCTTGATCTTGGTGACGAGCGCGTTGAAGTCGCGTTCGCCGCGCGTCAGGCCCTCGTAGAGGACGGGCTCTACGCCGCGCTCTTCCATGGTCTTCTTGACGGCATCGACGAGGCCCTGGCCGTAGGTGTCCTTGTCGTGGATGAGGGCGATCTTGTCCCGCTTCAGCGTGTCGAGGATGAAGCCGGCGGCGACGACGGCCTGCTGGTCGTCACGGCCGCAGCCGCGGAAGAGGTTGTCGAAGCCGCGGTCGGTGACGGTCGGGTTGGTGGAGGACGGCGTCATTTCGAGAATGCCGGCGTCGTTGTAGATTTCCGAGGCCGGGATCGTGCTCGAGGAGCAGAAGTGGCCGATCACGGCCTGCACCTTGTCCTGATCGACGAAGCGGTTGGCGACGGCTACGGCCTGCTTGGGCTCGCAGGCGTCGTCGCCCTTCACCAGTTCGATCTGCTTGCCGTCGATGCCGCCGGCGGCATTCACTTCGTTTACATAGGCCGAGACGCCGTTATAGACCTGCTCGCCGAAGGTGGCGTTGGCGCCGGTATAGGGGCCGGCGACGCCGATCTTGATCGTGTCGGCGAAGGCCGGGGCGAGGAACAGCGAGGAGGCGATGGCGGTCGCCGCCAGGAATTTCGAGATGTGGAGCATGTTGGGCTTCCCTCTGGTTAAGCCATGGACGGTTTCAGTGGGGTGCGGTTGCTCCGCATCTCTTGTTTTTGCAGGAGGCGAGCGCCGGCATTTCGTGCCGCGCGTACCCCTGGAAGGTCGGGAAAGCAGGACGTTTCCGCCCCGATTTGCGCCCCACGCGCGCGCCGCGTGGAGATCGCCTGCAAGTGTCGTGACCACTGAAAAGACTATAGGGGCTGCCCAGCCGCGGACCTGCGTAAGAAATTCCGTCGATCGACAAGCTATCCTTGATATGTCGACGATCTTCCGCAGGCTGCTCGATGGAGCCTATGCGCCGAAGGGGGGAGAGGGTGTGATTGGTTTCGCTGATCAGGCCGCAATCGCGTTTCTCGCCGTCTGCGTACACGCAGCGGCTCGCACTGGGTCAGCTGATAGGTAAGGCCGTTATTTCGCCTTCGCGCCCGATGGCTCGGCCAGCATCGTGCGGTAGCGGTTGAGGCTTTCCTCGAGATGCGATGCCAGCGCATTTTTCGCGGCCTTCGCATCGCCCTGCGTGATCGCGGCGAGGATGGCGGCGTGCTCCTTGTTGATCTTCTTCAGATAGGCGTTGTAGGAGCGGCCGGACTGGCTGTGCTTGAGCACGAGATCGAAATTGATCTCGCCCATGACCGCCTCCAGAAAACGCGGAAAGTGCGGGTTGCGGGTCGCCTTGGCGATAGCCAGATGGAACTCGTAGTCGGCCCGCGCCTCGATCTCAGCGTCGTCCGTGTCGAGGTTCTCGATATGGTCGAAGGCGCGGGCGATCTCGGCGAGGGCTTCCGGCGTGCGGCGCTGGGCGGCAAGCGCCACGGACTGCATCTCGACGCCCAGCCTCAGCTCCAGGATCTGCATTGCGGAGCGGATGTCCTCGATGCGGCTGATTTCGAAGTTGAGGGTCTTCGTATCCTTCTCCGTCACGTAGACGCCGGACCCCTGCCGGGCGGTGACGCGGCCGGCGACCTTGAGAGACGTCAGCGCCTCGCGGATGACGGTGCGGGAAACGCCGAACTCTTCGCAGAGCTGGGCGCTTGACGGGATTTTCTCCCCGGGGGCATAGCGCCCGGAATCGATACGCTCCACGAGCTTGGCAACGACGATTTCGGCGAGGTTGCCGCGCTGCGTGATGACCGACATATCGATACCGCCTTCTGGTTATGCTTCTAATTTATCATATATCATACGTGGCATCCCTGGCCAAAGGAAGCGCGGCATTCTCCTGCAGGATCGTGCGGATGACCTGAAGCGGATGGGGAAGCCTCCGGTCGTCGATCAGCCGGGCCTGCGACCGGCACGAATAGCCCGTCGCCATCACCGTGTCCGCCGGGCCGGCGGCGGCAAGCGCGGGTTGCCAGCTCATGGCGTAGAGCGTTTCGGAGATCGCCCGGTTGCGCACCTCATGGCCGAAGGTGCCCGCCATGCCGCAGCAGCCGGTCTCGCCGGCCACGAGGTCCACGCCCAGCTTCGCGAAGACGGCGTGCCACTGCGCAACCGCGGCCGGTGCATTCGTGCGCTCCGTGCAGTGGGCCATGAGCACATGCCGCTGCCGCGTTCCGCCGGCAGGCAGGCGGTCGAGGACGGACGCAAGCCATTCCTGCGGCAGCAGGATGCGCGCGCGCAGGCCGGTTCCGGCATATTCGCTGCGGAACGTGAGCGTCATCGATGGATCGAGGCCGACCAGCGGCGCGCCGCTATCCGCCAGCCGATCGAGCGCGGCCGCGCTGCGGCGGGCCGTTCTTTCGAAGGCGCGGAGATAGCCGTGCACATGCAGCGCCTTGCCGTTACGAAGGCGCGGCGCGACGAAGGGAGAAAAGCCGAGAAGCCGGGCGACGTCCACCGCGTCGAGGAGCACCTGCGGATCGAAATGCTCGGTGAAGGCATCCGGCACGAAGATGACGGCCTTGCCCTGCGCGGCGCCGAGGCCCGCCAACGCGGCCGGGGTGGCGACGGGGACATCTTGCTGGGCAAGCACGCGGCGCGCCGACAGTGGCGGAAGGCTCGGCAGCGCCGTGAGGCCCGCGCGGCGCATCGCTGCCTTGCCCATCGGCGACCTGGCGACGAGATTGTAGAGCGGGCGCATCCGCGCCATCAGGGGCAGGGTGGTTTCGATGGCGGCCACCAGCGGATCCTTCAGCGGCCGCAGGTAGCGCCGATAGTAGAGGGCCAGGAACTTGGCGCGGAAGGCCGGCACGCTCACCTTGACGGGACATTGGCCGGCGCAGGCCTTGCAGGCGAGGCAGCTATCCATCGCCGCGCGGACCTCATGGGAAAAGTCGTTGCGGTTGGCGGGATCGAGGCTGTTCCACAGCCTCTGGACAAATCCGAGCGGATGCCGCTTCGCTGCCTCCCTGCGGGGATCGACGCCTTTTTCGGCAAGGAGCCTCAGCCATTCGCGCATCAGCGAGGCGCGGCCCTTCGGCGACTGGCGCCGGTCGCGCGTCGCCTTGTAGGAAGGGCACATCAGCCCGTCGGCATCGAAGTCGAAGCAGGCGCCGTTGCCGTTGCAATAGGCGGCATTGTCGAAGGCGGCGCGGATTTCGGTGCCGATCTGCCGGTCGAGCGTGCCGCGCAGCGGAATCGCGTCGATCTTCGGCAGCGCGCGGCCGGCGGGCGCGACGATCTTGCCGGGATTGAGCTGGCCGAGCGGATCGAACGCGGCCTTGATCTCCTGCAGGCGCGGATAGAGCGGGCCGAAGAACGCGGGCACGTATTCGGAGCGCACGCCCTTGCCGTGCTCGCCCCATAGCACCCCGCCATATTTGCGCGTCAGCGCCACCACGGCATCGCTGATGCGGCGCACGAGGGCGGCATGTTCGGGCCGGGTGAGGTCGAGCGCCGGGCGCACATGCAGGACGCCGGCATCGACATGGCCGAACATGCCATAGGCGAGGCCCTCCTTGTCGAGCAGCGCGCGGAATTCCCGGATATAGGCTGCGAGGTTTTCCGGCGGCACGGCCGTATCCTCGACGAAGGCGACGGGCCGCGTCGGGCCCTCCACATTGCCGAGCAGGCCGACGGCGCGCTTGCGCATCGTCCAGACGGCCTCGATCTCCGCCTTGCCCCGGGTGGTCGTGAAACCCTTGCGGCCGGCAAAGGGGCCGGCCTCCAGCGCTGCCGCCACAAAGGAAAGCTTCGCGTCCAGTTCCGCCCGGGTCTCGGCCAGCACTTCCACGATATTGATGCCGTTTGCCGGGCCATCCGCGTCGTCGGGGAAAAAGGATGCGATCCGTGGCCAGATGATGTCGCCCTTGGCAAGCCGCAGCACCGTCTCGTCGATCGTTTCGACGGAGGCGACGCTCAGCGCCACGAGATTGCGCGCGTCTTCGAGGGCCGCATTGAAATTGCCGTAACGGATGTTGACGAGGGCCGCGTGCGCGGGAACGGGCAGAAGATTGAGTTCCGCCTCCGAGATCATCGCCAGCGTGCCCTCGGAGCCGCAGAGCACGGCGTTGAGATCGAAGCGGCCGTCCTCGCGCTGCAGGTGGGCAAGGTCGTAGCCCGTCATAAAGCGGTTGAGCCTGGGGAAGATGCGGTCGATGTCGGCACGATGGTCGGTCGCGATGCGTGCGAGGGTACGATGAATCTCGCCGATCCGGTCACGGCGGTTCTGCAGGGCCCGCAACTCCTCCTCGCGCACCGGACGGGACGAGAAATCGGTGCCGTCGGCCAGGATGACGCGCAGGCCCAGCACGTGGTTGCTGGTCTTTCCGTAGAGGCACGAACCCTGTCCGCAGGCATCCGTGGAGATCATGCCGCCGATCGTCGCCCTGTTCGAGGTGGAAAGCTCGGGCGCGAAGAACAGGCCGTGCGGCGCCAGCGCCTTGTTCAGCTGGTCCTTGACGACGCCGGCCTCCACCCGCGCGATGCGCCGCACCGGGTCGATCTCCAGGATGCGGTTCATGTGCCGCGAGCAGTCCACGACGATGCCGGTCGTCAGCGACTGGCCGTTGGTGCCCGTTCCGCCGCCGCGCGGAGTGATGGCGACATCGGCGAATTCCGGCCGGGCGAGGGCTTTGGCGATACGCTTCAGGTCATCGGCGTTCCTAGGAAAGACGATCCCGGCCGGTTCGATCTGGTAGATCGAGTTGTCGGTGGAAAAGACGTTGCGGTCGGCGGCCGACAGCCCGATATCGCCCTCGAATCCCGCATCGGCGAGATGGCGGAAAAAGTCGTCGCCGGGCGTTGTCGCGCGCCGTGCTGGGTCGAGGCGAGGGATCATGGGGCGGGTCCAGAAATGGGCTTGCGCTTCGCAAAAGTTATCATATAAGTGATAGCACACCAATATGGCGGTGCAACCCGAAAACGCGAGGTAGGAACGTGAAGAACCAGTCTGTTGTCATCGTCGGCGGCGCTTCCGGCCTCGGGCTCGTCACCGCCAGGCTGATGATCGCGCAGGGCGCGACGAAGATCGGCCTCATCGATCGCAACGAGGCCCTGCTCGCCTCTTCCGCGGCTGATCTGGAGGCGCTTGGCGCGGAGGTCGCGACCGCGGTTGCCGACATCTCCCGCGCCGAGACGGCGCATGCCGGTTTCGACGCCGTGGCGGCCCGGCTCGGCCGCATCCAGGCGCTGGTCAACAGCGCGGCGATCTATCCGCGCAAGCCCATCCTGGAAATTACCGACGAGGACTGGGATCTGGAAAACGCGATCAACGTCAAGGGCACCTATCACATGATGGTCGCCGCCGTGCGTCACATGCGCCAGTTCGTCAACGCGCCGGACGTGACGGGGCGCATCGTCAACGTCACCTCCGTCGATGCCTTCAAGGCGCATCCGCAGAATGCCCACTACGCCGCGACGAAGGCTGCCGTGGTGAGCCTCACGAAGTCCTTCGCGCAGGAATGCGCCAGCGACCAGATCCTCGTGAACTCGGTCGCACCCGCCGGCTTTGCCACCGATCGGGCCAGGGAACTCGGCTTCCTGCCCGAGCTTGCCAAGGCAAGCGCGCTCGGCCGCGCGGCCGAACCCGTCGAAATGGCGGAATGGATCGTCATGATGGCATCGAGCCGCAATACCTATGCGACGGGCGAAAACGTGGTGGTCAGCGGAGGCTACATCTATGTCTGAGGCCTATCGCGTCGCCGTCGTCACCGGCGCCACCAGCGGCATCGGCAAGGCCATCGTGCCGATGCTGCGGGAGCGCGGGCTGACCGTCTATGCGGTCGGCCGCAACGAAGCGCAGCTTGCCGCGCTTGCCGGAGCGACAGGCGCAATCCCCATCCAGGCGGATGTGCGCGACGCCGCCCGCATCGCCACGGCGCTGGAGGGCATGGAGGTCGATATCCTCGTCAACAATGCCGGCATTCTCTCGACCCGCGCGGCTTTCCAAGACATCGACCCGGCCGAGATCGACGCGATGATCGACGTCAATCTCAAGGCGCCGCTGCATCTGACGCGGATCGTGCTGGCGGGCATGGTGGCGCGCAAGCGCGGCCACCTGATCTATATCGGTTCGAGCGGCGGGCAGGCGCCCTATCCGAACATGGGCGCCTATGGCGCGTCGAAGGCGGGGCTCAGCCTCTTCTGCGACAACCTGCGCTGCGACCTGCTCGGAACCTCCGTGCGGGTCAGCGAGATCGTGCCCGGCCGCGTCCAGACGGACCTCTACCGTACGTCCATCGCCGACAACCAGGCGCAGGCCGTGCTCTACGACGGCTATCGGCCGATCCAGCCGGAGCATATTGCCCGCATCGTCAACGACGTCATCGCGCTGCCCGTCTATGTGGACGTCGCGCGCGTCGAAGTGTTCCCGACCGATCAGGCGACCGGCGGCGGAACGATGGTGAAGTTCGAACCACAGTGACATCGGGGGGAGAAGCCATGACCGACAAGACGTGTGAGGAAAGCCCCCGGCCGGACCTTCTTCGCAACTATCGTCCCGTCGCGATCCGTTCCGTGGTCGCGGCCCATGCGATGCTTCCGAAAGCGCGCGCGGACGCCACTGCCGAGCCGCCGGCATCGGCCACGGGCTTTGCCCTTCCCGCCGGTTTCCACAATCCTTCGGAGGATTGAGATTTGACGGCGACGGCAAGGCTCCGGCTCGGCTTCATCGGCACCGGCACGATCACCGAGGCCATCGTCACCGGCATCGTCTCCAGCGAGGGGGCGGTGCCCGACATCGTCGTGTCGCCCCGCTCCGCAAAGACGGCCGCGCGTCTTGCAGGCCTGTCATCGCGGGTGACCGTCGCTGCCGATAACCAGTCGGTCGCCGACGTCGCGGATATGCTCTTCCTCGCCGTTCGGCCGAATGTCGCGGAGGAGGTCGTGCGCGCCCTGCGTTTCCGGCCCGGCCAGCAGGTTGTCAGCCTGATCTCGACGATCGATCATGCGGCCCTGCATTCCTGGATCGATGCGCCGGTCGGCATCGTCCGCGCCGTGCCGCTGCCGTTCGTGGCGACCCGCAGCGGCGTCACGACGATCTTCCCGCCGGCTGCGGCGGTCGAAGCGCTGTTCTCCACGCTCGGCACGGCGGTCGCCTGCAAGACAATCGAGGCGTTTGACGTACTTGCCGCCTCGAGCGCGCTCATGGGCACCTACTTCGGCATCATGGATCACATCGTCGGCTGGATGCAGGCGAAGGGCCTGCCTCGCGAAAGCGCACGCGCCTATCTCGCGCAGCATTTCCTGAGCCTCTCAACGGTCGCGATGCAAAATCCATCGATGCTACTGGAAGACCTGCGCCATGAATATTCCACCAAAGGCGGCCTCAATGAGCAAATGTTCGCCGAATTCCACAAGGCCGGCGGCCTTAATGCCCTGACGCAGGCGCTCGACGCGGTATTGTCCCGAATTCGAGCTGGCTGACGGCAGCGTATCTGAAAGAGCGGGGTGCGGCGCCGAGAGTGGGGCAACGTTCACGCGCACCGGTGGGCGGAGACGATCATCCGTCTCTTTCGAATCGGCTCGATATCGAAAGGCTCACCTTGCGCTATGGGAACGCCATGCGCCAAAGGAAGATACGGCGCGATCCGCGCCATCTGGCGCTCGCTCAGCAAAAACAAATCACTCATCACGGTCCCAGGTCCTGAGCCTAGTTGAGCACGTTGTCGCGCGGCAGGACGGGGTCGGGCAGATCCGTATGGCCGAGGAGGGAGAGCATGTCGCGCTCCACCGTGCGCAGCATGGCGCTGAGGGGAAGCGCGTTCGGCTCGAAGCCGAAGGGTTCCTCCAGCTGGTGGCCGAGCGCCTCGAGGCCGAAGAACGTATAGGCGACCAGCAGCACCGGCAGCAGCGTCCACCAGTCGAGCGATCCGGCGAGCGCGAAGGGCAGCGTCACGCAGAAGACCAGCGCGGTGCGGTGGAGCAGCAGGGAATAGGCGAAGGGCACGGGCGTCAGCGCGATGCGCTCGCAGCCGCCCTGCACCCTGGCGAGGGCCGAAAGCTGGATTTCCAGCACCGAATAGTGGATCTCGCTGATCCGGTGCGCGCGCATCAGCGCAAGACAGTGGGCGCCGATCCTGTCCAGCACGGCATTGGTCGGATTGGGATTTTGCGGGCTGATCCCGTCCGCCGACCAGCGACCGATCGCCTCCAGCTCGTCCTCGCCGCGCAGCCGTGCGACGAGGCCCGCCGAGAAGGCGCAGAGATTGTGGAGGAGAAAGCGGCGCTCGTCCTCGTTCAGCGCCGCGGTCTGGCGGGCGAAGGAGCGGCAGGCGATGATCAGTTCACCCCACAGCACCCGGCCCTCCCACCAGCGCGTGTAGCACGCATTGTTGCGGAAGCTCATGAAGACCGAGAGCGCGATGCCCGTCAGCGTGAAGGGAATGGCGCTGATCTTGGCGAAAATCCCCGGATGTTCGCGCGCCGCGAAGATCGCGACGATGCTGAGCACCGTCATCGCCATCAGATGCCAGGCGATCCGCGGCAGGATCGAGCCGTTGAAGGTGGAGACGATATCTTTGAAGCTCGGCTTGGAACGCAGGATCATCGGCTTGCCGGAAAGTGTCGGGACGGGGCAGGGTTCTGACGCACGAGGCGTTGCCTTGCAGGATGCGTGCCAGCCGGGCGAAGGCTGGCATTTCAAGGCGTTGCAGGTTGCCGGATAGATGGCGATGGACAATTTGTCCTTCGGAAGCGAGCCAAAATGTCCATGGATTTCAATGGGATAAAGTGATGTAATTGAGGCATGTCACCTTTTGGAGCACGCGATCATGGCTGATGGCAAGCCGCAATACAAGACCTACAATCATCCCGCCGGCGGATGGGGCGCCGCGGCTGCGACGGCGAAGGTGCTGATGGAGCAGAGCGTCATCACCAAGGGCTCGCGCGCGCTCCTTGCCATGAACCAGCCGGGCGGCTTCAAGTGCCCGAGCTGCGCCTTCCCCGATGCCGATTGCAAGAAGACGCTGGAATTCTGCGAGAACGGCGCCAAGGCGCTCGCCCATGAAGCGACGAAGTTCCGCGTCACGCCGGAGTTCTTCGCGAAATACACCGTCGCCGAGCTGATGGAGCAGTCGGACTACTGGCTGGAGATGCAGGGCCGGCTGACCGAGCCGATGCGCTACGAGGCGGCGAGCGACAAGTATGTGCCGTGCAGCTGGGACGAGGCCTTCGCGATGATCGGCCGGCATCTCCGCGGCCTTTCCAGCCCGCACGAGGCCGAGTTCTACACCTCCGGCCGCACGCCCAACGAAGCGGCCTTCCTCTATTCGATCTTCGTGCGCGAGTTCGGCACCAACAATTTCCCCGACTGCTCGAACATGTGCCACGAGCCGACGAGCCGCGGCCTGCCGCCGGTGATCGGCATCGGCAAGGGTACGGTGGTGCTGGAGGATTTCGAGCATGCCGAGGCGATCTTCGTCATCGGCCAGAACACCGGCACCAACTCGCCGCGCATGATGACCAACCTTGTCGAGGCGCGCAAACGCGGCGCGCCGATCGTCGCGGTCAATCCCATGCCGGAGCGGGCGCTGATCCGCTTCACCGAGCCGCAGGACGTCGTCCAGATGGCGACGTTCGGCTCTACCCGGATCGCCAGCGAGTTCGTGCATATCAGGATCGGCGGCGACCTTGCCCTCATCAAGGGCATGATGAAGGTGATGTTCGAGCGCGAAGAGGCCGGCGAAAAGGTGCTCGACACGGATTTCATCGCCGAACACACCGTCGGGGTGGAGGCGATCCGGGCCGACGCGCTCTCGCAGGACTGGGCCGAGATCGTGCGGGTCTCGGGGCTGGAGGAGGCGCAGATCCGCCGCTGTGCGGAAATCTACATCCGCTCGCGCGCCACCATCATCTGCTACGGCATGGGGCTCACCCAGCACCAGCAGGGCTCGCGCCTGCTGCAGCAGGTGGCGAACCTGCTGCTCCTGCGCGGCAATTTCGGCAAGCCGGGTGCCGGCATCGCGCCCATCCGCGGCCATTCCAACGTGCAGGGCGACCGCACGGTCGGCATCGACGAGCGGCCGGCGCAGGACTATCTCGACCGGGTGCGCGACATCTTCGGCTTCGAGCCCCCGCGCGGGCACGGCCACCATACGGTGGAATCGGTGGAGGCGATGGAGAACGGCACGGCAAAGGTCTTCATCGGCCTCGGCGGCAATTTCGTGCGCGCCATTCCCGATACCGACCGTTCCTACGAGGCGATGCGCCGGCTCGATCTTACGGTCGGCATCGCCACCAAGCTCAACCGCGGCCATCTCGTGCATGGGCGCGAGGCGCTGATCCTGCCGGTCGTCGCCCGCTCGGAATGGATCCGCACGGCGGCGGGCGAGCAGTTCGTCACCATCGAGGACGCGATGTCGAACGTCACGCCCTCGCGCGGCGTGCTGACGCCGGCAAGCCCTCGTGTGAAGCCGGAGGTGGAGATCGTCTGCCGCATGGCGATGGCGGCGCTGCCCGACAGCAAGGTGGAATGGGCACGCTACATCGAGGACTACGACCTCATCCGCGACAAGATCGCCGAGGTCTACCCGGATATCTATGCCGGCTTTTCCGAGCGCATCAGGAACCCGAAGGGGTTCCATCTCGATATCCCGCCGCGCCGGCGCGTCTGGCCGACGGCGAACGGCAAGGCGAATTTCCTCTCCATGCCGGGGCTGGAAGTCAACGACGTGGTTGACGATCCGGCCATGCTGCGCCTTGCCACCGTGCGCTCGCACGACCAGTTCAACACGACGATCTACAGCAACAACGACCGCTACCGTGGCGTCTACAACGACCGCATGGTGCTGTTCATGAATGCCGAGGATATTGCCGCGCGGGGGCTTGCCGCGGGCACGCGCGTCGCGCTTGAAACGATCAGCACGGACGGGCTGGCGCGGCGCGTCGACGGCCTGACGGTGCTCGACTATCCGATGCCGCGCGGGGCGGTCGCGGGATATTATCCGGAACTCAATCCCCTCCTGCCGCTTGATTACTACGACAGGCTCAGCGGCACGCCGGCAGCCAAATCCATCCCGGTGCGCGTTATCGCCGGGTGATCCGGCCGTAAGCGAGGAGTAAGGGCAGTGTTTGCAGGGCTCGATCCCGTGGTGCTGGCGCGCGCGCAGTTCGCGTTCACCATCTCCTTCCACTTCATCTTCCCGGCCTTCTCCATCGGCCTTGCCAGCTACCTGTTCGTGCTTGAGGGTCTCTGGCTGAAGATGGGGCCCGCGGTGACGATCCGCGACGCCGCCGCGCCGGAAGAAAGCCTCAGCTTCCTGCTTGCCGGCGCGATCGTCATCATCCTGCTGATCCTCGCCTATACCGCCTGGGCCTATTGGGTGTTCCGCGGCAAGGTCGGCACGCACGGATATCACTGATGCCGGCCGCCGCGCGCCGCCTGAAGCAGTTCGGCTGGATGGTCGCCATCTGGGCGATGAGCGTGGCCGCGCTCGGCATCGTCGCCGCGATCCTGCGGTTCTGGCTCAGGGCCTGACAGATTGTCCGGCCCCTGGCGGACAACTTGTCTTTTCCAGATGGCCTTATAGCCGCCAAACGGCTGGAAATCCGGAACTTGCCACCTGGCATGCGGGTTGCTCGCTTCAACGGTAGGGTCGGCCCGTGCCGGTCGAAGATCAACAGCAGCAAGGAGGACTCGCGATGGGAAAAGTCATCGGCATCGATCTGGGAACAACCAATTCCTGCGTCGCCGTCATGGACGGCAAGACGGCGCGCATCATCGAGAATTCCGAAGGGGCGCGCACGACACCGTCGATCGTCGCCTTCACAAGCGACGGCGAACGGCTCGTCGGCCAGCCGGCGCGCCGGCAGGCAGTGACGAACCCGACCAACACGATCTTCGCGGTCAAGCGGCTGATCGGCCGGCGCTATGACGACCCGACGGTCGCGAAGGACCAGGGCCTCGTGCCCTACAGGATCGTCAAGGCGGGCAACGGCGATGCCTGGGTCGAGGCAGAGGGCAAGACCTATTCGCCCTCGCAGATCTCCGCGATGATCCTGCAGAAGATGAAGGAGACGGCGGAAGCCAACCTCGGCGAGGCGGTGATGCAGGCCGTCATCACGGTTCCGGCCTATTTCAACGACGCCCAGCGCCAGGCGACGAAGGATGCCGGCAAGATCGCCGGCCTCGACGTGCTGCGCATCATCAACGAGCCGACGGCGGCAGCGCTTGCCTACGGGTTGGAGAAGCAGAAGCAGGCGAAGATCGCGGTCTACGACCTCGGCGGCGGCACGTTCGACATCTCCATCCTCGATATCGGCGACGGTGTCTTCGAGGTGAAGTCGACGAACGGCGACACCTTCCTCGGCGGCGAGGACTTCGACATGCGCCTCGTCAACTATCTCGCCGACGAGTTCCAGAAGGAGCAGGGCATCGACCTGCGCAAGGACAAGCTCGCGCTGCAGCGTCTCAAGGAGGCGGCCGAAAAGGCGAAGATCGAGCTCTCCTCCTCCACGCAGACCGAGGTGAACCTGCCCTTCATTACCGCGGATGCGACGGGGCCGAAGCACCTTCAGGTCAAGATCACCCGCTCGCGCTTCGAGGCGCTGGTGGACGATCTCGTGCAGCGGACCATCGATCCCTGCCTCAACGCGCTCAAGGATGCGGGCCTTGCCGCCAAGGACATCGCCGAAGTGGTGCTGGTCGGCGGCATGACGCGCATGCCGAAGGTGCAGGAAACGGTCGCCAAGATCTTCGGCAAGGAGCCGCACAAGGGCGTCAATCCGGACGAGGTCGTGGCGGTCGGCGCGGCCATCCAGGCCGGTGTCCTGCAGGGTGACGTGAAGGACGTGCTGCTGCTCGACGTCACGCCCCTCTCGCTCGGCCTCGAAACGCTCGGCGGCGTCTTCACCCGCCTCATCGAGCGCAACACGACGGTGCCGGCCAAGAAGAGCCAGACCTTCTCCACCGCCGAGGACAACCAGAACGCCGTGACGATCCGTGTCTTCCAGGGCGAGCGCGAGATGGCGGCGGATAACAAGATGCTCGGCCAGTTCGACCTGATGGGCATCGCGCCCGCTCCGCGCGGCGTGCCGCAGATCGAGGTGACCTTCGACATCGACGCGAACGGCATCGTCAACGTTTCCGCGAAGGACAAGGGCACCGGCAAGGAACAGCGCATCCAGATACAGGCGTCCGGCGGCCTTTCCGAGGCGGATATCGAGCGCATGGTCAAGGATGCCGAGGCGCATGCGGCTGCCGACCGCGAGCGCAGGGAGGTGGTGGAGGCGCGCAATCAAGGCGATGCCGTGCTGCATGCCGCCGAAAAGGCGCTTGCCGGAGAAGGCGCCGCCCCGGCCGGCAGGCAGGCGGTGGAAGCGGCGGCGTCGGCCCTGCGGGATGTGCTGGGCGGCGAGAACGCCGCTGCGATCCGCGAGAAGGCCTCGGCCCTGGAGGAGACGGTGGCCGCGCTTGCCCAATCGTCTGCATCTTCGGATACTGCGGCGGCCGCTCCGGCGGAGGACGGCGTGGTCGATGCGGAATATACGGAAATTCCCGACGACGAGCGCAAATGAGGAAGACGATGGATATTCGGCGGCGAGATGCATTGTCTCGTTGCCGAAAGCCCGTCCGCCATCTCATATGGAGATTGTAGTCCAATGATTTCCGGAGCCTGCGCGTGAAAAATCCCTATGAGGTCCTTGGCGTTTCCGCGGGCGCGTCGGCGTCCGAGATCCAGAGCGCCTACCGCAAGCTCGCCAAGAAGCTGCACCCCGATCTCAATCCGGGCGACAAGTCGGCCGAGGAGAAGTTCAAGGAGGTTGCAG
>Ga0206118_100467_pt1 | contig 19718 bp, 19 predicted proteins | sample 3A20Ametagenome_FD_177999 | JGI IMG/M metagenome (GOLD analysis project Ga0206118, IMG submission 177999) | Enriched microbial communities from leaf-cutter ant dump, University of Wisconsin, Madison, United States - 3A20A | ecosystem: Environmental > Terrestrial > Nest > Insects nest > Nest dump... | reverse complement strand
TCGGCAATGTTGCCGAAACGACTGCTGAACAGGTGCGCAGCACCCAATACCACAGCCAACGCAGCACCAACTCCCACCTCCGGTGCGATCGCCGGCAGCGGTGACGGCCCCGGCCCGATATAGGCGTTCCACCCTGAGCCGTGCACCACCGTGCTGTGGCCGTCGGGTCCGAGATGGAAGCGGAAGTCGCTCGCCGCAAGTCGTTGCGCGCGATAGCGGCCGAACGGGTTCGCTTCCACCATCGCCTCAAGGGTGTGGGCAATGAGCGAGCGGTCGACCCACGGCAGGTGCGGGTGGATGGGAACGTCGGAGAAGCTGATCTGCACCGACGGTGACAAACGCCCGAGCAGATTGCTGGCTACGAGTGCAGCCACTTGCCCATCATAGGTGGCCAGGTAGTCGGGCGACGCGGTGATGGCGATGACCCGATTTGGATCGAGAGGCGACGCGCCATAACGGCTCATGCGGTCGTTCAGCTGATCGTAAAACTCTTGCTGGTCCATGGCCCGCCTCCCGGGATAATGATGATGTCGTCTTCCGAAAGCTCGATCCAGCCGCGCTCCTTCTGCCATAGGTAGGCGGCCGCGCCCGCGAGGGAGGGCAAATCCCGGCCATACCCGGGCAGTACCAGCGAGGCGTAGCCGGGGTAGCGAATCTTCGCGCCCTCGACGTCGCCGTCGCTGTGGTAGGCCCGACCTGGATGGGTGTGCACCTGGGCCACCACCTGTAAATCGAACCGAGCAGCCGTCTGCATGCAGGCCACCATCGCGCGGGGCGTGACGTGGAAGCTTCCGGAGGTGGTTCGTGCCTCCGGTGCAAAGACCGTGACAGCAAGGGTGACGGCACCGTCGGTGCGACCGAGCAGATAAGCGACTCCCTCGTGCCGTTGCTGTTTTGAGTGGGCGAGTGCTACCATTAGGCCGTTGACGGTGTCCGCAGTCAGCACCAACCTGACCGGTTGCGGCCCAGTCCGGGGAGTTTTCGGCTTGATGCGGAGCAGCCAGGTGAGCCAATCGGGGATCATGCGGCAAGTCTGCCTTCATAGTTCTTCGTTAGCTCGTAGGCGACGCGCAGCGCCATGGCACTCAACGTGAGACACGCCTTCGTGTAGGGATTTTGCTGCCAAGCGCCGATCTGCCAATCCGAATGCGGCCCGCGGGAGTCGACCGTTGTATAGGCCAGGCGATTCCAAGGGGCGCAGATCACGCCATGGCTATGCAGGAAATTGCCGCCCTTCGGCGTATCCCCCCGCCCATCAATGTCGCCAGTTTCCGGGTTGAACCAGTGCCAGGCGGGCGGCATGGCGGGGTAGCCGTCACACCGCACTCGCAGGTGATAGTCCACTCCGTCCTTGGCCGGGAGCCCGATGACGAAGGTCAAGTCATCGACCTGTTTGAGCGACCACCCCATCAGGGCGGCGTTCTCCTTGAGCGCCTCGAGCTCAGCCTTCACTAGCAGGGCAGCCGGGGTGCTCACGATTGTCAGACCCCGGAACCAGTGGCGACCAGCGTCAGCTTGTACTTGCCCTTTTTGAACCCAAAGCTCACCAGCGGCCGGCCGACGGGCTCGAGGTGGACATCGCCATAGTAGAGCTCGAAGGCGTCCTCTTCGGCGAGGTCGCGGTCCTCAACCACTTCCTCGATCACCTTCTCGACCTTGTCGTTCTTGTCGAACGAGCCGCGAAAAACGCCGTTCGGCGTCGCGATCTCGAGCACCACGGCGTCGTCGTGACCCTTGCCGGAATTCGGGTCCGGACCCTTGTTATCCAGAGACATCTGCAAAACTCCATTCTGCTGCCGGGGCTACATGCCCTGCCGCTAAGATGATGAGGCGCGCTTAGAATGTCAAGCACATGCTTAGCGTGCTTGACCGGCGGCGCAAAATGCCCGAGAATCCGGGCGCTTCGTGAGAGGGCATGAAGCGGAGGAGCAACCCAATGGAGCGACAGATCGACAGAAAACAGGAAAGCCCATCGTTGAGTCTGGGCAAGTATCTCGCGTCAGTTCGTACAGGACGGGGGCTGAGTCTGCGGGCGGTGGAGGAGGCTACCGACAAGCTGGTTTCGAACGCATACCTGAGCCAGATCGAGAACGACAGGATACAGAAGCCGTCACCTAATATCCTGCACGCGCTGGCCGAATTGTACGCCGTAGATTACGCCGGCCTAATGGAGCGAGCCGGCTACATCATTCCTGCGCAGGCGAGAAAGACTGAGTCCCGGCACGGTCGAGTGGCGACCTTCTCTGACCAGAATTTGACGCCAGAGGAAGAAGCTGAGTTGATCGAGTACCTGCAGTTTCTGCGACATAAAAAGGCGCCTGGATGACGAAGGGGGATGACAGCAGTCTAGATCCCGAACAGCGGCGCCTCGTCGAAGAGCGTGCTCGCAACCTGCTAAATCGCGCCGGCGCCTGGGACCGCTTTCCCACGCCGGTCGACGATCTGCTCGCCGCCGCCAAGCTCAAGGTTGCCTCCAGCAGCGCCTTCGATCCCGCTGCCATCATGACCTACATCAGCGGCAAGGCGGCGGGCGCGGTAAGCAGGCTCAAGTCGGCGCTGTCAAAGGTGCTCGGTATCTACCATGCCGACGAAAACACGATTCACATCGACACCAGTGTGGTCATAGCCAAGCAGACTTTTCTCAAATTGCATGAGACCGGCCACCACGAACTGCCGGTGCACCGCAAACTCTTCGGGCTGTTTCAGGACTGCCAAAAGACCCTTGATCCAATGATCGCTGACTTATTCGAGCGTGAAGCTAACAATTTCGCCCGTTTCGCCCTCTTCCAAGACAACCGGTTTGGCGCAATGGCCGCCGATTTACCGCTCGGCATCAAAACTCCGATGCGGTTGGCGAGCAAGTTCGGCGCATCAATCTATGCTGCCTCGCGCGAGTATGCTCGCACGAGCCATCATGCATGCGTAGTTTATGTGCTCCAACGCCCCGAGTTCGTTCCCGCCATAGGCTTCCGCGCCGAGGTTCGCCGAATTGAACCCTCGCCTTCCTACAGGCAAGTGTTCGGGGTCGACACCAGCACGGCAATCACGCCTACGCATCGGCTTTGGAACGCCGTACCCGTGGGGCGAAAGGTGACAAAACCGACCGGAATACAGATCACCGATCTCAACGGTGAAAAGCATGAAGCTGTCGTCGAGGCTTTCGACACGTCGCACAACGTCATCATTCTGGTTCACTCGACCACCGCACTGCGTGTCGCGCAGCACGCTTATTTGTGAAGTGGCTCTGCCGAAGGGTCGCGTAGTCTGAATACGATGGCACTGAGCTACTTTCATTTAATGCCCTACAATATCCTGATGGTCGGACCGCCCGGCGCGGGCAAGTCGATGCTGGCGGCGCGGCTGCCCTCGATCCTGCCGGCGCTCAACCCCCGTGAACTGCTCGATGTGTCGATGATCCAGTCGATCGCCGGAGAACTGGCGGGTGGCGCCCTCTCCGACCGCCGGCCGTTCCGCTCGCCGCATCATTCGGCCTCGATGGCGGCGCTGGTCGGTGGCGGGCTGAAGGTGCGGCCGGGCGAGGCGAGCCTCGCGCATAACGGCGTGCTGTTCCTCGACGAACTGCCTGAGTTTTCGCCCTCGGTGCTCTGGTGAGAACACCAAAGTTGTGCTCTGGGGCGCAATGTTCTGCTCTGAGTAACAATTCTCATCCAGTGTTCAATGATTTGTTCACGACGGATCCGGGCCGAAAAACGCAGAGTTCACGGGGGTTTGCGCTTCGCGGCTGCGCGACCTAGATAGGATTTTGGGCGCCCATGGCGTCCTGGAGCCCCCAAAATGTCCTCTGACCTGATCCGCATCGATCATCGCCATCATTTCATCGGCGACACCCATTTCGGGCATGTCGGAATTCTCGACATGGCCATGCGGCCATATCCCGACATCCGGGCCCACGACCGCGACCAGATTGATCAATGGAACGCGCTGGTTCGCGAGGACCATCACGTTTGGCACCTGGGGGATTTCGCCGGCGAGGACGTTCCCTTCGAGCGCGCCGCCGAGATCTTCGGCAAGCTGAACGGCACGATTCACCTAGTCCGCGGCAACCATGATGGCGATGAGGTCTGTGAGAAGCTGCCCTGGGCCAGCGTCGACGTCATGCGGACCGTCGTCGGCAGCGACGGGCGCAAGGTCGTCCTGTGCCACTATCCTCTCCTGGAGTGGGAGGGCTACTTCGCCGGCGACATCCACTTTCACGGTCACACCCATGACCGCCGGCCTTCGAACCGGCGCCGGTGGGACTGCGGCGTGGACCATCAAGCGTTCCGACTGATGACGTACGAGGCCATCGTCGAGCGGATGAGCGAGCTGCCGGACGTCGAGTAACGCCCATATGGGCTCGTTACCCAATGTGCGCGTAAGAAGTCTTGTGGACCGTTGCGACGACCTATTCTCCACATAAGCAGCCCCAGATCGATCCATCTTCTACATAAGCTGCTGCGCGAGCTCGAGAATGGGCCGGTCTTCCTTTGCGGGTTGAGCAAATCAACGCCTCGCAGAGTACCTCGCCCAGGCCTTGGCCATTTCCCGGTTCTTGGGATCCGGCTCGACCTCCCCGTTTGGTAGGACGAAAATGATCTCGCTGAAGGTGGCGGTGGAATATGCCATCGCGGTCAGCCGGCCGCCTTGAAGTCGTATGTGGTCGCCCACTTCGACGGGCCAAATGTCGAAGCGCAACCGGACGTGCTCGGCAGCGGATTTGCTCGGGACCCGATACCATCGATGAACCCGACGATTCAGGCGCCAAGCGACGATCCAAGCCGGCGTCTGCGCCAACAACCATCGGCGAGCCGGCTCGATGTATCTGCTCTTGAAAACTGCCAGGACGACCGCCCGAACCACCGACCATCGCTCGCGAGAGGTCAGCAGCTGGGGATCAAGTTCGATCCTCGACCAGGCGGCGAGCACCTGCCACGTCCTGATCGCGATCCAGTTCAGAAGGCGCCGCCCGGTTCTCATGTCGCGATGCTATTCCTGGCCGCCGTCGCGACAATCGAACGAACTTGGGGATCCCCAGGGCGTTCGCGTTGCGCGAGCCACCGGCTACTTGGGCCAGACCAGTGACCAAATGAGAACCGCCGCGCCGGTGACGATCGCCGCCATGGCAAGCGCGTCCCAGCGCAGCCCGTAGTAGGCGAGTAAAGTGACGACCCCGCAGCCCAGTGCGAAATAGTCGGCGAAGCGTCGCCGGTTCATCGGCTGCCGTTGCCTCTCACGCGGCAACGGCATTGTCTTCGACGAATTCTATGTATTTAGGGTCGGCAACCGTGTTGCCGTCGAAGCTGCGGCTGATCTCGACAGTGATCAGGCTGTCGCCAGCGAAAGCTGGACTCAGTTCCAGGGACAAGTAGTCAAACAATGCCCTTTCATGCACAGCGACAACTAGCTGCTTGCCTAGGCCTTTCGACAGAGTCCGCAGCAGCGCCGCGAACTGAGCGATATGTACGTCGTCCATGGACTGAACCGGGTCGTCGAGCACGAGCCACGGCAGCTGCGTGGGCACCGAGAGGTGGAGGGCGAGAAAGAGCGTCAGGGCAGCGGTGTTCAGATTTCCTTGGCTGAGCATCGCTCCAGGTGTTCCCGCAGCCTTACCAGATCGGTGAACGGTTTCGAGAACCGCCTCGACCTTGCCTGCCGCATCCGTGGGCAACTTGAACTTGGGAACGAACTGCTCGCCTGGCGCCAACCTCACGAAGAGATCTCGCCAGACGGTGTTGAGCGAGCCACTGAAGACGTCGCGCACGATATTCGATCTGACGGTGCTGGCCGCGTTGGCCACGATCTTGGCCCTGTCCCGCACATCCGTGATGTCGGTGATGGTCTTCTCTACCGCCGCCCTCCGTTGAGCTAGACGAGCCTGATCAGCGTTACGGGCAGTAAGCTGTGTATCTTCTCTCTCGTACTGATCCAGTTCCGACAGCAGGGATAGCCGCAGCGCAAGACGCCTCTCGACGGCAGACAGCTGAGAAGCGACCCCCGCAAGAGCCTCAGTCAGTGCCGCCAGCGGACTGTCAAACTCGCTTAGGGCGCGTTTGGCTGTACGCTCGACGGCCAACTCGATTTGAGGGAGCAAGTTGACCGATAACCGCAACGCGCGACGAGTAGCGCTTAAGGTAGAACGTGTTTCTGCCAGAAGTCGACCCAACTCGGAGCCTCGGTCGGCCTCGGGCCGAAGTTCTACAAGTTGCGCGAGAATCGACGACAAAGCGGCGCGTGTTTGACGCCACCGTACCAGGTCATCGGAACTCAAGACTCCCCGCTCCGCGGCTACTATGTCCCGTTGCCCGATATTGAGACGCTCGCTTTCCTCGGCACGTTCCGTTGCCAATGCCTGCAGGCGACCGGCCTCACTGGTCAGACTGGCGATGGTGGCAGCGATATGCGCCGTCAGAGGCCCGTGGTCCAGGTCGCTGTAGTTCCGGCCACAAACCGGGCATATGTCCCCCTCAACATGGGGAGCGACGCCTGCAAGGGCACTAGCCAGTGTGCGAGCGTCCTTCGCTCCGCCCTCGAGCGCCTGGTTAATCTCGCCGATACGGGCCGTTGATCGTTCTACGACGCTGCGGGCGGCGTTGAGGGCCGTGACCGCGCTATCGTGTTGTGCAAGAAGGCGATCACAACGTCCTACTTCGCCTTCACACCAGGCGATAGCGTCTTTGACAACGGTGGCGAAGTCCAGGTTAGCCTCTGCGAGGTCGCTGTAGTAGGCGCGCACAGCTTCCAAGACTTTCGACAGTCGGCTACCGGGCCCATCGCTCCACTCTTGAAACCGCGCAGCATTCTCGGCCTCGGCACGCTGGGCGGCGGCAATGTCCAAATCCGCGCTGTGATCGCCGGCCTCGGTCAACTGTGCCAAAAGAGTCGAAAGGTCGGACTTCTCCCCAGCCAGTTGCGACAGCAGTGCCTCGTCGGCGCTGCGATCAGAAACTCGCTCGCGCAGATCGCTCGCCCTGGTGTCTAGCGCAGCTTCGATTTGAGGGTCGGAGGGAAAGAGCCCCGATAGCAACTCCGCGAGCCGTTTCCGTCGGGCTCCTAGTGCCTGCGACATCGTCGCTGTTGTAGTCGACAGCTCTTTGGACTGCTCCTCATAGTTTTTGAGAAGATCCTCAAGCTGCTTATAGGACGGTGCAATCTTGCGAATACGGGTCACATTGAACGCATGATCCAATCCATCGACCAGGGCGTCCAGCGGGTCGATCCGCAGCAGCTCTTTCACGAACTGGGTGAGCTCCGATTGCGATCCCTTCTTCTGCTCATCGTACATCTCCAGCAGCCTTCCGAGCGCCGCCTGCGGCAGGTAGCAGCGCTGCGAAAAGAAGGTGGCAAGCTGCTCGCGCAGGGCGGGCTTTGGATCGAAGTTTCCCGGTGAAAATAAGAGGGAGCCCGGCGACTTACCCAGATCCTGAGGCAAGCTCTCAACCGACAGTTGGATGGATCCGGATTTGGCGTCGAAGTTGGTCAGATACTCCTGATACTGGGATTGGCTACGTTCGAGATGGGCAATCGATCCTGTCAGCCCCAGTTCCAGAGCTGACAATACGCTAGTCTTCCCCATTCCATTGGAGCCGTGCACAAGCACAACCTGCGAGTCGAGTGGCACGACAATTCGCCCACGGATGCTCCTGAAGTTCTCGATCGTTAGGGACTTTAGCCGTGGAGTCATGGCTTGTCCTCAAGCGCCTGATTTGCGCGTGTGGTCACCAAGTCTGCCAACGCTTCTTCGACTGCTTCCTTGCCGTTAAGCGCCAACGCAATGAAGCGATCACTTTCGCCTTCCGGGAGCTCGTTCTTCAACTCACCTTCCAGCGCACCTCGCCACTCTGCAAGATGACCGACTGGTGGTGGGTTCTCGAGTGGAAGTAGGGCCGCCAGCCAGTCTTTGATCACTTGCCGTGCCCCTTCTCCACTCGGCGCGCCGATGGGCAGCACTCGACAAACACGGTTTATCGCGTTGACCAAATCCTTGTCCGCTTGCCCGGTGGTCAGAACGACGGTGACCGGCCGACGAGAGCCGATGACATCAAGAGCGCGAGTAAAGGCCAGGACAGACCTCACGACCGCTTCGTTCGGAACGGCGCCCGTCAGCTCGACAACAACCACCAGATCGTTCGCCCTTTCTGTCGCGGCGAGAATGCCAGTGAAGTTGAATTCCTGCGAACCAATCTTGAGAGGAGTCGACAGAAGCCTATACCGGCCCTCCGTTGTAAGAATGCTGATTACGGTCTCGCTGGCGGTCATAAACCGACCTCGGCTGTGAAGCGCTGCCGGAAGTCCGCAAGGGATGAGGATTCGCCTAGGAGGTCGGCCATGCCCAAATACCGTGGTGGCGGCCGCCCATCTCTGAGGGAAGCACGCGGGCTGCGTTGACTACCTCGCGTGACACTACCCGAGCAGACGACCACGACGTCACCATCGTCAGGATCAAAAGCACCGGCCTTGATGAGGCCGCTTATGCGATCGTCGGAGGAAGCAAAGAACACACGGGCCGCAGCGCCGCCGGCTGCGCTGACCCTAAGCGCTCCCGATGTGCATTCTGTAGGATCGTCGATCGATACAGTCCATTTGGCATCATCAACCTCAAGTCCAATGGCACCCAACGCCGTCGCCGCCTCAACCTGAGATGAGTAAGCAACCGCCTGGTCACCATCCATCAGATGCGGTCCCTTCGCATGAATAGGAACATAGGGGCGAACTCCGGGTTCGCTCTTACCTGCCATGAACTGCTCGGCGCATCGACCCATGCAGCGAGCGATCGTACGTGCCATGGAAAAGCGGTCAGCATTTCCGGCCTCGGCAGCGACGTCACGAAGCTTACGAATACCCTGGCGAAGAGTGGCCTTGCCGGCATCATCTATGCCAACGGCTGTGACCTTCGAAATGAGCACGTCAAGCTTCCGGCCAAGCGTGAGCAGCAGGAGAGAAGAAAGCAGCGCCTTTGCGTAGGCCGGAAGGGTCGATTGATCCCATATCGCGATCCTGTTGGCCTCATATTTTCCAGGATACGCACCTTCTAGAATCGACTTCTGCCCATCGCTCAATTCCTGAGCGGAGAAGACGATGGGCGCGGGCTGATCGTCCCATCTCCAGCCCTTGTCACCAAACATTAGCTGAATGTTGCTGTCCTGCGCCGACATCCCGACCATGATGGTTCGTGTGCGTTGCAGCAGAGCACCCAGCTGCACTCGGATCTTCTCGAAAGCAGGGTTGCCCATCCATTGGTTGATGGACGCCTCTCTGGCGACCAGAAGCTGACGATAGTTAGGCTCGTCGTCGATCGCTCTGCGCGCGCAACCGTGGAACTTATAGAGCGTGGCGATACCCTTCGGACCCTTTAGGTCGTCACCAGTCACCGCGACGGTGTAGGAGGCATCAGGATAACCTAGTTCGGTCATCGCCGCTTCCAGCAAGGCATCCCAATTGGCCGTTGCCAACTCCGTTACCACGCCTTCGAGGACCAACATGCCAATCGCGAGATGTTCGGCGTCCGCTTCCTGTGAAGCAAAGGTGTTCTTGAAGTCGAGCACGGTCCACAGCAGATAGTCGAGCGCTGCTTGACCTTCGACCTCAGTGCCCAGGACCTTCGAGTACTTGTTCCAGAGCCGCTCTACGATCAGGTCTCGGACAGGCCAGCCCGCGAAGGGCTGAGTGAAATCGATCGTGGCGCGGTCAGGTCCCGTGAGCTCGGCGAGATCAAGGATGTGGGACATTGCCTTGAAGTGGGGGCACGTCGTCGTATTCTCGATCAGCAGGCGAAGTGACTCGAGCAGCTTGGCAAGCACTCCATCAAGGCCGACGACACGGTCGCGGGAGATGGCAGACCCCAGCCAGAGCGCATACATCCCGTTCAGGAAGCCGTTCGCTACCCCGGCAAACTTGCCCTCCAGCAGATTCAGGGTTTCAAGCACCGAGATGTTGGATGCTGTTGGCACTGCATTATCCCATGGGAAGCCAACCGACCCGTGCAATCAAATGGCGCAACAGGTCTTTCATGCCGGTGCCCCCTGCGCCAGCATGCGATGAACAATGAATTGTCTGCCAAATTTGCTGGGCAGAATACGACGGCAATTCTAGATCATTGCTGGCGCTAAACAAGCCTCCCACAGTTGACCGCTCTGCAATGGCGCCGGTTCATGGTGGAGTAAACTCGAACTGGGCAGCCAAGGGAATGAGCGCGGCGAGACGCTCTGAGATGCCCGATGGCTTCGAGATGTCTATGGTCGCCACGCGCAATCGCTTGGTGCTGCCGGTAACGACATGGTCGGCCAGGAGGCCGCCATCTCCATCAAGCCCCGAGTGATGCGGATAGAGCAGCGTCAGCGTGAATGAGCGATAGAGCTCCCCGTAGGCCATCATCTGGTAGACATCGCCCTGCGCCACTCCCCGCTTCGGGTCGTCGACGCGGGTCGCGATGCGTTTCCACTTCGTATCGATGACCTGCAGGACTTCGTTGCCCCGCTTGATCAGGATGTCGGGACGAGTTTGGAACAATCCGCGCTGCTCATCGGTCTGAAGGCAATAGAGGCGACCACCCTGGCTGACGACCCGCAACTCGCTGCCCGCCAGCCCGCGCTTCAGCATCCGGGCCACGTACTCCTCGAACAGGACGTTCATCTCGAAGAGGAGGGAGAAACCATCCGAGCCACCGCTGGACGTCGTCTGGAATCGGTCGCCCAAGAGCAGCCGGGCGAGATTGAGCAGCTCTCGCCACCGCGAATTCGTCCTGTCGAGCACCACGGTATCCCACCTCAAGGCGGCGACGGGAACGTCGGCCACATCGGCGTAGGCAAACGAGAGCTCGCGGAGGCGCATCTGATTGCTGGTGGTCCGCGCAATCCGGGTGAGCCGTAGAACCGCAGCCTTCATGATCTGGTTGAGGGCGATGTCGACGGTCAGTGCGTCGTAATGGCAGGCGAGCAACGCAGGATTGGCGGCCAAGGTCGTGAACTGGCGCTTGGCATCCAGGCGCCCACGCAAAACCGGCAGATCATCGTGGTGCTGCAGGTAACGTCTCGGCATGCCCTCCCGGACGCTGTCGATCAGCTTGGTCGTGAAAAGACGGATGAGGATCTCGAGCAGCGTTTCCTGTTGCCAATCGAGCGCGGTGACCTGGCCTGCTTCGACCCGGAGGTCCAGGGCGACGGCAAGCATGTGCACAAGGCGACGCCGGATGCTGCCAACGGCCTGGGCTCCCTGCTCGCCCGGAATGTCGATTTTTGGCAGGATTTCCAGCGCGCAATCCTGCGCAGCCACAACACCAACGACGCCTCGTGCGCGCAGGGCTTTGCGTCCATGTTCCAGGACGCCGCCCTCACCACGGCCTGCTAGTGGCGAGGCTGCTGCAACGGCAGCGATACGATCAGCGGCATCGGCGGGGATCTCATCGTCACCCGGCCCGTATCGAATGAAGTCCCATTCCAGTACAGTTCGCCGGATCATGGGGCGGCGAACTCTTCGTAGGAGAAGACGTCTCGAACCTTCCAGCGGTAACGTGCGCTGCTGTCCTCGTCCTGAGACATCCCCTTGGGCGGTTGCAGGCGCACCCTGTCGATGAAGCGACCTTCGCGACTGCCTTCGCTCTCCGCGGCGTCGCCGAGCACCGCCGCCACCTTCGACCAGTCTTCATAGAAATACTCGGCGAGCAGCGGGATCACCTTGTGGCGCATGACGGCGTCGATGTCCTGCCGGCTCGAGCAGCCGATGAAGTAGGCGTGGCCGATCTGGTGCTCGCGGTCGAACAGGTACTCGATCCGGTCGTTCAGCGTCGCCAACAGCTTTCCGAGGTCGATACCGTCGACTTCATCGAGAGTCGTCGGATCGGGCATCAATTCCCTGAACTCGAACCGACGCCGCAGCGCGGTGTCGAGAAGCGCGATGGATCGATCGGCGGTGTTCATCGTCCCTATGACGTGGAGGTTTGCCGGCACCCCGAACATCTCGGCCGAATACGGGAGCCGCACCCGCAGCGCGTTCTGCTGCCCCAGGCGCTTGTCGGGCTCCAGCAAGGTGATCAGCTCGCCGAACACCTTAGAAATGTTGGCACGGTTGATCTCGTCGATGATGAGCACGAACGACTCCGGAGCGCCGCTGCCAGTGTTCTGTTGGCTCGCGATATAGCGCTCGAGCGCGGGACGGTTCAGGTCCGAGTTGTCGAGCAGATAGATCGATTTCTGACTGAAGCTGCGGCCATAGATCTCGCTCACCGGCACGCCAGCTCTGTCGACCCAGAGCCACTTCACCTCCCGACGATGTGCGTAGCCGCCACCCTCGCGCGGCGCGAACTGATAGTTGCCCGTCACTTCACCGATGGCTCTGAAAAGGCTGTTTCCCTTGGACACCACTACGATGTCGCCGACCTTGAGCCAGTTGCGGAAGATGAACGGCATCTGCACACGGCCGCTGGATGCGTTGGGCTCTCCTCCACGGGTTCCCTGCGTGCGCACCGCCTCGATGATCGCCTCGCGGCTCGCATACTTCTCGTCGCTCCAATCAATGTCCTCGAAGCCGAGGAGGGTGTAGCCACCATCCATGGCCTCCTCGAACAAGTGGGCGTCCTCCGAGCTGAACGCCTCGCCGATCGACATCTTGAAGACCTGGCGATCGGCCAGCGAATACTGCACGTCGCCCGTACCGGTGCTCGTCTCTGCCCGCCTGGCAATGCGTCGAAACACGCCCTGCACTACCTTCAGCTCGAACCCGACGGCATCCTCGTCGGTGGTTTGCGTGGGTCGCAGTCCCTCGACGAAATCCTCATAGGCAACGGACTGATGGAAGGTGACGAACTCGATCCGACCGGTATCCACGAGATGGCGGTAGAGCGCCATCAGAGCATCTCGATTGCTCGGCAGCGTTTCTCCACACAGTTGGATCGCCTCTCTGGCCGTCGCGAAGGTCTTGCCGGTACCCGGAGGGCCGTAGAGGATCAGGTTCGTGGGCTTGTTCATCGGGCTCTTTGACTCCCTGCCTTCTTCAGCGGGGTTGGAGGGACTGGCATCATCATCGTTCCCAATACTGCCGCGCGGAGGCACGCCAATCTGCCTGGCAATCTCCGGATCAAGTTCGTATCGAACGAGCTTCTGCTTGCCATAGGCCAGGTAATTGACCACGCCTCCGGACGTGGATTGCGTTCTGGCTGGTAGGCCGTCGACGATCATGGCCTTGGCCACCTCGGCAATCGTGTCGACCTCCAAGGCCTCCTCGCTGAGATTGCTGGCACCTTGCGGCTTGATGCGGAACGACGACCGTCCCGTTTGGCGATTGCCGTTTCTCACCGGCTTGAATGATGCGCCCATCGCGTCGAAGAGAACGAAGGGGCGATCAGTGCTCCGCGCAAGTCTGCTCCCGTCCAGGTGGAAACGAAACACCGTGGCGGAACTCTGGTCCGCGCCGATCTGCTCCGGGGCCTCGACGTCGGCCAGAGTGAGGAATTTCTGGCCTTTCAGTGCCTGGCAGATGTTGGGCCAGGCCTCTTTCAGGCCGAGTGCCTCGTTCACGTCCCTGACGAGAACCTCAACCTCGGGGTCGTCGCGCTCCCGGGCCGCTTCGATATAGTGCTCGAGCACGTACTGCCGGATCCGATCGGCGTCTTTGTCGCCCTGGGGTTCGCCTGCCAGGAACTGACCGTACTGCGCGAGCCAGGAGCGCCAGTTCGACAGGCGGCCACCCGGCTGCTCCGCCTGTGGCATCAGGGCCCGAAATTCAGTGCCGCCGGTTTCGAAGTCCTCACGCAACTCCTTCAGACGTCGACGGAGCTGTTCGAAGCGATCGGCCTTCCAGGCGGCTTCGAGGTCGGCATGCGGCGAGCCCAGCTTCGACAGATTGTTCTCGATGGTCCGGACCGCGTGGACGCGCGTTCGGCGCCCATTCTCGGATTCTGCGCCCCGTTGCTGGAGCCACAGCTTGAATTCTTCGTCCTGCAATTGCTTCCCCCAAATATGCCGGCAATCTTCAACCGATCGCTGTTGAGAGCAAGTGCAAGCGATCTCGGGTCACGGAATGACCTGTTCATCGAGCTGCGTTGATCGACGTTGTCAGGAGACGTTGGTGCCGACGTACTGCAGGCGCCCGTGCTTCTTGATCCACTGGGCATCGCAGCTGTCGCAGCACGCACTGGGCCTGACCTGCTTCGAGCGCGATCCGAATACCCAGTCGAGAATGCGCTCCGAAAGCGTCCGGCGGGCGCCTTGATCGCCGCCCTGACCGAAGTAGCTTCGGATCGCGGAGCGGAAGCAGGTGCTGCTGCGCAACATCTCGGCGACCTGGTCGATCTCATGGTTCCGGAGATCCAGCATCGTGCCGGCCGCCTTGTCGTCGAGGGGCGCGCTCTCGACGGTCTTTTCGGCCATGAACTTCAGCCGGTGCGAGTCCTTTCCCCCACGCCCATCGTGGAAGATCACCGAAACAGATGGCTTCCGATCCCGGCCTGCGCGCCCGAATTCCTGGAGCATGTCCTCCACCGAGGCAGATTGCTGCCAGTGTATGACCAGGCGAACGTTGGGAACGTCGAGGCCCATGCCGAAGGCATTGGTGCAGATGATGTGATTCACCGGCGGGCGGCTTTCGCCCAGGAAGCGCTGCAGTAGCTCCGACCGCTCCCACGATGATCCGAGCTTAGAGTGGAACAGGGGCACGTCCAGGCCAAGCTCGGCCAGTTGCCGGACCAGCTCGTCGCCCACGCGTGCCGAGGGCACGAACACCATGGCCCTCTGGCCTTGGAGCTGCGGCAACCCGAGCATGCTGGCGATCTCGGCGGCACGCTGGTCCGGCTGGCATTCCCAGCGCAGCATCGCGATGTTGGGCCGATCGACATCCCGCACGAACACCTTGGCGTCGGGGATCCCCAGCGAGTCCAAGATCCGCTGCTGCATCTCGCGCCCGGCCGTCGCGGTGAACGCTAGAACCGGCGGGGCGCCCAGCTTCTCCCGGACCTCGTTTAGCCGCCCGTACTCGCGACGGAAGTCCGAGCCCCAGCGATCAACGCAATGCGCCTCATCGACGACGAGGAAGGAGGGGCGACATTGTTTCAGGGCGGCGCGCTCATCTTCGCTCCGGACGAAGAAGCGCTCAGGTGCCATATAGAGCAGCTTGATCGCGCCTCGACCCAGAAGCGAGAAGCGGGTGTCCTTCTCATCGCGCGATAGGTCGCTGTTGATGAACGTGGCCGGAATCTTGAGCTTGAGCAGGCTCGCCACTTGGGCGGCCATCAGGGTCTTCAGGGGCGATACCACGAAGGAGACACGGTTTCGGAGGAGCGCCGGCAACTGGAAGCAGAGCGTCTTTCCCGAGCCGGTCGGACTGACGACCAGCACGGACTTGCCCGCCAGCGCGGCGAGCACGATGGGAAGCTGCCCATCCCGAAAGCGTTCGAGGCCGAACAGCCGAAGCGCTGGCCCGAAATTGCCGACGCTCTCGCCGACGATGCCTTCGTGATCCAGCCACCGCGCAAGCCGTATCGCCCAGCGCTCGACCACGCGCCGCGCCAGCCCGCCCATGAGAGTTGGGTGATGAGCAGCGTGGCAACCGTCGCACAGCGTCACCAGGTTCGACGGTTCGTCGCTACCCCCCATCGAGCGGGGCAAGAGGTGGTGGATGTCGGCTTCGGCTGAGCTGACCTCGATGCCGCAGGACAGGCAGCGGTAACCGTCCCGGAGCAGGACCTGCTGCCGGATCCCGCTCCAACCTGCATCGGGTACCGTGCCACTACGAACCAAGGCTCACCTCCGCGAGGAAGGCTATCGAGCAAGGCTTAACGCCGTGCTCATGGGCGAGTGGCCTAGACGATGTGTCGATCCAGCCGTTCGATCGTCTGCTCGAGATGCGAGCGAAGGCGCATTAGCGTCACGGTCGTCAGAACCGGCTTGCGGTCGGCCATCAGAAGGAACAGCTCGAAGATCTCGTCGGAATGCCGGGCAAGCTGGACGAGGTGCGCCCCGCTTGGGCCATGCGTCGCCGCGAGCCAGTTCTTGACGGTCCGCTCACTGGCGCCGGTCCATCCCATGACGGTCTTGACCGTCTGCCGCGTGTTGCCGAACTCGTTCCGCAAAGCGACAGCGACCATCTGGCTGAAGTCGTGCTCCACGTTCATGGCCCCGCCCTCACAGGTGCAGTTCCTTGCCCGATTCAGGCAACAACATCCGGATGAACGTCGGCTAAAGTCGGCGCAGTTGTTTTGAAGGGATCGTTCGGCGTTGCGGCGAGGTCCCAAGGGAACAATTCGCATGACGGCACCTGATCATCGCGCGGGCGAAGAGCCCGCTGCGGCCAGGGTTCGTGCCGCCGAGTACGTGCGGATGTCGACCGAGCACCAGCAGTACTCGACGGAGAACCAGGCCGACATCATTCGAGCCTATGCGGCGGCGCGCGGCATAGAGATCGTCAGAACCTATGCCGACGAGGGCCGGAGCGGCCTGCGCCTCGATGGTCGCGATGCCTTGAAGGCGCTGATTTCGGACGTCGAAGCCGGCCGCGCCGATTTCAAGATGATCCTGGTCTACGATGTGAGCCGGTGGGGCCGCTTCCAGGACGCTGATGAGAGCGCCTACTACGAATATATCTGCAAACGCGCCGGCATCGCGGTGCATTATTGCGCCGAGCAGTTCGAGAACGACGGCTCGCCGGTGTCGACGATCGTCAAGGGCGTCAAGCGCGCCATGGCGGGCGAATACAGCCGCGAACTGTCGTCGAAGGTCTTCATCGGACAATGCCGGCTGATCGAGCTCGGCTTCAGGCAGGGTGGCGCGCCCGGATATGGCCTGAGGCGGATGTTGATCGACCAGGCCGGCAATCAGAAGGCGGTGCTGGCACGCGGCGAGCAGAAAAGTCTTCAGACCGATCGCGTCGTCCTGACCTTGGGGCCGCAGAACGAAATAGAAGTCGTGAGGCGCATCTATCGCCTCTTCGTTCACGACGCCCGGACCGAAAAGCAGATCGCGGAGACGCTCAATGCGCAGAGCTTGGTCACCGACCTGGGCCGACCGTGGACGCGTGGCACCGTCCATCAGATACTGATCAACGAGAAATACCTCGGCAACAACGTCTGGAACCACGTCTCTTTCAAGCTCAAGAAGAAGCGCGTCCGAAATCAGCCAGAGATGTGGATCAGGTCCGATGGCGTTTTCCCCGCCATCATCGATCGAAATCTGTTCGACGCCGCCCGGAGCGTCATCAACGCGCGATCGATCAAGCTGACCGACGACGAGATGCTGGACGCCCTGCGCGCCCTCTTCGAGCAGAACGGCGTCCTGTCGGGCATCACCATCGACGAGGCCGAAGGGGTGCCATCGAGCAGCGCTTATCGGTCACGCTTCGGCAGCCTCCTTCGGGCCTACACGCTCGTCGGCTACAAACCGCGTCGAGACTTCGAATTCATCGAGATCAATCGCGCTCTCAGGCAGATGCACCCGGAGATCGTCGATGCAGTTGTCGCGGCGCTCCGGACTGCCGGGTCCACGGTTGAGCGCTCGGAGACCGACCTGATCCTCGTCAACGGCGAATTCACGGCCTCGATAGTCATCTCACGTTGCCAGCAGACGCAGGCCGGCGCCTATCGATGGCGTTTGCGTTTCGACACCGGCCTTGTCCCGGATGTCTCCATCGTCGTTCGAATGGCCGCGAACAATCGAGATCCGCTCGACTACTACCTTCTCCCCAGCATCGACCTGCGACGCGAGAAGCTTCGTCTGGCCGAGGAGAACGGCTTGGCGCTCGACGCCTACCGCTTCGACGATCTCGAGGCGTTCTACGACTTCGTCAGTCCAGTCCAGCTCAGGGAGGCAGCGTGATGGCCGTACAGCACCCGCAGAAGCTCGAGATGATCCCGATCGACAAGATCGTCATTTTCAACCCGCGCTCGCGCAATCGTAAGCAGCACCGAGAGATCGTGGACAACATCGATACCATCGGGTTGAAACGGCCGATCACCGTGAGCCGTCGCGCGACCGCGAACGGTGCCAGCTACGATCTCGTCTGCGGCGAGGGGCGACTCGAGGCTTTCAGGATGCTCGGCGCCGCCGAAATTCCGGCTGTTGTGATCGATGCCTCCGAGAACGACTGCCTCGTCATGAGTCTCGTCGAGAACATTGCACGGCGAAAGCACCGGCCGATCGACCTGATGCAAGAGATTGGGAACCTGAGCAAACGCGGCTACACCGACCGCGAGATCTCGGAGAAGGTCGGAATCAGCCCGAGCTATGTGAACATGCTCGTGAAGCTCCTGGAGCGAGGGGAGGAGCGGCTCGTCGCCGCCGTCGAGACCGGCCTCATCCCCGTCAGCTTCGCGATCGACATCGCGCGCTCGGATTCGACCAGCATCCAAAACCTGCTGATGGACGCCTACCAGGAGGGCAAGATCAAGGGGAAGAAGCTCGCCGCCATCCGGCGCATGCTCGAGCAGCGCGAGAAGCGCAATCCAAAGGTACCGGACACCGGCTTGGGGCGCCGCAATCCCCGACGCAGCACCACGCCGGCCGAACTCTTGAGGGTCTATCAGCGCGAGGCCGAGAAGCAGCGCATCCTCGTCAAGAAGTCTGACTTCACCCAGACGAAGCTGCTCTTCATCGTGGAAGCCTTGAAGGAGCTTCTGGCCGACAAAGGCTTCGCCAAGGTCCTGAAGGAAGAGCGGCTGGCGACCTTGCCGCGCGCACTCGCATCGCGCGTCGCGGGGGAGAGCATCCAATGACCGCGCCCCACGATATCAAGCTGGCCTTCGAGCGCGAGAGCATGCTGCTGCCCATCTCACAGCTGGTGCCGCTGAAGTCCTTGCGACCGGGGACCAAGGGCAGCAAGAAATACGACCAGATCGTGCGTTCCGTGCGTGCCATCGGCTTGGTCGAAGCGCCGGTCGTTTCACGCGACCCCGCTCATCCGGACCGATTCTTCCTGCTCGACGGCCATCTCCGGATCGAGGCACTCAAAGATATCGGCGTCGAACAGGTTGAATGCCTGATCTCCAGTGACGACGAGACCTATAGCTACAACAAGCGGGTGAATCGGCTGGTGCCGGTGCAGGAGCACCGAATGATCGTGCGCGCCATGCAGCGCGGCGTTCCCGAAGCCCAGATCGCCGAGGCGCTCGGCCTTGACGCCGTTTCGGTCCGGCGTCGGGCCAAGATGCTGGAAGGCATCTGCAAGGAGGCGGTGGATCTGCTCCACAACGCGCCCTGTCCATTCCGGGTCTTCGATATCCTGAGGCAGATGATGCCATTGCGGCAGATCGAGGCGGCGGAGCTGATGCTCGGCCAGGGCAACTTCACGGCAGTATTCGCCAGGGCCCTCCTGGTGGCGACGCCCGAGAACCAACTGGTGCCCGTTGCCAAGTCGAAGCCCAAGGAGCAGGCCGTGGTCTCAGAGCAGATCGCGCGCATGGAGAAGGAGCTCGTCGGTCTCCAGAGCCAGATCAAGTCGGTCGAAGAAACCTACGGCATCGACAACCTGCATCTCACCCTCGCAAAGGGCTATGTCGGCAAGCTTCTTGGGAATGCTCGCGTCGTGCGCTGGCTGGCGCAGAACCACCATGAGTATCTGAGCGAATTCCAGAAGGTCGCCGATATCGAATCCATTGCCGAGACGAGCGTTGCCGCGGAATAGGCTGCTGCCCATTTCCAAAATCGGGTCGATTCCGGCGATGCCCGCCCGCGGTGCTTACTCGTCGACCACAGCGATCGCCGCCTCCTCGGCTTCGGCTTCTTCCTGCTCGTCGGGCTGAG
>Ga0206118_100466_pt1 | contig 19748 bp, 12 predicted proteins | sample 3A20Ametagenome_FD_177999 | JGI IMG/M metagenome (GOLD analysis project Ga0206118, IMG submission 177999) | Enriched microbial communities from leaf-cutter ant dump, University of Wisconsin, Madison, United States - 3A20A | ecosystem: Environmental > Terrestrial > Nest > Insects nest > Nest dump... | reverse complement strand
TCGAAATTACTAAAACTATAACAAGATGGATTTCCGGTCAGACCAGTTATTTCGGAAATGAATATTTCTGCCTTGTACAGGGAGGATCTTCCAATATTATTTTCGGCGGCTTGGGCAAGGAGAACCAGATCTATGGATCATATGACAACCAGGCTTATGATGCGGGGATCATTTGCGATGATTTAAGTAATATATTAGTCTATCAAAATTCATTTGACTGCCTGTCATCTCCTATGAGCAATTATGACGCAACTATTGACATCCAGTATGTTTATAGTCAGAAAGCCGGTGGGAGCGGTATCCCCGGTGATAAAGTTTATCTGTATAAATCGGGCAATTTTAATAACCCGGTGTGTAACTATTGTGATAACGGTTATTTGTTTTTAGGTTTGGCTACTGTCAATTCAAAAGGATATTGGTGTATTGAGTATCCATCCGGAACGTTCCTGAACACTGATGACAAAGTTACCGCTTATTCTATTTCGGGCCCGGATGGTAGCAACAACCTGAATACATCAGAATTTGTGACCGGATGCCATAATGCCGTTGATGAATGCCCGCCTTTCCTTGATATTTCAATAAATAATACTGTCACAAGCTGTATCCAGATGTGTTATGATGCAGTTGTGCTGCATAGTGGGGTGCCGGTAACATCGGATGACAATATTGAATATACCTGGTTTCTGCCTGGCAGCGGTATGGAAACCGGCACTAGTTCGGTATGTGTGCTCGATAGCGGTCAGCTGACCCTTGTTGTCGATTATCAATGTTGTTCCTACACAAAAGATGTCCAGATCGATTTCCCCAAACTCATGCTGCTTGTTGAAACTGTAGATGTGGGATGCGGCAATACCGGCAGCGCGTCGGTCACCGTTACAGATGGCCAGAGCCCCTATACTTTTTCTCTTTCAGGCGCTGCCTCACAATCATCCGGTCCGGTTAATTCTGGCACCTATACGTTTGGAAGCTTGATACCGGGTAGTTATACGGTCGAAGTCACTGATAAAAATAATTGTGTGGCTACCTCAGACTTTATTATTCATTCGACGGATGGTCCGGAGATCTCCATCAATGCAACGGGGACCAGTTGCGGGTTGGATAATGGCTCTGCAACTGTGACCATACAGGGCGGAGCGACTCCTTACACGATCTTATGGTCCAATGGTGATAGCACCTTGGTCATCAATGATCTTAAAGCAGGGACATACAGTGTGACCGTTGAAGATGCTTCGGGTTGTACCGCTACAGAAACTGTCCAGATAAGCAACTCTTTTCCACTGCAGATCATGATCCATATGACAGATGCCTCATGCGGGCAAGCAGATGGCAGCGCAGAAGCCGAAGTGATAACAGGGCAGGGGCCGTTTACTTTTTTATGGAGCACTGGTTCTGTTGACTCTGTCATAAATGGACTGGCTGCCGGTCAATATATTGTGACTGTGACCAGTTCCGATAACTGTTCGGTATCTGATACTGCAATGATCAACTCCGTCAACGGGCCGGAGATCTCCATCAACGCAACGGGAACGAGTTGCGGAGTGGATAATGGCTCTGCAGCTATAACCATACAGGGCGGAGCGACTCCCTACACGATCTTATGGTCCAATGGCGATAACACTTTGATCATAAATGACCTTAAAGCAGGGGCATACAGTGTGACCGTCGAAGATGCTTCGGGTTGTATCGCTACAGGAACTGTCCAGGTAGACAGCTCCTCCCCATTGCAGATCATGATCCATACGACGGATGCCTCATGCGGGCAAGCAGATGGCAGCGCAGAAGCCGAAGTGATAACAGGGCAGGGGGAATTTACTTTTTTATGGAGCACTGGTTCTGTTGACCCTGCTATAGATGGGCTGGCTGCCGGGCAATACATGGTGACCGTGACAGGTTCCGATAATTGTTCGGCAGTTGATACTGCAATAATCAACTCAGCCAACGGGCCGGCAGTTGATGTCGTAAAGACGGATTCAGAATGCGGGGCAGCTTCTGGATCTGCAAAAGTAGTGATCTCAGGGGGCACTCCATCTTTTGATATCACATGGAGTACCGGTCAAAAATCCGAAATGATCGAAGGGCTGACACCGGGTGCTTACTCCGTCGCCGTAACAGATGGCCAGGGATGTATTACGATCGTATCTTTTAATATTACGGCAATCGGGAATGTCCTTGCTTCGGTTGCTGATGTACGTCCGACGACTTGTGGCAGGACAGATGGAACCGTATCTTTATCAGTGACCGGGGGTGCTGCACCTTATGAATATTTAATAACTGACGGAACCGACCCCCGGCTATTAACCTCGGATCAGGCCTTGATATCGTTTGATTCTCTGCCGGCGGGCTCATACAATTATATAATAAAAGATATCATGGGATGTACTACAGGTGGCATATTTCAGATCGGCCCGAGTGATCCTGCGAATTTTAGTGTTGAGTTACAGGATTTTGAATGTGGCTCCGCTCAGGGGCAAATAATTGTATTGGCCAGTTCCGGTGTAGCCCCGTTTACCTATAGTATTGATAGTACTTATCAGAATAATTCAGGGATATTTACGGGGCTTTTGCCCGGGAAATATAATATAGCTATAGCTGATGCCCGGGGCTGCAGGAAAGACAGCCTGATCTTTACGGATCTTGCCCGTGAGATCATGGCAGTGGATGATACGGCCCGATTCAGTTATGCAGCAAACCCTTTGACCATCGATGTTATTGCCAACGATCTTTTGAGTGGACAAGGTGATGTAATCTTAGTGCCGGTCAATCAGAGTATTTATAATAAAAATGGCCTGTTTATCGGCACACTCATTGAGAATACCAGGCATACCGGGTCTCTGGATTTTTACTTTCATGGTGTCTATGATGCGGTTACCGGTAAATATGTGCTCGATTATCCACTGGAAAGAGAAGAGATGCACTATTCCATATGCCTTGTGTCTTGTCCGGAAGTATGTGATACCGGGACGATCCTGCTTTTAAATGATGTGCAATGCGCCGATAATAACGGAGGCTATGTGAATACTTTTACTCCTAATGGTGACGGGCATAATGATGTGCTCGTCTTGCCCCAGTTCCCTGAATGTAAGATCGCATATTCTGACTTTAAGGTATTCAACAGGTGGGGTGAAGCGGTATTTTCAAAAGTCCGGTATGAAAATAACTGGGATGGCAGGAGTAATGATGGTGTGGATCTTCCGGAGGGGACCTATTATTACGTCATGAATTTCAAAACTTCTGACGGCAAATCATTTGTTATAAAGAACTTCATCGAATTGATAAGGTGATTGATCCCTGATTACGGATTTTTGGATATTGTGAATCAATATGGATGATATGAAATTCATAATTGATAAATGGATCAGGCCCACTCGGTGAAGAGGAACTCCTTCATCCACGGCAGCTTGATCGTGCCGATGGTCCAGGGGATTTTTGTAAGTAAAAGGTCATAAGGCTTTTTTGCTACCACGAGCTTATAAGAACTTCCGTCAAAGCTTAACGATCCGTCACGCATCAGGAAATTGTACCTGAGCCCGTCGGGGCTGGTACTTTTTAATGCTGACCATTGATCACATATATTCTCTAATAGAGACTGGCAGGTATCTTCCTCTTTCTTTGTCAGCCGGATCGAAAAATCGTAAATAAAGTTTTTGGGAACATGACATAATACATTGTTCAGAGTAAGGTGATATTCCCTGACCTTCAGGTCGCCATAACTAAGATAATTGAGGATAAATACGGCACGATTGATACAATAGTCGTCGATAAACTCTTTTTTCTCGTTTAACAGGTCCAGCCTCTGAAACAGCATGGAAAGGAATGGCGCGCATATGACCAGGCCTGCATTGCTTACCAATTGCGTTTGCTCTGGCTCTTCTTCAGCAACCATAAAGATCCGGCTATCTGTATTTTGCTTTTCAGCCTCCGGGCGGGGTATTTCGGCTATATCATCCGATTGTAATAAAAGCTCATACAGGACAAAGACCGTCCTGTAAAATAAAGTTTCGGAATACCCGTATCTTTCAGAATCCTGCCCATACCTGAAGCAGTCATCGAGAATCGCATATAGGAATGATCTGACGGACATCCCTTTCTCCCTGCTTAGCTGTATGACGGACTGCTTTAAGCTTAGCTCGAATGACGAGCCGGGCTGAATATGACCGGATATATCGAGAACTATGGAATAATCTACACCGGACAGGGTAGTGGATGTGGTAGATTTTTCCGGATTCAGATTGCGGGGCAATGCTGCGTATCTTTCGCGAATTTTGAGAAATAGCTCTGAATTGTAAATATTCTTCTCAGGTAGGGTCATCGCATTCAGCACTTGCTGTTCTTTTGATATCATTATCCGGGCATGATAGACATCCATATTGTCAGCTATTAATTTCGTTAATTCCTGCCTGGCAGAAACATTTTTATCAGTCGCCAGGATGGACAATATCAAATCATTTAATATTTGTTTGATCTCCAGGAATTTTAACTGCCATTGATGGCTGCCTGTATTGCTGACAAATGATACGATGTTTGAAATTTTACTCCTCCTGACATGATGTATAAATGCACGAAGCGTGTCATACAGGCGCGCATCCATGCCTGTTATTTCAGAAAACATTCTGAGGATCGCCTGCATCACTTCAGGCTTTATTTTCAGCTTACCGGTCAGGATCTCTATCCGTTCGAGCAGCCCTATCAGGTGTTTATACCAAAATTCAGCGTCGGCTCCATAATACTCATTTGCAGGTATATCATGTGCTTTCATACCGGCTTCTTCATTGCCGTCCGGTTTCGCGGAAACTGAAGTGACCAGGTTAAACATGAAGTATGCCCAGTCGGATCTGTCAGAGTTTGTTTTGGATTGAATCTTTCTTAATAGCAACATTCTTACGGCTGTGGAAAGATCAAAATAACCTGTCTGAGCCAACTGGCTGAATGTCATTTTGTAATTGGAAAGCATGTCTTCATTGACCGCACCTTCTGCTACAGGGAGGCTAAGGAAATCAGGCGCTAAGAAATGCCTGATATAGAATATAATATCTTCTACCTGGTCGCTGCCCGGAATGAATGGTCGATTCCGGATGTCTCGAGCCCGGCTAATTTTTTTGTGATCGTGATTCCGGATATCTTCATTTAATATGTTCCATTCTTTATTATTGTCAAATAGATATCTCAGCTCAACTGATATTGCTTCCTCTTTATCAATGTGCTTTGCCAGCTCAATAATAAACAAAAAGAACAAATGCTTTAAAGTGGCGTATTTTAACCTCACCAGGTATGCATCTATTAGAAACCGGATTATTTCACCTTTGTAGTAATTAAAGCCTTTCTGCAGGATATCGTTTATAAACGGGTACTTAACGGGATCGGCCTTGACATGATTGTTATATTTAATGAAATAGTGCTGCAGCACTTCAATCCTGTAAGCCGTATCGTTATCAATGATGTTTAAAAATGCAAGCTGAGTCTCAACATCAAAAAACGAGGAAATATTATCTGCGTCTGCCGTATCTGTATGGATGGACCTTATTCTTTGTATAACCTCGTTATGGGGATCTGTCAGGATCATCTTTAAAGCTTCCTTAAAGATGGTGAGCTCATCTTTGTCGTCTCTGATCCAATATGGCAGTGATCCCTGAGCTATAATAAACTCAAAAGTCCTTAAAATGAACAGGATGTATTTCTCATCATATGCTGCGGCCTGTAAAGATGATTGTCTGATGTCTTTTCTTATTAAAATATTTTCCAGGGTCTCTTTGCTTTTCTTTTCTTTTGAGGTCCTGGTCTGTGACGCCGTTAGCGTGCCTTTTACATTATATACTTCATTCAATACTTTTTGCAACAGTGATGAAGTAATGTATGTCCCGTGCGCATTCAAAATCTCATTTAAAAGTATTGATAAAGGGATCTTTCCTATATCTTTTGCCGGCATATAATATTCTACATGATCTTCAATCCGCTTTAATTCATGAGCCAGGTCGCCAATCCCTTTTTTATGTATGAACCCTATTACCTGCAACAGGTATATTTTTTCAATCATCTGATGGCTTATGCCCAATATCCGCCTTATAAGCCCGATATACTCTTTTACTGTAGCCGTATCTGCGTTCAGGCTTTTCAGATAATATTTAATAATATCTTTAATTTCTTTGAGCGAAAAATAATTTGCTATCCTGGAGATCGATCCGGGTGTCGTATTGATAGTATATGCTATTTCACTGATTAATTTTTCTGGCTCCGTATGTATGATCTGCATCAACTGCTCATCTAAAGCCTCCTGAACGGAACTGGAGATAAGGCCGGCCGATCCTGTCCTGAAAAAGCCGATCAAAGCATGTAAATAATAATCTTTAAGCGGTATATGCCTTGCTTTGGCACTGTCATTCCGATCATTTACCGGTGAGCCCGCTTCATAGTCTGTACCGGGTTGGCCGATGGACAGCTTACTATTAAATATATGTCTGCTCAGGTGGAGCTCCAGTTGGGTGAGAAGCTGATCCTTTATGGAATTTTTCAGATTGAAGACGTCATCTAAAATTATCTGCACATCAAGGCTGTCATAAACAGTTATGGCAGACGGGCTGCTTTTGGAATCAAATAGCGCTTCAAGCTCAGGGGCTGCCTCCTTGTCGAATATCTCATTTAGGATATCATTTATTTCATATCCTGAATCCAGGTCAGTAACCTCGATTATTGTATTTATTGACCGGATCCTGTGCATCCCAATTAGAATATCGGTTTATGTTTGTTTTCAAAGGCCCGTCAGGAGTCTGTATCCTGTGGCAGGCCTGCATTATTCCCAAGCATGGAAATAATACTTTTCTTTACATCCTCATGGGTCTTTCCTTTTTTCCGGAACTCATTGAAGAATTTTTCAAAATGCGACATCCCGCTAAGAGTGAGATATTTTATATCACACCTGATGTGAACGGGAGCATGTAACTCAACGAGGTTATTCAGGTTTTTTCTGAATGTCGGCTGCTGAAACTTCGCCGTCCAGTCAGGAAGAATGATCGTTATTATGTTGCTATATGGGTCTGTTGTGGATAATCCTTCTTTTTTTTGCCTTAATTGTATGTTTTCAACGATATGAAAATACTCGCAATACTCATTCATTTTTTTCCCTTTCTCCATAATACTGTCTTTCTCCTTTTCGCATCCGGCATATTCTTTAGACGTCATGATCCGGTGCTTTTTGCCCTGACTGTTGAAGAAAAGACAGAACCCGGATCTTTCTCTTTCTATTGTGTAGTTATCATTACAGATGATGTCCCTGAACAGGAACTGAAGATCGGCATTGTTTTTAATGCTGATCTTCAGGTTCCTGCCTGGTGTGTCTTCTATTGATTTTGAAAAGCTGCTTACATCCCTCTCTTCCTGATGCTCTATGCCTAATAAGGTCATAAGCTTGACATGAAAGGAAGATTGCTCGTTTCTTCCGCTTTTGCCGGGCAATGAGCTCTTGGTCCTGTTAGCGCTCAGCATTGAAAACTTCTTCAGGTAGTTTGCTTTCAGCCTGACCTCTTTTATGCTTTTCTGATGCGGGAGACTTGTTTCATTTCCTGCTTCTTCACTGAACAGGTACGGGGGGAATTCTTCGCCAAACCTGGCGCAAATATGATTGATAAAAATATTTCTCCTGTCATATTTCCTGTCATACCTGTCGTTGATCTGTTCCAGCCAGCGGGTATGTGATTCTTTGCTCAGCTTTGTTACCGTTTCAAAGCCGGGAATATTTTCCGGGTAGGATGTGAAATAGGTGGCATCTCCGGTTTTGAATACGGAATACAATTTGTCAATATTGGAGAGCTGGCACAGGAAGTTTTGCATTATCTGCTCAAATAAGGAAAGATAGCCTTTAAGCTGTTGCCTGCTGGCAAGATGCCTGTTTTTTGAAGATATTGCGCCATATGATGAAATACCATATATCCTCGGAAATTGATCCTGTATGCTATAGAGATAATCGATCTCTTTTAATGATATGCTGGAATACAGCTTTGGAGCCAGGTAATCTTCAAGACTTTTTTTGCTGAAAACTTTTTTCTGTATATAGGCAGACCTGAAAATATAATCCTGTGTCTCTTTGTTGACTGATAGCAGGTTTCGATCTTTATATAAATTAAATACCGACCTTTCGTGATCAAAAACAGGGTATTCATTTTCTTTTATTTCGATAAAATCGTCTTTTACCAGTCGCTCATTTAAGTATATTTCGATTGATTCGATCGATTCGATCAGGTCTGAGTTTATTATTGTAAGTATTATTTTGGACTTGTGTAATGTCTTAATATTCCGGATATCTGAATTTTCCAGAGACAGGTCCGTTATGCTACCATTTTCTAATAACGGACCTGTCAGAACCTCCTCAACGGGAATGCCTTCCCGGATACAGGAGAGGTAGCTCTCAAATTCGACAGGCTTTTCGATCTCCTTATTTATTACCTGTCTGAGCTCTGCGTATATTTCTTCCGGCAATGAATGGCTTCTGACTGACGCCGTCAGCCGGATGCTGATACTTACCGGCTTCATTATTGTAACTTCGTGCAGGTCTTCCCCGATATTTTTGACAGATAGATAATGTGATGCTATCCTCTTCGCCAGGTCACCTGTATGCGCATCAGGCTTTGCTTTTACGAATATGTCGATAAGCCCTTTGTAACTTGATCCATCCTTTGTAAAGCTTGCCGGCTGAAGCCAGATATTATCGACCTCATTGATAAACGTATCTATTATCGTCCTTCTGTAGTCATTGATCGTAACCGGCATTGTAGGAAATACATCCAATGCGCCGTATAGCGCATATTCTTCCGGGTTAAAGGTGAGCCTGTTCGCATAGAATATGATATTAAATATATCGAGCTCGGATTTTAATCCAAGCTCTGTTATCGCCAGGCTTAACAGCTCAATCATCGTTACACCCGGATCATGGATATTATAATCCGTCCATATGTTGCCTGAATATTTTTGACATTCCTGTATAAAGTCATTTACCAGGCCGGTATAATCCGTCGTGTCGGAATACTTTGGAAATTTCTTTATGGTCAGACTGTCCTGCATTTACCGGATGTAATTTTTAATTATTGATACCGGGCCTGACATCTTTATCTACCCGGTGTTCCTGGAAGACCAGCTGCTCATTGATCTTTCCGATCAGGTCAAAGACATCCTTAAACGGTTTTTCGAACAGCGCATCAAGTATTAATTTGACCTCTTCTGATGTAAGTTTAAGCTGGTACTCTTTCATAGCCGATATTTTTTATTTAGGTTTTATGCTGATCGTTCTTCTGGGCGAAGGTGCTATTTTCGCGTTTTCCGTTCTTTGCCGGTTGTCAGTATCGGTTGATAACCTCCCGTAGGTCGTGACATTGGTTGAGGAAATATTGAGATCGATGCCTGTCTCATATTGCCTGTCCCATATTTTTGCCAGGCGGTAATAAATATAGGGTGTATCCTGGCCGGGAAGGCCCTGTCTTGTTGCTGATCTCATCTCGAGCTTATATTTGTCAAGATCGTCAGTGGTATTCGACTCATCGCGGGTCCATCTGAATTTGATCTTATTGAACCATTTGCCCCACAGCCAGCTGCTTGCGGCATCAACCGACCTTACCTTGTTCCTGCTTCCTTTTTTCTCGGACATCAGCAAGATCGCGTGTGTCAAAGCATATCTTTCTTCATTATCGTTGATAATATGGGCAAGCGCTTCAAACCCTATGGTACCGCTAAGATCATTCAGTAAAATATGCCATTCGCCATCGGCCGGTATCTTTCCTATTGCGAAGTTGCCTACACGCCCTGTTGATGAGACCAGCCCGTCGACATCCAGGTGAAAGGCGGGGTCTGCCTTGCCTATACTTACACTGCCGTTATCGACCAGTGAAAGGATCGTTTTGCCATTGGCTGAAATATTGAGCGTGCTGTTATTCTGCTCATTGCTTCCTAAATTAATGTTCCATAATGACGATTTATTCTTTATCTTTTCATAGAAGCTGATCAGCTTTTTATCGTTGCCTTTGGATTCGAGCTTCAGCCCGTTGATGTCATCTATATCTATACCATCGCTTAATATATTGATGGTCGATTGTACGAAATCCTGCAGATCCGGGTCGTTAAACCTTTGTATCAGGTTTTCCCTGTATAGTTGCTGTGCTGTACGGTTCATATTATAACTCTATTATAAATGGATCAAAGGCGGGCCTGGCCTTGTTTTTTTCAATATTGTCGGTTACTCCGGCTTTTTTTATCTGGATGATCCTGGTTTTTTTCAGGATGTTGTATTCATTTTTAAACCTGACAGGCGCTTGTATCTTTTGTGGTTCGGCTTCAATTTCATCCTCAATTATGCTTATATTATGCTCCTGATCGGGTATGAATGCAGCCCAGGGCCTTGTCGGCTTTAGTATGGGCATCAGCTCTCCGCTGTCGGCGCTATCCAACATATGATACTGGTCACGGTCTTCTATGATCTGGATCACGGAAAACATAGTTATGAATTTTACAAAATCAAATGATCTGATATATTCTTTTAAGGCATCAACGTTGATCTCCTTGTTAAATTCGATCGCATCCGACTGATCAATATACCATGGACAGATGAATCCGGCTATGATATCTTTTAGCCTTGCCATGTCATGTCCTTCATTGCCTCTTTCCGTAAATTTTATGTCGCACTGTATCCTTAGGTATTCAAATTCGGGATTCCTTACCTTTATGGAAACAAAAGGTGACATTTTATCTTTGATAAATCGCCTGATCTGCTCCAATTTCCTGAAGTTTGCTATCGGAATATGCTCCTTCAGATATTTCAATTTCCGGGGAACAATCACTATGATTACTTTATTGGAATTGAATTCTTCTATGCTGGCCCGGTAATTGATCTCAAATGCCTGGTTTTTATCATCAAGGTCAAGATATTCGTAAGCCCTTTCGCCTGACCCGGCGATGCCGGAGAAGCACCTGACCTGCTCGATATCATCAAACCGGCTCAATATCAGCCGTTCGACATCCCAGGCTGTCCATCCGCGGTTTTTATGCCTTAACCGTTCACTTACCCTGGTATAAAATTGAATAAACGTCTCTTCCGCCTTTCCGCCAAAGCTTTCAAAGGGCTGATTGACCTTTGTGATCCCCTGTATCTTACTCTCGATCGCAACTATGGAATACGGGGGAAACGGCTCATTAAGCCCTGAAGGGTCTGACCTGTCGATCCACCTTGCCAGCGTTGCATTCGGGTAGATGCTGATCGTATGGTTAAACAATTGAATGTCACCCGTGGCGCAAACTCTCAGCCAGAATTTGCCTTCCTGCATGACAGCCGACAGGTGTGATATATCTGCAGGGATCTTTATCTGGATGACGCCCGTATTTGTAAAGATGTCCGTCTCGTCCCTGATTATATTACTGCCGGGCAACTCTTTCCAGACATTATTATAGGTAAGGTATTGCCATTTAATGACAGGAAGTATGTACTGGTCCTTATCCTGGCGGTAGACAGGCGTCATCTGGAACAGCAATGAGACGGTTTCTGTTTTTTTGCAATTTTCAAGGCCCAGGAAGAGGTATCCGTCTTCTTCATATTGCGGAAGCAGATAAGGCAGTTGGTCCTGGAACTTGATATTGGGATATATTTTCTCCGATCCGAACGGATGGATATGGTTGATCTCCTGTTCGGTTTCACTGTCCTGTGTCAGATCTATTCTATCCTGTGCCGTATATCTTATCGTGATATTGCCGATCATCGGTATTTCCGGCATTGCAGGAAAGTAGATATCCGGTTCGGGATCATCTTCATCCTGTACAAGCGCTTTATTTATGAGCCTGGCGTTTTTTACCATATGGGCGGATAGCACTTCCTGGTACCTTTTCTGACCGAAGCCATCTTCAGGGCTTTCCAGAATTATTTTTAAATAGCCTGAGTTGGTCTGCGCGTTATATCCATCCTCGCCGGATAATATATTCCCCGGCTTATATCCCAGGCTCCTGAGCTCCTCCCTGGTGATCCGGTATTTCGTGAATAGATATTCATCCCTGATGTTGTCGCTGCCTGTTCTTTCCAAAGATTCAAACAGAGGTCTGTCCTTATCATCAACGATAAACTGACCTTCGGATAAGTTAGCGATCTTTATCCTGAAATCATTATACCTGATATTATAGTCCTCATATTTTTTATTAAAAAGGCCCGGAGTTTTGGGCAGATCGAACCAGTCTACCTCAATTTCCATTTCATGGATGTCTTTTTTGAAGATCTCCCGGCTGCCCAAAAGGAAATAGGAATTTTTGCCGGGCGACGGACCAAAGGGATAGAATGGCTGTGCATTGTCTATCAGCCCGAATTCATTGTAGACAGATAATTGCCGGACGTTTTCGACTTTGGTTTCGATCAGCACCTCTTTAATGATCAATCTTTGCAGAAACGAATATAGATATGGCTCTCTCTCATTGTTAAGAAGCACGATCATGGTTGGCTGTGTGGCTTCTATCCTTCTGCCTTTATGTAGCTGGCTATTGAACGGGATGATAGCCGGTGATGCCGTATCGAGGTAGAATGAGATGCAGATGTGGCCGGGATGCCAGTCTTCTTCGTTGTCCTGGTAGATCTTTATGGTCTGCGGGTCAACTTTATACCATCCTTTGGCGCTTGTCAGGAAGATCGTAATATTTCTTTTTTTACCTTTCGAGCTGAATATTTTGAAGAAGATATCGGCCATCGTGGTGTTAGCATGTTCTTTGGTCGATATGTCCCTGAACAGCCTGGTGAGGTCGGTTGTCGACTTTTCTGCAAAATTCAGCTTAACGGATATGCTTCTTTTTCCTTCATTAAGATGCAGGACGGGAGATGAGACCGAAAAGCCTATTTCCGCATCGGTCATATTCCTGAGGCTCGGCTCCTTATCTATCTGGTCTTCTCCGAATGTGGGCCATGAGGCTAGTTTGTCCGGATTGAACGGAGCGCCCATGCCATCCTGTGAATTTGCCACGGGAGCCATAAAAGCTTCAGTGATCAGGGCGTATTTATTTGTCAATGTTTCACGGTGCCCCTTGTCAAAGTACAGGGTCTTTATATCAGAAAGCCTGCACTGACTTATATTTACAGGGTAAATGGTTTCAAAGCGATGCGGTATCCCTTCTTTATCCAATGTCGCCAGGAGAATGGTCTTTTCTTCCAGAATTTTATTATCGACATATGGCGATATTTCAAAACTGACGTAGGCGTATGGAGGAACATGCTTCTTTTTGCTTTGCTTCAGGAAGTCGACATAGTACATATGGAGAAACTTCTCCGGTATTCTGTTGATGGAGCTTTGCAGTTTTTTGTATTGATCTAAAAATCCATATAACAAACCCATGTGCGGCTGATGATCATGCTTTTCTTCAAAGGACCTTTGCAGAAAGGGCTTTATGTTTTCTTTTATTAAAAGGGTCGTTTCCGTGACTTTATTGTAGAGGATCCGCAGGCGTATATAGGCGGCTTCTATCTCGGAAGGAAGATCTTCTTCGCTATAAGAGGAGGATGGGTAAGAGACAAGGATCGGATTCAGCTCTTCAATCCCGATCTTACTGTTTCCGGCCATTACTTTCAGCCCATGTATGATCGTCACCAGCTCTTTAATATGTTTTGCTACTGCCTGCTCATAATAGGCTTCAATATCATAATAGGTAAATTTTTCCAATTCACCGCCTCTGTATTGGATCCTGAGTAATTTGTCCCTGAGGTCTTCAAATGCGCGGATCCTTTGATATATCATACTGATGATGGTCTTCAGCAAATCGATCTTCCTGGAGTGGTCATTGGCAGTATTGTATTTTTTAATCGAATCATTGATAATATACTGGTCTTCCGTTAAGTCTGTACAGATGAAAAAGGATAGAACCGCTGATATATCCGCATGGAAAAAATCCTGCCAGTCGCGAGAGATGTCACTGCCTGGCTCATAGAATGAAAGCAGGGCTGCGTACTCCTGTAACATGGCGATCAGCTCCTCCTTCGATCTGTCGTCGATCGATATTTCAAGAGGATTGATCCTGTTCATCAGCCTGGTCCTCTGGGTCGTGCCTATGAATCGTGAATCAGCAGTAGTATTGAAATTTTTACTGTTCATATTGTTTCATCCGGTAAGCTCGTACCTTCATTTTTATAGAATGGAAAAACAATATTATGACGTGTATTTGTAGCCCGCACCTTATATATTACCTCTATCCGCACAAGCCCGTCCTCATACCTGCTCACGTCGGTGTTGACCTCCAATACGTCTATTCGTGGCTCATAGTTGTCTATCGCTGTCGTGACGATGTCCCTTACATCATATTCCAGGCTGCCGGTGACCGGCTGGAAGACCATATTCATCAGGTCACATCCATATCTCAGGTGGGTCACGCGTTCGCCCGGACTTACGGTAAATAAGATATGAAGGCTCTCGCTGATATCTTTAAAATCCGATACCATCTCCGTGCTGCCTTCATTGATATTGAACAGGGGAGGGAAGGCCCAGCCTGTCCCTAAAAAGGACAGCTTATTTCCTGTTGGGCGGATGGTGGTTATATTGTCCGTATCCATTGTTTTTAGTTTAACCGATAACAACTGCTGTTCCTGTTAGTGTCGCGATCATCTGGCCGGATACCGTTGCGGCCGGCGCAGAAACGGTAGCTGAGATCAGGCCTGACATTTTGCTGACAGACCCGCTTATTTTTGTCGGCCCTATAGAGCTTATATCTACCTGGGTGGTTCCTTCTATTTTTACTCCCAGCTTTCCTGAAATGCTTATTTTCCCGTTCGATGAGATTTCTATGCCTCCTGATGCCATTTCGATGCTGTTGCCAAACGGATCTTCGATTTTGATATTCTGCCCCGTATCGTCCATACAAAACTTTCTGCCGCCTGGTGTCTCCAGTGTTATGGATTTGCCCTTTTCATCATAGGTGAGCTTGAGCCCGGACCTTGACACGAATCCTTTCACATCGTTGCTGTTCTCATGGTTATACGGGGAGGGCAGGGAAGCGCTGTAGACGGAACCAAGTATCACCGGGTATCTGGAATCAGCATTCAGGAAACCGACGATGACCTCATCGTCTATCTCAGGGACATAATAAGCTCCGTGGTCTCTGGATGCGTGTAATGTCGCAAGCCTCGCCCATACGCCGTCCGATGATTCGGTAACTACAGGGATGTCCACCTTGATGCGAAATGCGCCCTGGGGATCGTCTTCCAGTTGCTTGACCTTCCCTATATACAGGCCTTCCATCGCGGGTAGCTGGCCTGTTGTGGCCGGATGGATGATGTCGTGCCTGGACTCTATGTACCAGTCCTTTTCCCATCCGAGAAATATCTCCACGATCCAGCTACCACTCTGGATCACGTGATTGACCTCCCGTATATATGCCATCCCGTCGAACCATCTTCCCAATCCTTTTAGCTCTACGATCGTATTGGGCTTGAATTTTTCAGTGCCATTGCACGTTATGGATCCCTTTGTCCTCGACATTTTAGCCCTCTGGAATTGAGCTGTTGCCCATTCCTCCAGGTCGGCCTCAGGAATTTCGCCCGTACTTTGGATCAGAAATTCCTTTTTGTTGAATTTCTCGGCAAGTAAAGCATGTTCGATCAGGCCTGAATTACCCTGACGGTTGACAGTTACATCCCTGTTAATGCCTTCCCTGACCTCCTGGCTGTCCGGATCCCATGAAATGGTCTTCACTTTCTTAAGCTGGAAGCCGCCGTCTATTTCGAGCTCGGACTTCAGAATATCAGTGCCATAGGTCAGTAAGTGAATAGGCGCCGAATCGAAGTCAGGCTTCTTTATTTTTATTTTGTCATCATCGGTCAGCAGGATGAAGCCGTTGATCTCCAGTCGTGAAAGGATGAAATCCCAGTCACAGCATCCGTATTGGATGACCTGGGGATGCAGGATGTTGGTGGTCTCTACAGATTTGTCCAGGCCATAGTCACCGATGATCTCTGAAAATATGTCACTGTCCTTTTTGTCGGTGAAATACTTGTTGTGTCGTCCTACTGTCATATAATGTGCCTTGTTGACACAGTAGCAGGTGACTTCAGAATGCCCGCCCGGTTTGATCGAGATGCCAACCTTGAGGACCACGCCTTCAAATATTTTTGACATGTCCTTCTGATGATAGCCGGTGTTGATGATTATGGACTTGCCCGGAGTGACGACATCTTTATTCTGGAGCTCAAAATCAACCTTACTGGGGTCACCGTCCAAAAATGTAAATTCTGCAGTACTGATCTTGTTTATCTTGCGGTGTACATTGATCGATTGGATGATATACTGATCTTTTAGCAAGGTGCCATCGACCAGGACTTCAAAGGAAAGCAGATCGACTTCCCTGATCAGGGGGGATTTAGGAGTAACAAGCTTTCCCGCCATATTCAGAATCTTTCTAAGGGTGGAAATAGTAATTGTGTGCCCGGAGGGATATTTCTGAAGTTGATCACTTCGTTGACGCTGGCTATCTGTATTGCCTGGTTGGGGTCGGAGTATATTTCTTCACAAAACATAAATATATTGTCGCTTTCTTTAAAATACCGGATATGTGTCATATCCGGTGATGACATTTTGCGGCTTTCGGCATCAGCGGGAAGTATAAATTCATCAAAATTAAGCGTGACCTTTGCCCGGAGTGCTGTCCCGTCACTTGCAAAAAGAACGTAATCAATGTTGCAGGACTTTAGATGACATTTAAAGTTGATACCACCGTATTTTATTTTTAAATAATGGGGCTTATGTATGGAATCCACGTAATTATAGATGGCTTTTCCCAGCTTATCGATCTCATCTTTAATAACGAGGTTCTGACCTGTGGCTCCGGTAGCATCCAGTACAAAGGCGAAATTGAGCTTGCTGTCTTCATATCCTTCAAACTTTGTGACCCTTTTATTGGTATTGGGATGGTCGATCTTAAATTTTAACCCGTAGGAGACCGATATCTTTTCAGGGACCAGCTCAATAGCATACCCCGGATCACCTTCGCCGCTCATATGAGCATCCGTATAAGTACGTATTTCAAGGGCTGTAGACATTTTTACCTGCTGTTGTTGATCGTTTCTCTCTTTGTAATGGTATTGATAATATCCTGCCTGGCATTTATTTCATTTTCTTTCAGAAGCCTAATGACCATCTTTTCAATCTCCTGTAAGGATAGGCCTTTGTCTCTTACCTGGATCGTAACTTTCAGCTCCTTTATCTCGATCGGCATTTTCGTCTTAGCTTATATTCATCTGAAGAAATAAATATGCAAATTCAATGGACTCGATGGCTACAGTGTTCTCCCTGGCATTAAGATTACTCAGTTGCCATTTGACAGGATAAGCATTATTTACTGTCCAGCTCATTAATGATGTTCCGTCCGGGTCAATCAGCGTTATTGTTATTATCCGGCAAACGTTATAGATATTTTTGTTGTCAAGATTGCCTTCCTTATGTAATAAAGGCGATATAACATCATTATAAAAACCGGTGGTTTTTTCAACTTGCCCGTCTTCTTTCAGGCTTACATTAAATGCTCTTTTCAGGACGAGATTCTGGTGCTTGACACGCACCGGCAATTTGAATACATGATCATTCCTGCCGCCTACGGCCAGGTCTTCCGTGACCAGCTCGGACTGAAGACCGCTGACCTCTGAAAAAGTCATCTTCATCCCACTGATTTCCACTTCGTAATAATATGATCTGGGAATAAAATTGTCCATTATCTTATTCTGTTTTTAATTCTTCATAGGCAAATTCCATCATTTCGACCGCTGCTGCGTTTTCAGTCGATTTGAGATCAGCGCCTTGCAGCTTGACCGGATAAGCGCGGATAACATTCCAGGTCATGACGATATTACCGGTTTCATCGAGCAAGTGTATCGTAATATTGAATTTTTTGTTTTCGTCATAAAATTCATTATCAAGCAACCTCCCGAACAATTTAGCCAATTCCTTATCATCTTTAAATATGCCTTTTTTCAGGACAAGGTTTGACGTCTTTGCTGTGCCGACCAGCTTGGCCGTGGGGATGTTTTTACCGCCGACCCTGTATTCTATGACCGGCGATTCCACCTGTAGTCCCGAAACCTCCTGGAAACTGCAGGTCTTACCTTCGATCTCAACGCGAAAATGATATTTTGCTACCGGCCAACTTCCTGATCCACCTGCCATTGCTCAATTTTTTTTAGAATAAAAAGAAAGCTACCCTGAATAAATTATAAAAACCGCTAATTCTGAAGACCTTCTCAAACGAGGGAAACAAAATCATTTGAAACCTGATATTGCATTGTAAATGAGGCTATAACCGGTCTGTTCAGGCAAAATACCAGAGGGCTTTAGCGGTTCCCGTAAGCATTAAGGGCAGCTTCACCTTATAGCTCGGTTTTGATCTCTTCGTAAGCAAATTCTATCGTTTCTATCGAAACTTCATTTGCTGTTGATTTGAGATCTGTTCCGCTGAATTTGATCGGGAATGCCCTGGAGATATTCCATGTCATTACGGTCGATGCCGTTTCATCCAGTAGTTCGACGATAATGTCGATCCTGTCGTCCTGCGTGTAATATGATTTATCATATATTTTGTTGAAGATATCCAACAACCTGCTGTCTGATTCGAACACACCTTTTTTGAGCACGAGGTTGCTTGTTTTGACGAGGCCGGCTTGCTTGATGACGTGAAATGCCTCGCTATCGCCATGCCGGTATTCGATTGGTGTCGTTTCGGCCTGTAAACCTGTTGCCTCCTGGAAGCTAATCTGTTCGCCGTCGATGGTTACCCTGAAATGATATTTCGCTACCGGCCATTGGTTTTCAAAATCTGCCATTGTATTTTGTTTAAGATTATATTATTTAATTAAATTTTTAAATCAGACTCCCATCGGCTCAGTGACGAAGCCACCGGTTTCCTGGAGCTTTTGCTCGAATGTGATCTCGATAAATTCCGCCGGACGGCTGACTGCCACTCTTACCAGGACCCTCAGCAAGCCTTCGAGGATATCCTGCGGCGTCATGGTGATGCCTAAGCCGACATGAACTTCAAAGGCATCGCCCGTGGTATTGCCGACTAAAGCCCCGCTCCTCCAGGCAAGCGTCAGGAAGTTTTCGATCGAAGTGCGGATCTTGACCCATGTTTGTGCCGTGTTAGGGTCGAAGACATAATTCTCGACTGCATTTTTGATCGATTGCTCGAGCATGATCATCGTACGCCTCACGTTGATATAACGCCAGTCCTGGCTGTTGCCGTCCAATGTTCTAGCTCCCCACACGAGGATGCCTTTGCCAATGAAGGTCCTTATGGCATTGATCGCTTTACCGTTGATAGGAAGGTTGAGATCCTCCTGGTTTTCTGCAGTGATCGGAATCATCGGCGATGTCACGCCATACATGGAGATATTGGCCGGAGCTTTGTGCACCCCCGATGTATTGTCGACAAGGGTATAGATACCGGCCATTGCAGCGCTTGGTGGCAGCACATTGATGGCCTCTTTTAGAGAATTTAGAATAGACTTGTAAAGCGGGCTGATGGTCCTCAGCGTATTGTCAACCACGAGCGTATCTGAATTCGCATCTTTCAATTTGTCGATCTCATATTTTGCCGCTTCGAACAATCTTACTGACCGTTCGTCATAATTTTTCAAATTTTTGGCTGGCGAAGCCTGGGTTGTACTTTTTTTAACCTTGTCATCTCCCTTTGCCTTATCATCCGGAACGGGCTCCGGCGTGTCGCCGCTCTCTTCAAATACGGACGCGATCTGGAGATAGCTTTGCTCGGCTTCG
>Ga0206118_100465_pt1 | contig 19762 bp, 14 predicted proteins | sample 3A20Ametagenome_FD_177999 | JGI IMG/M metagenome (GOLD analysis project Ga0206118, IMG submission 177999) | Enriched microbial communities from leaf-cutter ant dump, University of Wisconsin, Madison, United States - 3A20A | ecosystem: Environmental > Terrestrial > Nest > Insects nest > Nest dump... | reverse complement strand
ACCAGCACGAAGACCAGCACGGTGTGCGCCAGCAGGTAGCCGGAGGTGAACAGCACGTAGGCCGCCAGCGCCAGCAGGTAGGCGTGCTTGGCGTTGAAGCGGTCGACGATGAAACCGGAGAACGGCCGCACCAGCAGCGCGGCGATCACGTAGCTGGACAGCACCAGGCCCACCGTGGCCTCGCCGATCCGCAGCTGCTCCACCAGGTGGAACGGCAGGGTCGGCATCAGCACGTAGAACGACATGCCCATCAGGAAGTTGGCGACGCAGGCCAACAGGAACCCCGATGTCCACAGCGCGGGCCGGGCCTGGCTCATGCGCAGGCCGCCCCGCAGCGCGCCGGTGCCGGCATGCCGGCACCCGCGCCGATGGCCCGCATCCGCGCCATCAACCCACGCCGCGCAGCGCCAGGGTCAGCGCCAGCACGCTCAGGATCACCGCGATGGTGCCGTCGAGCACGCGCCAGGTGCCCGGCTTGTTGAACAGCGGCGCCAGCAGGCGCGCGCCCAGGCCCTGCGCGGTCAGCCACAGCGCGCTGGCGGTCACCACGCCGGCGGCGAAGGCCATGCGCGCATGGCCGAAGTTGTCGGCGATGGAGCCGATCACCACCATGTCCAGCCAGAAATGCGGGTTGATGATCGAGAACCCGGCCGCGGCCATCATCGCCGCGCGGCGCGAGGATTCGGCGCTGTCGTCCAGCTGCATGCCGCCACCGCCGGCCATGGCCCGCCGCGCCGACTGCAGCGCGTACCACGCCAGGAAGGCGACGCCGCCCCACAGCAGCACCGTGGTCAGCCACGGCAGCTGGTTGGTGAGCGTGCGCAGGCCGGCGACGCTGGCGAAGATGAAGGCCGCGTCGATGGCGAAGCAGGTGGCGATCACCGGGATCACGTGCTGGCGCAGGATGCCCTGGCGCAGGATGAAGGCGCTCTGCGCGCCCACCACGGCGAAAAGACCGATGCCGGTACCGGCACCGCTGAGCCAGGCGCTGCTGGTGGCCTGGGCGGTTACGACGGAAAACATGGGGGAACTGCCTGTGTACGGATGGGGGAAGACGGCACCGGGGTGCGTCGATGCGGGCAATTGTCGCAGCGCAACATCGAAAAGTAGAGCTAAACTTCTTAAACCATCATTAGCCGTACTTAATCATGCGCATCGACCATGCCCAGCTCCGCGCCCTGGCCGCGGTGATCCGCGAAGGCAGCTTCGAACGCGCCGCGCTGGCGCTGAACGTCACCGCCTCGGCGGTATCGCAGCGGATCAAGGCGCTGGAGGAGCGCGTCGGCAAGCTGCTGGTCAGGCGCACCACGCCCACCGAGGCCACCGCCGAGGGCCAGGTGCTGGTGCGGCTGGCCGAGCAGACCGCGCTGCTGGAGCGCGACGCCTTCGAGCGCATCGGCCTGTCCGACGCCGACCTGCCGCGGGCCAGCATCCCGGTGGCGGTGAACCACGACAGCATGGAAACCTGGTTCCCCGAGGCCGCACTGGCCTTCGCGCGCGACAGCAGCACCACCCTGGACCTGCACACCGAGGACCAGGACCACACCGCCGCGCTGCTGCGCCAGGGCGCGGTGCTGGGCGCGGTCACCACCCTGTCCGAGCCGGTGCAGGGCTGCCAGATCCACGCGCTGGGCAGCATGCGCTACGCCGCCACCTGCACCCCGGAATTCCACGCGCGCCACTTCGCCAAGGGGGTCACCGCACAGGCGCTGGCGCAGGCCCCGGTGCTGGTGTTCAACCGCAAGGACGACCTGCAGGCGCGTTACGCCCAGCGCCTGACCGGCTCGCAGCAGCCGCTGCACGCGCCGACCTGGTGGATTCCCTCCACCCGCGCCTTCGTCCACGCCAACCTCGGCGGGCTGGGCTGGACCATGAACCCCCTGCCGCTGGTGCGCCGCCACCTGGAAAGCGGGCGCCTGGTCTACGTCAAGGCGCGCGCCTGGGAAGACATTCCGCTGTACTGGCAGCACTGGAAGGGCGAAGTCGCCTCGATGGCGCTGCTCACCCGCGCGGTGCTGCAGGCGTCGGCGACCCTGATCCGCAGGCGCCGCTAGGCGGACCGCCGATACCGCTTCAATCGAAATAAAGCGCCAGCCCGACGCCGCCCTGCCAATCGGCGGTTTCCTCGTCCAGGCCGCGCAGGAAGGAAGCATCGAGCTGCAGCCGCGGCGTCGCCATCCAGGTCAGGCCCGCGCCGGCCGCGCGCATGTGCTGTTGGTCCTCGCCGTAGCCGGCTTCCACATAGGCCGCCACGTCCTCGCCCAGGGGAAAGCCGTAGCTGGGCGAGAACAGCCAGCCGCCACCGTCATCGCCCCACTGCCGGTCGACATGCAGCGCCAGGCCGGCATCGGCCGGCAGCGCCCAGGCCACGGTGACGCCCAGGTCGCGCACCTGGCCATCGCCGCCCAGCGGCGCCTGCCCCCAGGGCAGCGTGGTGCCGAATTTGAAGGCGACCGTCAGCGTGTCGTTGTCCAGCGCCGGCGCCCACTTCACGGCGATGCTGCCGTCGCCGCCGCCTTCCGCACGCGCGTGCAGGCCGGCGCCGCGCAGGCGCTGGCCGCCCCAGGTGTCCGCGCCCAGCTGCAGTTCCAGCGTACGGCCCACGCCCAGCCGCAGCAGGGTATCGGCCGTCCAGGTGGTGGCGGTCACGCCATCGCGGCGGTCGTGGTTGCCATCGGGCAGGCCCTGTTCCCAGGCGAACACGCCCTTGCCCACCGTGCTGGTCGAAAAGCCGATGCCCGGCCGGTCGTAGGCCGGCGCCTGCGCCGCCTGCGCGCCTGCACAGGCCAGCATGGCCACCGCCATTCCCGTCAGAGTCCTGCCCATCCTGCCGACGCTCCGCTGCCCTGGTCGCGGCAGTGTACGCACGGGGCCGCTCAGCGCTGCGCCAGCGCGTACTCCAGCGCGGCGCGTACCGCCGCCACCTGCGCGTCGTCGCACTGCTCGGGCGTGGCGCGCGGGCTGTCCGGGTAGACCTCGGTGGTGGTGGTGTAGCGCGCGCCGGTGATGCCCGCGCACAGGCCCAGCGCCTTGAGCGGGTATTCGATGACGCCGTGCGCCACCACCGGCGAGCCGATGATCTGCCCCTGCGCGTCCGGCGGCGCGATGTGGGTGACCTTGGCCACCGCCGCGATCACCGCCTGCTGGAACGCCGGCTGCGGGTTTTCGCTGTCGTCCACCAGGTAGAAGCCGTCGGGGATTTCGCCGGGCTCGAACGGCTTGCCGTCACGCGCGGCCAGCGCCGGGCGGAACTCGCTCTCGTCGCTGTCGGTGGTCTCGTGCAGGTCGATGTGCAGCAGGAAGCGCCCGGCCAGCGGCTGCACCAGGGCCATCAGCGCCGCAGATTCCGGCGCCGGGCTGCCGGCGGTGAAGTTGCGGTTGGGGTCCAGCGCCAGCGCGTTCCAGCGCTGGATGCGCTCGTAGCCCCACGGGCTCACGCAGGGCGCGACCAGCAGGTTGCAGCGGCCGGCATAGTCGGCCGCGTGCCGGTCGACGAACTTCAGCGCGCCCTGCACGCCGCTGGTCTCGTAGCCGTGCACGCCGCCGGTCACCAGCGCCACCGGCAGGGCGTCGTCCCAGTCGCGGCTGCGGATCGCCAGCAGCGGGTACTGGCCGGAGGGGTAGTCCAGCTGCCCGTACTGCGCCACCTCGAAGCGGTCGCGCAGGGCGTCGATGCGGGCCAGCACTTCGACGGCATGACTGCGCTGCACGTGCTGCCGCGCAAGCCATTGCGCCCGTTCCTCCGCGCCCCAGGGCTGGCCGGGGGTACCGATGGGATAGAAGGCGGTGGTGGCGGTCATGGCGGCTCCGGGTGGCATGGACCGCACACTCTAAACCGTGGTGGGCAGGCCCGGCACCTGCGGGGTCATCCGCCGAGCCAGCGCGGCCTGCGCGCGGAGCACATGCAGGAGCGCCCCCGGTTGCGCGACGGCGCGTCCCCGGCAAGGGGTGCGCATCGAAAGTGCGCGGCTACGGCGTCTCCAGCAGCGTGGCGATGTCCTCGTCCTTCTGCTGCCACAGGCCGTTCATCCATTGCTGGAAGCGCGCGCGGAAGGCGCGGTCGCCCTGGTAATCGCCGGCGACCAGCTCGGCCGGGATCGGCCGCTGCCGCACCAGCACCTTCACTTCCGGGACGCGGTTGGCCATCAGGTCCAGCATCGAGGGGATGCCCCTGGGATAGACGATGGTCACGTCCAGCAGCGCATGCAGGCCCTGCCCCATCGCATCCAGCACGAAGGCCACGCCGCCGGACTTGGGCTTGAGCAGGTGGCGGAACGGCGAGGCCTGGCCGTCGTGCTTGGCGCGGGTGAAGCGGGTGCCCTCGACGAAGTTCATCACCGCCACCGGGATGTCGCGGAACCGGGCGCAGGCGCGCCGCGTCGCTTCCATGTCGCGCCGGCCCAGCTCCGGATTGCGGGCGATCTGCCTGCGGCTGTAGCGGCCCATGAACGGGAAATCCAGCGCCCACCACGCCAGCCCCAGCACCGGCACCCAGAACAGCGAGCGCTTGAGGAAGAAGCGCAGCAGCGGGATGCGCCGGTTGAACACCTTCTGCAGCACCAGGATGTCCACCCAGCTCTGGTGGTTGGCCAGCACCAGGTAATGGCCGTCGCGCTCCAGCGCCGGCGGCACGTCGAGCCGGAAGCGGGTACGGGTGAAGGCCTCCATCATCGCGCTGTTGACGCCGATCCAGCTCTCGGCCAGCCCGGTCAGCAGCGGGTTGCAGGCGCGCCGCACGGCCGCCAGCGGCAATACCGCCTTGAACAGCGCCACCGCGAACAGCGGCAGGCAGTGCAGCAGGGTGTTGAGCGCGATCAGCAGCAGGATCGGGACGATGCGGAACCATTTCATGGGGGAATATCTCGCGAGGTGCGGGCCGGCGCCGCCATCGAAAAGCGGCACAGGGTAACAAACGCCGCAGGCGGCGGCCGGTGCGCGCCCCTCTTCCGCTGGACACCCGTGGCGGCGTAATAATTCCTCACCGCCCCGCCTTGCCGTGCCCCGCATGCCTTCGACGCTGCCGCCCCTGGGCGAGATCCTCGACCTGTTGCCCGACATGGTGTGCGTGGTCGATCCGGAAGGCCGCTACCTGGCGGTCAATGCCGCGTTCGAGCAGATCATCGGCTACCGACCGGACGAAGTCCTGGGCCGGCGCATGATCGAACTGGTGCATCCCGAGGACCATGGCATCACCGCGCAGGCGGTGCAGCGGGTCATGGAAGGCCGGCCGCTGCCGAACTTCCGCAACCGCTACGTGCACCGCGACGGCCGGATCGTGGACATGCAGTGGTCGGCCAAATGGCTGCCCGGGTACGGCGTGCGCATCGCCGTGGGCCACCCGGTCACCGAGCTGCGCGACCTCGAGCGCCGGCTGGAGTTCATGGCCGGACACGATCCGCTCACCCGCCTGCCCAACCGTTACCGGCTGCGCGAGGAACTGGAACGCGCCCTAGGCGACGGCGCGCAGCCGCTGGCGGTGCTGTACCTGGACCTGGACGGCTTCAAGGCCGTCAACGACCGCCTCGGCCACGCGCAGGGCGACCGCCTGCTGTGCGAGACCGCCGACCGCCTGCGGCGCGCGCTGCGCCACGGCGACTTCATCGCCCGCGTCGGTGGCGACGAGTTCGTGGTGCTGCTGCCGGGCTGTACCAGCCACGCCGACGCGCGCGCGGTGGCCGACGTGCTGCAGGCCGGGCTGGACGCCAGCCAGGGGCCCGTGCCGTTTTCCCGCATCGGCGTCAGCATCGGCGTGGCCTGCTGCCCGGCCGATGGCCGCGACGCGGAAACCCTGCTGCGCCGCGCCGACGCCGACATGTACGCGGTCAAGCACGGCCGCCGGGTGCCCGCGCTCTGAGCGCCGGAGGGCCGGCACGGGCCTCTGTTACCCTATCGCGATGAACCCACCTGCTGCCCCTTCGGCCACCGCTCCTGTTTTCACGCCGATGGCGCAACGCTTCCGCGGCTTCCTGCCGGTGGTGGTGGACGTGGAAACCGGCGGCTTCGACTGGAACCGGCACGCGCTGCTGGAAATCGCCGTCATCCCCCTGGACATGGACGAGAACGGTCTGCTGCTGCCCGGCCAGACCAGCTGCGCGCACGTGGTGCCGGCCGAAGGCACCGACATCGACCCCAAGTCGCTGGAGATCACCGGCATCGTGCTCGACCATCCGTTCCGGCTGGCCAAGCCCGAGCGCGAGGCGCTGGAGCACGTGTTCGCGCCGGTGCGCGCGGCGCTGAAGAAATACAACTGCCAGCGCGCGATCCTGGTGGGCCACAACGCCCACTTCGACCTGAACTTCCTCAACGCCGCGGTCGCGCGCAGCGGCCACAAGCGCAACCCGTTCCACCCCTTCAGCGTGTTCGACACGGTGACGCTGGCCGGCGTGGCCTACGGCCAGACCGTGCTGGCGCGGGCGGTACAGGCCGCCGGCTTCGAGTGGGACGCCAGCCAGGCGCACAGCGCGGTGTACGACACCGAACAGACCGCGCGCCTGTTCTGCCAGATCGTCAACAGCTGGCCCCGCGTGTAGGAGCGCGCTTCAGCGCGTGGCGGGGCCTCCACCCGAAGGCCCCCGTCGCACGGATGCCCTACCCCAGGCAGATCCGGTCGCGGCCGTCGCTCTTGGCCTGGTACAGCGCCCGGTCGGCGCGCTGGAACAGCAGCAGCGGCGTGCGGTCGCCGGCGCCGAGCTGCACCAGCCCGGCACTGAACGTCACCCGCAGACCTTCGACGCCGGCCCAGTTGCGCTGCGCATGGAACAGGCCCTGCAGGCGCGTGCACACCAGCTGCGCCTCGTCCAGCGCGGTGTCGTTGAGCAGCAGCGCGAACTCCTCGCCGCCCAGCCGCGCCGGCAGGTCGGAGTCGCGGCAGCTGGCGGCCAGCAGCCGCCCCACCTCGCACAGCACCTGGTCGCCGACGCTGTGCGACCAGGTGTCGTTGACGGTCTTGAAGTGGTCGATGTCCAGTACCAGCAGGCTCAGCGGCTGGCCGCTGCGCTGGGAGCGGGCGAAATCGCGCGCCAGGCCCTCGTCGAAGGCGCGGCGGTTGGGCAGGCCGGTGAGCGGGTCCTCGTGCGCCTGCCGCTCGAACGCCTCGGCCTGCTGGCGCAGGCGCTCGGCCAGTTCGGTCTTCTCCTGGTTGGCCGCCAGCAGGCGTTCGGCCTGCAGCTGCAGGTCGGCGGTGCGCTCGGCCACCTGCCGCGCCAGGCGGATGTTGCTGGTCTTGTAGCGGTGGATCAGGTAGCGGTACAGCGCCACCAGCCCCAGCAGCAACAGTACGCCGGCCACCGCCTGCACGCTGCGCCGCTGCCACGGCAGCGGTTCGACGGTGAACTGCCAGGCCGCTTCGCTCCCGCTCCAGCGCCCGCCCGGGTGCATCGCCGACACGTGCAGGGTGTAGTCGCCCGGTGGCAGGCCGATGAACTCGACGCTGCGCTGGTTGCCGCGTTCGATCCAGCCGCGGTCCAGCCCTTCCAGGCGGGTGCGGTAGCGGATCCGGTCCGACATCAGGTAGCTCAGGCCCACGTAGCCCACGGTCAGCCGGCGCCCGCCCGGGATGCGGGTGCGGCCCTGCGCCTGCCAGTGCAGCGGCACGCCGTCCAGCTGCACGCTTTCCACCACCACCGGCGGCGGCAGGCGTTCGTGGAAGCGCTGCAGCCGCAGCGGGTCGACCATGCTCAGGCCGCCGGCGGTGGCGACCCAGTAGGTGCCGTCGCCGCGCAGCGTCGCCGACGGCCCGGTGCTGCCGTTGGCCTGGGCGTTGTACATGCCGTCGATCTCGTTGTAGCGCTCGACCTCGATCCGCGCGCTGCGGCCGTCGGCCACCTCGTCCAGCGCCGCCAGGGTGGTGCGCAGCACGCCGCGGTTGCTGCTGATCCAGACGTTGCCGATGCGGTCGGGGACCATCTGGAACACCGTATCCACCGGCATGCCCTGCTCCAGCCCGACCCGCGCCAGCTGCCCGTCGCGGTAGCGGTAGAGGCCGCGGTCGGAGGTGATCCACATCGCGCCATCGATGTCGAGGAAACCGAAGACGGTGCGGCCGCCGCCCAGCCTGTCCAGGTCCAGCCGCTGCACCGTGTTCCCGCGCAGCACGCGGACGCCCTCGATGGTGCCGATCCACAGCCCCTGGGCCGTGCTGTACAGGGCCGTGACCAGGCCGGTGGGCAGGCCGGCCGCGGCCGGCACGTGCACGCCGTCGGCGTCGATCCGCACCACCCCGCGCTGGGTGCCTATCCACATGCCGCGGCCGTCGTGGTCGGCGGCCATGACCCGCACGTTGCCGCCGGGCAGGCCGTCCTGGCCGTCGTAATGGCGGACGCGGCCGTCGCGGTCGATCCGGTACACGCCGTCACCGAAGGTGCCCGCCCACACGCCGCCCGCACCGTCCTGCGCCAGGCTCAGCACCGAGGACTGCCTGCCGGCGCGGTTGAGCAGCGGCACCGCGCCGATGCGGCCATCGCGCCCGATGCGGTCCAGGCCCGCGGCGCCGCCTACCCACAGCCGGCCGTCGCGGTCCTCCAGCACGGTGCGCACGTAGTCGCCGCTGAGCCCGTCCTGGGTGGTGTAGCTGCTGAACAGGGTTTCGCGCAGGCGGAACAGGCCGCCATTGGCGCCGACCCAGATGCTGCCCTCGGCATCCTCGAACAGGCTGGTGATGCGCCCCTTGGGCGGCAGCCGGGTGGCCGGCATCTGCTCGATGCCGTGGCGGCCGATGCGGAACAGGCCCTGGTTCTCCGTGCCCAGCCAGACTTCGCCGTGGCGGTCCACCAGCATCGCCGTCGGATGCGAAATGCCCGGCAGTCCACGCACCTTCCGCAGGCGCTCGCCCTGCAGCTGGTACAGGCCGCCATCGGCCACGATCCACAACACGCCATCCGGCCCGCGGTAGGGCCAGACCACCCCGCGCGGCAGGTTGAAACTGGCCGGCGCGCGCCGCAGCACGCCGTCGCTGCCGCGCACCACCAGTCCATCCAGGGTGCCCACCCAGACCCGGTCCTGGGCATCGACGGCCAACCACGTGAAGGTCATGTTCATCGGCACGTCGGCCGGCGACGGCTCATAGTGCAGCGTGCCATCCGGGGCCAGGAAACCCAGCCCCTTGCCTTCGTACAGCAGCCACAGGCGCCCCTTGCTGTCCTTGCGCATGGCCTGGATCAGCACGTTCGGCGCCGGCGCGCGCCACGGCCAGCTGTCCCAGCGGCCATCCAGCGAACGCCGCAGCACGTCGCCGCGCGAGTCGCTGACCCACAGCGCGCCGTCGCGGTCCACATGCAGCGCGCCGACGCCGTTGTCGAGCAGGCCCGGCGTGGAGCCGCGGTCGTAGACGGCGAAATCCAGGCCGTTGTAGCGCACCAGCCCCTCCCAGGTGGCGAACCACAGGTGGCCCTCGGGGGTCTGCGCGATGTCGCGCAGCGAGTTGTGCGGCAGGCCGTCGCGCGAGGTCCACATGTCCACGGCATAGTCGCGCAGCGCCGGCGCGCCTTCCGCGGCGGCCACGCCGCCCACCGGCAGCAGCAGGCACAGCAGCGCCAGCAGGACATGGCAGGCCCACCGCCCGGGATGGCGGTTGCAGCGGGCCGAGGCACGGCGGCGGTTCAACGGCATGGCCGTCCCCGGCGGAGGCGGATGCCTACAGGCTGCTGCGGCGGCGTCATGTGCACGAACGGGGGGGAGTGCGCACATGGTAGGGGCATTGCCGGCCCCGCGCAGCCCCGGGCCGGCACCGGGGCCGGGCTCAGCCCCGGCGCGCCGCCTCCGGCGCCGGCCAGGCGACCACCGCTTCCAGCCCGCCGCCGGGGTGGTTGCGCAGGACCAGGGTGGCGCCGTTCTTCTCGGCCAGGGTGCGGGCGATGGTCAGGCCCAGGCCGGCGCCGCCGGTCTCGCGCGAGCGCGACGTCTCCAGGCGCAGGAACGGGGTGAACACCGCTTCCAGTTCGTCCGGCGCCAGGCCCGGCCCGCGGTCGCGGATGCGCACCTCGACCTGCCCGTCGCGCGCCTGCGCGCGGATGTGCGCCGAATGCCCGTACTTGACCGCGTTGTCCACCAGGTTGGAGAACAGCCGGTGCATCGCCAGCGGCCGCAGCCGCAGCACCGCGCCGCAGCCCTGCTCGAACTGGACCGGGTGCCCGGCTTCGGCCGCATCCTCGGCCACGCTCTGCAGCAGCGAATCCAGGTCCAGCACCACCCGCTGCTCGGCGCTCTCGGCGCTGCGCGCCAGTTCCAGGCCCTCGCGGATCAGCGCCTGCATCGCCGCCAGGTCGGCGACCAGGCGTTCGCGCAGCGGCGCGTCGGCCACGTTCTCCAGCCGCAGCCGCAGCCGCGTGAGCGGCGTCTGCAGGTCGTGGGTGATCGCCGCCAGCATCTGCGTACGCTCGCCGATGTGCCGCTGCAGGCGCTGCTGCATGGCGTTGAAGGCTTCGGCCGCGCGGCGTACCTCCTGCGGCCCGTCCACCGGCAGCGGGTCGCGCTGCAGGTCCTCGCCCAGATCGGTGGCCGCATCGGCCAAGCGCTGCAGCGGCGAACTGGCGATGCGCGCCACCCCATAAGCCAGGCCGGCGATGGCCAGCGACAGCAGCGACAGGAACAGCGGATCGAAGGCGAAGATGCTGATGCGCGCGGTGGCCGGGTACTGCAGCGCCAGCCGCAGCGGCGTGCCGTCGCCCAGGGTCAGCTCCACCAGCCGGCAGCGCGGCGGCACCACCGCCGGATAACGGTTGCGCAGGTGGTGGGACAGCCGCGTGCGCTGCGGGAGCAGTTCCGGCAGCGGCGGCAGGCAGGTGCGGAACGGGGTGGCGTGCACGCGCGCATCGGCCACCGGCCCTTCGCGGTCGCCCAGCACGGCCATCAGCGCCGTATCCTCCGGGCCGACATGGACCTCGCCGCGGATTTCGCGCACGCTCGCCCCGCCGGTTTCCAGCAGGCGCGGGCGCAGTTCCGGGTTGTTTTCCAGCAGCGCGACGAAGCCCTGCAGGCGGTCGGCCATGCGCATCAGGTTCTGATGCTCGAACTCCTGGCGGCGGTGCGCCTCGGCCAGCAGCGTGGCGCCGATCGCCGCGGCCATCATGCCGACCAGCAGGATCACGAACAGCCGCCCGGCCATGGACGCCAGGAACCGCCGCAGCCGGTCCATCATCCCAGGGTCACCACGCCGGCGAACACATAGCCCTCGCTGCGCACGGTACGGATCAGGCTGCCGGCGTCGCCGAGCTTCTGCCGCAGGCGGCTGACCTGCAGGTCGATGGCGCGGTCCTGCGCCTCGTAGCTGCGGCCGCTGCTCAGCGCCACCAGCTGCTCGCGCGAAAGCACCTTGTTGGCATGGCCGACGAACACCCGCAGCAGGCGGAACTCGGCGCCGGACAGCATCACCACGCGCCCGGCCGGATCGACCAGGTGGCGCCGCTCCAGGTCGAACACCCAGCCGGAGAAGGTCGCCTGGCGCATCGCCAGCGGCTCCAGGTTGGCCGGCAGCGCCTCGGTCCGGCGCAGCACGCTGCGGATGCGCGCCAACAGCTCGCGCGGCTCGAACGGCTTGGCCAGGTAGTCGTCGGCGCCCATCTCCAGGCCGAGCACGCGGTCGATCGGCTCGGCGCGGGCGGTGAGCATGATCACCGGCGTGCTGGAGCGCGCGCGCAGTTCCCGGCACAGGGCCAGTCCATCCTCGCGCGGCAGGTTGAGGTCGAGCACGATCAGGTCGATGTGCTCGCGCGCCAGCGCGTGGCGCATCTCGGCGCCGTCGCGGGCGGTGCTCACCGTGTAGCCGGTACGGCCGAGCTGTTCGGCCAGCAGTCCGCGGATGTCACTGTCGTCGTCGACCACCAGCAGGCGGTGCATGGTCGGGGCTTCCCTCATGGGCGATGCGCCATGCTAACCGAGCGCGGCGCGCACCCGGCACGCATGCGCCGCGGCGCCGACGCCGGCGCGCGCCTCAACGCGCATCCTTCGCGTCGGCCCAGCCCAGGTCCGGCTCGGCGTGATACTGGACGCCCAGGGCGTCGAGCTGCGGACGCAGCGCCCCCATGCGCCGCACGAAGCCGTCATAGCCGCGCTGCCCGGCCGGACTCCACGCCACCTCGGCCACCGCCGCCAGCCGCGGCCACAGGCGCTCGTCGGCGGCCGCCTCGCCGTGCACGAACTCGGTCCACAACGCCGCTTCGACCCCCACCGCGGTCCTGAAGGGCGTCGGGTCGAAAGCGTAGACCCGCGCCAGCGGCACGCCCCCGGCGCGGCACCAGTCGGCGCCGGGCTGGCCCGCGTAGTTGCCGTGGTCGATGTAGAGGTACGAACAGGGCGACAGGATCAACGCGTGCCCCCTGGCGACCGCGGCGTCGATGGCATAGCCGTCGTTCCACAGCTGCAGCAGCGCGCCCGGCTTCAGGTCGGCCACCGACCCTTCCTCCCACAGGATGGGCGTGCGCCCCATCGCCTCCACCATCGCCGCCGCGCGCCCGACGAAATCGGCGTACAGCGGGTGCCTGATCTCGTCGCCGCCGATGTGGATCTCAGTGGACGGGAAGATCGCCGCCACCTCCTCCAGCACGTCGCGCACGAAGGGATACACGACGTCGGGCTTGTCCAGGCACAGCACGCTGAAGCCCACTTCCACGCCGGAGTAGGGGGACAGGTTCGCCACGTCCCTGCACGCCAGTTCGTTGTACGAAGCCAGCGCCGCCTGCACGTGCCCGGGCATGTCGATCTCCGGCACCACGGTGACGCCGCGCGCCTGCGCGTAGGCCACCAGGCGCTTCAGCTCATCCTGCGTGTAATAACCGGCACGCCCACCGGCCACCGCGCTGGCGCCACCTACCTGCACCAGTTGCGGATGACGCCTGATCTCGATGCGCCAGCCCTGGTCGTCGGTCAGGTGCAGGTGCAGCCGGTTCAACTTGAACAGCGCCATGCGGTCGATGTGCTTTTCCAGGTATTCGAGCGGCAGGAAGCTGCGGGCCACGTCCAGCGAGACGCCGCGCCAGCGGTAGGCCGGCACGTCGGTGATCGCCATGCGCGGCAGCCGGTATTCCGGCGCGGCCCGCGCCGGCAGCAGCTGGCGCAGGCTCTGCACCGCGTACAGCAGGCCGGTGTCGGTGTGCGCGCTCAGCTGGATCGCATCGCCCACCTCCAGCCGGTAGCCCTCCTCGCCGAGCGCCGCATCGTCGACCAACTGCAGCCGGATGGGCGTGGCCGCCTCCTTCGTGGCGATGCGCAGCGTCGCCAGCAGCTCGGCCAGCGCACGCGCGGCCATGGGCGCGGCGTTGCCGCCTTCCACCGCCACCGCCGAGAGCCGCAGCTCGCCGGGGTGCGTCTGGATCGAGCGCGGCAGGGGCACGATGTGCGCCTCCGGTACCGGCGCATCGGCGGCCACGGCCGGCGCCCGGTGCGCGCATCCGGCAGCGGCGACGAGCGCCAGGCACAGCAGCAGGACTCCAGGCTTGAAGGACGGTTTCATCGCGCATCGGCCGGCAGGGAGGACAGCGGGCATTCTGCCGGCACCGCGGCGGTGCCACCATCCCCGTCCCGCCGCCGTCAGTCGCCGCCCTTGACGATGCGGCCGTCCTTGACGATCACCGCGAAATTGCGCGGGTCGGCGATGAGCTGCAGGTCTTCCAGCGGATTGCCCTCGACCAGCAGCAGGTCGGCCAGCGCGCCCTCCTCCACCACGCCCAGCCGTCCCGCATAGGGACTGCGCAGGCCGGACAGCGCCAGCAGCTCGGCATTGTCGTGGGTGACCATCTTCAGGATCTCCGCCGGCGTGAACCATTCGCGCAGGCCGAGGATGAAGGCGTTCTGCTCGGTATTGAGCGCCGGCTCGAACAGGAAATCGGTGCCCCAGGCCATGCGCACGCCGGCGCGCCGGGCCATGGCCCACATGCGCGCCTGGCCTTCGATCACCGGCCTGCGCTTCTCGCGGCGCAGCGGGTCCATGTTCTCCGTGCTCGCGCGCAGGGTCTGGCTGGACAGCCAGACGCCGCGGCTGGCCATCAGCCTGAGCGTGTCCTCGTCCAGCATCTGGCCATGCTCGATGCACTTCACCCCGGCTTCGATGGCGCGGCGCACCGCGCGCACCGTGTAGGCATGCACGGTGACATAGGTGCCCCAGTCCTCGGCCGCCTCCACCGCCGCGCGCATCTCGTCGAGCGTGTACTGGGTGACGTCCACCGGATCGTAGGCCGAGGACGTGCCGCCGCCGGCCATCAGCTTGATCTGGCTGGCGCCCATGCGCAGGTTCTCGCGCACCGCGGTCAACACCTCGTCGCGTCCGTCGGCGATGAAGGTGGCGCCCATCTCCTCGGCCAGCGCCGGCTTGCCGAAGAAGCGGCGCGAGCGCTCGTGCGGCTGGCGCATGTCGCCATGCCCGGCGGTCTGGCTGATGGTGGCGCCCGAGGGCCAGATGCGCGGGCCGCGCACGCGGCCGGCATCGATCGCCGCCTTCAGCTCGAAGATCGGCCCGCCCACATCGCGCACGCTGGTGAAGCCGCGCAGCAGGGTGCGCTCGGATTCGCTGGCCACCCTGGCGGCCAGTTTTTCCGGGGTGGCGGCCAGGGCCAGCATGTCCGCCTGCGACAGCGCGGTGAAGGTGCTGTGCCAGTGCGCGTCGATCAGCCCCGGCATCAGGGTGCGGCCGCGGCCTTCCATCACCCGGGCCGCCGGTGCCGGCGTCGCCGCCGCGCCGATGGCGGCGATGCGGTTGCCCCGCACCAGCACGTCGGTCGGCGCGCCGAGCGTGCCACGCGCGGTGTCCAGCACCCGCACCCCGCGGAACAGCAGTTCGCCTTCGTCCGCCGCGTTCTGGGCGGACGCGGGCAGCGCGAAGCACAACCCCCACAGCAACCACAGCGGACGCATCAACCGGGCGATGGACATGACGGTTCTCCATGAAACGGGCCGGCGCCGCCGTCCGACGGCGGCGCCAGTATAGGCCTCGCCCGGATGACGGACCGCACCGTCACGCCCGCCGCCTCAGCGCCCGGCGAATACCGGTTCCAGCAACCGGAACGTACCGGCGTCGGCATCCATTTCCACGCGGCCGCCGACCGGCACGATGAACTGTTCGCGGATGTGGCCGATCATCGCGCCGCGGAAGGCCGGGATCTTCAGCGGCGCGATGTAGTCGGCGAACAGCTGGTCCAGGGTCAGCGAGCCGTAGCCATCGCCGGGCGTGCAGCCGGTGCACTCGCCGAAGATGAAACCGGCGATCCGGTCCAGCGCGCCCATCAGCTTAAGCGTGCTGAGCATGCGGTCGATGCGGTACGGCGCCTCGTCCACGTCTTCCAGGAACAGGATCTTGCCGTCGAAGTCCGGCATGTACGGCGAGCCGGCCAGCGCGGTCAGCACCGTCAGGTTGCCGCCCACCAGCTCGCCGCGCGCGGTGCCGCCGGTGATCGTGCGGGTGCGGTTCTTGCGCGGCACCAGTTCGTCCTCGGCGTCGACGCTGTTGCGGTACTCCATCAGCTCGCGCTTGAAGAACAGGCGATCGAACTGGTCCACGTTGAAGCGGTTCCAGCTGCCCGAGCCGATCGGCCCGTGGAAGGTCAACAGCCCCGTCTTCGCCTGGATCGCGCAATGCAGGGCGGTGATGTCCGAATAGCCCAGCAGCACCTTGGGATTGGCGCGGATGGCGGCGTAATCCAGCAGCGGCAACAGCCGCGCCGCGCCGGAACCACCGCGCACGCAGACGATGGCCTTGACCTGCCGGTCGGCGAACATGGCGTTCAGATCGCCCGCGCGCTCGGCATCGGTGCCCGCCAGGTGCCCGTAGCGGGCACCATAGTGCGCGCCGGTCTTGACCTTGAAGCCCAGCGCTTCCATCGCTTCGCGCGCCAGCTGCAGGCTGAGCTCGTCGCTGCTGGCCGCCGACGGGCTGACCAACCCCACCGTGTCGCCCTTCTCCAGCGGCAGCGGCAGCAGGCGCCCGCCCCGCTGCGCCGCCAGCGCGCTGCCCGTACCCATCAGGGGCAGCAACGCGCCCGCCAACGCCGTGCCACCGAGGAATCGCCGCCTGTCCATGCCACCACCTGTCTGGGAAAGTCCGGCCGAGGGTAGCAACCGGCCGCCGCGCCCGACAGTGCGGTTCCGGCGTCGGGAAAACCGGTGCCGGCCAGGGACGAAAGCGCCTGGCGCAAGGCACCGGATGCGTTCGGCGACGATGGAATCGCATCGCATCCATAACCGCGCGGCATGGATGCCGCACGTTCTGTCATGGACTGCGATCGGTGAAGCAACCCGGCCTGCGGCGACAGTACGGGGGCGAAGCCCGTCCCTCGACGCACCCACGCGACCGTGTCCGGCAGGCCCTCGCGGCGCAAGCCGCTCGCAACAGGCCGCGGAATGCCGACGCGTGCAGGGCCGGGCCGCATGCCGGCTTCCTCGGCTCACTTCCGCCCGTTGTCCACGGCGAAGCCGCCCGAAAGGTCGCGCGCAAGGCTGTGCGTCATGCGAAAACGCACACCCCCATGGACCGGCTCTTGGCCTGGTACATGGCGGCGTCCGCGGCGCGCAGATAGTCATCGATGGTCGCCAGGCCCGGCGCGCTGCAGACCAGGCCGATGCTCGCGCCGCTGCGCACCGTGTGCCCGCCGATCTCATAGGGCGCCTCGAGCGCGGCGGCGATCTGCCGGGCGCGCTCGACCGCCTCGGCGGGATCGATGGACTCGAGCAGCACGTTGAACTCGTCCCCGCTCATGCGCGCGACCAGGTCGACCGTGCGCACGCAGGATTCAAGCCGGCGCGCCACCTGCTGCAACAGCTGGTCGCCGACGTGGTGTCCATGCGTATCGTTGACCGCCTTGAAGCGGTTGAGGTCCAGCAGCAGCACGGCAAACATCGTGGTTCCCGCCCGCGCCAGCCCGTCGTCGTACCGCTGCAGCGCGATGGCATGCGCCAGGCGGTCGCGGAACAGCGGCCGGCCCGGCAGGCTGGTCAGCGCGTCGTAGGAACTGCCGCGTTCGGCCAGGTCGCTCAACGAGCCGGCCATGCGCACGGCAACGCCGTCCTCGAAACGGGCGACCCCGCGCCAGTTGACCCACACCAGCCGCCCCGCCCCGTGGAACGCGCGGAAATCCACCGAGAAGTTCGGGCTGTCGCCCGCCAGGTGCCGGCGGCAGGCCGCCTGCACGCGCGCGCGGTCGTCGGGATCGATGAGCCGGTGCAGGAAGTCCCAGCCACCACCATGCACGTGATCGGCGTCGCCCAGCCCGACGATCTCGTGGAAACGCCCGGACACATGCAGCACATCGGTGCGCAGGTCCCAGTCCCAGATGCCGTCGTTGGAACCGAGGGTGGCCAGCGCATAGCGGTTCTCCGACCGCAGCAGCTCCAGCTCCGTACTCTTCTGCCGGGTCACGTCGATCATCAGCCCGATCATGCGGTTCGGCCGCCCCGGCTCGACCACCGCGCGGCACAAATCGCGCACCCACACCACCTTGCCGGACCTGGCGATCAGCCGGTAACTCATTTCGTAGGCGTAGCTGTGCGTCGCGTTGTACGCGGCCTCGTCGATGACCAGCGCCTCGGCCAGGTCGTCCGGATGCACGCGCGAGCGCCAGAAACCCGGGTCGGCGCGCCACTCCTCCACCGTATAGCCGAACAGCCGCTCCACCTGCGGGCTGAGGAAGGTATTGCCCACCCCGCGCTCGGCTTCCCAGACCACGCCATCGATGGTTTCCAGCAGCCGCAGGAACCGCTGGCGCACCTCCACCAGCACCTGCTCGGTCACCTCGGTGATCTCGATCAGCACCCCCTGGCGGCTGATCACCCGCTCCGCCGCATCCGTTTCCGGGTGGAGCTGCAGGCGCACCCACCGGTAACCCCCGTCGGCGAAGCAAAGTCGGAACACCGGCATGCCCGAGCGCAGGGTGCCCACGTCGTCGGGATGCACGAACTCAAGCAGGGACCGGCCGAGCGCCGACTCCACCGCATGCCCGGTGAGCCGCTGCCAGGCGGGATTGAGGTAGGTGATCTGCCACAGCGCATCCGTCTGCACCACCGCCTCGGGCAGCAGCTGCAGCAGGTGGGTGGATGGCGTGGGGGTGGTGGGCATACGAGGCTATGGTCACCGAGCGTCACCCTGCCGTCCAGCACCACGCAGGCATGACGATGGCCCTGTCACGTGCCCGTGGGCACCCTGCGCCAGACGGCCCGGCCTGAGAGGTGGATCTGACCAACGCATCCGTGGTATCGAAGCGCACGACTGGATGCCGGTCATGCAGGCCAAAGAGCAGGACTGTTGCTCTTAACCCCACCAGATACAGCAACAAGGCCCGCATTGCGGGCCTTGTTGCATGGTCGGTCACATGTTCCGTCGATACTCCCCGCCCACGTCGTACAGGGCATGGCTGATCTGGCCGAGGCTGTGGGTCTTGACCGCCTCGATCAGCGCCTCGAACACATTGCGGCGTTCGCGTGCGGTGCGCTGCAGGTAGGCCAGGCCATGGCCGTCGTGGATCTCGTCCTCGTTCGCGGCGCCGCCCACCTCGTGGCTGTGCGAGGTCTCGCCGGCCGGTGCCAGCGCGTTGCGGTTGCGCTGCCAGTTGCGCACGTTCTCGATCTGCTGCCCCTTCTCCTCCTCGGTCGAACGGATCAGCTCGATCTCGGTCGCCACTTCGCCGGCATGCTCCTTGGGCAGGAACATGTTGACGCCGACCAGCGGCAGGCTGCCGTCGTGCTTCTTGTGCTCGTAGTACAGGCTTTCTTCCTGGATCTTGCCGCGCTGGTACATGGTGTCCATCGCGCCGAGCACGCCGCCGCGCTCGCTGATCGCCTCGAATTCCTTGTACACCGCCTCCTCGACGAGGTCGGTGAGCTTGTCGACGATGAAGCTGCCCTGCCACGGGTTCTCGCAGAAGTTCAGCCCCAGCTCCTTGTTGATGATCATCTGGATCGCGACCGCGCGGCGCACGCTTTCCTCGGTTGGGGTGGTGATGGCTTCGTCGTAGGCGTTGGTGTGCAGGCTGTTGCAGTTGTCGAACAGGGCGTACAGCGCCTGCAGCGTGGTGCGGATATCGTTGAACTGGATTTCCTGCGCGTGCAGCGAGCGGCCCGAGGTCTGGATGTGGTACTTCATCATCTGGCTGCGCTCGTTGGCGCCATAGCGCTCGCGCATCGCGCGCGCCCAGATGCGGCGGGCGACGCGGCCGATGACGGTGTATTCCGGGTCCATGCCGTTGGAGAAGAAGAACGACAGGTTGGGCGCGAAGTCGTCGATCTTCATGCCGCGCGCCAGGTAGTACTCGACGATGGTGAAGCCGTTGGACAGGGTGAAGGCCAGCTGGCTGATCGGGTTCGCGCCGGCCTCGGCGATGTGGTAGCCGGAGATCGACACCGAATAGAAATTGCGCACGCCGTGGTCGACGAAGTACTGCTGGATGTCGCCCATCATGCGCAGCGCGAACTCGGTGGAGAAGATGCAGGTGTTCTGCGCCTGGTCTTCCTTGAGGATGTCGGCCTGCACGGTGCCGCGCACGGTGGACAGCGTTTCGGCCTTGATGCGCGCGTAGGTGTCGGCATCCACCAGCTGGTCGCCGGTGACGCCCAGCAGGCCCAGGCCGAGGCCGTCGTTGGTCGGCGGGAGCTCGCCGTGGTACTGCGGGCGGGCGCGGCCTTCGAACATCGCCGCGATCTTCTTCTCGGCCTCGGCCCAGCGCGCCGGGTCGGCCTTCAGGTACTTCTCCACCTGCTGGTCGATGGCGGTGTTCATGAACATCGCCAGGATCATCGGCGCCGGGCCGTTGATGGTCATCGACACCGAGGTGGTCGGCGCGCACAGGTC
>Ga0206118_100462_pt1 | contig 19834 bp, 19 predicted proteins | sample 3A20Ametagenome_FD_177999 | JGI IMG/M metagenome (GOLD analysis project Ga0206118, IMG submission 177999) | Enriched microbial communities from leaf-cutter ant dump, University of Wisconsin, Madison, United States - 3A20A | ecosystem: Environmental > Terrestrial > Nest > Insects nest > Nest dump... | reverse complement strand
GTTCCTGGAGAACCCGCGCCACGTGGAGATCCAGGTGCTGGCCGACGGCCAGGGCAACGCCATCCACCTGGGCGAACGCGACTGCTCGATGCAGCGCCGCCACCAGAAGGTGGTGGAGGAAGCGCCGGCGCCGGGCATCACCCCGGAACTGCGCGAGGAGATCGGCAAGGTCTGCGTGGAAGCCTGCATCCGCATCGGCTACCGCGGCGCGGGCACCTTCGAGTTCCTGTTCGAGAACGGCCGTTTCTACTTCATCGAGATGAACACCCGCATCCAGGTGGAGCACCCGGTGACCGAAATGATCACCGGCATCGACCTGGTCGCCGAGCAGCTGAAGATCGCCGCCGGGCACAAGCTGTCGATCAAGCAGAGCGACATCAGGATCAACGGCCACGCCATCGAGTGCCGCATCAATGCCGAGGACCCGGAGACGTTCTTCCCCTGCCCCGGCACCATCACCGGTTTCTATCCGCCGGGCGGCCCGGGCGTGCGCGTGGACACGCACATCTACGGCGGCTACCGCGTGCCGGCCAACTACGACTCGATGATCGGCAAGCTGATCGTGCACGGCCCGGACCGCGACACCGCCATCGCCCGCATGCGGGTGGCGCTGAGCGAGATGGTCGTGGACGGCATCAAGACCAACGTCGCCCTGCAGCAGCGCATCATGCGCGACAAGGGCTTCCAGGCCGGCGGGCAGAACATCCACTACCTGGAAAAGCGCCTGGCCGAGCGCAAGAACCAGTCGATCGCGCTGACCTGAGCGGCGCGACCACGGGGTGACCGGAGAAGGCAGGGAAACCTGCCTTCTTCCTTTTCGGCTCCTTCCCCCGATGGGGCCGCCTGGCCTGCGTGCCTTTGTCGCTCGCACGAATGAACGCCCACACGGCCTGGGGCGGGGCGCAGGGCGAGGTCGCGACAGCGCAATGCGCCCGGTCCTCCAGGCGTGCGCGGGAAAACGGATCGCCGGCAACGCCGTCAACCGACCGGAGAAGCGGCAGGCGCCGGAGCGCTTCCGCGCGCATTCGGCCGCCGCCTCGTCTAGGATGCCCGCTTCCGTTCCGCTGTCGCCGTCGCCCCATGCCTTTCCTCGAACTCACCCTGCGCTGCACCGAAGCCACCCAGCCCCGCTACGAGAACGCCCTGGAGGACGTCGGCGCGCTGGCGGTGACGATGCTCGACGCCGATGCCGATACCAGCAACGAGCGCGCGATCCTGGAGCCGGGCGTGGGGCAGACGCCGCTGTGGAACGCGCTGGTGCTGACCGCGCTGTTCCCCGCCGACACCAATGCGCTGGCGCTGCTGGCCGCGCTGGAATCCTTCGACGCCGGGCTGGACTGGAGCAGCGCCGGTTTCCGTTCGGTCCAGGACGAGGACTGGGAGCGCGCCTGGCTGGACCAGTTCCAGCCCATGCAGTTCGGTCAGCGCACCTGGATCGTGCCGTGGAACCATGAGCTGCCCGCGGCGGCGCGGGCGGCCGACGCCGCCGTGGTGCGGCTGGATCCGGGCCTGGCCTTCGGCTCGGGCACCCACCCGACCACCGCGCTGTGCCTGCGCTGGCTCGACCAGCTGGCCGCCGACGGCGAACTGGCCGGCCGCAGCGTGCTCGACTTCGGCTGCGGCTCGGGCATTCTTGCGCTGGCCGCGCTCAAGCTCGGCGCCGCCGCCGCGGTGGGCGTGGACAATGACCCGCAGGCGCTGACCGCCACCGCCGACAACGGCGAGCGCAACGGTGTGCGCATCGCCGCCTACCTGCCCGAGGACGAGCCGGCGGCGACCTACCCGGTCGTCGTCGCCAACATCCTGGCCTCGGCGCTGGACGCGCTGGCCGCGCTGCTGGCCGCGCGCGTCGCGCCCGGCGGCCGCATCGCCCTGTCCGGCATCCTGCATGGCCAGGAAGGCGAGCTGCTGGAACGCTATGCCCCCTGGTTCGAGCAGCTGGAAGCCGTGCAGGACGGCGACTGGATGCGCATCACCGGCGTGCGCCGTGCTTGAATGAGGGCAGCGTCCCCGACCCGCCCGCCATGAGCGCAGACACCACGCCGCCCCGTCCTTCGCTGGCCACGCTCCTGCAGCGCGGGCCCGCTCCCCGTTCCGCGGAGCCGACGGCAGCGGAACGCGGCGCCGATGCGGACGTTCCGCAGCCGGAAGCAGCGTCCCCGGTCGCGCCTGCGCGGGAAGAAGAAACACCGGAGGGTGTCGACGCCGACACGCCCATGGAACAGGACGGGGACGGTTCGCGGGCGGAAGGAAACATCGCGCCGAGCTTCCTGCGCCGCGCACCGGCAAACCCGGCCGCCGCGCGCCGCACCCCCCGCTGGCAATGGCTGCTGCTGGCGGCGCTGGCGCTGCTGCTCGCCATCCAGGTGGTGCTCGCCGACCGCGCCACGCTCGCGGCCCGCGCCGGCTGGCGGCCGGTCGTGGCCGGGCTGTGCGCGGTCCTGCGCTGCAGCCTGCCGGCCTGGCACCAGCCGGAGGCCTACACCATGCTGCAGCGCGACGTCCGGCCGCTACCCGGGCGCCAGGGCGTGCTGCAGGTCCAGGCCAGCTTCCGCAACGACGCACGCTGGGCACAGGCCTGGCCGGCGCTGTCGTTGTCGCTGTCCGATGCCGACGGCCGCGTGATCGGGCGCCGCCTGCTGCAACCACGCGACTACCTGGGCGCCGCGCACGATCCGGCGCAGCGGCTGGAGCCGGGGCAGAGCGCGCAGGTCGCGTTCCTGCTGCGCGAGCCCTCGGCGGCCACCGTGGCTTATACCTTCGAGTTCCGTTGACCGTGCCACACGGCATGGCAGCCCCCTCGCCCACGCGCTAGACTCCCCTCCCCATGCCGGGCGCCGCCGCGCCGGCTCCGCTGAATCCGGGAATCCCCTTGAACGCTGCCCCACCCCGTCCTGACAGCAGTCGTGGCGCTCCGAAGCCGCCGCTGCGCGAACACGTCGCCCAGTCCGTCCGGCGCTACCTGCGCGATCTGGACGGTTGCGAGGCCGACGACGTCTACGAGATCGTCCTGCGCGAGATGGAAATCCCGCTGTTCGTGGAAGTGCTCAACCATTGCGAGGGCAACCAGAGCCGCGCCGCGGCCCTGCTCGGCATCCACCGCGCCACCCTGCGCAAGAAACTCAAGGAATACGGGCTGGCCTGAGTTGCGCCATCGCTGCGCGCTGTCGCCCCACGGTTTGCATTGCAGGCCGTGGGGCCCGTCTTTCGCCATCCACGCCCCGCGCCTTCGGCGCGCCCCCTGATCCAGGGTCTCTGCTCCAGATATATCCCCAATGCCTGCAGTGCTGCCGGCCGTTGGCCGGCACCTTGTCTCCGGTACCCGCCCGACATCCCGGCGCTGCGCAGCGTCCCGAACAGGCAACCGGCAATACCGCTCGTCACCGCTGCAACCAGACCGGCACGCTGCGCGCGGCTACAATACCGGCCCGCTTCCGCTTCCCTCCCCACCCCCATGTCCGCTGATCTGCTGCCCGTGCGCCGGGCCCTGCTGTCCGTTTCCGACAAGACCGGCCTGGTCGACCTGGCCCGCGCGCTGGCCGCGCGCAACGTCGAACTGCTGTCCACCGGCGGCACCGCCAAGGCGATCCGCGAGGCCGGCCTGCCGGTCAAGGACGTATCCGACCTCACCGGCTTCCCGGAAATGATGGACGGCCGCGTCAAGACCCTGCACCCGGTGGTGCATGGCGGCCTGCTCGGCCGCGCCGGCACCGACGACGCGGTGATGGCCGAGCACGGCATCGCCCCGATCGACCTGCTGGTGCTGAACCTGTACCCGTTCGAGTCGGTCACCGCCAGGGCAGACTGCACGCTCGCCGACGCGGTGGAGAACATCGACATCGGCGGCCCGGCCATGCTGCGCAGCGCCGCCAAGAACTTCGCCCGCGTCGCCGTGGCCACCAGCCCGGACCAGTACGAGGCGCTGCTGGCCGAACTGGCCGCCAACGACGGCCAGCTGTCGGCCGCCAGGCGCTTCGAACTGTCGGTGGCCGCGTTCAACCGCGTCGCCCAGTACGACGCGGCGATCAGCAACTACCTGTCGGCCGTGACCGACACCCGCGCCGCTGTGCCGGTGCGTGAGGAATACCCGGCGCAGATGAACTCCACCTTCGTGAAGGTCATGGACCTGCGCTACGGCGAGAACCCGCACCAGAGCGGCGTGTTCTACCGCGACCTGTACCCGGTGCCGGGCACCTTGGCCACCTTCGTGCAGCTGCAGGGCAAGGAGCTGAGCTACAACAACCTGGCCGACGCCGACGCCGCGTGGGAATGCGTGCGCCAGTTCGATGTTCCGGCCTGCGTCATCGTCAAGCACGCCAACCCGTGTGGCGTGGCCGTGGCCGCAGATGTCGGCGCGGCCTACGAGCTGGCCTACAACACCGACCCGACCAGCGCGTTCGGCGGCATCCTCGCCTTCAACCGCACGCTGGACGCGGCCACCGCCAAGGCCATCCTCGACCGCCAGTTCGTCGAAGTGCTGATCGCCCCGGACTATGAGCCGGCCGCGCTGGAATACGCCACGAAGAAGGCCAACGTGCGCGTGCTGCGCATCCCGGCCGGCGAGGCGCGCAACAACTACGACAGCAAGCGCATCGGTTCGGGCCTGCTGATCCAGAGCGCGGACAACCGCGGCATGACCGCCGACGAGCTGAAGACGGTGACGCAGCGCGCGCCGACCGCGGCCGAGCTGCGCGACCTGCTGTTCGCCTGGCGCGTGGCCAAGTACGTCAAGTCCAACGCCATCGTCTATGCGAAGGACGAGCGCACGATCGGTGTTGGCGCCGGCCAGATGAGCCGCGTGTACTCGGCGCGCATCGCCGGCATCAAGGCCGCCGATGCCGGGCTGGTGGTGCCGGGCTCGGTGATGGCCTCGGACGCGTTCTTCCCGTTCCGCGACGGCCTGGACGCCGCCGCCGAGGCCGGCATCACCGCGGTGATCCAGCCCGGCGGTTCGATGCGCGACGCCGAGGTGATCGCCGCGGCCGACGAGCACGGCATCGCCATGGTGTTCACCGGCGTGCGCCACTTCCGCCACTGAGGCCGCAGACGATGAAGCGCCTGCTCCCCGTCGCCCTGCTGCTGCCGCTGCTGGCCGCCTGCGGCAGGGACAGCCTGGGCGATGCGCAGCAGCAGGCCATCGCCGCGCTCGGCAGACAACTGCCCACGCCCTACCGCGACGGGCTGGTGATCGAATCGGTGCACCGCCATGGCGATGACCTGGTGCTGGTGATCCGCTCCCCGGACATCACCCGCGCCATGGCCAAGGCCAGGCCGGAGGTGTTCGACGCGCTGCGCGCCGACGAGCAGGCGGCGATGCATGAGCTGTGCGGCGAAGCATCGCTGGTACCGGTGTATGCGGCCGGCGGCGGCATGCGCCGCCGTTTCGTCGATGCCGATGGCGCGGTGTTCTTCGAGGCGACGCTGAAGGCCTCCGACTGCTCTTCTCCTTGAATTCCCCACAGGAACTGACCCCATGAAGATCCTCGTCATCGGCTCCGGCGGCCGCGAACACGCCCTGGCCTGGAAGCTGGCCCAGTCCGCGCGCGTGAGCGAGGTGCTAGTCGCCCCAGGCAACGCCGGCACCGCGGGCGAAGGCAAGTGCCGCAACGTGGCGGTCAAGGTCACCGACATCGCCGGCCTGCTGCAGCTGGCCCGGGACGAAGCCGTGGGCCTGACCGTGGTGGGCCCGGAAGTGCCGCTGGTGGCCGGCGTGGTCGACGCGTTCCGCGCCGCCGGGCTGCGCATCTTCGGGCCGACCGCCGCCGCCGCTCAGCTGGAAGGCAGCAAGGCCTTCGCCAAGGATTTCCTCGCCCGCCACGGCATTCCCACCGCGTTCTACGCGGTGCATACCGAGGTGGACGCCGCGCTGGCCTACCTGCGCGAGAAGGGCGCGCCCATCGTCATCAAGGCCGACGGCCTGGCCGCCGGCAAGGGCGTGATCGTGGCGATGACGCTGGCCGAAGCCGAGGCCGCGGTGCGCGACATGCTCAGCGGCAACGCCTTCGGCGACGCCGGCGCGCGCGTGGTGATCGAGGAATTCCTGGAAGGCGAGGAAGCCAGCTTCATCTCCATGGTCGATGGCCGCGTCGCGCTGCCGATGGCGACCAGCCAGGACCACAAGCGCGTGGGCGATGGCGACACCGGCCCCAACACCGGCGGCATGGGCGCGTATTCGCCGGCGCCGGTGGTGACGCCCGAGGTACATGCGCGGGTGATGCGCGAGGTGGTGGAACCGACCGTGGCCGGCATGATCGCCGACGGCGTGCCGTTCACCGGCTTCCTCTATGCGGGCCTGATGATCGATGCCAGCGGCGCGCCGAAGGTGATCGAGTTCAACGTGCGCTTCGGCGACCCGGAAACCCAGCCGGTGATGCTGCGCCTGCAGTCGGACCTGGTCGACCTGGTGGAAGCCGCCATCGACGGCGCGCTGGCCGGCGTGGAAGCGCAGTGGGACCCGCGCCCGTCGCTGGGCGTGGTGATGGCCGCCAGGCCGTACCCGGAAACCCCGGTCACCGGCGACGTCATCGGCGGCCTGGCCGAGGTGCCGGCCAGCGCCAAGGTGTTCCATGCCGGCACCGCGCTGGACGCCGACGGCAACGTGGTCAGCGCCGGTGGCCGCGTGCTGTGCGTGGCCGCGCTGGGCGACAGCGTTTCCGACGCGCAGCAGCGCGCTTACGCCGGCGTGGCGAAGATCCACTGGGCCAACGAGTTCCACCGCAGCGACATCGGCTGGCGCGCCATCGCCCGCGAGCAGCAGTAAGCGCAAGCCATCACGCTCGCCCCTACCCCGTAGGAGCGGCTTCAGCCGCGAAGGGCTTTACCGGGAAGGCCCCTTTCGCGGCTGAAGCCGCTCCTACCAGTGCGTGTCAGCGATGCACGCTGCCGATGCTGGAGGCCGGGTAGCGCGCGCCGGCGGCGGCGGCGACCGGGAACACCGCGTCGATGCGCGCCAGGTCGTCGGCATCCAGCGCCACGTCCAGCGCGCCGAGGTTTTCTTCCAGATACGCCAGGCGCTTGGTGCCGGGAATCGGCACCAGGTCCTCGCCCTGCGCCAGCACCCAGGCCAGCGCCAGCTGCCCGGCGCTGACGCCCCTGGCCGCGGCCAGCGTGCGCACCTGTTCCACCAGCGCCAGGTTGCGGGCGAAGTTGTCGCCCTGGAAGCGCGGCGAATGGCGGCGGTAATCGTCCGCGTCGAAATCCTCCGGCGTGCGGATCGCGCCGGTCAGGAAGCCACGGCCCAGCGGCGAGTACGGCACGAAGCCGATGCCCAGTTCGCGCACCGTCGCCAGCACGCCGTTCTCCTCCGGCTCGCGCGACCACAGCGAGTACTCGGTCTGCAGCGCGGTGATCGGGTGCACCGCGTGCGCGCGGCGGATCGTCTCCGGCGCCGCCTCCGACAGGCCGAGCCAGCGCACCTTGCCCTGCTCGACCAGCCGCGCCATCGCGCCCACCGTGTCCTCGATCGGCACGGCCGGGTCCACGCGGTGCTGGTAGTACAGGTCGATATGGTCCACGCCCAGCCGCTTCAGGCTGGCCTCGCAGGCGGCCTGCACGTACTCGGGCCGCCCGTCGACGCCGCGCGCCTGCGGGTCGGACGGATCGAGGCGGATGCCGAACTTGGTCGCCAGGAATACCTGCTCGCGGCGGTCGGCGATGGCGCGCCCGACCAGCACCTCGTTGGTATGCGGGCCGTACATGTCGGCGGTGTCGAGCAGGCTGACGCCGCGTTCCAGCGCGCGGTGGATCACCGCGATGGCCGCGGCATCGTCGCCGCGGCCGCCATAGAACGCGCTCATGCCCATGCAGCCGAGGCCGAGCGCCGAAACGGTGGGGCCGTTGCGGCCGAGGGTGCGGGTCTTCATGGCGTTGCTCCATCTCAGGGGAAGGCCACTGTAGAGGGCGGGCTTCCATCGATAAATCCGGATAATCTGCAACCTCAATGAAGCCCGACTTCACAATCGAGCCGTCGCTGCTGCCGGCACTGGCCGCCTTCGCCTGCGTGGCGCGCCACGCCAGTTTCAGCCGCGCGGCGATCGAACTTGGCATGTCGGCCTCGGCCGCGTCGCAGTCGGTGCGCAGCCTGGAGCGGCGGCTGGGCGTGCGCCTGCTGCACCGGACCACGCGCCGGGTCGGCCTGACCGAGGCGGGCGAACGCCTGCTGCGCGAAGCCGCGCCGGCGCTGGCGCGCATCGGCGGCGCGCTGCAGGCGCTGGAGGAAAGCCGCGACATCCCTGCCGGGCGCCTGCGCATCACCGCGCCGCGGATCGTGGTGGAACGCATGCTGCTGCCGCACCTGCCCGCGTTCTCCGCGCGCTTTCCCCACGTCGAAGTGGAGCTGGCGGTGCAGGCGGCGCTGGTCGACCTGGTGGCCGAGGGCTTCGATGCCGGCATCCGCCTGGGCGAATCGCTGGCCGACGGCATGGTGGCGGTGCCGCTGGGGCCGCCGCAGCGCCTGGTGGTGGTGGGCGCACCGGACTACCTGCGCCGGCATCCACCGCCGCAGACGCCCGAGGCGCTGGGCGCGCACGCCTGCATCCGCTACCGGCGCAGCGACGGTCGGTTGATGCCGTGGGAGTTCACCCGCGACGGCCACGATTTCAGCATCGAGGTCGGCGGCGGGCCGATCTTCAACGACAGCGGGCTGGGCCGGCGCATGGCCATCGCCGGGCTGGGGCTGGCGCAGGTGTTCGAGGCGGCCGCGGCCGACGACCTCGCCGCCGGCCGCCTGCTGCGCCTGCTCGATGCCTGGCAGCCGCCGTTCCCGGGTTTCCACCTGTACTACCCGTCGCGCGAGCAGCTCGCGCCCAAGCTGCGGGTGTTCGTCGACTTCATGCGCGGGGCCAACGCGCCGCACCGATAGGGCGGCGCCTGCGCCGCGGGCGATTTCCCCGGCGATGCGTTGCAGGCGCGCCTGCATGTGCGCTGCTTCGCGCCGGGCATTACCCCGCCGCCTTGCCGCTTTCACGCCCCCACTGCAAGCTGGGCCATCCCCACGCTTCGCGACACCCCGCACCGGCATGCGCCCCACCGAACGCCTGTTGAACCGGCTCTGGGCCCACGAGAAGGCCAGCTACGGGCTGCGCGTATCCATCGCGCTGTCCACCCTGATGGCCGTGTGCTGGTACCGCGGCGACCTGCAGCCGCTGCCGTCGCTGTTCCTGGGCACCATCGCCAGCGCGGTGGCCGAGACCGACGACAACGGCTGGGGCCGCAGCAAGTCGGTGCTGCTGTCGCTGCTGTGCTTCGTCGCCGCCGCCGCGGCGGTCATCCAGCTGTTCGACTGGCCGCTGCCCTTCGTCGCGGCGCTGGCGCTGGCCGCGTTCGCCCTGACCCTGCTCGGCGCGCTGGGCGAGCGTTATGCCTCCATCGGCCAGGCCACGGTGACGCTGGCGATCTACACCATGATCGCCATGGACCAGCACCGCGGCGCCGGCACCGGCACCGGCACCGCGGCGGCCTGGCGCGACGTGGCGCAGATGCTGGCCGGCGCGGCCTGGTACGGCGCGCTGTCGATCCTGTGGACGGTGATGTTCGCCAACCGGCCGGTGCGCGAGCGGCTGGCGCGGCTGTTCGGCGAGCTCGGCCGCTACCTGCAGCTCAAGGCCGACCTGTTCGAACCGGTGCGGCACGGCGACCTGGAAGCGCGGCGGCTGGCGCTGGCCGAGCAGAACGTGCGCGTGGTGCAGGCGCTCAACGCCGCCAAGACCGCCATCCTCAGCCGCTTCGGCCGTTCCGGGCGGCCCGGCGTGCAGTCCGGCCTGTACTTCCGCCTGTACTACATGGCGCAGGATTTCCACGAGCGCGCCAGCTCTTCGCACTATCCCTACGAGGCGCTGACCGAGGCCTTCTTCCACAGCGACGTGCTGTACCGCTGCCGGCGCCTGCTGTCGCTGCAGGGCAGCGCCTGCATGGCGCTGGGCCAGGCCATCCGCCTGCGCCAGCCGTTCGACTACGGCGAACGCAACCGCCAGGCCGGGCAGGACCTGGAGCACTCGCTGCAGTACCTGCGCGACCAGCACAACCCGCGCTGGCAACGCCTGCTCGGCTCGCTGCAGCTGCTGGCGACCAACCTGTCCAGCATCGCCCGGCAGCTGTCCGAGGCGTCGCTGGCCGACACCCCGCTGGAAGGCATCGATACGCGCCTGCGCGATTCCTCGCCGCACACCCTGCGCGAAATGGCCACCCGCCTGCGCCAGGCACTGACGCCCGGCTCGCTGCTGTTCCGCCACGGCGTGCGCATCGCGCTGGCGCTGATCGCCGGCTATGCGGTGCTCAAGCTGGTGCATCCCAGCAACGGCTACTGGATCCTGCTCACCATCGTGTTCGTGTGCCGGCCGCACTTCGGCGCCACCCGGCTGCGGCTGGTGCAGCGCATCGGCGGCACCCTGGTGGGCCTGGGCGTGACCTGGGCGCTGATGCAGCTGTTCCCCGGCACCACGCTGCAGCTGCTGCTGGCGCTGGCCGCCGCGCTGCTGTTCTTCGTCACCCGCACCGACCGCTACGTGATCGCCACCGCCGCGATCACGACCATGGCGCTGCTGTGCTTCAACCTGCTCGGCGACGGCTTCGTGCTGATCTGGCCGCGCCTGCTGGACACGCTGATCGGCTGCGCCATCGCCGCCACCGCCTCGCTGCTGATCCTGCCCGACTGGCAGGGCCGGCGCCTGCACCAGGTGATGGCGCAGGTGATCGCCACCAGCACGCGCTACCTGGACGAGGTGCTGGGCCAGTACCGCAGCGGCATGCGCGACGACCTGCCCTACCGCATCGCCCGCCGCGACATGCACAACGCCGACGTCGCGCTGTCGGTGGCGCTGTCCAACATGCTGCGCGAGCCCGGTTACGCACGCGGCAACCTGGATGCGGGTTTCCGCTTCCTGGCCCTGTCCAACACCCTGCTCGGCTACCTGTCCGCGCTGGGCGCGCACCGCGCGCAGGCGGCGGTGAGCGACGACCCGCTGGTCGGCGACGCGCAGCGCTGCCTGCAGCAGGCGCTGGCCGGCCTGTCCACGGCGCTGTCGGAACGACGGGCCGCGCCTGCGGCCGGGGACGATGAGCGCGCGCTGGCCGACGCGCTGGAGCAGCTGCCGGAGGACAGCGACGACAAGTCGCGGCTGGTGCGTACCCAGCTGGCGCTGATCCTGCGCCTGCTGCCGCGCCTGCGCGCCGCCGCCGACGAGGCGGTGGGCGGCGGAACGCGGCCCGCCCCGTCGCCGGCCGCCGCCTAGCGCGGCGCCGGCGCGCGCGGCATCGCCAGCAACGCCACCACCGCCAGGGCGATGCCCACCCCGCACACGCCGGTCCAGCCAGACCGGGTCCAAGCCAGCGTGCCCAGCGCCGAGCCGGCCGCGCCGCCGATGAAGTAGCAGGTCATGTAGGCGGCGGTGATGCGGCTGCGGGCGCCTTCATCCAGCCGGTAGATCGTGCTCTGGTTGTCGATGTGCACCGCCTGCACCGCCACGTCCAGCGCCAGCACGCCCACCACCAGCGCGGCCAGCGAGACCGGCGCCAGCAGCAGCACCAGCCAGGACAGCAGCAACAGCAGCAGGCCGCCGCCGGTCACCTGCCGGCCGAGGCCGCGGTCGCTCAGGCGGCCGGCACGGCTGGCCGCCAGCGCACCGGCCGCGCCGACCAGCCCGAACAGGCCGATGGTGGCGATGGAATAGCCATAGGCCGGGCCGGACAGCAGGAAGGCCAGCGGCGTCCAGAACACGCTGAAGCCGGCGAACAGCAGCGCGCCGAGCAGCGAACGCCGGCGCAGCACCGGCTCGTCGCGCAGCAGCGCCAGCACCGAGGCGATCAGGCGCGGGTACGGCAGCGTCGCGCGGGGCCGGTAGGCCGGCAGCGCGCGGGCCAGCGCCACCGCCATGAGCAGCAGCGCCACGGCCGCGACCCAGTACACGGTATGCCAGGAGCCGATGCCGGCCAGCACGCCCGACGCGGTGCGCGCCAGCAGGATGCCCAGCAGCAGCCCGGCCATGATCGTGCCCACCACCCGCCCGCGCCGCTCCGGCGCGGCCAGCGTCGCCGCGTGCGGGATGATCACCTGCGCGGCCACCGCGCACAGGCCGCTGAGCGCGGTGCCGGCCAGCAGCTGCGCGAAATGGCCGGCGCTGGCGCTGATGAGCAGCCCCGCCGCGGCCAGCACGAACAGCGTCACGATCAGCCGCCGCCGCTCCAGGCGGTCGCCCAGCGGCACGATCAGCAGCAACCCGGCCGCATAGGACAGCTGGGCCACGGTCACCACCCAGCCGACCTTGCCGGCGCCGAGCGCGAACGCCTCCCCCAGCAGCTGCAGCAGCGGCTGGGCGTAATAGTTGCTTGCCACGATCAGGCCGGTGGCGGCGGCCAGCAGAAATACCCGCGACTGGCCGAGGGTATGGGCGGGGGCGGAGTCGGCGGACATCGCGAAGGCCTGTGAAGGGGAACGGGCGCCAAGTCTGTGGGCGCGCGATGGATGACACAAATGCATTGTCATCATCAATTCCATCTGTTCTAGTGATGGCATGTTCACCCTGCGCCAGCTGGAGTTCGTCGTCGCCGTGGCCGAGGAAGGCGGCTTCACCGCCGCCGCGGCGCGCTGCCACACCGTGCAGTCGGCGCTGAGCCACCAGGTGGCGCGGCTGGAGGAGGCCTTCGGCGCGCGCCTGTTCGAGCGCGGTCATCGCCAGGTGCGGCCCACCGCGGCTGGCGAGGTGTTCCTGCGCAACGCCCGGCTCACCCTGCAGGCCGCCGCCCGCCTGCAGGAGGAAATGGCGCTGGCGCTGGGCACGGTGCGCGGCCACATCCGCATCGGCCAGATCACCACGCTCAGCGTGGTCGACGTGCCCGCCCTGCTGGCCCGGTTCCGCGCCGCGCACCCGGCGGTGGACGTGCACCTGCGCGTGGGCATGAGCGAGGAGCTGCTGGCGGAACTGGCCGAGGGCCGGCTCGACGTGGCGCTGGTCGGTGTCGGCCCACAGGTGCCGCTGCCGGCGCAGCACCGCCTGCTGGACGAGGAAGGCCTGTCGCTGCTGCTGCCGCCCGGGCATGCGCTGGCGGCCAGGCAACGGGTGCCGCTGCAGGCGCTGCACGGCGTGCCGCTGGCCGCGCTGGTGCCCGGCGCCGGCGTGCGGCGGATGATGGACGACGCCCTGCTCGAGCGCGGCGTCGCGCCGCAGCTGCAGTACGAGGTCAGCCACGGCGAACTGCTGCGCCAGCTGGTGGCCGCCGGGCTGGCGGTGGCGGCGATGCCGGACAGCATGGCCACGCGCATGCAGGGTGTCGCGGTGCGCCCGCTGGCCGAACCGTTCCGCTTCCGCACCTGCGCCGTGTGGCGCGCCGATCCCACGCCCGCCGCGCGCGCCCTGCTCGAGCTGCTGCCCGCCGCGGCCGCGCGCGGGGCATCCATCGAACCTGCTAAGGTGCGCCGCAAACCAAGGAACCCACGTGGCCGGCCATAACCAGTTCGCGCTGCTCGGACAGCGCCGCTTCCTGCCGTTCTTCGTCGTCCAGGCGCTGGGCGCCTTCAACGACAACGTGTACCGCCAGGCCATCATCGGCCTGCTGTTCTTCCTCGGCGTCAGCACGAAGGAGCGCAGCATCTACGCCATGCTCGCCCCGGCGATCTTCATCCTGCCCTACTTCCTGTTCTCGGCGCTGGCCGGCCAGTTCGCCGAGAAGCTCGAGAAGCAGCGGCTGATCGTCATCACCACCACGATGGAAATCGTGATCATGTCGCTGGCCGCGCTGGGCTTCCTGACCCAGAGCATGCCGGTGCTGCTGGTGGCGCTGTTCTGCACCGGGCTGCAGTCCACCCTGTTCGGGCCGGTGAAGTATTCGGTGCTGCCGTCCATCCTCAAGCCGGAGGAACTCACCGGCGGCAACGGCCTGGTCGAGATGGGCACGTCCCTCTCGATCCTTTGCGGCATGATCGCCGGCGGGCTGATCTTCACCCTGGCCGGCAGCCACGGCCCGGTCGTCGCGGCGGTGGCGGTGATCGTGCTGGCGGTGGCCGGCAACACCGCCGCGCGGCTGATCCCGAAGGTGGACGCGGGCGCGCCGGCGCTGAAGATCAACTGGAACCCGCTGTCCGAATCGCTGGCCGTGCTGCGTATGGCCAGGAAGCAGAAGGCGGTGCGCAACGCGGTGCTGGGCGTGTCCTGGTTCTGGTTCGTCGGCACCATCCTGACCTCGCAGCTGCCGGCCTACGCCGAGGTCAACCTGGGCGGCGGCTCGACCCTGTACATCTTCGCGCTGGCGCTGTTCTCGGTGGGCACCGGCACCGGCTCGCTGCTGTGCGAGAAGCTGTCCGGGCGCATCGTCGAGATCGGCCTGGTGCCGCTGGGCGCGTTCGGCATGAGCGCGTTCCTGTTCGACCTGTACTTCGCCCGCACCGGCGCGGTGGCGGCGAGCGGGCTGGACGTGGCCGGCTTCCTGCGCCAGCCCGGCAGCGTGCGCATCGTCGTCGACCTGCTCGGCATCGGCCTGTTCACCGGCCTGTTCGTGGTGCCGCTGTTCGCGCTGATCCAGAGCCGCACGCCGAAGTCGGAAATGTCGCGCGTATTCGCCGCGCTGAACATCCAGAACTCCGGCTTCATCGTGCTGGCGGCGCTGGCCGGGCTGCTCACCCAGACCGTGCTCGGCTGGAGCGTGCCGCAGCTGTTCCTGGCGCTGGCCATCGCCAACGTGCTGGTGGCCGCCTGGATCTTCAGCATCGTGCCCGAGTTCCTGATGCGCTTCCTGAGCTGGCTGATGGTGCGCACGCTGTACCGCCTGCGCCCGGCCGGCATCGAACAGCACGTGCCCGACGAAGGCGCGGCGCTGCTGGTCTGCAACCACGTCAGCTACATGGACGCGCTGATCCTGTCGGCGGTGGTACCGCGCCCGGTGCGCTTCGTCATGTACTACCGCATCTTCAACATCCCGGTGATGCGCTGGATCTTCCGCACCGCCAAGGCCATCCCCATCGCCAGCCCGAAGGAAGACGCGGAGCTGATGCAGCGCGCGTTCGACGCGATCGACGCCGCGCTGGCGGAAGGCGAGCTGGTCTGCATCTTTCCCGAAGGCGCGCTGACCCGCGACGGCGCCATCGCCCCGTTCCGCTCGGGCGTGGAGAAGATCCTGGCCCGGCGCCCGGTGCCGGTGGTGCCGCTGGCGCTGAAGGGCATGTGGGCCAGCATGTGGAGCCGGCGCGACACGCGGCTGGGGCGAATGCGGGTACCGCGCCGCTTCCGCGCCCATGTCGAGGTCGTCGCCGGCCCCGCGCTCGATGGCGCGGCGACCGACGCGGCGGCGCTGGAGGCCCGGGTAAGGGCGCTGCGCGGCGACCATGCCTGAACGGCTTTGCCGCCTGCCGGACAAATCGCTACGCTAACCACCCCAACGCGGCTGCAGGGAACGCACGGCAGCGCCGACACCGAGGAACCATGGACATCCCACCGCCCCCGCCCGCTCCACCGCCGCAGCAGGTCCACCATTACTACCACCCGCAGAAATCCGGCGGCGTGGCGGCCCTGCTGGAAGTGCTGCCAGGGCTGTTCCTGCAGACCTTCGGCATCGGCCACATGTATGCCGGCAATGTCGGCACCGGCCTGATCATCATGTTCGGCTACTGGGCGCTGACCTTCGTCAACGTCCTGCTGTGCTTCGTCTTCATCGGCTTCATCACCTGGCCGCTGTGCTGGGTCACGGCCATGATCCTCTCGTCGCTGACCGCGGCGAACGCCTGCAAGTCACGCTGACCGCAACCCCATCGGAGAACGCATGAATACCGTCAATCCCACCAGCAGCATCCCCAACCACCTGGCTTGGTCGATCATCGCCACGGTCCTGGCCACCTGCCTGTGCTGCCCGCTGGGCCTGGTGGGCATCGTCGCCATCGTGTTCTCCAGCAAGGTGAACAACCTGCTGAACCAGGGCGACATCGAAGGCGCCCGCCGCGCCTCCAACAGCGCCAAGACCTGGTGCTGGGTGGCCACCGCGCTGGCCATCGTCGGCCTGCTGTTCAACGTCATCTACTTCGCCATGGGCGGCAGCGCGGCCTACATGGAAATGCTGCAGCAATACCAGTAAGCCGTGGCGCTCCAGCTCGGAACGCGCCACCGGTTCGCGCTGGCGGGGATCGCACTGGCGGTCCCCGTCGGCATCTGGCTGTTGTGGACCTTCGACCCGAATGTCGAAGGCAACCCCTTCCCGCCCTGCATGTTCCTGGCGTTCACCGGGTACTACTGCATCGGCTGCGGGCTGACGCGCGCGCTGCATGCGCTGGTCCATGGCGACCTGCTGCGCGCGTTCTCGATGAATCCGCTGGGCCTGACGACACTGGCCCTGGTCCCGCTGATGGTGCTCTGGTCCGCCGGCTGGAACCCGCGCTGGCTGCAGCCGCTGATGAAGGTGGTGATGGAGCCGAAGCTGTGGCTGGTGTTGCTGCCGGCGTACTGGGTTGCGCGCAACCTCCCGTGGTATCCCTTCACCCTGCTCGCCCCGGGCTGAAAAACACACCTGGCGGCAACGTTCCCACGCGCGGCGGCGCGCCATGCGTCATGCGCGCCTCCCTGCCTGCGTGGCGCGGATCGCACGCAACCTCCCGTGGTATCCCTTCACCCTGCTCGCGCCGGGCTGAAAAACGCAGCTGGCGGCAACGTTCCCACGCGCGGCGGCGCGCCATGCGCCATGCGCGCCTCCCTGCCTGCGTGGCGCGGGTTGCACGCAACCTCCCGTGGTATCCCTTCACCCTGCTCGCGCCGGGCTGAAAAACACATCTGGCGGCAACGTTCCCACGCGCGGCGGCGCGCCATGCGTCATGCGCGCCTCCCTGCCTGCGTGGCGCGATCACCCGCGGATGCGGCATGAGGCTCTCCCGGTGAAGTCCGTGCCGGACAAGCCGGCGCCTACGCCGCGCTCATCCCACCCAGCCGGCGATGATCAACAGCGCCAGCAGCGCCATCCACAGCAGCAGCATGCGCCAGACCATGCTCATCGCATCGCGCAGTTCGGGGTGGCGTTCGGCATGCGGCACCAGGCCGGCCTCGCGCGCATCGGCCGCATCCTCGGCCAGCTCCATGCCGACCCCGGCGCGCGCGGCTTCGCCTAGGAACCCCAGGTCCAGCGCCCAGCGGTTGCCGCCGGCGCGGCGCCATGCCGAGAACACGGTGTCGAAATTGCCCACCAGCGCCATCGACAGCGCCATCAGCTGGGCGACCGGCCATTCCAGCAGGGCCAGCGCGCCGGCGCCCATGTCGCGCGCCTGCGCGGCCACGGTGGCGGCGATCGGGCCTTGCACCGACTGCGCCAGCAGCCGGTACAGCACCGCGCCCAGCGGGCCCAGCAGCAGGAACCAGAACAAGGGCGCGAACCAGCGCCGCAGCGCGTTGTACAGGGTCGCGTCGACCAGCGTCGGCGCATCCTCGCGCAGGCTGCCGCCGGCCGACTGGAGCTGGGCGATGGCCGCGTCGTGGCTAGCCGCATCCTCGGCGTCGATGACCGCCTCGACGTCGCGGTCCAGGTCGCGCGGCCCCCAGCACAGCGCCAGCACCGCGATGCCGAACAGCAGCGCCGGCAGCCCGTACAGGCGCCCGGCCAGCAGCCATTGCACGACCGCCACCAGCAGCACGCAGGGTGCCACCGCCAGCAGCAGGCCGAAACGGCCGGCATTGCCGCCGCCCTCGTGCACCTGCAGCCAGCCCAGCCAGCGCCCGAACCAGCGCCAGTCGCGCAGGGCCGCCATCGGCCCGGGCGCCAGGTGGCCCAGGACCAGCGCCGCGATCACCGCTACCAGGGTCGTGAACATGCGAATCCTCCGGGCCACGATTGTAGGCCCCGTCGGGGCCGCGCATGCCGAAGCCGGCGACGGCCAGGTGCCGGCCTCATGCCTGCCGGCGCCGGTACCAGTCCTCGATCAGCGTGCGCGCGATCGAGATGCGGGGCGACAGCAGGATGCCCTGGCCGTCGTCGGCCTGCTCGCGGCGCAGCGCCGCGCCGATTTCCTCGGCGTCGAACCAGCGCGCGTCCTCCAGTTCGCCGTCCACCTGCGGCGCATCGCCATGCGCGGTGGCGCGGAAGCCGACCATCAGCGCGCCCGGGAAAGGCCAGGGCTGGGTGCAGAGGTAGTCGGCCTGGATCACCCGTACCCGGGTCTCCTCGAACACCTCGCGCACCACGGTCTGCTCGAAGGTCTCGCCCGGCTCGACGAAACCGGCCAGCACCGACCAGCGGCGCGGCGCCCAGCTGGACTGGCGCCCCAGCAGCAGGCGGCCGTCATGCTCGACCGCGACGATGACCGCCGGGTCCACGCGCGGGTAGTGCTCGGTGCCGCACTGCCCGCAGCGGCCGATGAAACCGCCGCGCCCGAAAACCACCGCGGCGCCGCAGACGCCGCAGAACCGGTTGCGCGAATGCCAGTACGACATGCCGCGCGCGTAGCAGAACGCGCCCGATACGTCGGCCGGCCACTCGGCCGCGGCGCGGCGCAGGTCGATGCGCCCCGGCGCCTGCGCCGAGACCATCGACGCCTCGACCACGAACCAGGCGCGCTCCTGCTGCATGCCCAGGAAAATGGCCGCGCCCGGCCCACCGCCCAGTTCGCGGCCGCTGGTCAGGAAAGGCTGGCCATCCGCATCGGCGAACGCCGTGCCGTCGGCATCGAGCACCAGCACGCGGGCATCGGCCCACAGCCGGGCCAGGGCGTCCGCGTCGTCGCGCAGCGCATCGGCCCGATCCAGCGCGGCGCCGGCGAAGGCGTGTCCGTGGAGGGAAGGATCGGAAGCAGGCATCGTCGGCAGCCTACCGGCAAACCATCGTGGCGAGAAGTTCCCGGCGTGCGTCGGCGCGCCGGCGCAGCCGCGCAGGACAGGCGCCCTGCGCGCCGCTCAGACGGCGAAACTGCTGCCGCAACCGCAGGTGGTGCGGGCGTTGGGGTTGCGGATCACGAACTGGGCGCCGGTCAGGCTTTCGCTGTAATCCACCTCGGCGCCCATCAGGTACTGCAGGCTCAGCGGATCGACCAGCAGGGTGACGCCATCGGTGACCACCGCCAGGTCGTCCTCGGCGCGGTTCTCGTCGAACTCGAAGCCATACTGGAAGCCCGAGCAGCCGCCACCCTGGATGTAGACACGCAGGGCCAGAGCGTCATTGCCCTCGTCGCGGATCAGTTCGCTGACCTTGGCCGCGGCGGCCGCGGTGAAGTTCAGCGGGCGATCGAGGGACTGGTAATCGGGGGCGGCCGTCGCGCCGGGCAGGGAAACGAGCGTACTCATGCGCCCAGCATGGGGACGGCCGCGCGCCGATTCAAGCCTCCGCCGCTTCAGCCTTCTCCTGTACCGCCACCGCCTCGGGCGAGGGCAGCGCGGCCATCGCCGCGGCATGGACCAGGCGGCCGTTGAGCTGCGCGCCGGCGCCCATTTCCACCACCTGGTAGTGCACGTTGCCGTTGACCCGTGCGGTCGGGGTCAGCTCGATGCGTTCGCCCGCGTGCACGTCGCCGTCCATGCGCCCGCTCAGCACCACCACCGACGCGCGCACCTCGCCGTCGATATGCCCCTGCTCGGCCAGGGTCAGCACCGCCTTGGCGCCCTCCTCGGCGATCACCCGGCCCTCGATGCGCCCTTCCACGTAAAGGCCCCCGCTGAACAGCACGTCGCCGCGGATCACCACCTGCGGCCCGATCAGGGCGTCCACGACCAGGTGGCTGTCGCGGCTGGACTTGTTCTTGAACATCACTGCTCCCCTCTGCCGTTGCCGGCGAGTTTCCAATCGAATGTCTGTGTCGCGCTCCCCCCGGGCCCGGCCAGCGAGACTCGCACACGCTGCGGGGTAAAATCCTTGGGCAGCATCACGCTGCCGTCCAGGCGCTGGA
>Ga0206118_100461_pt1 | contig 19836 bp, 25 predicted proteins | sample 3A20Ametagenome_FD_177999 | JGI IMG/M metagenome (GOLD analysis project Ga0206118, IMG submission 177999) | Enriched microbial communities from leaf-cutter ant dump, University of Wisconsin, Madison, United States - 3A20A | ecosystem: Environmental > Terrestrial > Nest > Insects nest > Nest dump... | reverse complement strand
CGCTTCCATCTCTGACCAGCAGCAGCAAAGCCTTACCGCCATCGAAGATGATATTCTGCAATTGTCCGGGCAGCTATCCCTTATCAGCTATGTCTCATTCAACCCGGAAACCGGCCTTTTCGAAACCAACCAGCAGCAGAAAGACCTCTACCTCACCATCCGCGATGAGCTCGCCAATCAGATAGCCGCCAAAAAAGACATCCTGGACGCCGCCAGGGCCAGGCTCCTTGCTGCACTTCCCATGCTCAACGAGCTCAACGATGCCATCTCTACCGACGCAACCCAATCCATGACCAATCTTAAAACCATCAACCGGCTCCTATTCAAAAGACTCGGATCTGAAGAGATCAACTACTCCCAACAGGATAAAAACACCATCATCTCCATCGCCGGCCAGTGCATCGGCATCGGTGGCGAGGCCGTAACACAGGCAAGGTCCATGCGCGCTGAATTCGACATGGAATACCACCCCTACGATGACGAATGCCTCACCCCGCTCCAGGGACTGCCTCCAACGCCCGGACAGGTCAATGACAGCAGCATGTCCCTATCTCCTAATCCCACTAACGCACAAAGCACCCTTTCCTTCAGTCCTGCCGACAGCAACAGAACATGCACCGTCATCGATGCCCACGGCAGACAGGTCAGGACATATACCATTCTTCCCTATGCAACATCCATCTCCATCAACCTCCAGGACCTCCCTGCCGGAATCTTCCTCATCCATATCGATCACCAAAATGTAAACCTCAAAATCCTTAAATTCAATTAATCCATAAGAGCATTCCTTGATAAAAAAGTCCCCGATATCTTTTTAGTGTCGGGGATTCTTTTTTATAAAATTATTCTAAAATACAAACACTCCCGGATCCTCCCGATGCCTGTTACCTTATAGATAAGCCAGGACCCATCTGGCCGCTCAATAATTTATTCTGTGCAGACCGATGCAAGAAGACTCCTTATAAAAACACCGATTTCATTCTCGATTTTTCCGATTCTGTCAAAATTTATGATCCTGAATGCCGCAATGAAATATCTAAAATAGCTATCTTCATTCCAGACAAAAATCAATTTATACTATGGATCGCAGAGAATTTATCGAAAAAGTCGGCCTTATGAGCCTGACGGGAATTGCAGCCGGGTCGGTACTGACCTCGTTCGGGTGTAAGGCTCCTTCTACCCTGTATACAAAAAGCATCTTTGAAGGCAATAAGGTCAAGGTCGTCAAAACCGACTGGCCAGCCAATACGGATTATATAGTGGTCCAGCATCCGACCAACGAACATCCCATCTATATCCACAAGGAAGGGAACAGCTATATGGCCCTGCACATGGAGTGCACACACCGTGGCTGCGGGCTGCGGGCCGAAGCGACACAGCTGACATGTCCATGCCACGGAAGCAAGTTCGATACACAGGGAAATGTGACAGAAGGCCCGGCTAAAAAACCTCTCATAAGCTATAAGACCACCTCCGACACCGGGGCTGTATACGTGGAAATAATCTGATCTAATCATAGAACACACAACGTTTGATACATATTCTGATCGTAGAAGACGAACCGATAGCCGCCCGGCGGCTTCAGAAAATGGTGACCGAAGCCGTCGGACAGCAATCCGCTTTTACATTGTTAGACAGCATAGAGGGCGTACTCGAATGGAAAAATGAGGGAAATATCGCCGACATTATCCTGCTGGACATCAATCTGGCCGACGGGACCAGCTTTGAAATATTTAACTACCATAGCTTTGATGAGAGCAGCATCATATTTACGACCGCATATGATGAATATGCTATTAAGGCCTTTAAAGTCAATGCCATTGATTATCTCCTCAAACCGGTGATACCCGAAGAGCTCAAAGCTGCGCTCGACCGCGCCATCCAGAAAAAAACCGTCCGGATCAGGGACACAGACCTGATCGACAAGCAGAAATTCCCCCAACGTCTCATGGTCAAGATGGGCAATAAGTACAAGGTCGTACAATATGAAGAGATCGCTTATTTTTACACCCGGGAAAAGATCAACTTTGTATGTACCCGCGATGAAAGGCGTATTCCTGTCGACTTTACACTGGATGCTCTAGAGAATATGCTTGACAAATCCGTCTTTTTCCGACTCAACCGGCAGACCATCGCCCATATCGATTCCATAGCCCAGATCCTGCCTCACACCAAATCCCGGCTAAGGATAGATCTGAGCCCGCCACTAGATACGGAAACCGTCATCAGCTGGGATAAAGTATCTACGTTCAAGGAATGGTATAAAAATAACTGACAGGATTAGGATTATAGCCTTAATCTAAGCCTCCGGAAAGGATTTGCCCATAGTTATCATGCGGTCACAGAATTTTGAGGCAGTTGATCATAAAGCACTTCGCCTGTTTTTCTACCGGAAAATCAAATGTCAAAGCTCTCTCCGAGCTCCGGCAGGATCACGTTTTGAAATCCCAGCCCTTCAAGATGCGCCTTAAATGAGGTCATCGCCCCTTCATCCCCGTGTACGAGAAAGGTCTTTTTTGCGCTTTCACGCTGATTCATCAGAAATGCCGACATTTCATTACGATCTCCATGAGCTGAGAATGAATCCATTATCTCTATCCTGGCATTGACTGGCTTGGTCTGCCCGTGCAGGGTAATGGTCCCGGCGCCATCCCTGAGCAATCTGCCAGGAGTGCCTGGAGCACAATATCCTACTATCAGGATCGTCGTGCTTGGTTTATCACAGTTGTTAATGATGTGATGCTGGATGCGGCCTGCATTGGCCATACCGGCGGCGCTTATGATGACACAGGGCTCGTGGCTGTCATTGAGGGCCTTTGATTCATCGACATTTTTGATATAGGTAAGGCCGTTGAAGCCAAAAGGATTCTCATCTGTGAGCAGGTATTTCGTCAGGTCCTCATCATAACACTCCGTATGCGCTATATATAAAGCAGTGGCATTGACAGCCAAAGGGCTATCCACATATACCTTTATATCGTTGATCCTGCCTGCGTTGGACATCCGGTCCATCATATAGATGATCTCCTGGGTGCGGCCTACCGAAAATGCAGGTATGATCAGCTTGCCCCGTTTTTCTATACAGGTCATCCTGATGATTTCCTCCAGATGATCCATGTCCTCAGGCGTCGACTGGTGCAGGCGATCACCATAGGTCGATTCCGATATCAGGATGTCGGCAGGGTCCATCGGCTGCGGATCACGCAATATCGGTCTTTCCGGCCGGCCGATATCACCCGTAAACGCCAGCCTTATCTCCTTGCCATCTTCCCGGATACGCAGATTTACAGCGGCGCTGCCCAGGATATGACCCGCATCGGTGTATCTGACCTCAACATCCTCATGTATATTGAACCATTTATCATAACCATAGGATATCATTGAATCCAGTACAGGCGGCACATCATCCTGGATATATAAGGGCTCTGTGATCCTGCTATGATATTTTACTCCTTTTTTTAACCACTTCTGATTGGAATATTCCGCCTCCCGCTCCTGGATCATCGCTGAGTCGGTCAGCAAAATGCTTGAAAGCGAACGCGTGGCATGAGTACAATAGATATTGCCGGAATATCCATCCTTGAGCAATCTCGGCAGACGGCCGATATGATCTATATGCGCATGTGACAGTACCACACAATCGATCGATGCCGGAGGCCTCAGCCATGTCTCGTTGAACTTTTTCATATCATCATCATGGCCCTGATACATACCGCAATCCAACATAAAGGTAAAGCCGTTATTGAGCTCGACCACATGGCAACTTCCTGTCACCTCCTTATCCGCTCCGCAAAAATGTATTTTCATATAGCTGTTTTAATTCTTTCAAAGTATAAATCTCAATCCCAGGCCGAATCGGAGATAGTCCTCATTATCTGACCCTTTTACATATCTGCCGTATTCCACATATGGCTCAAATATAACATGCCGACCGGCTTCAAAACCGTAAGCAACAGTTCCCAGCAAAACATCAGCCGGACCCTTCTGCACCATATAGCCTGCCTGTATATTCAGACCTTTCAATAAATATTGCCGGATGAATGGCCCAAAAAGATAACTGTCCGTTCTGGTCAGAGTTGTTTTGCTTCCTGATATTCCTGCCCGTATACCGGCTGAGGTATTTTGAAGAAACGCATATTCCAGGCCGGCAACAGCAGTATACCTATAGTAAAATCCATTGTCCTGTGAAGAGTTGTTACCACTAAAGCTCACCTGAGGTCCCACGATAAAATGACCTTTGCGCACCTGCTGGCTGAAGGCTGTCATCACACACAACATCAAAACACCAATGAGACCCGCTCTTCTCATCCTTCTCTGTTAAAATAGCAAGACACTCCTATCGAAAAATTGAACTTTAACGGCATAGGAGCGTATTTATAAAAATTGTTATTGATCTCGAGCAGAGGCGTTATTGCCAGCATTCTTCCGGCAAAAAAGCTATAACCGGCACCCCAGTGCAGGTTAGGCTGGTACCTGTACTCGTGGTCAAACTGTGTGCCGGCCAGCACAGACAGACCTTTATATATAAAGTACCTGATATATGGCTGGAATATCCTTCTTGTGGAGATCGTGGTCAGATTATTGCCCGTGAGTTTGGACACGTCGATAATGTACTTTACAGCGACAGCTCCATTTTCCAAAGGATAATATTCAATGTAAGGCGAAAGGTAGACAGCTGCGCTCGGATCCTCGGCATCGGTCGTCGTGAACAGGGAGATGTCTCCTCCTATAGCAATTGCATTTTTGTTGACCGCCTGAGCAGAAAGCAGCTCAGAAGCCGCGCACAGCAACGTGATCACTACATATTTCAACAAACAGCTTTGCCTCATCTGCGTATCTAAGTATGCCAAATATACAATTTTTGATGATTTCCAGTATCCGGCCTTCTGCGGTCACTTATCCACACGGCTCCCATACATAAACAACATCGCTACGGCTACCAGGCCTAATACGGGGAACAAGCTCACCCACCACATGGTCAGATCCGATAAGCCCAGCCTTATCATCGAGCCCCAGCTCATCATTCCTCCTGTCGGTCCGATACCTAAAAATGCCAGTGCGCTCTCCGAGAGCACAGCTCTGGAAGCGGTAAGCCCCATAAACACCCGTACGGAAGGCGCCATCAGAGGCATCACGTGCCTGAAGATGATCCTTGTACCGGAAAATCCCATTGTCCTGGCCTGGTCGATATGTTTCTGATGGATAAACTGCGTCGCCTGGCCCTGCAGATACCAGCTTCCTGCCGGCAACCTCAAAAGAATGAGAATTAAAATGAGACCCCAGAGACTGATCTGGTCAAATACGGTGATCAATACCAAAAGAAGGATGAGGTCAGGAACGGGCTGAAAAAATTCCTGCGCCTGCCTGTTGAGAGCATTCACCGGCAGACGATACTTCCTTTTTTTATTTTTTGATACATACCGGATCCCGGACAGAACTAAAACGGCACAGAGAATAATACCCGACAGCGATATAATGCTTAATGCTCCGATAAGAAACCAGCCGAAGCTCAGAGCGATGAGGATCGCAACAAGGATCCACATTCCCGCTTCCACAGCGGAGACCTTAAGAGGGAAACGCGCAAAATAAGCGCCCTGCACACCCATGATCATGGAAACAAATCCAGTACCCAGGGAAACCAACAGAGCTATGAGCAGGGCAAGCTCAAACCCGCTGACAAAACCTGCCAGCACATCCCGCCCCAGATGATCCGTGCCCAGTACATGGAGCATGCCACGACCATCGCGCGACAAGGGAGGAAGAGGATTCCGGATATCCAGGTTGGTTTCATAGGGCGAGATGCGCATAACCGGACGGATCACAAAATCGTAGTCATCCGCTCCTGCCGGCTGATCATCCCTAAAGTTGAAAAAACCTATCGTGACCTTACCGCCTCCTATTCCGATCACGGGTTGCGGATTGATGATAATTTTCAATAACAGGTAGATCAACGGTACGATCCACAGCAGATTCTTTCCTCTAAGAGACCGGGGCCACACCATCAGATCACCTGGGTTTTCAGCCTCGGGTCTGCCCATCGCATCACCCGGCGGCTTCCTTTATTAAACACTATATTGATCCCGGCGACCAGGGCCGTGATCATCATCAGCATCATCAGGTCATCGTGGCGCACACTTTGATAGGACAGGCGTCCGATTCCCCCTATTGCGAATACATTTTCGATCAGGAACACACCACTCATCAGGGCAGGAAATAACAACCCGAAATAAATGATCATCGGCAGGGATATATTCTTTAAGACATGCTTCCCGTTGATGCGGGAAGTTGAGAGGCCTTTTGATCTTAGTGTTGTGACGTAAGGCTTTTTTTGTTCGTCTTCCATACCACTGATCCATCGCAAGGCAATACCCGCGCTCAGCGGAACGGATGTGATCAGGGCGGGCAATATAAGGTAATGCCCCTGCTCAAACATAATTTGCCAGAAAGAATCACTCCCGCCAAGCAGAAGAAAGCTGCCCGGGCCGGGAAACCAATTGATATAAGGACTATAATAGGATGATGTAAAAAACTGAACGGCGATCACCGCCAGGCAAAATACGGGCAAGACATATAAGATCTGTAAAACCGTTCTGAACAGCCATCTTATGCCCGCTTTTGAAGATATGTACCATAAAGCAAGTCCCGTTCCCCCGGTTGTGGAGAATATAAATGCAAAAATGCTCAATATAAAGGATAACCTGAAAGCCATAGCAAGCTGATCCAGCTTTTGGCCGTCAGAAAGAAAACTTATGAACGATTGCTGAAAAACATTGTCGCTTCCCCAGAAATGGACCTCCGGGATCCGGTCAAACAGCCCTATTCCATTCATCTGAGCCACTATAGCCTTTATTTTCCCTGATCGCACCGGATCAATATCACCGGGAGGTAAGGATTGCTCCAGGTGATCGATCTGTTTTAAAATATCATTCTTTTCCGTGATATACTTCAGCGATGCAAATTCCGCCAGTCCCGGCAGCTTCGATATCTCTTCCGCTTTCTGCTGATAAGATAGCCATTGATCAAAGGTCATGCCTTGTCTCATCAGGGCAATCCCCTGCTTTTTCAGGATCCCGTTCCGGACAGTTGCCAGCCTGCTGTCATACCAACGCGGAAGTAAAGAGAAGTAAAATACAGGCTTTCCGAATCGTACCACATCTCCTCCCGTCTCAACCTCATCCTCGCCTACCCTGCCTGACACAAAGCTGGCCAGGAAATAGACCGACAAAACGATCAGCGTGACCTTCAGCATCATACGCATCAGGCCCATGCCGGCTATAAAGACATTATATAAAAAGCCTGATCCCAATCTCTTTTATTTTTAGTTCATCCGGCGGTGAATGGCCTTACTGCATCGTATTTTCAAAATAGCCGGGCCTTTTTGCTGAGGTCAGGATCTCTCTTCCTTCCCGGATGACCAGCTGGTTTTTGGGAGAAAACAAAAATATGGCAGGATACTGCTCTACGATCTTTCGCTGAAAATCCTTGTACAGCTTATCCCGCTCCTTAGAAGATCCTGCGCTCCTGATCTCATCCGTTATCCTGTCGATAGCCGGATTGGAAAAGTTGCAATAGTTACTCCCCTTTCCGAATGCGTTGGAAGAGTTCCATGCCAGGTAGGGATCATCCAGCCCGGGAAATTGTTTGACCACGAGATTGGCCATGTCGTAGTTTCCGGCCCGGATCCGCTCCAGTATTTTGGGAAAATCCAGGATCTCGATCCTGATCTCCACCCCTATCTTGGCCGCTTCATTTTTCAACAGGGTAGCGACATCCTTGCCCAGTTGTTTACCGGTAGTCAGTATGGTCAGGGATAACCGCTCATTTTTCCCGTTGATATTCTTAACGCGAATGCCGTCGTTGCCCCGCACGTTATAGCCGGCCTGATCCAGGATCGCCGCTGCCTTCGAAGGGTTATGATCCGGCGACTTGAGATTGCCGACGTAATACGGTTTTTGCGGCAGAATAGGGCTTATCACCTTGTTTGCATTACCGCCCAGCAATGTTTCTATCATCTGGTCCACATTGACCAGGTGGGCCAGTGCGCTTCTCACCCTGACATCACTTAACAGCCTGCCATTGTTATTCATCCCAATGTAATAATACTGTAATACATCTGCGCTCAGCACCTTGAAATGACTTGCCAGGTTGGGATCATTTTTGATCTGGTCGATCGTCGTTTCCTTCACATCCGGGAGAAGATCAACCTGGCCACTCTTCAGGGCTGCCAGCGCTGTGCTTTCTTCAGGAATGATGAGATAGTTTATTTTTGAAGGTTTGGCCTGCAGCTCTGTTCTTCTTTTAGCAAGATCAGCGCCCCAGTAAGAATCGATCCGCGACAGGCTCAGCCGCTGACCCGGGATCCATTCCGCCACCCGGTAAGGGCCACTGCCAATTATACCGGTAAAGTTCTTATCAACCGCTTCCGCCCGACGGACCACCCCCTGCAATGCAGTTGAATCGCTTACCGTCGTCAGGGAATCACCCTTCATCATCAAAACCGGCCAGTCATACCTGCCCAGGTCATTACCGGGATCCAGGATATGTGCCGGCAGCACAGGAAGATTGGTAAAGGCCTCAAGATCAAGATGGTAGGCCCCGTTGAATACCACTGAGAATTCCTTTGAAGAAACATCGGCCGTGCTTACATCTATAATATTGCTTAGCGTCGACCGCACGGAACCGTAGCCGGCATAGGGATTAGCGATCAGTTTCAATGTAAACACGACATCGCCCGCTGTAACAGGCTTTCCGTCACTCCATCTGGCTTCTTTCTCAATGTGGAAGGTATACCGCTCTCCCATTGAATCCTGCTTTGCCTCCGGCAATTCTTCCAGCAACACGGGCTCCAGCTGCAGCGTCTGCGGATTAAAATCGGCCAGCGGAAGATAGATCTTGCTGTTGATCTGTCCGGCTACTGTTGATTTGGAATGATATGGAAACAGAGCTTCAGGCGCCTCAGGGATACAAATACTGACCGTTTCGACCAGTGTCTTTTGTTCCCTGCGGCAGGCGATCAACAAAGTAAGTATCAGGATTGTAAAAAATGGCAATACATGTTGAATTCTTCGCATAGATGTGCTTTTCTACGGTGAAGTTACAACATAAATCTTTTTCCCGTTTTAAATCTTGTCCTTAATCGCCCTTGATATTCAACCCGATAAGATAAAAACACATCACTTTTACGATCTGGCCGACGTGGGCATCCGTGTTCCCGTATACCTCTACGATCCGCTGTGGCAGACTGTTCTCGCGGATCTCATGTTTGACCTCCGCCTCGGGGCGGTCATGGACCCTTACCAGGAACGCATCGTTGTTCCTGAGCTCATAGCTGGCGATCACACTTTTACTGTCCGGGGTCAGCAGTTGGCCGGCCCCCTTGATCGTCCCGAAAGGCTTTTTGTTGATAAAAATATCCGTATGATCTTTTTTCAGGATAAAAAGAAAGAGATCCCGGTTGGTCGTCACTCCGATGACGCCGGTTTTATGTTCTGCCGAATGATAGACCGACTTGTAGGCAATAAAGGGCTCGTGATAGATCGACAATAGCACTCCCTCCACCGGCTTATTAAAAAAGGAGGCGCTTTTCATTTTCTGCCTGTTGCCGGACAACAGCTCCAGCTCATCTTCCTCAAAGTCGACCAGTCCCGGCTGTTGCTGAGTGAGAAAATCCATGATGAGGTTACTGTTCTTTTCATACCTCTTACCTTCCGGCTGCAATTGAAAATACCCCCTGGCAAACAGCGAATACCCTAGAAAAGCAAGCAAGCCCAAAACTACTATCGACATTGAAACATCCTATTTTAAGACGACAAATATAGATGATAATAACAAATCACGGATGGTAACGGTTCATGGCAAATTGTACGGATAAGGCGCAAGCCTTTATACGGTTGAACTTACGGTTTAATCTGCTCAACACCCGTCGCTCCTTCCGCTCAAAGCTTCCATCCCATTACAGGATCTGCAATATGCCCTGATCAGACCGGACAATAGGTCATTATCAATATGTAACGGTCACTGTAAGAAACCAGTCCCGGAACCCGGCTGAGTAAGATCTTAGCACCGTTATATCCTTCATACAGCAACCATTATATTCTTGCCAGGCGTAAGTTCCTAAAATCAAAATATCTAATCGTTACAGTCTAATACTCTTTTCAGTAATTATCTTATTTTTTCCATTACAATTTTTGGGTAATCTGAGCAAATAGCAATCTAACTGTTTGGATATATCTAGCATTAAAGGCAGGTAAGATTTATCTACCGCATTTGGGAACCTGGCTAAACCGAACTTTCTATTCAGATCATAATAAAACATTAAGGTATAATCGTAAACCCCTGAACTATTATTAGGAGACAAGGGCTCCTCAACAAAGATCACTTCACACCATTCGCTAAAATCGATATAAGCAGTCAGTGGCATATCTTGTCTCCGAAATCTTTCTGAAAAAGAATAAGTATCTCTGTTCCATGTTAAACGATCTATCTTATTCAATATAGATATCCATTTGTTGTAATCAATTTGGTCTTCACTTTGATTATCTATTCTAAAGTCTCTATCTTTGGAGAAAATATAATCCATGACATTACAATGGTTTACCTTGAATTATCCAATAAATTCTACTGAAGCTATTGAAAACTCCAACCGTTGTAATAATATGACAACTGCCTTCACAATATGGAATGCGTATGAGCTACCCATATCAAAGTTAAAATAGCCTATTCCGTTTTCGTATTCATCCATATAAAAACTATGAACCAATCCCATTGAGCTATTACCGGTTTCTCTTTCTTCTTCTGTCATTTTATTATACTTTCCAATAAACTCACCCACCCATTCTTCAATACGAATGGCTTGCTGGTGTGATATGCCTTTTACCTTCATCTCTACTTCAATCCCAAAATTTAGAGTATGGGACAGTACATTAAAGGTCGGAAATTCTTCCAACTGTAGATCTTGTCTGATATCTTTCACATCTTCCGAAATATCCACCTCACGATAGTTCGTATAATCAAAGTCGCCCATCCATTCCAATACAATGCTATCAGGCACTTCTTCCGTACACAATAAATGTTTGTTTGAGGCGGGGTCATGCCACCGTATTGTAGTTGTTACTTCATTTGCATAAACTGATCTCCTATCCATACACATCCAGCAATACATATTACCGTAATTTATGCCGTCAATCGTATTGTAGTAAATTTGTTCTTCTTGAGGAATACCTAAAACTCCAATTAAATACGCTATCTTTCTATTTAACTGTATTCCCGTCAATTCGATAAACTTGTCAAACAATTGTTTGTCCATTTGCTCAAGAAACGACTCGCTAAAATAGCCATCATACTGATACAGCCAGGTTCTCTTAAATTTGCCCATTTATTTATTAGTTTAGTTATCAAAACAACGGTGGCGGCTGTGTATATAATATACAACAGGCAGTCATCAAGGGGATTGTGGCTGCTGTGCAAGTGCCGCCAGAGAAATATGCACCGGCCACTCCAACTATAACCCTGCCCATACAACATCCTACGATAAAGGCAGTCAATTCAGGGTTGTCTTTACAAAATTCATAACCAATTTTACTAGCAATTTGTGGTGTTACCATTTCTTCAGGTTTTCCCCAAATTAGAATCAGGGAAGAGGACTAGAATAGGCTGGGGTGCTTTTCACATGAATTATCTTCAATTCTATAATTGGATCCATTCACACCTGATTCTACAATTCGTTTTACCTCATCATAAAGATCCTGTCTCACTCATTTTTTTGTCTTGTAAGCATTGAAGATGCCTTTTATTACTGAAATAATTCGCTCAGTTTCACAGGCTGCAAACAAACTTTGTCTTCATGCATACTACTTTAAGTATCCAAGCAAATATATAACATATCCACAGTTATTTAATTGCTTATATATTAAAAGATGCGCCTTGAGTTATACTTAGGGTGTTTTTAGCAAGGTGGTTGTCTCTAAAAAGAAATCAAAAAACAGATAAAAAGTGAGTTTAATTTCCTTCTCAGTTCCACTTTTTTGGCCGGCCAGCAATTTGACCTACAACTTCTTTTTCAAATAAGCAGTCAATAAATTTTTCATTCTTAAATCTGTCTTCAACCGGGAACCAATATTGTAATTCATAGAAAAAATCTCTATAATATTTCGTTTCTGAATATTCAATAATTCTATCTAAGGGATATTGGTTTAATCTTGTAAAATATGCCTTAGTTATTATACAGCTATCTTTCTCATCTTTACCGACCTCTATTCTTAACAGATCTACCTTAAATCGAATTTTATCAGCATTATGAGTATAGATCTTTTTTATTAATGCAGACTTTAGAGTATCTAAATCAGCCTTCGAATTATACCATTTTTTATATTGCTTAGCCCAATATTTATTGTCCTCCCAAACGTAAGGGTTTAATCGAAACAAAAGCATGGCAGCACTATCTCTATTACAACCGATTATATACTCAAAATTGTAATCTTCTAAAGACAAAAAATTTTCGTCATTTTTTTTCACACTATAATATGCAGGCTCATTTAATTTTAAAATGTTAAATATTACTCTTACGGACTTTGCATCTATTGTTTTATTTGAAATCTCACATTTTCTATCGGAGCAGCAAAAGAATAGAAACAACATGGATATTAAATATAATTTATTCATATCTGTCCTTATTAATAGCTTTGTTTATTTCCAGAATCTGTAATACTTTTCTAACTTATTAATCTAGTCCTATCAAGTATTTATAAAAAACCTCAGAATCATCACATTGTGAAATATCCACCAGCTTATGAAATATATCTAATTCTGTCTGATCTCTATAAATACGATATTTTATAAATTCATACACACAATCAAGAAAAGCAGAAGGTGTTTTGGCAACTCCGCTCATATACCCGAAAGTATCATAATCAATCCAGCATATTTTTTCATCATCATTTCTAAAAGCAGTATAAGAATCCATATACGCAAAAGCTGTATATTCCTCATCGAGCACCTCAATCTCCTCATAAAAAAAAGAAACCAAGGGCTCTATTACTTAACAATTCAAGATCATAATTATAAATCAGATCGACTATTTCATTCTTGAATATAACATTGTTAGCTTTATTATCAGATCTTCTTTTGATGTAAGTACCCCCAAGGTATTGTCTTAACAGATGAGTCTTACCAACTCTTTCAGTCATTGAATATTCGTTTAGTTCTTTTTGAATCATTTCTATAGTCCAATTAACATTGTAATTAATAGGCTCAAAGTTTAGACGAATTTCTTCAATTTTTTTACAAACTTATCTGCTTCCATATAAACTAATTCTATTTTTATAATTGACTTTGTTTAAATTCAATACACTCCGGATGATCTTCTATATATTATGTCTTTATCCTATATAGCTGATACTATTTTATTACAATATCTTGACACAAATTATACTTAGAATAACAATATAATATCTCATCAATTGTAGAAGCGCTGTTCGCATCAAAACGAAAATTAGCAACAAGGAAATAATCTGAGAAATAATGTAACTCTCTATAAGTAAAACGCTTTCGTTCTACCCAAACAGAGTTTTGCTTGTCGTCAACAACGAATACTTTTTTGTGTACGATAACATTTTTTTCAATATCTATATAGTCATATTTTTTATCAAAATCATTATCTAAACTACGTTGAAAGATTCTCTTTTTTACATATTCTTTAGCTTTAAGAATATTTGTCGTCGAATCAAATGGATTGACATTAAAATAGCTTTGATTGTAATATTTATATAGATCAATATTCAGATAAGCTTTATTCAATGTATCTATTAAAATAATTTTATCAAAATTTAAATCATTCGAATCTGGATTAAACAAATCAAGATTTTTAGAGACTGTAACATAACACGAAAATTTATTTAGATTCACTTTTACATTTTTATTCAAACAATCATCACGTTTAGCTTCTTTACAACATAGGAAAATAAGCAATAGATACATTAAAATAAGCAATTTATTCATATCTGTTTTTTATCATTTGCAATTGTTCCGTAACTTTATTTACAACAGGGTTTGACACTTCAATTCGAATCAGTTCATCTAATGAATTGTACTTAACTCTACCATTATATTCTTTCTTCTTTCTCTCCAGTATATAGTGAACCTCTTATTTAAGCGATTCGAAAGTTATCCAATTTTCACAAAATAAACTCTTCATAAAATCTTTATTATCTAATGCTGGCTCAAACTCAAACACACATTTTAAGTCCACGTAAGATTTATTAAAATACAATTGTTCATGATACACTAGGAAAGTGTCAATAACATAACGATTTGTCAATAACTTTTTTTATTACACGTCTTCACTGTTATAGACGAATCAGGATTAAGATGAACATCATTCATATAATTTTTAATATTAAAAATTGTATCTGACAAGTCGTTGCTAACAGCCCCCTTAAGATATTTAATCTGCTCTGAATTGTTATTAAATAAGAAATAATTAGAGATGGTTTTCGCCATAGTTCCAAATAAAAGAATATTGCTGATCGTATCCTTAAGAAAAAACTCTTCTCCTTCTGAATATTCAAAATATGGCAAATTATCTATACCAATTGTATTTACTAATACAGACTCACCTTCAGATTTAAGTAAAAGCTTCGTCCTTTTGACAATTTTCGGAACATTTAGAACTACATCTGGATATAATACATTTAAATTATATCTATTGCGCTCCTCACATAACGGCGAATTATAGCATGAAAAAATGAATACACTGAATACTAATACAATTCTCATATCATTTAAACCTCAAGTTTATCCTCTCAACCTGCTTATCCATAAATTCAGTTCTAGGACTTTTATGTTCTCCTTGAATTAGATCATTTAAAGATTGATATAACTTCATAGGCTTTCCAAAATCAGCACAGCCCACAGTTGTCTCCGTATTATAATATATAAAATTCGTATATACATCATTCATCACTGATGTTAGGTCCTCATGATAGCTCTTCTGATCATTATAAACATTTATACTGTCATCTTCTGTCGTAAATACAGTTACTTTTTTTGTTGTATGTGTACCCGTTCTCTATACCCGCATTATTATTATCCATTTTAACACGGACTATCTGCCTGCCGACAAAACCATGTTTTAACAAGGTAGTCATGACAGTAACCGGTTTATCAGGGCAATAAGCACATCCTGACCGGAAGCCTTCATATAAAAAGACATCAAATTTTTCTCTTAACACTTTTATCGCTGCAATCACATCATTATAACGAAACGATTCTCCATTTATATTATCCGACATTTCATTAAAAAACATCTGTTTCTTTACTAATATAGAACGATACGCAGCATAATCTTTTTTGTTTGAAGAGTGAAAAGAGAATAGCCTGCTTTTTTATCAGGCCATCCCGCTATCCCTGGTTATATTTTTATAAATCTGGTTTGATAAATCTTATTCGCATGCTTTATTCTGACAAAGTAGACGCCCGGCGTAAGCGATGATACGTCCATCTCCTTTTTGACAAGCCGCCTGTTGGTAATCACCTCTCCCCTCGCTGTCATGACTTCCATATCCCCTCCGGCCAGGTGCCCCGGCAGGGTGATGCGGTCTGTAGCAGGGTTAGGTATGATTATAATATCTTCCGGAATAAGCTTATGTACCGCCGACTTATTCGGATCAAACACATACAGCTCCCGGCCCGTCGCCGCTGTAGTGGCTGTAAAAAACAACAGCTTGCCTGTTGACGTCAGCTGCTCAGGTTTACTGCCTGTAGCACCGGATACAATATCATACTGCTTGATATCGTTCGATTCCGTGCCGCTTTCCCACAGCTCTATTCCATTTGCAGAGGACACGCCTGTAGAATATAGCCGGTCGTCAAACGTAGTTAATTCTTCTCCACATTCCACTCCATTGTCATAAGTCAGCATAAGATAACTATTGTCATATACCTCTTTGTATTTTGATTCTTCAATCTTATATATACGTTTTTCATAGGAGTTGTGAAAATATAATTCTCCTCTATAGGCAACAAGATGACCGGGATCTACAATACTTTCTCCATCTTCTATTTTCTTTGTGCCGGATATAGTACCATCTGTCTCATATATTTTTATGTCTGAAATATCTCCCCCATGCTCTTTTCCTACAAAATAAAGCTTATCCCCTAGTATTGCCTTCGTTTTACCCTTAGCATAGTTTTCGTCTAAGCTCATATTTACCAGTTGAATCGTCCCTTCCTCTGTACCGTCACTAACCCACATCCCTTCTGAGTCCAGTTCAAAGGCATTAACAACTCCAAAAAGCAGCTTTCCGTTTAGCTCTGTAAAATATATTGACTTTGTTTGGGTTGTAAAGCTATCGGCCAGATTCTTTACCACCTTGGTTCCAGCCTTAGTTCCATTGGTCTTGTATAAATCGAATTTACCGGAAGACCCAACTATAAAATATACTTCCTCCTTGTATTCGCAAAACCCTAAAATGTTAAGACCATAGCTTCCGATCTCCGAATTAAACCCCGATTTTACATCGTAGAAATACAAATAGGACTCTGAACTAATAATATATTTCTCCTTAGTGTAAATGCAATCACTCAAAGAATATTTAAGCATAAGAGTTTTAATCGGCGTAATAGACTCTTCTTCGAGATTAATCTCATACACATACGTCACATTGTTCTGCTTGGTAAATAAATGCAAAAAACCTTCTTTTGTCTCTATTACTTTTCCAAAAGATTCTCCCTGGCTTGCCGGGATAAGTACCTTTGTACCTTCTTCCGAACCGTCTGATAATAGTATTTCATCCGCGCCCAAAAATACATTTGACAAAAGTATTTTGTCAGAGCCTGAATATAATATCGAAATATCCGAACTCTCCGACCCCGGAGTAAGATCTTTGACCAGCTTAATCTCCTGACCACTGACTTCAAAAAACAGCAGGGCCGCTAAAAATGTGTACACATTTTTCATCTTTTCTATTTTTATAAGTTAAAAATTTGACTATCATGGTGTATAGTTTACTGATACCTCATCACTCATCGTGCTCATGCTTCCATCCCAGTACAGTATCTACAATTTATACCGGTACGTCTTTATCTGTCCAAACAAACAGGTCTTTATCTATATAGGCATGATTATAAGAAGTCATATACTGTAAGATGTCCGTCCTGGAAACCTGATTGACCAGGACCAGCGAACCGTTACCGATAGTCCGGCACAACAACAGGTTCGTCATCTCATTACCTTGAAAATCCACGAAACTTAGTTTGATACCAATACATTTTTTGTCACTTATCGTATGAAAGTCAAATTCCGATTTGCTATTTCTTATTAGGTAAAGCATATAACTGCCTATACATTTTTACCAACTTAAGGTTCAATTATTATGGGTTACACTTCTTAATCTAATATAGATCTTGTCCATCCATACTGATTAATACTTTTCTTCATCGGAGCCAGATTGATCTGCCCGACCAAGTTTTCTCCCTGACCAATCCGTCAAAGATACTATTTTTAACTATTTACATCTGAATGATTGCCGGGTAATAGTTTCTATCTCAAGGCAGGGGATGCTTTTGCAAAGTGACACTTCTATTTTTGAAATTCTACCGCAGCTATCGGCAAAAAGTAAATCCGTCTTTCATTAAAATAACCTTATTGGGCTCAAGTGAATGCTTATCAGGTTTTTATTCCAATCTGTTCATAGAATATGGTTTATTGCCATACCTGATTAGACGGCTTTGTTTTGCCAAAACTGCTAAAATATTTACACTACACTTTCCCTCTCAAGATTCGAAATAGTAGAGTCTCCTTGTTTCATATAAAGTTCTGCAAGCTTTATACGTCCGTCTTTATCATTTTGAATAGAATATGACAATTCTTGCGGTCGCATAAGTTTGATATTCAATGGCAAAAATTGCAAATCGCTTAGTTTTATTGAAGGCAGCCCCATAAATAAACCTATATTGCCGTCGGGACTATTTAAAGACCATTCTTCCGGCGCACCATCCATATCAATCTGTAAGGAAAGATAGGTATTGATTTTTAACCGGGTGGTAAAATCCGGTATTCTAGGTAAAACTCTTCCTGTTTCATATACAAGATTCGCCTGCCAGCTACTGCCAAAATCCTCAGGAATAATAAGCTCATCTGACTCCAGGTAAATTTCAAACAGGAAGTCATCCCCATTGCTTAAACCTTTAGTAAACACTATTTGTGTTCCTTCTGCAGTTTCATACAACTGGAGCCATCTTTCCCCGCCCGGCCAGGCAGGATAATCATAGTGTATCGGGCTTAGATATTGTATTTGAAATTCAGTTAATAATTGCATCGTTATCCTTTTTTAAGTTCTTTATTTAAACTGTCTATCTCATCCTGATATTCCTGATCCCATATAAAATCCGTATCGAATTTACCGGTTGAATATAACGTAAACCGCAGCCTGTTCCAACGGCTATGCCCGTCTTCTGTTGTAATGGCATGGAGCTCTTGAATAACTTTAGAGAATAAATACCCTAATTTCGAATCATCCATATTTTTTTCTTCATCATTATAAGTTAAGTACTTACAATAGCACCCACATATTTATCAAGTCGCTCAACATACAATATAGCGATTTGCCAATCGTCTTTTATTGAGTCAAATATTGTTTGTCGCATCAGAGTATATATTTCATCTATTGGCATAATTTTCTTTTTAATTTGTGAAAGTCTTTTTTGGTTCAACCTTAATCTCATCAATCCATTCATCTATTTCAAATGCCGCGGGCCTCAAACTATTTCCTTCATATATGGCTGTGATTTTAACTTTTACCTTTTTATTCAATTGCAGGGCGTCCGCCCATTCATTTCTATACTTTTCCAAACATTCCAACTCACAAATCTCATCACATTGATTAGCGATTAGATATACCAGAATCTACTAAAAACTATTCCCAAGACCATTTGGGTAATTTGTAATCTGGATTTTTTTCTTTAATTTTTCTATTTTCTTTATCTATTTTATCCTGCCATTCTTGATCCCAAATATATTCTGTTTCTAATTCTAACCCATTATTAATTACAATTCTAAGCCTATTCCATTTAACATTATTTTCAGTGGATGTCAATAAATGCAATTGCCATATTGCATTTATGATTTTTTCGTTTGGTCTAGTTCTTAATGATTCTTTTTTACCATTATCAAACATTACTGATCCGTTCATTCCAAGAACCCCTGGTTGAAGTTCCACGTTTAGAACCGCTTCATTCCAGTCAGAAACCGTAATAAGACTTTTTAAAAAATTTGATAATTCTACAACTAATTTTTCCTTTATCATCCCTAATTATAATTATTAAATTGTTTAAAACTATAAACATCATCTATCCAATATTCAATTTCAAATGAATTTGGCCTCAAACTATTTCCTTCATATATGGGGATTATTTCAACCTTCACCTTTTTATTCAATTGCAGGGTGTCCGCCCATTCATTTTCCATCGATTTCCATGCACCTAAATTCAAGGTCACATCCATTGGCAATAGGTCAATTGCTTCTCCGGCTCCATTTGCGCCCAAGGACTAACCGACTGATTAATGCTCTTTTCATAAAAATCAGGTTAATTTGCTCGCCGGGGCCCATTTCCACTATTCTAAACCTTTCGTTTCTTCAGGATTTTTCCACCATGGAATTGTTTTTCCTCGCTTTGATTTAGGAAGATTATTATTAAAGTTATCAACGATTTCTTGACTATATATAACGAGTTGAGGGGTTAAATTAAGCAGCAAATGCATGCTTAGTATGATTAATAGGTTTTTCATTGATGAAATTGTAAAGTTGTTTTATAGTTTTAGCACATACTTTTGTATTTATC
>Ga0206118_100460_pt1 | contig 19850 bp, 24 predicted proteins | sample 3A20Ametagenome_FD_177999 | JGI IMG/M metagenome (GOLD analysis project Ga0206118, IMG submission 177999) | Enriched microbial communities from leaf-cutter ant dump, University of Wisconsin, Madison, United States - 3A20A | ecosystem: Environmental > Terrestrial > Nest > Insects nest > Nest dump... | reverse complement strand
TCCAGGGACCTGGCCTATGGTCCGCCTTATATCTATGCAGGGCTCTCCGTACTGGTGCTGGGCTTCGTATGCCTGCTCATGGCAGGAAGCCGCTCCTGGATGACCGCTATCTCGGCGATCCTCCTCATAGGAGGCACAACTTGTACCTGGATAGGATTTAACTTCAAAAAAAATGATAACACACAGTACGGGATGGGTTGGTCGCTCACAAAACACAACCGGGAAGATGTAGCCTATCACAGCGGCGGCTGGGGCGGATGGCGCAATATCCTCTGGCATGAAAAATCGGGGCTGACCATCATATTGCTCACCAATAACACGATCTGTCCCTATTTCGACCTGACCAGAAACATATCCAATATCATGCATGACCGGCCCTTTGAATATCCTGCAATACCGGTCTCAGCAATGAATAATGAGCCCGGAGGGCCCAACCCGTTTGAGCAAAGGGAAGGTAGCAACTTTTTAAAGATACCGTCTCTACCCTCGCTGATCCAGCCAGGCAGGCTGAAGGATCTGATATTTTCCGAGTCTCTGGGTAGCATGAGCCGGGACCGGCAGACACCTCATATGCTGAACAACGAGGCCTGTTATGCCTATAGAATGGAACAAAAGCTTTCATGGCCTAAAAACACAGCAAAAAGCAGGTCGCTCCGTACGATCTGACGAAGATAAGCTGTGGTGTCTGTACACGTTGACCGGGAAGCTTTCCGGAAGAAGGTCCGGGCTTTGCCAGCTCAGGATGACAGGATATTACCATCTCCCGGCCGGCTATGCCGGAAATTAAACTTATGGGATCTGCAGCCCCTCAGGCAGGAATCCGTTATCTTTATTGAAAAACCGATCCTATGAAGAGAAGCCTGTTCCTGTTTTTTATTTTCCTGCTTATCTCGGGTGCCAATGCCCAGACAGTGTATGACCCGGCGTCAAGGAAGCTCGCAAGTGTCAACGGTCAGACCTATTACAACAGCGGAGGCTCCAAAATAGGGCATGTCTCGGGCGAGACCGTGTATGGCCGAAACGGAGTCCGGGCCGGGAGCATCCGTAATAACAACATCTATGATGAAGCCGGCAGGAAGATCGGATCCATAAGCAGCGACAGCTTCTATGACGGGCATTCGGCCAGGATAGCCCGGTTGTCAGGAGACGTTCTCTACGATAAGAACAGCAGGAAGATCGCACCCTTTCAAGGTATGACCAGGGATCAGATCGCAGCTTACTATTATTTCTTCATGTAACGCCGGGTAAGCATCTGCGTCCGGTGGCATCAGAGGTCTGAATCAGCCTTGATAACGGCTCTATTCAATTGCCGTAGATCGAATTATAGATCACTTCCGCCGCTACTTCACTGCCCTGGAGGGATGGATGGAAATCATCCGGGCCATAATAGCTGTAGTCATTTTTGCTGTCGATATATTCCTTCCATACCTGTCCGACAGGGCATAGGATGGCATCGGCTTTTTCGGCCGCTTCCGTATAAGATTTAATGACACTGTCAAACAGCCTGTAATTGCCTTTGGAAGGCCACACCATATAAAACGCCAGCCTGGAACCGGCCTTTTTACACATTTTGCGGATCCGCTGGCCATCCCTGATCAGCATTTCACGGCCGCTTGTTCCCGATGAAGGCCCCTGCTGGACGATCACGTAATCAAATTTCCCGTTGCTGATCAGGAGCTGCAGCTTATTGTCAGCCAGGTGATCCTCAAGGGCATAGTTGGGATAGGTAAGCGACTGCACCTCGATCTCACGTCCCCTGGATTTACCCAGCCTGGCAAAAAGCGCAGGGAGATCATTGGTATAAGTGAGGCTATTGCCGACAAATAAGACCTTATCGACCTTCTGCCCGGCGGTAGGCGCTGCACGCCACGAAACGGAAAAGGAGAGGAACAGGGCGCAGAAGACAATTGAACAGAAAAAATGTAAGTGCTGCTTCATCGCTCAATACAATAATATGAAAGGGAATACGCCGCAAGATACTAAAAATCGGTTTGAGCATTGTATTTTTGGTAGATGTTATGTGCGCAGTTTTTGTACAGGAAGCTCTCAACAGGATTGCTTGGCCTTCTCTTCCCCTTCCTTATATCCGGGCAGAATACCGGGCACAACCCCATCGACCCGGGATGGTACGCCGACCCGGAAGGTATCGTTTTCGGATCGACCTATTGGATCTTCCCGACCACCAGCGCCAGATACGGACAGCAGCTATACTTTGACGCGTTCTCGTCGACAGACCTGAAAACCTGGAAAAAACACAAAAATGTGCTCGACACCTCAGCCATTAAATGGGCGCGTCAGGCCATGTGGGCTCCCTCTGTGGTCGAAAACCGGGGACGGTATTATTTCTTCTTTTCCGCCAATGATATCCAGAGGCCCGGTCGCGACGGCTGGGACCCTGACAACGATATCAATCATACAGGTGGGATCGGGATCGCGGTTGCCGACAGTCCGGAAGGCCCTTACAGGGATTACCTGGGCAAGCCGCTGATCAGCGATTTTTATAATGATGCACAACCCATCGACCAGTTTGTATTCAGGGATAAGGACGGCCAGTGGTATATTTTTTACGGAGGCTGGGGCCATTGTAATCTTGGCAGGCTAAAGGATGATTTTACAGAGATCCTGCCCTGGCCGGACGGCAGGCTGTTTCACGAGATCACACCGGAAGGCTATGTAGAAGGACCGTTCATGTTTATCCGGAACGGAAAATATTATCTTATGTGGTCAGAGGGTGGCTGGACCAATGACACCTATAAAGTCGCCTATGCCATGGCCGACAACGTAAGTGGGCCTTTCAGAAAGATAGGGTCGATCCTCCAATCCGATCCCGGGATCGCTACAGGAGCCGGACATAACTCAGTCATCAGGGATATCGCGCAGGATCGTTATTATATCGTATATCACAGGCGTCCCATACCTAATCTCGACCGGGATCACAGGGTCATCTGTATCGACCCGCTGGAGTTCAACAGCGACGGAACGATCAAAGCCGTAAACATGACCAAATAAAAACGAAACATGCGTGAACGCCTCTTCTTTCTTGAACAGGAGCTGGGATCAAAAAATATCCGTGAAATATTTCGGGACACTTCCCTGGTCGGAAAATGTTGCCCAATAGATCTATTATGACTGTTACTTCGATGTGGGTGCAATAATCGGCATACCGTCCCTTTGAAGCAGTGACCATGATCGGTTATAACAATGTTAGCGATCATTATTTTGAACGACCATCATAATCAATAACAGAAAAAATGATTACAAATTCAAGAAGTACTCAACATCCGTAAGCAGGCGAATACAATAACCAGGGATATAACGAAGTATAGGGGTTGAATATCCTTCTTACAAATTAGTCGATGCTTACAGCAACAAATGGAAGAAATTTGGCAAGGCTATTCAGACAACAACAGGGATAAACTTTCGTAGTTTATTTTTGTAAATTTGCTATTTACAGAAGCTAAAAATGGCTAAAAGCAGAACATTAAGTGTAAACGAATCTACAATCGCAGTTATTCATCAAAATGAAACTGACTATATCAGCCTGACTGATATGACAGTTTCTTTCCGGGAAGGTAGTGGACTAATCGGAAAATGGATAACCAATAAGAATACGTTGGAATATTTGGGTGTTTGGGAGAAAATCAACAATCCAAATTTCAATTACCCCGAATTCGGGGTAATTGAACAAGAAGCAGGAACAAACAGGTTTATAATGTCTGTTGGTCAATGGATCGAGCGTACAAGATCAGTTGGAATGATTGTCAGAGCAGGTCGTTATGGGGGAACTTTTGCACACAAAGATATTGCTTTCCATTTTGCGATGTGGCTTAGCCCTGAATTTCAGATTTATTTAGTTAACGAATTTCAACGATTAAAAGACGATGAAAACAGGCGTCTGAAATTGGAATGGAATTTCCAAAGAACATTAGCCAAAGTAAATTACCAAATCCATACAGATGCAATCAAAGAAAACTTAATTCCGAAAGAAATTACCAAACAACAAGCAAGTTTTGTTTATGCCAACGAAGCTGACTTGCTAAACGTAGCACTTTTCGGAATAACAGCCAAAGAATGGAGAGAAAATAATCCCGACAAAAAAGAAAACATAAGAGATTATGCAACTTTAGAACAATTGGTAGTTTTGAGTAATATGGAAAGTATAAATGCTTTGCTTATCGAACAAGGACTATCACAAAGCGAACGACTTATTCAACTCAACAAGGTTGCTATAAACCAAATGAAATCTTTACTTGAAAGTAAAGCAATCAAGAAGCTAAAATAAAATGTGGCAATTGCAAAGAATCACTAGCAAGGGTCTTATGACAAGCTCCGGGCTGCTTCCAGCCAGTTCGAGCTTACCTCATACAGTACCATGGGTACGGGAACGGTCTCGGTCGCCGGTCCTTGGACAGAAAAAAATAAGGCGGCAGAGATGAGAGGAACAATGATAGATCCCGGCGACCATACACCCATCCACATCAGGCAGGTCGTATCCTTCAGCAAGGACCAGATCCGTATCGACAGCTATGACAAGAAAGACAAACAGGATGAAATGCTGACTATTTTCTACATTATCACAAGAGATGAATAGATGAAAAACCTTCTTTATTTTTTTATTTTCTGGGCAGCCCTTACCCAGGCACAAGGTCAGGGATATACGTTTGACTTCTCCGAAAGGACCTATATGATCCCCGATCTAAAAAAGCTGACATACGCTCCGGAAGATACGGTCATGGTCGACAAGCTTATCTTTATAAAAAAGGAACGGCTCGACCGGTTTATTCCCGAAGGCTGGAAGATCCCCGACCTGCAGGAAGCAAAGGACTTCATCGGCCAGCTTGAAGGAAAAGACAATGGCACAGGGGGAAAAGAAACAGATTCTGCCGGTCTGAGCGCGATCCTTCCGTACAGGCTAAACGGCATTTATTTCTCCGCAACAAAAAAGCTATATGGCAGGAACACGATGACAGCGTACTACATCGCGCCCGATGTACCGCACAGCTTTTCAGAGGAGAAAGAGGAAATGGCACAGGCTACTTTATATGTATACAGTGGCCGCAACGGGAAGATGAATGTTGAGCTCTCCTATACAAAAGTCGACAATGCCGTCTACTGTAGCTTATTGCTTATCAAAAAATGATAATGAAAAATAGCGTACTCTGTATGGTCAGACAAAAAACAATAATACAATAACAAAATAACTGTAAAACATGTCGATAAAAACTGCTGAAGAGCTTGAGGGGATGAAAAAAGTGAGCTTTGCTGTTGCCGAAACGCTCCGGCTGATGCGTGAATATTGCAGGCCAGGCATGTCTACAAAAGAGATAGACGAATATGGCGGGAAAATACTGCGCGACTTCGGGGCCAGGTCCGCACCCATCCTCACTTACGGCTTCCCGGGGCATACGTGCATCAGCATCAACCGGGAAGCGGCACACGGTATTCCTTCCCGGGATAAGATCCTGCAAGAAGGCGATCTCATCAACATCGACGTTTCAGCCGAGCTGGGCGGCTTCTGGTCGGACAATGGCGGCTCTTTTGTCCTCGGTGACGATATACATGGACACGACGCCTTGGTCAATGCCTCAAAAGAGATCTTAAAAAAGGCCATCGCCAGGATCAGGAATGGCGTGCGTATTGCCGAATTAGGCGGCTTTATTGAGTCATCAGCCAGGAAATACGGTTACAAGGTCATCAAAAACCTGACCGGTCACGGTGTGGGCCGGAGCCTCCATGAAGAGCCGAGGGAAATAGCCAACTACAGGGACGGCTTCAATTTTCAGCGGTTTAAGACCAATTCCGTGGTAGCAGTCGAAACATTTATCTCGACCAAAAGCACTTTTGCCAGAACAGAGCAGGACGGCTGGACGCTTACCGGCAGCAAAGGCGGCTTTGTCGCCCAGCATGAGCACACGTTGGTAGTCACGGACGACGATCCCATCATCCTGACCCTGAACAATGAGATCTGGAATTGACGGATTCCCGGAACATTTTCATTTTGCTTTGAGTTAGAATAGAGGGAATTGTCCGCTTCATGATACAATAACTATTTATCTTAATCCAAATATTTCAACATGATACTAGACAAATATGATACGCTTATGATCGCGGTCGACGACCTGACGGCCAAAGGCTATACGGAATCTTTCAAGGCAGGCAGGGACAAGGTTACGGCGCTTTACTCCAAGATCGATTTTGCGATCGACGATCTGCGTATCGTCAAGACCTATCGCTTCGACGGCATGACCAATCCCGAAGACGATGTGGAGCTGTTTGCCATCGTGGCCAAAGACGGAACCATGGGTACGCTTGTGTTTCCCTACGCGGCGGAACATGATCAGAACGAAGACACAATTAAAAAAATCCGATTTGCTTAATGGACTTTATCGATTATTACAAAGTATTGGGTGTCGATAAAAACGCCTCTGCAAAAGAGATAAAATCAGCCTATAGAAAGCTCGCCCGGAAATATCATCCTGACGTCAATCCCGGTGACAAGGAAGCCGAACTGAAGTTTAAGGAGATCAACGAAGCCAATGAGGTGCTGGGTAATGAAGAAAACCGCAAAAAATACGACCAGTATGGTAAAGACTGGCGCCATGCCGAAGAAATAGAACGTATGCGCCAGCAGCAGGGCAGCCGCCGGTCCGGCACGTATGCCGGTGGTGATCCTTCGGGTGGCTTCGAAGGATTTGAAGGCTTTGAGGGAGGTTTCGATGGTGGCGGCGACTTCTCTGACTTTTTCCAGTCGATGTTTGGCCACAGGACGGGAGGACAGAGCAGGACCGCAGGCCGGTTCAAAGGCCAGGACTTCAACGCCACTCTCCGGCTCAATCTCACCGACGTGTACAAGACGCAGCAGCAAGTCATCGAGGTCAACGGCAACAAGCTACGGCTGACGATACCCGCAGGCGTCGAAAACGGGCAAACCATTAAAATAGCAGGCAAGGGCGGACCGGGTGTCAATGGCGGTCCCAACGGCGACCTGTATATCCGTTTCGAGATACACAACAATACGGCATTTAAAAGAGACGGCGCCAACCTGCACAGTACCGTCGAGGTCGATCTGTATACCGCCCTGCTCGGCGGAGAGATCATGGTCAGGACACTGGACGGCCAGGTCAGGCTCAAGGTAAGCCCGGAAACACAAAACGGGACCAGGGTCAAGCTAAAAGGCAAAGGCTTCCCTGTATATAAGCAGGAAGGTCATTTCGGAGACCTCATCGTGACCTACCAGATCGTCAATCCTAAAAACCTGACCGCAAAAGAAAAGGAATTATTTCAGGAACTTAAAAAACTCAGAGCATGACGTCAGGCAGATATATTTTGATAAGGACGCTCTGTGCATCCTACGAGATCAGCCCGGAATTTATGGACGAATTGTATGACCATGGTCTTATCGAATATCATATGGAAGATAATGAGGCCTTCTTTCCTGAAGAAAAATTAAGCGACCTGGAACGTATGATCCGCCTCCATAATGATCTGGACATCAATTTGGCAGGCATCGATGTCATCATCAACCTGATGGATAGAATGTCCGGCCTGCAGAAAGAATTGGAAGAAGTCCGGAACCGCCTGTATTTATTGGGAGATGAGAAGTAATTTTAGCAAAAAATCAAGATGAGACTCTGCTTCGTTTTTATCGGCATCTTTATCCTGCAATCGGCTCTTACCCAGGATCACTCCGACTGGGCCAACCTGAAAAGGTACAGAGAAGAAAATACACTGCTCATGAAGGACAAGAACCCGGGAAACAGGGTGGTTTTTATCGGGAATTCCATCACCCAGGGATGGAAGGACGCCGACCCTTCCTTTTTCAAATACAATCCTTACATCAACAGGGGCATCAGCGGGCAGACCACACCACAGATGCTGATACGCTTCCGTCACGATGTGATCGACCTGCGCCCGGCAGTCGTCGTTATCCTGGCCGGGATCAACGATATCGCCGAAAACACCGGACCTATGACACCCGAAGAGACCTACGGCAACATCATCTCTATGGCAGAGCTTGCACAGGCCAACAACATCAGGGTCATTATCTCCTCGGTGCTGCCGGCCAATACCTTTCCGTGGCGCCCCCACATCTACCCCGCCGATAAGGTCATTGAGCTCAATAAGATGCTGAAGGCATACTGCGAAAAAGAGAAGGTATATTATCTCGATTATTACACTTCCATGGTCGATGACCGGAAAGGCCTGAAGAAAGAATATACGACCGACGGGGTCCATTGTACACCGGAAGGCTACGGGGTGATGAGATCCCTGGTGCAACTGGCCATTCAGGCGGTGCTTTCTTCAAAATAAATGCACGGACGTGGCCAATAAAACATCGCAGCACATTCTATCGACCGCCGCCAATCTGCTCGGCTTCTGCCTGTTTATAATTACATCGTTCCACCTGACCGACCGGTCGGAAAACAGCCTCATCGACGAATTTACATCCGTGGTGGCCCTGGCTCTGACCATCTCGTCGGTATTTTCCTTTCTTTCCATCAGGAGTGATGATGCCCGGAGAGAAGTGCGGCTCGAATCCGTTGCCGACATCTTTTTTATCATTTCTCTTGCAGGTATTTTTTTAATTATTGTTTTTATCACGCTAAAATTCTGGATGAAATAATATGGAAAAAGGTGCAAACCAGTTATTGGACAATGAAAAGCTCCAGCTCAACAAGCTCCAGCAGATAGTCAAAAGGTCGATCGAAGATGAAAATCTCATCGTCGAAAACCTGCTTCATCCGCCCTCCGAAACCCTCACCATCGGACAGAAGATATCCGATAAGGTAGCGCGCTTCGGCGGAAGCTGGGCTTTTATCCTATCATTCCTGATCCTGCTCCTCATCTGGATCATTATTAACTCGCTGTTTCCCAAAGATGAGCAGTTCGACCCCTACCCTTTCATCCTTATGAATCTTATCCTCTCCTGCGTGGCCGCGCTGCAGGCGCCGATCATCATGATGAGCCAGAACCGCCAGGAAGAAAAAGACAGGAGACAGAATGTCAATGATTACATGATCAATATGAAAGCCGAGCTCGAGATCAAGGCGCTGCACCAGAAGATCGACCTCCTTCTCGAGGACCAGATCAAAGTTCTTTTTGACAGCCAGGCCAAACAACTGGAGCTGCTGGAAGCCATGAAAGAAAAGCTGGAAAAGCACCTCGGATCAAACCAGAATAAATCCTGATATATGTATAAGACGCTGTACGTACTCACCTTCCTCCTGCCGTCTTTCCTTCTCTGCGGGCGCGTATGGGAGGTAGGCCCGGCTAAACAGTTTACCCTGCCCAGCCAGGTAGCGCCCCTTGTTGCAGACGGAGATACAGTGTATTTCGATCCGGGCATCTATCAGAACGATGCCTGCCGCTGGACAAAAAATAACCTGAAGCTCATCGGGCTGGGCAGCGGCGAGGATCGCCCCCGGATGAAATATTCGGGCAATATTCCAAACGGGAAAGGCATATGGGTCTTCGATTCTCCCGGCCATTCCGACAATATCCATATCGCCGGCATCATATTTGACGGAGCGCAGGTATCGGACAACGACGGCGGGAACGGCGCCGGCATCCGGTTCCAGGCCAATAACCTGACCATTGAGAATTGTCTCTTCAAGAACTGTCAGAACGGCATCCTGGAAGGGCACGGAGCCGTGACGACAAGCAACGTGATCATAAAAGATTCGGAATTCTATAACAATGGTTACTCCGGGTATGAGCACCACATCTATATCAACGCATCGGCCGACACCCTCCTGGTGCAGAACTGCTTCTTCCATCATCCGCGCGGCCAGGCCAACTCTTTGAAGACAAGAGCGCAGAATGCCTTTATCCTCTACAACTATATCGATGAGGAGGACGGGGATGGCAGCTACGAGATCAACATCGCCCAGGGCGGCAACAACGTCATCATGGGCAATGTCATCATCCAAGGCCCTGCCGGGTCCAATCACGCCATCGTCGGGTACGACGACGCGACAAACCCGCAGGAGAATTTCTATTTTATCAATAATACGGTCGTCAACAAATACAGCGGCAACAACCGGTATTTTCATATTTCACCCGACAATGGTATTCACGTCTTTAAGGTCTGGAACAATGTGTTCGCTTCCATCCCCTCCGCCGGCAATCAGTTTATCACCGGCAATGTGCCTGAGGTGCTGGATACATCCGCCAATTATTTTACCGGAGACTATCATACAGCGGGCTTTACCGATCCGGACCAGGGCGATTTTTCCCTGACGCCTGATGCTGCCGCCCTGATCGACCGGGGCGCGGATGCCGGTCTGGACGCTAACGGGTTCGAACTATTGCCCCGTTATATGTATCTCTCTGCATCGGGCGACCTCCAGGTCCGCCAGGTCTCAGGATCCGGCATCGACATCGGCGCTTATGAATACCTGTTCACTTCCGGTACCCGTCGCACCACCGGCCAATTGAGCATAAGCCCTAACCCTTCATCCGGCAGGTTTGAGATCACTGTACCCGCATCATACGCCGGTCGCCTGGCCATAACGGATATGTCGGGCCGCCCGGTCGCCTTTGAGCAACGCATGGCGGCCGGAGACAAGATCCGGTGCGACATGAGCGGGATAAGGCCCGGATCTTATATCGTAAGGCTGGACGGTGACAATAAGACTTATTCAGGCAGGCTGATCATAATCCCTTAAATGAAAGCTCCACAAGGCAAAACTCCGGGCCAGCCGGCATCGCTACATCCCCGCAACCGGCATTCCGGCCGGTATGACCTGGAGAAGCTGAGCAGCGATTTTCCTGAGCTCAGCAGCTTTATCTTCGTCAACCAATACGGCAATAAGACCATCGACTTTGCCGATCCGGACGCGGTTCTGGCGCTCAATAAGGCCCTGCTCAGGCACTATTACGGCATAACAGGATACAGCTTGCCCGCTGGGTATCTCTGCCCTCCTATCCCGGGCAGGGCGGACTACATCCACCATCTCGCCGACCTGGTATCCGGCGATCAGGCTACCGGAAGCAAGCCGGTCAGGATGCTCGACATAGGAACCGGCGCCAACTGCATCTACCCGCTCATCGGTCACGCCGAATACGGATGGGCCTTTGTCGCGTCAGAGACGGATGCCGTGGCCCTGAAAGCCGCGCGGCAGAATATTGAAGCCAACGCCGGCCCGGAATCCTTCATCGAGATCCGCCGGCAGCCCGATCCGGATCATATCTTCCGGAACATCATCAAGGACGGGGAATGCTTTGCCGCCTGCCTCTGCAACCCGCCCTTCTATTCCTCCGCAGATGATGCGGCAGAAAACAATCAGCGCAAAACAAAGAACCTCGGCCTGGATAGAGGCAGCTCCTCCGGGCATAATTTCGGCGGACGGGCCAATGAGCTGGTGTACAAAGGAGGAGAAGCAGGCTTCATCGGCAATATGATCCGCGAAAGCCCCGACTTCAGGGATAACGTCGGCTGGTTCACATCACTGGTCTCCAGGGAATCCAGCCTGCCGGATCTCTACAGGCAGCTCAGAAAGGCCGGTCCGGCGCATATACGTACCGTGCCTATGGCCCAGGGCAACAAAAAAAGCCGTTTTATCGCCTGGACGTTCCGCAGGTGACCCGTGTTATACATAGCGGGTTGAACTATGAAAAGACGCAATTTGTTAATTACAATGATCAATTATTTTTTCAGAATATAAAACACGACACCATGAAAAAGATACCAGCCATCCTGCTGCTTGCTTTGACCGTCCTTTTCGGCTATACATCGTGCAAGCAGGAGACAAAGGATAAGATGAAGGAAACCGGCGAGGAGATCCAGCAAACTGCCGAAGATGCCGGTAATAAGGTAGTAGAAAAAGGCGAAGAGATAGGCGATAAGATAGCCACGGAGTGGGATCAGTTTTCCAGCGACGCACAGGATAAGCTGACCCGGATCGAAAATGATATCAAAGCCAAAGAAGAGGCGCTCGCTAAAGAAAATAAGGCTCAGCGTGAGAAAATGAAAAAAGAGGTCGACAAGCAGAAAGCAGAGCTCAATAAGCTCAAAGAACGCCTCCGGGAGAAAAATGAAGCCTTCAGAAAAGACATGAAAGAAGCGGGAGATACGGCGAAGCAGAAAAGAGAGGCCTTCGAAAAAGAGTTCAAAAACGATATGGAACGCCTCGGGGATGCCATTGAAGGGCTGTTCAAAAAAGGATGACCTGTTTTTAGTCTTTGTCTGTAATATACAGATAAGGCTATCCGAAAGGCTTCGTTGTTTGGATATACTGAAGGTGTTTAAGATGGGCACAAAATGCAAGACATGAGGATGAGGCCGAAGGAGATACTGTAGTATGTGACTGAAGCCGGACTCCGAAAACAACGCAGCGGTTTGTGTACCTTTCAGACAGCCGCATTTTTTCTATCGGTCGGCATCCGGATCTAAATGCTTCCGCCTTCCAGCTTCTCTATCCTGGCCTTCAGGTCCGCGATCAGCTGATCTTTTTCGGCGATACGAAGCTCATATTGCTGTATCAGCTTATCGGAAACGTTATGGTAAATATGAGCCGTAACTCCTGAATTATTATGAGCACTCACACCCGATGCATTATCATAGTTAAGTTGTACATTTTGTTCCTGGGCGGTCACAATCTCTTCCGGCCTGACCTCAAAATAGGTGCAGATGTCGTTGAGGTATTTGGCCCAAACAGATGATTCACCCTGCTCTATGCGCTGCAGGGTGGGCTGGGATATATGCAGCGCATCCGCCAGGTCAGTCTGCGAAAGTCCTTTGGAGAGTCGCAGCGTTTTGATGCGTTGTCCTATGATATGGTCCATATCTAACACGTTGGTTGAATAACAGCGTGCAAATTATGGATTTTATTCAGAATCAGAATACAATATTCAGAAATTGAATAAAATAAAAGGGCCTTCCCACTTATCTTTGCAATGATACTTACAGTAGCGGACATCTTAAAATAATATCCGGTTAATAACAGGAATAAGGATCTGGAAACAATCAAATGTTTCCAAATTCCACATACCACAATATATCAGGATCGTCGTAAAACGAATACTCCTGAGAAAGCCTGTTCGGCAAAATTTTTTACAAAAAAGCTAATCGTTTTTTCCGGGAATAAAAAACAATAAAAATGTTCTAAATACACACCAGATGGGAAGTTTTAATACAAGCTGATTATTTAATGGGTTTTTATCGACAATAGTGAGGAAGCGATATCAGCTCCTGTTCGTTTTTACTGTAATTTTTACACTTTACGTCCATCTGCAATAAAATTATCTAATCTATAAAAACTTTTACATTATGCGTATCAACGTAATTTTATTGTCATTGTTGACAATATTTATGCTATCTTGTCAGAAAGAAAACCTTACAGCTCCATCAAAACAAACCAATTATGCAAAGAATGTCAAAAAACATTATGACATTGTGAAAGCTTATCACAATAACCAGATTGTAGAAAGAGACGGTATATCACTATCTTTAGACCAGGCGCTGGACGAGATCGAGATGCTGTTCAGCTTGCCTACGGTATATATAACTTTAATGCTGATAGTACTTATCTTTTTAAAGATACGATCAACATAACTTTTACCACTACTCCTATCAATACAGATGATTTTGTGTCATTGACCAACCAGGTACTTACTGCCAGCCAGGTTCAGTATAACCGTATTTCTCATATCGGACCGGTTTATTTTCACAGTGTGGACCTGCAGAAGATATCAACTACCAGTACAAGTGCCACAATATCAGTAAGGACAGCGTTTAGCCTTAAATACAATCCCAATGATGACTTTACACCAGTCGGACAATGGCCGACGACTGTGTTTAATAGCAGTTTTGATAAAACCTATTATGATGATTATCATGAGTGTGGTCGTCCTAATACTACTCCAAATCATGAAGGGAAACAAGCTCCAGGCTACATAACGGACATGGTCAACAGGTATAAAGCTTATCTCAATTATGATCCTATCCTGGCTGTACAGCTCGGGCAACCCAGTCCTTATGATTTGCTGGTATTGGTTAATGATACAACATTTGTGGGATCATCTATTAGGCAAAGAAGATCTCCAGGAGGAGGATTGCCAGATTATTTTTATGAGCCATATATAGGTAATCATTGGGATAGCCTGCTACATAAGAGAAACCCAAATGATGTCACTCCTGATGACTGTGTAGATGAGTTTAACTGTTTCAAGATATGGACACTGGTAAACCAGGAAGGCTCATCATCTTGTGTTGATAATACAAGAGATAAATGTTTGAGTGTAAGCGAATGTAATCATTACTATAACCGGCTGATGCACTGTATCCTGGATACCAAAAACTATGAAGGATATACACACTTTGTGATGTTGATTAATGACCGTTCAAGTAATATATGTATTGGTAGCCTTTGTAGCTATTGGTGGAGTTTTTCCGTTGTTTTGGCAGATCAGGAATTTCTACCAACTAAAATAGAAGATCTAAGAACATTCCCAGAACCTATTTAATATGAAGTACAGTCTGATTATATTCCTGTTTTTATCTACTGTCTTACATAGCCAGGGATTTATTATTAAATATCCTGCCGAAGACTCTGTAACATATGGCATTCCGTTTCATACCTTATATGATGATGAGGTGGTTTATTCATTTTGGTCTTTTAATGCCTGGTTGGGAATAGATGGCGGAATGAATGCACATTTGATCAGGAGTAAAACCAATGGCGAGATTATCCAAAAGTTCAATCTGGATACCGATACATTACATGCCTTTTGTAGTTATGGTAATAGAATAGGCGATAAGATCCAGTCTTTTGCTCTTGCCAAGTCGGATAATAATACATACATAGTTTACAGACTGCTTGATAGAACATTGAATGTAGAACAAACAGAGGTCTTTTGGATTGGTACTTATAATTTTCAAGAGGCATATAACTATGCCGTTGATATTGAAATGTACAAAACACAGAGTATAGATAAGCATTTCGTACTTCTCAATCTCTATCAACAGATTGGACAGGGTTCAAGATATAGATATATTGCTATGAGCTTTGATAATGATGGTCATATCATAAAACACAAAGAGCTTGATTATTATAGACCTCTTACAGGCATCTTATATAAAGATCACTTGGAATTGATCAGATATAATATTGTAAAGGTTACTTATGATGATGATTTCAACCTCATAAGAGAGGTAGGCATTCATAAGCAGTGGGATATGACCAAGGACACCGCTTATTATCTGTTTAATAGTTTTATACAGGTTGGGGATAAGAATATCCGTCTGGGTAAAACCAGTTTTGGCTATAACATTGACAAGCCGGATGCTTATTATTTAGAGGGGAGGTGCATATCAGAGGTTGATCATGAACTGAACGTCAAAGGGAAGGTCAATTTAACGCAGCTCCCTATGACTGGTGAGAGTGACGGAACCGCAAGATATTCTGGAAGTCTGTTTTACAGGGATGGGTATTATTATACCTTGTTTGAGTACCAGGATTATCATTTACCGTTCCCAAGCCCCAATACACTCTATGTCACCAAGTATGATACAGACTTCAATATAGTGGAAGAAACTCATTTTATGCTCAATGCAAACTATCGCCTGTTTATGTATTGGGTAAGCCTTTCCGATGAGCTCCAGTTTTCCTTATCCGGTTTCTACTGGGACATTGACAATTTGAAAAATACAGTAGGAGCATATGTGATCGGGCTAAATCTGGATGGCAGCCAGCCGCCTTTGAGTAGCCAAGGTGATATCATCAAAGCAATAATCAGAGTCCGGGGCAACCCGGCTTCCGACTACCTGACCTTAGCCACAGAGGATGTAAGAGGCAATGAATATGAAGTCAGGTTATATGACCTGCAGGGGCGCCTGATCCGTACCGACAGAGACTGGAGCGATGGGAGCATTCAAATCCCTGTTTTTGACCAGGCATCAGGTATCTATATCTACCAGGTATGGCATAAGAACAGGCCACTTGTATCCGGGAAATTTATCAAAAACTAAGCGATAATTATTGGTGTGACACGAGATTCATTTATAACCGAATTCAATTAAAAACAATATTATAGACCAGAAAGCAAAAGCTATCTTATTTACAGTTATAACAGCAGTGTTGGCAACAGTATTCAGAGCTTTTAAAAAGCCCAGATCCTTCTGATAGGAGATATCAGTTCTTGTTGTTATTGCTGCCGGAATTAGTCACTGTGTACTCTATTACACCTTACATGATAAAATCGATTTTGGTAATGGTGATCAAAGGCAGCTACAATCCATAAGGGAGAAACAACAGGCGTGACAGTGAAAGTTTTCTTAAGAGAATAAAATGAAAGGAGGGGTACTTATAATATTATTGTTAGTGGTGCTTGGGCAAGAGTATATTGTTGGGCAATCATTACAGATAGACCTGAAGATGATGAATAACAGATGCTATATACATCATAACACACCGCTTGTGAAGACCGGCTATTGGCAGGTCTGGGGCTGGCAGGCAGCGTATATGCACCATCTGAAGCAATTTGATCTTGGACTGTCTTTTCTGAGGTACCGGCCGGTGACCTTTTTCTCTTTTGAAGATAAGAGCAAGGGAATATACAGTGGAAGTGGCGACGGAAGCTATGAGTTCCTCAGTCCAAGTGTGCAGGTCAGCAGGAAGGTCAACTTTACACGGTGGCTATATTGTCGCTTTAATCTTGGTCTGCACTATACCTATCGCAATCTAACCTGGTATGAAACAGACAATGAATATGGTGGTGACAGCCTTATCACATATACAGTATCCACCAGAAGAAAACCCGACTCGTGGCAATTCCGGCCGGAAGCAGGTCTGTCATTGGGGTGGCGGTTTGCCCGCCGGTGGCATTTTGTTCTTAGCTCATCTTATGTCTATGGCAGGAATGACTACCAGACGGAAGACTTTACATATACCGTGGCATCAGGCGACTATAAAGGCACATATACCAACCGGGTAACTTCCGATGGCAGCGCCTGGACGTTGAGTGCAGGTTTCAAATTTGATTTCTCAAAGTACAGGATAGTCATACACGACGGATGGAAATCTGGTAAGAAATAAGGTAATTTAGCAAATGAGAGTATTAATAGCTATAGTATATTGTACGATGGCCTTCCTGGCAAGGGCGCAGTCATTACAGCTGGATTACAAGGCGATATACGCCAGAACGACACTTGATCACGACACGCCCATGCTCAGAGCGGGAGGCAAGAGGGGCATGGGGTGGCAGGTGGGCTATATACAACACCTGAAGCACTTCGATCTGGGCTTGGCTGTCCTGAGGTATATACCTGAGCCTTATGTGTTTTTCGAAGACAGGAAGACGGGTTACAGCAATCGTCCCCAATCTCACGGTCTCTATAGGTATTTAAGCCCCAATCTGTACATCGGCAAACGGTTCGGTCTTACGGAGCGTCTGTTTATCAGGGCCAATATCAATCTTCATTATAGTTATCGCCAACTGGGTGGACTCATTAGCGGGGCTCTGAATTACGATACGGTGATGACATATAATGTAAGACACCGGCCGGAACTGTGGCACGGATGGCGTTTCCGGCCGGAAGGCGGCCTCTCCGTAGGATGGAAGATCCTGCAGCGGCTCAACCTCGAGGTAGGCGCATCTTACATCTATGATAATGAACCCTCCACTACAATAAGCATAGATTATCATATCTATAACGGTCCTCAGAAGGGTGACTATAAAAACAGGGCAATTTCAGACGGCAGCGCGTGGATATTGAGTGCAGGTCTTAAATTTAATTTCTCAAAATACAGGATCATTATAACCGATGAATTGAAATATGATGACAAATGACAGGGCGGTAAGTATATGTATAAATAGTTTTTGTAGCTATTGCTGAGGATTTTACCAGTCCTGGCAGGCCAGGTATTTCTCTCAAAAAAATTTCCGGATGAAATATAGAACCAATATGTACCCGAAAGCTAAAGCGGCCGTATTCGCAATTATTACCGCAGTATCGGCAACCATGTTCAGGGCCTTTATTTTTTCAGATACAAGAGCCCCGGGCACTTTTGATCAGGGTGACATGAGGTTCTTCATGTTGTTGCTGCCGGTTTTAATTGCTGTTTACTTATATAATTTACATCATAAAACCATTCACAAAAAGGAAGTAAACTCTTCAGAATAACGCGTTTACAGAAAATACATAGGGGCCAGGTTATCACAGCCTCCGTGTTTTTTCTGAATAGCCGGAAGTTGAAAGTTTTCCTGATTGGGGCCGGTCTCTATATTTAGAGACCGGTTTTTGTTTCTATCAGTTTCTATTCTGGTAGAAAGGTTGATGTGATAGGATTATTGGTATTTCAAAGGAGCCCGTTTGGAAAATTGTATAAGATGCCCATCCTGGCAATAATAAAATTGCAAATGATGTTATTGAAACTAAAAGGATAGATGTTCTATAGAATAATTTTCATATTAGCTTGCTACAGCCACTTATCAGTTATTGATTGTCAGAAGCAATTTATAATCGATACCAGCCTGGAACATATAAAAATTATTGAGCAGGTAGTAACTTTCAATTCTGCCAACCCACAGACTTTCGTTGTTAAAGACACGGGAATTCTATGGTCATTAAGTACAAAAATTCATACACCGGTCTCCATTCATAATGCGATTGGTTCATTTTTTTATTCCCTGGATGATAAGCCAAATTCGGGGAGGATTTATGCTGCGATCAACCCAATTGGAATCCGGCCGGACGGCGCGAATCAAAAGATCGGCTTAGGCCTGGAATTAGCCGATACTTTGGTAAAAGATGAGCTTTATAAAGTTGGATTCTATATCAAACCGTTTTCCGGCAATTGCTACGTTCCGGGTATCGAGGTCGCATTTTCAAGGAACTCCATCAATTATTATTACTCCAGGGATATTATAAATTATGATGACACAGAGCAATATTTAAAGCTTCATCGCAAAGGAGCTGAAACAATTGTAAAAGATACAAGCTTATCAATATCAAACCTGCCGATGTACAGCTATACAAAAATTTCGTTCCTATATAAAGCTGTTGGCGGTGAGAGGTCGATATATATCGGAAGCATAAAAGCCGATACCCCGAAAAAGATAAAGAAGATCAAACGCTATGGTTATTATAAAAATTTGAAAAGTAAATATTACTCTTGTTATTTGGTAGATGATGTTGTTGTTACAGGGTTAAATCCTGATTCCGAAAGCCAGGTAAAGCAAAGCCCTCTTGTAAGAGATACCTTATCTTACTTTTTTGAAAAAGATTCCTTTACTACGGTTATTGATCATGACTTATTAAAGCTCCAGGTCCATCTTCATCCGCCAGAACAATACCAGGTAAGGGTAATAGGTTCTGCTGATATGAGTGGCGAGTCACAATACAATATGCAGCTTTCTGCCAAAAGGTCATCATTCATAGGCTCGGTTATAAAAACTATTTCCGGTTATGAGATCATCGAAATTGGAGAAGGCGCTCTAAATATACCTGTTGGCGAAGCTCCCGCAAAAAGCAGAAGGGCTGATGTGATTTTTATAAGAAAATAACTTTAATTATCAATTGGCAATTAATTCCTGTTGTATTTATTCCTGTATTCCATGGGAGTAAGGCCGGTGATCTTTTTGAACACGGTGCGGAAGGCTTTGGTATCCGTATAGCCGACATCAAACATCACTTCATTGATATTTTTGCGGCTTGACTCAAAGCTGCGCTTGGCCGATTCTATTTTGACGCGGTGTATATACTCCAGCACGGAATTGCCGGTAGCCTGCTTAAATCTCCGCTCAAAGCTCCGCCGCCCCAGGTTGACATGGTCAGCCAGATCATCGATAGTCAGCTTCTCGTGGCTGTTCTCCTCGATATAATCCTGTGCCTTCAGCACATCCGCGTC
>Ga0206118_100459_pt1 | contig 19866 bp, 16 predicted proteins | sample 3A20Ametagenome_FD_177999 | JGI IMG/M metagenome (GOLD analysis project Ga0206118, IMG submission 177999) | Enriched microbial communities from leaf-cutter ant dump, University of Wisconsin, Madison, United States - 3A20A | ecosystem: Environmental > Terrestrial > Nest > Insects nest > Nest dump... | reverse complement strand
AGCCCGCTGTGGCTGTCGGTGGTCGCCACCCCGCTGGCCGGTGCGCCGCACACCCTGGTCAACGTGTTCACCGACATCACCGAATCCAAGACCCACGAGGTGCTCAACGGCAAGGTGCTGGACGCGCTGGCGCGCGAGCAGCCGCTGGCCACGACCATGGCCCTGGTACGCGAGGAAATCGAGCGCGTCGCCCCCGACCTGCGCGTGGCGGTGACCCGTGGCGAGGCCGACGGGCGCCTGTCCGTGCTCGCCGCGCCCGCCGCGCTGATGCCGGCCGGCGGGACCACCGCCTGGGACCACCCGGCCTGCCTGCAGGCGCTGCGCCGCGGGCGCGCGGTGGAAGTGGAAGACATCGCCCGCGATCCGATGCTGGACAGCCATCGCGCGGGGCTGCTGGCGCAGGGCCTGCGCGCATGCTGGTCCAACCCGATCCGCTCCACCGCCGGCCAGGTGCTGGGCACGCTGTCCTTCCACTGCCACCGCCCGGGCCCGCCCACCGCCTGGCACCGGCGCCTGGCCGAGCTGTGCCTGCACCTGTGCGCGCTGGCGCTGGAGCGCGAGCAGGCGCGCTCGCGCATGCACCGCCTGGCGTTCTACGACGTGCTCACCGGCCTGCCCAACCGCCTGATGTTCAACGCGCTGAGCGAACAGCCCCTGCTGCAGGCCGAGCAGCACGGCACGCCGATGGCGCTGCTGTACCTCACCCTGGACCGCTTCAAGCGCATCAACGAAAGCCAGGGCCACGCGGCCGGCGACGGCCTGCTGCGCGACCTGGCGCGGCGCCTGCACGACATCGCCGGCGTCGAGGCGGTGATCGCCCGCCAGGTCGCCGACGAGTTCACCGTGCTGGTCCCGCACTGCGCGCAGCACCAGGTCGCCACGCTGTGCGAGGCGCTGCTGGCGATGATCGCCGCCCCCACCGTGGTCGGCAGCATGACCCTGCACGCCAGCGCCAGCATCGGCGTGGCGATGTACCCGGACGATGGCCGCGCGCTGGACACCCTGCTGCGCCACGCCGACCTGGCCATGCGCCGGGCCAAGGACGAGGGCGGCGGGCGCTTCCGCTTCTTCAGCGCCGACATGAACCGGCTGGCGCAGGAGCGCCTGCTGCTGGAGGCCACGCTGCGCGAATCGCTGCGCCACGGCGGCCTGCGCCTGCACTACCAGCCGCAGGTGCACGGCGACGGCAGCGGCCTGTACGGCGTGGAAGCGCTGCTGCGCTGGCGCCACCCGCACCTGGGCGACATTGCGCCGGCGCGCTTCGTGCCGCTGGCCGAGGAATGCGGGCTGATGGCCGAACTGAGCCGCTGGGTGCTGGAGGAAGCCTGCCGCCAGCACGCGCACTGGCGCCGCCGCGGCCTGGACATACCGCGCATCGCGGTGAACCTGTCGGCCAGCGCCTTCGAACTGCCCAGCCTGGTCGACGAGGTACGCGGTCTGCTGGAACGCCACCAGCTGGCGCCCGGCGCGCTGGTGCTGGAGATCACCGAGGGCGTGATGCTCTCCGAACAGCCGCAGGTGCCGGCCAACCTGCGCGCCCTGCACGCGCTGGGCGTGCAGCTGTCGCTGGACGATTTCGGCACCGGCTATTCCAGCCTCAGCCACCTGCACCGCCTGCCGATCAGCGAGATGAAACTGGACCGCAGCTTCATCAGCGGGATCGGCCACGACCCGACCGCCGGCGCGCTGATCCTGTCGGTGCTGCGCATCGGCGAGAGCCTGGGCAAGCACGTGGTCGCCGAGGGCGTGGAAACCGAGGCCCAGCGCCGGTTCCTGACCGACAACGGTTCGCCGGCGCTGCAGGGCTACCTGTTCTCGCCCGCGCTTTCCGCCGAAGCCTTCGAACAATGGCTGGGCGGACAGGCCTGGGCGCCGTAGGCCGCATCGCCCCACCACGGGCCGGACGGCCGATAATGCAGCCGCACCACCGCTGCCCAAGGAACGCCCCCATGACGGACACCCCCACCCGCCACGACCAGCACGGCCGCTACCCCCGCGCCGAGACCGTCGACGACTTCCGGCACAACCTCCAGGTGGTCCGGGCGCGCATCGCCGCCGCCTGCCGCCGCGCCGGCCGCGATGCGGCCAGCGTGCGCCTGCTGCCGGTCAGCAAGACCATCGACGAGGCGCGCATCCGCCAGGCCTACGCCGCCGGCTGCCGCTTCCTCGGCGAGAACAAGGTGCAGGAAGCGCACCACAAGTGGGAGGCGATGCAGGACCTGGCCGACCTGCGCTGGTCGGTGATCGGCCACCTGCAGACCAACAAGGCCAAGCTGGTGGCGCGCTTCGCCAGCGAGTTCCAGGCGCTGGACAGCCTGCGCCTGGCCGAAACCCTGGACCGCCGCCTGCAGCTGGAAGGCCGCACGCTCGACGTGTTCGTGCAGGTCAACACCTCCGGAGAGGACAGCAAGTACGGCCTGGCGCCGGCCGAGGTGCCGGCCTTCGTCCGCGAGCTGCCGCGGTTCCCGGCCCTGCGCGTACGCGGGCTGATGACCCTGGCGCTGTTCTCCGACGACGCCGAGCGCGTGCGCGCCTGCTTCGTGCGCCTGCGCGGGCTGCGCGACCGGCTGCGCCAGGAGGCACCGGACGGCATCGGCCTGGACGAGCTGTCGATGGGCATGTCCGGCGATTTCGAGATCGCCATCGAGGAAGGCGCCACCGTGGTGCGCGTCGGCCAGGCCATCTTCGGCGCGCGCGCGGTTCCGGACAGCCACTACTGGCCGGGCGGCACCGGCTGAACGCATGCCACCGGCACGCTTCGACCACGCCGGAACCGCTATAAACTGCGCGCCTGCCTTCCCGCCCCCTCACCGGACGCAACGATGTTTTCCTGGATCCTGGCCCTGCTGCTCGCACTGTTCGTCTGGGGCCTGACCTCCGCCTGGCTGTGGATGGTCAAGCGCCGGAAGACCGAGACGCAGCACGGCCTGGCCGCGCTGGCGGGCATGCGCTGGCGCGAGTTCTCGCAGATCGTGCGGCGCGCCATGGGCGAACAGCGCGGCCTGCGCGACCTGTCCGGCGAGGACAACAACGACCGCGGCACCAGCAGCGACTTCCTGATGGAGCGCGACGGCCAGCGCTGGCTGCTGTCGTGCAAGCACGGCCGCGCCTACCGCATCGGCGCCCCGGCGATCACCGAACTGGGCGCGGCGCTGCGCCTGACCGGCGCGACCGGCGGCATCCTCATCACCGAGGGCCTGGTCGAACGCGACGGCCTGGCCGCCGCGGACAGGGAATCCATCGAAGTGCTGGACGGCCGCGTGCTGTGGCAGGTGCTGGCGCCCTGCGTGCCCGCGGACATGCGCACCATGGTGGAAGGCATCGCCCGCCGCGAGGCGGTGCGGCAGACCGGCATCGCCGCGCTCGGCGCGGTGGCGGTGGGCCTGCTGGCCGGGCTGGGCTACATGACCACGCAGGTGGACGGGAACCTTTCCGCGCCGGCGCCCACGCCCGTGGCGGCACCGGCGCCAGCGGCCGCCGCACGCCGCGCGCCGGCGACCGCAGCACCTGCCGCTCCCCCGGCGACGGCGAAGAACGCGGCCACCGCTCCCGGCGTGGCCGCCACCGCGCCGCAGGCCGCGCCTGCCGCCGCCAAAGCCGACACCGACGACCTGCAGGCAGACCCGGATCCGGAAACCCTGCTGCGTTACCAACAGGCCGTCTCCAGGAAACTGGCCGCCACACCCGGCGTCATCAGCGGCATCTGGCTGACCCGCTCCACCCTGTCGGTGGAACGCAGCGGCGACGACGACGCGGTGTGGCCGCTGATCTGCCGCGAGGTCGAGCACTACCCGGCGCTGCGCACCGTGCGCATCCAGCTCAACCCGCGCCCCGGCACCGGCGAACCGGTGCGCTGGCGGCAGTGCCGCACGTTCTGACCCGCAGGCGCCGGGCCCGCCCCGCACCGGCGGTACCGGGAAATCCGCATGCGGGGCCAGCCCCGCCCCTGCAACGGCGGCCGGTCAGCGCCCGCCCGGCGCGAAGCGCGCGATCAGGTCGTAGGCATCGCCCAGGAATTTCTGCCGCACCCAGGTGATCGGCGTTTCGCCACGCCAGGTCTGGCGGTCGATGACCAGGCAGGCGGTGCCCACCGGCACGTCCAGCAGCGCGGCCTCGGCGGCGCTGGCGGCCACCGCGCTGATGCGGTGCTGGCCGCGCGTCCACGACACGTTCTGCAGCAACCAGCTGCCGGGCGCATGGGTGGAGAAATCCACCGTCAGCGTTTCCGGCACGGCCCCGGGGTTGATCAGGCGCCGCTCCAGCGCCAGCGGCCGGCCGTCGGCCAGGTGCAGGCAGCGCATCGCCAGCAGTTCGCCCTCGCCCACCAGCCGTACTTCCTCGGGCACCGCGGCGTCGGCGCGGCGCTGCTGCCGTTCCAGCAGCTGGAACCCGTAGCGGTGGCCACGCTCGTTCACCGCCAGCGCGATGTCGGGAATCTCCAGCGCCACCTGCTCCAGGTGCGGCGGCTGCCGCGCGACGAACGAACCGGCACGGCGGCGGCGCTCGATCATGCCGCTCTCGGCCAGCGCGGTGAGCACCTTGTTCACCGTCATGCGCGAGCAGCCGTACTGCGCCATCAGCTCATGCTCGTAGGGGATGCGGAAGCCCGGGGCCCACTCGCCGCTGAGGATGCGGCTTTCGATGTCGCCGCGGATGCGCTGGTTGAGGCTGGGCGCCTTCCTGTTCTTCACTCGCTCGTCCTGTCTTGGCTCAGCCCAGTATCCGCTGCAACGCGGCCCGATAGCGCGCGGCCACCGCGTCGCGGCGCACGTGGCGGCCGTCGCGGACCCACTGGCGGCCATTGCGCCATACCGAGCGCACCGCGCCGCCGCGCGCGGCGAACACCCAGCTGTCCAGCAGCGCATCGCCCGCGCGGCCCAGCAGCGCCGGATGCGTGGTGTCCAGCTCGACCAGGTCGGCCGGCGCGCCGGCGGCCAGCCCGGCCGCCACGCCCAGCGCCTGCGCGGCGCCATCCTGCGCCTGCTGGTACAGCCAGCGGCCGCTGGACAGCTCGCCCGGCGAAATCACGTTGCGCCCGCGCAGCGCCAGGCGCTGGCCGTATTCGAGCAGGCGCAGTTCCTCGGCGGCGTCGATCAGCACGCTGGAATCGGAGCCGACGCCGAAACGCCCGCCGTGGCCCACGAATTCGCGCATCGGGAACAGGCCGTCGCCCAGGTTGGCCTCGGTGACCGGGCACAGCCCGGCCACGGCACGGCGGCCGGCGATGCCGCGGACTTCCTCGTCCTGCAGATGGGTGGCATGCACCAGGCACCAGCGTTCGTCCACCGGCATGTTGCCCAGCAGCCACTGCACCGGGCGCTGCCCGCTCCAGGCCAGGCAGGCCTCGACCTCGCGCACCTGTTCGGCGATATGGATGTGGACCGGCCCGTCCACCAGCGCCGGCAGTGCCTGCAGTTCCTGCGGCGTGCACGCGCGCAGGCTGTGCGGCGCCAGCCCCAGCACCGCATCCGGGGTATCGCGCAGCGCCTGCCGGCAGCCCTCCAGCAGCGCGGCGAAGCCGTCGACGTCGTGCAGGAAGCGGCGCTGCGCCGGCAGCGGCGCGGCGCCGCCGAAGTCGCTGTGCGCGTAGAACACCGGCAGCAGGGTCAGGCCCAGCCCGGTGCCGGCGGCCGCCGCGGCGACGCGGCCGGCCATCTCGGCGTGGTCGGCGTAGCGCCGGCCGTCCGGCGCATGGTGCAGGTAGTGGAACTCGCCCACGCGGGTGAAGCCCGATTCCAGCATCTCCATGTAGGCCTGTTCGGCCACCGCCTGGAAATCGTCCGGGGTCAGCCGGTCCAGGAAGCGGTACATCAGCTCGCGCCAGCTCCAGAAGCTGTCGCCCGAGCGCCCGCCCACCTCGGTCAGGCCGGCCATGGCGCGCTGGAAGGCGTGGCTGTGCAGGTTGCCCAGCCCCGGCACCACCACGCCCAGCGGCTGCGCGCCGGGGGCGGCCGGCGCATCGGCGGCCACCGACACGATGCGGCCCTGCGCGCACTCGATGCTCACCGCCTGCGCCCAGCCCTGCGGCAGCAGGGCGTGCGCGGCGTGGAAACGGACCGGACTGGAAACCTCGTTCGCCATCACTGGACACTCTCCGTGGGTGGTGATTATTGTATATACAAATAAACGCGGAAGGGTGCTCATGCACTGCGATACGGTCTGGCACAACGCCCATCTGATGACGCTCGACGATGCCGCCGGCGGCCTCGGCATCGTGCGCGACGGCGTGCTCGCCGCCCGCGAGGGGCGCATCGTGCACGTCGGCCCCGCCGCCACCGCGCCGGCCTTCGACGCCCGGCGCATCGACTGCGGCGGCCGCTGGATCGGCCCCGGCCTGGTCGACTGCCACACCCACCTGGTCTACGCCGGCAACCGCGCCAACGAGTTCGAGCAGCGCCTGCAGGGCGTGAGCTACGCCGACATCGCCCGCGCCGGCGGCGGCATCGTCGCCACGGTGCGCGCCACCCGCGATGCCGACGACGCCGCGCTGGTCGCCGCCACCCTGCCCCGCCTGGACGCGATGCTGGCCGAAGGCGTCACCACCATCGAGATCAAGTCCGGCTACGGGCTGGCGCTGGACGACGAGCGCAAGCAGCTGCGCGTCGCCCGGCAGCTGCAACAGCTGCGCCGTGTCGACGTGGTCCCCACCTTCCTCGGCGCGCATGCGGTGCCGCCGGGCCGCCAGGCGCAGGAGTACATCGACGAAGTCTGCCAGGTCATGATCCCGGCCATCGCCGCCGAAGGCCTGGCCGAGGCGGTGGACGTGTTCTGCGAGAACATCGCCTTCTCGCGCGCGCAGGCCGCGCAGGTATTCGAGGCCGCGCACCGCCACGGGCTGGCGGTGAAGATTCACGCCGAACAGCTGAGCAACCAGCACGGCGCCGAACTGGCGGCGCGGCATGGCGCGCTGTCGGCCGACCACATCGAACACCTGGACGAGGCCGGCATCGCCGCGATGCGCGCGGCCGGCACCGTCGCCGTGCTGCTGCCGGCGGCGTTCTACTTCACCCGCGACACCACTGTGCCGCCGATCCAGAAGCTGCGCGAGGCCGGCGTGCCGCTGGCGCTGGCCACCGACAGCAACCCCGGCACCTCGCCGCTGACCAGCCCGCTGCTGGCGATGAACATGGGCGCGACCCTGTTCCGCATGACCGTGGACGAATGCATCGCCGGCTTCACCCGCGAAGCGGCGCGCGCGCTCGGCCGCTTCGAGCGCATCGGCCGGCTCGCCGCGGGCCTGGACTGCGACCTGGCGGTCTGGGACATCGAGGCCCCGGCCGACCTGGTCTACCGCATGGGCTTCAACCCGCTGCACGCACGCGTGTTCCGCGGACAGACACCGTAGCGGCCCGCCCGGACCATGCCTTCCGGCGGACCCCACGCGGCGCGGCCCCGCGTCCGCGCAATCCCACACCCGTGCGGGGCACGCCCCGCCCCCATCCTTGAGAACCTGGAGTAACCCGATGAATTCCCCGCTCGTGCTTAGTCCCGGCCATGTTCCGCTGGCCCAGTGGCGCCAGGTCTACCGCGGCGCCCGCGTGCGCCTGGACGCCTCGGCGCAGGCCGCCGTGCTGCGCAGCGCGCAGGTGGTGGAAGCCATCGTCGCCAAAGGCGAGCCGGTGTACGGCATCAACACCGGCTTCGGCAAGCTGGCCAGCGTGCGCATCGAGCGCGAGGACCTGGAAACCCTGCAGCGCAATATCGTGCTCTCGCACGCCGCCGGCGTCGGCGAGCCGATGCCGGCCAGCGTGGTGCGGCTGATGATGGCGCTCAAGCTCACCAGCCTGGCGCAGGGCGCTTCCGGCATCCGCCCGCAGACGCTGGCGCTGCTGGAGGCCTTCCTGCAGCACGATTTCGTGCCGGTGGTGCCCTGCCAGGGCTCGGTCGGCGCTTCCGGCGACCTGGCGCCGCTGTCGCACCTGGCCTCGGTGATGATCGGGGTCGGCGAAGCCTTCGTCGATGGCGTGCGCATGCCGGCCGCCGACGCGCTGGCACGCATCGGCCAGGCCGCGCTGACGCTCGGCGCCAAGGAAGGCCTGGCCCTGCTCAACGGCACCCAGTACTCCACCGCCTATGCGCTGGCCGGGCTGTTCGAGATCGAGACCGTGTTCCAGGCCGCGCTGGTCACCGGCGCGCTGTCGGTGGAAGCGGCCAAGGGCTCGGACACGCCGTTCGACCCGCGCATCCACGGCATCCGCGGCCAGCGCGGGCAGATCGCCACCGCCGCCGCGCTGCGCACGCTGATGGCCGGCTCGGCGATCCGCGAATCGCACCGCGACAACGACGTGCGCGTGCAGGACCCGTACTGCCTGCGCTGCCAGCCGCAGGTGATGGGCGCGGCCTTCGACGTCATCCGCCAGGCGGCGACCACCCTTGAAATCGAGGCCAACGGCGTGTCCGACAACCCGCTGGTGTTCACCGACACCGGCGAGGCGCTGAGCGGCGGCAACTTCCACGCCGAGCCGGTGGCCTTCGCCGCCGACATGCTGGCGATGGCGGTATGCGAGATCGGCTCGATCAGCGAGCGCCGCATCGCCATGCTGGTCGACCCGGCGCTGTCCGGCCTGCCCGCCTTCCTGACCCCGAAGCCCGGCCTGAACTCCGGCTTCATGATCCCGCAGGTCACCGCCGCGGCGCTGGTGTCGGAAAACAAGCAGCGCGCCTATCCGGCCAGCGTCGATTCCATCCCGACCTCGGCCAACCAGGAAGATCACGTGTCGATGGCCGCGCATGGCGCGCGCCGCCTGCTGGCGATGGCGGAGAACGCCGCCAACGTGGTCGGCATCGAACTGCTGGCCGCCGCGCAGGGCTGCGATTTCCACGCCCCGCTGCGCTCCAGCGCCGCGCTGGAGCGGGTGCGCGCCACCGTGCGCGCGCAGGTGCCCACCCTGCAGGACGACCGCTACTTCCACCCGGACATGGTGACCGCCACCGACCTGGTGCGCGCCGGTGCGCTGGCCGCGGGGCTGGAGGGCGTGCTGCCGCAGGTAGAGACGATCCAGTAACTGCCTGAGCCCCTCTCCCATCGGGAGAGGGGGTGGGGTGAGGGGCGAACGAAGTCCCGATGGTTCAGACACCGCCGGCTCCGTCCGCCCCTCATCCGGCGCTTCGCGCCACCTTCTCCCGGAGGGAGAAGGCAACAGCTTCCTCCTGCCAACAACCAAGGCACGCGATGAACTCACATCCCGACTGGCTGCAGATCCACCAAGGCGACGCCCCGCTGATCGTCAGCTTTCCGCATACCGGCACCGAGCTGCCCGACGAGCTTGCCGGCCATTTCGTCTCGCCGTGGCTGGCGCGGCGCGATGCCGACTGGTGGGTGCACGAGCTGTATGCCTTCGCCCGCGAGCTGGGCGCCACCACCGTGCGCACCGCGGTCTCGCGCTCGGTGATCGACGTCAACCGCGACCCGTCCGGCGCCTCGCTGTACCCGGGCCAGAACACCACCGGCCTGTGTCCGACCACCACCTTCGACAACCAGCCGCTGTACCGTGCCGGCCACGAACCGGACGATGCGGAGATCGCGCGCCGCCGCGACACCTACTTCGCGCCCTACCACGCCGCGCTCGCCGCGCAGATCGCGCGCCTGCGCCAGCGCCACCCGACCGTGGTGGTCTACGACGCGCACTCGATCCGTTCGCACATCCCGCACCTGTTCGACGGCGAACTGCCGCAGTTCAACATCGGCAGCGCCGGCCCGACCGGCGAGCCGGATACCTCCTGCGACAACGCGCTGACCGACGTGGTCGAGAACCTGTGCGCGCTGAGCGGTCTTGGCCATGTGCGCAACGGCCGCTTCAAGGGCGGCTGGATCACCCGCCACTACAGCGACATCCCCGGCGGCGTGCACACCCTGCAGATGGAACTGGGCTGCCGCGGCTACATGCACGAGCCCGCTCCCGCCGACGTCGACGAGCACAGCTGGCCCACGCCCTACGACCCCATCCACGCCGCCCCGGTGCGCGACACCCTGCAACAGGTACTGCGCGCCTGCCTGGACTTTGCCATGCGTGCGATTCCCTCGCAAAAGCCCGCACATCCATGTGCGGACTCTTCACCAGGAGCAGACACATGAACACCCGCCTCGATCCATCCCGCAGCCCGCGCGCACCGCGCGGCGACACCCTCAACTGCAAGTCCTGGCAGACCGAGGCGCCGTTCCGCATGCTGCAGAACAACCTCGACGCCGAAGTGGCCGAAGACCCCGCCTCGCTGGTGGTCTACGGCGGCATCGGCCGCGCCGCGCGCGACTGGGAGAGCTACGACAAAATCCTGGAAACGCTCAAGCGCCTGGACGACAACCAGACCCTGCTGGTGCAGTCGGGCAAGCCGGTCGGCGTATTCCCCACCCATCCCGACGCGCCGCGCGTGCTGATCGCCAATTCCAATCTGGTACCGCACTGGGCCAACTGGGAGCACTTCAACGAGCTCGATAAAAAAGGCCTGATGATGTACGGCCAGATGACGGCCGGCTCATGGATCTACATCGGCTCGCAGGGCATCGTGCAGGGCACCTACGAGACCTTCGTCGAGATGGGCCGCCAGCACTATGGCGGCAGCCTGGCCGGCAGGTGGATCCTCACCGCCGGCCTCGGCGGCATGGGCGGCGCGCAGCCGCTGGCCGCCTCGCTGGCCGGCGCCAGCAGCCTGACCATCGAATGCCGCCAGAGCAGCATCGACTTCCGCCTGCGCACCCGCTACGTGGACGAACAGGCCACCGACATCGACGACGCGCTGGCGCGCATCGCCAGGTACACCGCCGCCGGCGAAGCCCGGTCCATCGCCCTGCTCGGCAACGCCGCCGAAATCCTGCCCGAGCTGGTGCGCCGCGGCGTGCGTCCGGACTGCGTCACCGACCAGACCAGCGCCCACGACCCGGTGCACGGCTACCTGCCGATCGGCTGGACGGTAGAGCAGTGGCTGGCCGAACAGAAGGCCAACCCGTCGAAGGTGCGCGACGCCGCCAAGGCCGCCATGCGCGTGCACGTGGAAGCCATGCTCGCCTTCCACGCGCAGGGCATCCCCACCGTGGACTACGGCAACAACATCCGCCAGATGGCCTTCGACGAAGGCCTGGAGAACGCCTTCGACTTCCCGGGCTTCGTGCCCGCCTACGTGCGCCCGCTGTTCTGCCGCGGCGTCGGCCCGTTCCGCTGGGTGGCGCTGAGCGGTGACCCGGAAGACATCTACAAGACCGACGCCAAGGTGAAGGAGATCATCGCCGACGACCCGCACCTGCACCGCTGGCTGGACATGGCGCGCGAGCGCATCAGCTTCCAGGGCCTGCCGGCGCGCATCTGCTGGGTCGGCCTGGGCCTGCGCCACAAGCTCGGCCTGGCCTTCAACGAAATGGTGCGCAACGGCGAGCTGAAGGCGCCGGTGGTGATCGGCCGCGACCACCTCGACTCCGGCAGCGTCGCCTCGCCCAACCGCGAGACCGAAGCGATGAAGGACGGCAGCGACGCCGTGTCCGACTGGCCGCTGCTCAACGCCATGCTCAACGTCGCCGGCGGCGCCACCTGGGTGAGCCTGCACCACGGCGGCGGCGTGGGCATGGGCTACAGCCAGCACTCCGGCGTGGTCATCGTCTGCGACGGCAGCGAAGCGGCCGACCAGCGCATCGCCCGCGTGCTGTGGAACGACCCCGGCACCGGCGTCATGCGCCATGCCGACGCAGGCTACGACATCGCCATCGCCTGCGCGAAGGAAAAGGGGCTGGATCTGCCGGGAATTCTGGGCTGACAGCTCACGTCCACACCGGGTTCAAGAAGCCACATCTATCTGCCGATAATGTGGCTTCAAACCCGGACATTAATTCGCATACTCAACCGCAAGGAGCCCCATATGGCGCATGAGATCACAATGGACCTGTCCACCAAGTTCGTCCTTCACAAGGATGTGGAACTGGCTGTCAGAAAGGACGGCAAGTTGCTGGGTACCGCGTTGATAAGCAAAGGCAACATCGAGTGGGTTCCCTCTGGCAACTCGGTCAACAAGAAGCGACTGAGCTGGAGCAGGTTCGCAGCTCTTATGGAAGAACACGGCAAGGACGCCAAGATCAAGTAAGCGTCGATGAAGCCCGCCATGCGGGCTTCTTTTTCCCAGCTCGGGGATGGTGCACGTACACACGTACAGAAGAACAGACGCATGGGACGCAGGCGCCGCAACGACGGATTGATGGACATCATGGCCAGCTTGCCGTGGCCTGCAGGCATAGCGGTCGGGATCGTCGGCTTTCTGGCGATCCGCCTCGGATTTCCTGCGTGGCTAGACAACGCCGGACCATTGGCCGGCATGTTTTCTCCGCTGATGGGCGTTCTGGCCTTCCTGTGGCTCGGTGCCTGCCTGCTGGGCGCCCTCGTTTCGGCGATCCGCAGCAGCAACCGCAAGCGCCTGCTCGATACCCGTACCGATCTGGAGAGCCTATCGGCGACCGGCTGGCGCAATTTCGAACGTCTGGTCGGTGAAGCCTTCCGCCGGCAGGGTTACGCCGTCGAGGAAAACCACCACGCTGGACCCGATGGCGGTATCGACCTGGTGCTGTTCAAGGACGGCCGCCGCATCCTCGTGCAATGCAAACAGTGGCGGCGCGAACAGGTCGGCGTAGCCGTCGTCCGCGAAATGTACGGTCTGCTCGTCCACCACGACGCGGACGCGGTCAAGATCGTCACCACCGGCAGCTATACCCAGGCCGCGGCCGCCTTCGCAGCAGACAAGCCCATCGAACTCGTCACCGGCCAACAGATGCTGGCGATGATCCGCGCGGTACAGCCGGCATCGGCCACGTCGCCAACCAACGTCATGCAGGAACCTGCCAGCACCGCGCTCCCCCACGCGGCCGAGGCTTGCCCGCGTTGCGGCGCCGCCATGGTGGAACGGCGCAACCGGCGCACCGGTGCGGCCTTCATGGGGTGCAGTCGTTTCCCGGCATGTCGGGGCACAGCCTGACCGGCGTCCTCAACGTGGCCGACCAGCCACCGCGTAACGCCCGCCGCCGGTCACCGCCAGCAGCAACAGCCCGCCGGCGATGGACAGGTTCTTGAGGAACTGGGTCATGTTCATCGCGCGCGCGGCGCCCTCCATGCCCCAGAACGCATGACCAAGCACCCCGGTGCCAAGCACGAACAGGGCGAGCAGCAGCGCCAGCAGCCGTACCTGGATGCCCAGCAGCAGGGCGATGCCGACCAGGAACTCCATGCACACCGCCACGCCGGCCGCCACCTGCGGCAGCGGCGCGTGCAGCGAGGCCATGTAGCCGACCGTGCTCTGGAAATCGCTCAGCTTGCCCCAGCCCGATACCACGAACAGCACCATCAACAGGATCCGCGCCAGCAGGATCAGCCCATCGCGGTTGCGTTCCACCCATCCATCCAACATCACACTACTCCTCAAAGTTTTCCGTATCTGACGACCACCCTGTAAGCGCGGCGTGAGCGCCTGGCCCCGTCACGGCATGGCCTCGATGTGCTATGCAGAAACCCTCGACCGCCTTCACAACGCTATCGACCAAGAGAATACCAATGAAGCCGACCATCCGCGATGAGCGTCCCACGGACATCGACACCATCGCCCGCCTCACCGAGGCCGCGTTCGCCAGCGCACCGCACACCCGCCACACCGAACAGTTCATCGTCGCCGCGCTGCGCGAAGCCGGGCAGATGAGCATTTCGCTGGTGGCGCTGGAAGGCGACGAACTCGTCGGCCATGTCGCGGTATCGCCGGTGACGCTGTCTTCCGGCGATCACGGCTGGTACGGGCTGGGCCCGATCTCGGTACGTCCGGACCGGCAGGGCCATGGCATCGGCTCGGCGCTGATGGCTGCAGCCATCGGGCGGCTGGAAACGATGGACAGCGCCGGCTGCGTGCTGCTGGGCGACCCGGGCTACTACGCGCGCTTCGGCTTCCGCGCATGCCGGCAACTGGTGCTGCCCGGGGTGCCGCCGGAGTACTTCCAGGCGCTGCCGCTGGCCGGGGGCGTACCTGCGGCCGAGGTCAGCTATCACGCTGCGTTCGACGCCACGGCCTGAAGCGTCCGGCTCATCGCCGGCCCCGGCACGGCCTCGCGGGCCGGGATGCACCAGAACACTCAGTGCCGGGCGCGCCCGGCGCCTTTTCCACCGCCGCCCTTCGCCGCCGTGCGGCTCTGCGCGAACTCCGGGAAGGTCTCGGCCAGCGAGGCGTTGTCCGGCAGGACGTAGAAGACCCCGCCGCGCTCGAACGTCTGGCTGACGACCTGCTTGTAGAACCCGGGCGATACGTTGATGCAGCCATGGGTGACGCGGTTGTCATCGGGCGACGGCGAAGCAAGGCGTTCGGGGCGCCTCTCGGCGGGAACGCCGGTGGCGGTCGGATGGATGGAGACCGCCGAATCGTAGTCCACCCACAGCACGCGCCCGGCATCGAGCGACGGACCGAAACCGCCCACGAAACGACCGGCCGGCGTCGTGCGGTCGCGCCCCGGAATCTCTCGCAGCGCGAGCCCGGCGATGCCGGGCGCGATGTGGTCGCCGACCGCCGAACCGAACAGCGCCGGCGCCGCGCCGCGCAGCCGGCCGTCGCCGCCGAACACCAGGATCTGCGCGGCGGCCTTGTCCATGATCGCGAACGGATAGCCTTCGCTGTCCCTGCTTGCGACAACCCAGCCCGCCAGCTCGATCACCGTGTCGGACACGGCCTGGCCCGGTGGGAGTTCATCGACAGCGGCCGCTGGCGGCATGGCGGCATCCTCGGCGCTGGCCGTGCCAATGCCCGCGCAGGCCAGCGCCACGGCCAGCGCACCGTGGACGGCACGGACTGCAAGGTATCGGTAGGTACAGATGGGAAGACTCCTCTGCAACGCTGTGCGATGGAAGAAACCAGTGGCCCGCAAGGGCCACCGGATTCCTGGTTCAGGTGTTCATCGCCCACCGCGCGGGCGGTCAGCCACGCGCGGCGCGGCGCGGCGCGGTTTCAAGCTGCTGGACGCGGCCTTCGATCTGGTCCAGGCGCTGGTTGGCCCGCTGCGCGGACTGGTTGGCGGACTCGGCGCTCTGGGCCGCGCCCTGCACCCTCGCGTCCAGTTGATCCAGGCGGGTGTTGATGTTCGCGAACTCGTCCTTGTAGGTCGCACAGGCACCCAGGCTCAAGGTGGCGACGGTCGCGACACCCAGCATGCCCAAGGTCTTCAGATGTTGTTTGCTCAGAATCATTCCACTCCTCCTTCGTCGGGGAGCTTGGAATATAGCGGCCTTTTTGCAGAAGCAACGACTGCGCCTTCAGCTGATGTTGGCGCACGTCGATGCACCGTGAAGATGCGGCAACGCGCTGGCAATTCCTGCGTTGATCCCGCCTTCATTCGAAGAACTCGCAGCATCCTGATCGGCTGTCACGAACCTGTCTGAGGGTTTTCTGCTTGCAGCGCAAAGCGAGCGGTCGAGCACCCAGAGTGAGATTTTCATACATCGATTGCACGCCCGGGACTTCTTCCACTCCGTCCAGTTCATCCGCCCTTCCAGCTCGCCACGAGGAACGCCATGCCGGCCTCTTCGACGCGTGCAGGGTCGGACTGGTTCCCGTACATGATTGCAACACGCGGTGCTGCGCGGATCGAGATCACCCTCTTGGAAAGAAGAAGCCCGCTTGCGCGGGCTTCCCTCGATACGCGATCGACTCACCCGCTGCTCACTTCGCAGACGGCGCCTGCGCCGGTGCGTTCTTCACGTAGCGGTCGAACCAGGCCAGCATTTCGGCCACCAGTTGTTCGTTGGATTCCAGCGCGGTGTACCAGTGCGGTTCGTGCGGCAGCATCACCAGGCGGGTGGTGCCGCCGTTGCCGCGGATGGCCTGGTACAGCTTGCGCGACTGGAACGGTTCGGTGCCGGGGTTGGCGTCGTCCTCGCCGTGCACCAGCAGCAGCGGCAGCTTGATCCTGTCGGCGTAGAAATACGGCGAGGCCTTCAGGTATACGTCCTGCGCCTGCCACACCGAGCGGCGCTCGTTCTGGAAGCCGAACGGAGTGAAGGTCTTGTTGTACGAGCCGCTGGTAGCCACGCCGGCCTTGAACAGGTCGGTGTGGGCGATCAGGTTGGCGGTCATCAGGCCGCCGTGGCTGTGGCCGGTGACGCCGATGCGGTTGCGGTCCACCACGCCCAGCTCCACCGCCTTGTCCACCGCGGCCCTGGCGTCGGCGGTGAGCTGCTCCAGGTAGGTGTCGTAGGCGCTCTTCGGATCGCCGACGATCGGGAACGAGGCGTTGTCGATGATGGCGTAGCCGGCCAGCAGCATCAGCCGGTACGGCGCCAGGCGGGTGAAGGTCTGTTGCGAGCCGGACACCTGCCCGGCCTGCGCGCTGTTGGCGAAGTCGGCCGGATAGGCGTACAGGATCGCCGGCAGGCGCTGACCTTCCTTGTAGCCCGGCGGGGTGTACAGGGTGAAGGACAGGTCGATGCCATCGGCGCGCTTGTAGGTGACCAGGCGCTTCTGGATCTGCCGCACTTCCGGGGTGGGGTCGGCGACGCGGGTCAGCTGGCGGCCTTCGGCGGCGTACTGCGCTTCGCCTTCCCTGGCCGCGGCGTCGCGCGCGCCCAGCTCTCGCAGCCACGCATTCGGCGGGTCGATCACCGACTGGTGCCAGGTGAGGTAGCGGCCCGGTTCGGCGGTGAAACCGAGGAACTGGTCGTAGGCATCGGTGGCGCTGCGGAACAGGCGCTCGCTCCTGAGCGTGGCCAGGTCCAGGCGGTCGAGGAACGGGCGGTCGCCCTGCGGCGAACTGCCCTGCCCGCGCAGGAACACCATGCCGTCCTCCTCGCGCACCACCACCGCGCCGTTGGGCAGGCGCTGGTAGACGAAGCTGCCGGGGTCGCCATACAGCTCGTCGCTGGACAGGTCCCACAGCAGGCGCGCTTCCTGTTTCGGGTCGTCGATGTCGACGATGCGGGTCTGGCGCCAGTGGCGGTTCTCGTCGTACTCGTTGAGGAAGCTGCGCTGCGGCTGCGCGGTCCAGTCGAAGCCGGCGTAGCGCTGGGTGGTGCGGGCGATCTCGCGCGGCGCGGCGGTGAACGGCGCGGACAGCAGCATCAGCCGGTCGCGCTGCGGCACGTTGACGTTCCAGTCGCCCTTGTCCAGCGCCTCGGCCCAGACCAGGGTGGCCGGGTCGGTGGCGCGCCAGTCGAAATCGCGCGGGCCTTCCGGCACGCCGTGCACCGGCACGCGTTCGGCCAGCGGCAGCGAGGCGATGCGCACGCTCCTGCCGGTGGCCACGTCCAGCACGTCCACGTCGTAGGCGAAACGCTGGTAGGTGACCGCGTGCGAGAACGGCGGCTTGAGCGTCTGGGTAAGCACGTGCACGCCATCGGGCGCGCCGTTGACGCCGTTGTACAGCTGCGGCGCGCCGACCGGGCTTACCTTGCCGGAGGCGGCCTCGACCACCGCCAGCTGCGACTGGCCGTAATAGGCGAACAGGCGTTCGTCGTGCTCGCTGGCCAGGGTGTCGCGGGTTTCATAGGTGCTGCTCTCGCCCTTGGCGCCGAGCGATTCCTGCACGTCCGGGCCGTACACGTCGTCACCCGCCGGCGCCGGCCCCTGGTTGGCCGGCACCAGCTTGACCAGCAGGCGCTCGCCGCCGTCCAGCCACTGCACGGTGCTGCCGAACATGGGGTTCAGGCGCGCGCCCGGGACCTGCCGGACCTGGCCGCTGGCAGCGTCGCCCACCCACAACTGCACCGAATCGGCGACCACGTTCTGGAAGGCGAAGCGCTGGCCGTCCGGCGACCACAGCGCGGTGCCGGCGCAGGCGTCCCTGGGCAGCGGCACGCGGGTTTCCCTGCCGCTGGCGATGTCCACCAGGGTGAAATCGGCCACGCAGGCGGGGATGCCGTAGCCACCCGGGGTGTCGTGGCGGCTGCGGTTCTTCGGCTCCAGGCGCAGGCCGGCCAGCTTGAGGTAGGGCTGGGCGACGCGGGCGATGGACGGATAGGTCTGGCTGGTGGTCAGCAGCAGGCGCCTGCCGGTGGGGTCGACGCTGGGCATCGGCGGCGGCGGCGCGGTCAGCACCTTCAGCAGTTCGGCCGGCGGCTTGGCGTATTCGGCATGCGCGGGCATGCTGACCAGCAAGGTGGTGGCGGTCGCGGCGAGTACCGCGGACCAGGCAGTGCAACGGACGCTCATGGTTTTCCTCATGCGCTGGGAGGACGCCGGCACGGAAGCCGGTAGCGGCCGAATCTAGCACCGCGGCCGCGGCCGGCGGATGGGCCATAAGCAAGGGGTGGCCCCACGCCGGTCCATGCCGCCGCCGGCGTGGGGAGCGTTGCCGGCGGCCCGCCACATGCATGCCCAAGATGGGCACTGGGTGAAGGAATGATTGCCGTCTTGCTTGCTATGTTGCCAACGCCATGAAACCCACCGCCGGACCTCCGACGATTCCCTCGCTGCCGCGCGAGCTGCGCAGCGTGCCGCTGCGCACCATCGCGCCGGTCGCCACATTGGCGCTGCTGGCGCTCGCCGGCTGGCTGGCCTGGCAGCGGCTGCCGCTGCAGATGCTGGCCGCGCTGGCCTGCGCGGCGCCGGCGGCGCTGGCGACCTGGCTGAGCCACCGCCAGGCGGCCCGGCTTTCCAGCGCCGGGCTGCTGCTGTGCCTGGCGAACGTGGCCGGCTGCCTGCTGGCCGCCGGCGAGCTGGGCCACCGCGCCCTGCCCTGGTCGCTGCTGGCGCTGATGGTCAACTTCTTCCTGGTGCACAACCGCATCGCCACGCCGGCGAACCTGCTGATGGTGGCCGGCCTGCTGGCGATGCCCGGCGTGCTGCGCACACCCGCGCTGGATACGCAGGCGCTGGTGGTGATCGCGCTGATCCTGGGCTTCGGCTTCCGTTTCTCGCGGCGCCTGCAGGGCGACCGTACGCGGCTGGAGCTGCTGGCCTCGCTGGACGAGCTCACCGGCCTGCCCAACCGCCGCGCGCTGGAAAAGACCCTGGTGCAGCAGATCGGCAGCACCCGCCATGGCCGCTTCCGGCATGCGCTGGTGATCCTGGACATCGACCACTTCAAGGACGTCAACGACCGCTATGGCCATACCGCCGGCGACAACGCGCTGGTCGAACTGGCGGCGATCCTGCGGATGGAACTGCGCGAACAGGACAAGGTATTCCGCTTCGGCGGCGAGGAGTTCGTGATCCTGGCCGAGGCCGGCAACCGCGACGCGCTGGCCAGTTTCACCGAACGGGTGCGCGAAGCGGTGCAGCAGTCGCTGCACGGCCCCGGCGGCGGCATCACCATCTCGCTGGGCGCGGCGATGTACGCCGGCGAGCAGTACTGGCAGGACTGGTTCTCGCGCGCCGACGCGGCGCTGTACCTGGCCAAGGGCAACGGCCGCAACAGCGTGGTGATCGCCGACGACCTGGCATGAGGCAACGCCGCACTGCGGAAGCGCTTCTGCGGGCTCCAACAGACAAGAAAAGAGCCGCTTGCGCGGCTCTTTCCAGGTCGGAACTACCGATGGATCACGAACGCAGCGGGATCACGCGGATCTCGACGCGGCGGTTCTGCGCGCGGCCGGCTTCGGTGTCGTTGCTGGCGACCGGGTAGTTCTTGCCGGCGCCCAGGGTCTCGATGCGCTCGCGCTGCACGCCCTGCGCGGTGAGGTAGGCGGCCACGGCGTCGGCGCGTTCCTTGGAGATGCGGTTGTTGACCGCGTCGGTGCCGATGCTGTCGGTATGGCCGACCACTTCGATCATGGTCTGGTTGTATTCGGCCAGGGTCGAGGCCACACCGTTGAGGGCGCCGTAGAACTGCGGCTTGAGCGTGGTCTTGTTGAAATCGAAGGTGATGCCGTCGGGCAGGTTCAGGGTGATGTTGTCGCCCTGGCGCTGCACGTCGATGCCGGTGTTGGCGGT
>Ga0206118_100457_pt1 | contig 19964 bp, 18 predicted proteins | sample 3A20Ametagenome_FD_177999 | JGI IMG/M metagenome (GOLD analysis project Ga0206118, IMG submission 177999) | Enriched microbial communities from leaf-cutter ant dump, University of Wisconsin, Madison, United States - 3A20A | ecosystem: Environmental > Terrestrial > Nest > Insects nest > Nest dump... | reverse complement strand
ACAACCTCGTAGCGCCCAACAAATCCATCATCTGCCATGCCAATCTCCAGATAGTCCTGGAAACCTTCTCGCACACGCAGAAAGCCTCAAAATACAGCTAATCCAATGGGGTGGAGACGGCGCTTACGTTCAGGGCCGACTAGGTAACGTCGATACAGTCTTTTCATCCCAGGCCGCACGCCACGCCTCCATCCGATGCCGAACGATTTCGTAGCTTGCGTTAAGTGCTTCCATACGCGCGGCTTGTGCCGCTGGGTGCAACGGAGTTCGGTAGAACGATGTTGTTTTCGGCACATAAACAAAGTGTGTCCGGTACGTATATCTTTGCCATAATGCCCAGTCTTCGAGCATATCGAGATCTTCGTCGAAGCCCCCGCGTTCTTCGAAAAGACTACGTTCGAACAGAACGGCCTGAATCGGTAGATAGTTGCGCGTCTTCATCTTTTGTGAATCAAGCTGAGACGCCATGAATTCGTGAGTAAAAGGAAGCTCTACCCTGAAGTCCGCCTCGTGGCTGGAAAGCCGCTTGCTTGGTAGGTCGAACGCCAGACTATAGGCACCGCGAGCGCTCTCATTGGCGAGAACGGCTGAGACCAGGGTTTCGATATGATCACAGTAGAATTGATCGTCATCATCGAGAAAGAGGCAGTACCGTCCGCTGGCACGCGCCAGCGCGAGATTACCTGCATCCGAGCGCCCAAGCTTGTTGCCCGTGACGTGGATCACGTCATGCGTTACACGATTGGCGAAGTCTAGGATCGTTTGCGCCAGAGTTTCACCGCGGTCTTCCGCAATTATATGCTCGATGTTTGGATAGGTCTGATTGGCTACTGATAACATTGCTTGGCGCAGGAGCGCCTCGCGCCCCTTGTAGCTGCGAGTAATGACAGATACCTTCGGCATTTCGGTTGGTAGTGGGCCGATTTCATAGAAAGCACCGCGGCGGCACACATCGTAGTCATAGAAGGCAAAGGGAAATGCCGCTTTTGTCCGACTGGAAATATTATACCATAAAGCCTTCGGGGCTTTGCGCAGCAGTTTGGCAATGCTTCTGACGTGTTGACTGCGCGCACCTGCAAAGCGAGGGGGTTGGATCAGCCGCCCGGCAGCCAGCGGCCCAACCAGCAGGATATCGATCAAACGACCGTAACGCAGACGGATATAAAAGTTCGCGAAGGTCGAACCAATGTGCTGAACTGGCTTTATCTCTCCTGGTTTTCCATAAGTGCGGTGATGGACGACTGCGTGGGGGTTATAGCGAAGGGTAAATCCGTGGGCGCGCAGACGATAGGAGAGTTCCACGTCCTCACCGTACATGAAAAGATCGTTGCTATAACCTCTCACCTCTTCAAACGCAGTTCGCCGCAGCAGCACGCATGCATGGGAATTCCAGTTGGTCGTGCCTGTTAGCGGCTCGTAGACCTTGGGATGTTCGTAGGGCTTTTGGCGCATCTCCCACGCCGCAGCACTAGGTATGTCGGCGACCGCATGAGATACAATGCGACGTAAAGAGTTCGACTCGAAGGTTAAATCTACGTTGGTAATGAGAATGAATTCGCTACCCCCAGCTTTCACCCCCGTATTGTGCCCACCGCCAAAACCAACATTAGTCTGCTGAATCAGTTGTGCATCGATTCCTATCTCGAGTAGCCCTTGTATTGCTTCTTGAATACGCGTGCAAGTCTCGTCAGTGGAGCCGTTGTCCACAAAGCGAAGGTGCAACTTGGCTTTGGGGTAATCCGAGGTCCTGAGCGTTTCGCAGAATGCTGGCAGCCACGTCTGTGAATTATAGGTTACGGCGCTGATATCTATATGCGGCAATTGATCGTCGTCGAGAACGGCCAGCATCGCGGTCGGTTCTGTACCGCAAGCGGCGCCCTGCCGCATTAACTCGTCGAAAGCCCGTGTGTTGCCTTTGGAGGCGATCATACCCTGTCGGAAACGCAAAAGCCGTCTACGTACGGCCAGCAAAGGTGCCTGGACGAAAATCGGTAATGCCTGAAAAACTGTGTGAAGGAGTCCAAAAGAGCCAGTCATCCTAGTGGCGCTCTTGGAGCCATCGATCCGCGCATTGCTCCATCACCGACGTTCCAGGCTGATGTTTTGCATGGGGACGCCCATCAGACCGGTTGTCACGGAGGTAGAGTGCGACTTGAAGCTTATTGCATCGTGCAACCAACAGTGCTGCGTATGCTCGAGCTGGGTTCCGTCTGCGACAGCCAGAGAAAGCGTGTAGTCGCCTCGCGGTAGCCTCGGCATCTGAAAGGTAAATCGTGCTACGAGCCGCTGACCGGCGGATATTGCAACGGGCTGGTCCTTGTGGCTGATGTAAGTATTGTCGCCAAAAAGGGCTTGGCCCAAGCGATCACGTACAATGAAGCCGACGATGGGGCGAGACAGCTGTGTTACTGCGCTGACTTCGACGTGCAAACAGACATCCTCGCCTCCGACGATCCATGACAGTGGTGCGCCCTGCCGATCGATGAGTAGCCCCCTGAAGATTTTAGCCCCTCCCGCCCCAAACCCTGTGGCGCTCTCATCGAAGGAGAATACCTCGATATCGTTTCTAAGATTGGAGGCGTTGATCAGATCGGCACGCATATCGCGAGCCGGGAGGGAGGCTCCACCGTTGTCGTGATCATCTTTTTGCGGAGAGGTGCGGGGATCAATGGTTTGCGACACCACCACCTCTTGCATGCTTTCGTATTGCTTTTGCAGATAGGCTTCCGAGATTGTCTTTGGAGGGCCCTGCGCAATGAGTTTCCCCGCCTCAAGCCATACCGCATGGCTGCACAGGTTCACCACTGCGCCCGTATCGTGGCTGACGAAAAGAACGGTTCCCGTTTCCATAAATTTGCGCAGAAAACGCATACATTTCTGGACGAAGAATGCATCTCCGACGCTAAGCGCTTCGTCGATCACAAGAATGTCGGCATCTACATGAGCGATAACTGCAAAAGCCAACCTCACCATCATCCCGCTTGAATATGTTTTGACGGGTCGCTCGATAAAGTCGCCGATCTCCGAAAAAGCGTGGATGGAAGCGAACTTGTCATCGATTTCGGATTCGCTTAGGCCAAGAATTGCTCCATTCATATAGACGTTTTCACGACCAGTGAACTCTGGGTTGAAGCCTGAGCCCAGTTCAAGCAGAGCCGCCACGCGACCATTGACTTCAACACTGCCTTCCGTCGGAGTGAGGGTCCCGCAGATAATCTGCAGCAGCGTCGACTTGCCTGATCCGTTGCGCCCGATGATACCAATGGTCTCACCTTTGCGCAGCTCAAATGAGATGTTTTCGAGCGCCTTAAATTCCCTACTATAACCTTTGTTCCTCAGCCCTAGAAGGTTATGGAGGCGTCGTGCGAACATCTCACGAAGGCGATCGGATGGCTTCTCGTGGATCTTATAAGTTTTTCCAAGCTGGCTTACTCGGATTGCAACCTCAATAGGGGCAGCAGCGGAGTGAGGAGCGATCTTCACAGGATTAGAGGACATCGCTGAAGCCCTTCCGCGTTTTCTGGAAAAAGACAAAGCCTAACCACATGCACAGAAAACTGATGACGCTATAGATCAGGAGGCCTGTCCAATTTGGAAGATAGCCAAAAATTAGTACAGCCCTGGCTTGCTCAATTATAAAAGTTATAGGATTCAGAAACATTACCCACTGAAAATTCTCTGGAACTGCTGAAATTGGATAGAATACGGGAGACATAAAAAGAATAACTGTAGTTATTATCCCGATTGTTTGGCTGACGTCGCGTACGAATACCCCGATTGAAGCCAGAAACCATGCGAAACCCATCAGCATCAATGCAAGAGGGAGAGCAACAATAGGGATAAGAAAGATGGTAAGGTGGAGGTATCCGTTTAACGCGAAAAATGCTACCAATAGCACAATGATATTTATCATCATGTGGAACGTAGAAGAAAGAATTATTGCAGCTGGAAGCACTTCCAGCGGGAATACAACCTTTTTCACGTAACTTGTATTGTTTAATATGATGGTTGGTGCGCGATTTAGTACCTCGGCCAAGAAGGAATGTACTAGAAGGCCCACGAATAGTACCAATGAAAATTCACCGTGGCCGACGTCGGTGCCATTGCCCCATCGTGCTTTGAACACGAACGAAAAGACGAATGTGTACACGGATAGAAGCAGAAGCGGATTGAAGAATGACCATCCGAGACCCAGGAAAGAACCCCTGTAACGGCTAATGACATCCATTCGCGCAATTTTGAAGACCAGCTCATGGTAAGTGGCCAGTGACACAAATATTGCACGCGGTGATGTCAGGTGGGGGCTGTGCGGGTTCATTCAGGCGCTCAGTATGTTTCGACGTTGCAAAAAGATCGAGGCGTTCCAAGTCGGCAATGCGGTTTTATCCGATTGGCAAAAGCTGTGGATAGCCATGATGGTCGCTGGCAACACGACAGGCTTTTTTCAAAATTGAAACGGTTTGGCAAGTCGTTCCTCAACCTGTGAAACGAAATAGACCGGTACGGTAAGCGCGCCGATCCGCGCATCTACCGGCTTGAGCCCCACGGTGGCGCTGAAGAGCAGTACGGCCATAGTTCGGTTCTCTACGCGGAGCGCTACACATCAATTCGGACTTCAGCAGATCTGTCCTTTGCCCGCAGGGTCTGTTCTGGGCGAAACTTTCGGTAGCCTACACGCTCGCCATCGCCCCATCCCGATCATGGGCTGGTTCAGCCAGAAACAGCTTGTTCGCGGCCTGACCTTCGGCGCCACGCAGGTTATCCCTGGCATCGACCTTGCCATCGAGGATGGCGAGTTCGTCGTTTTCGTAGGCCCGCCGGGCTGCGGCAAGTCCACGCCGCTGCGCCTGGTCGCGGGGTTGGAGGACACCACGAGCGGCACCATCGAGATCCTCTATCCGTACATGACGGTGAGAAACGACATCGCCTTCCCGCTGAAGATGGCAGACCGATCCGGCGATCATCGAGCAGAAGGTATGGAGGCCGCGCGCGTCCTCGATATCGCCGATTTTCGCATTCGGCGTGAAAGTCTATGCCGAAATCAGGGGAATGTGGGCGGGGCTTACAGCCTTGCCCGGTACGAGGGTGCGATATATTTTCGATAATATATCGTTCGTCAGGAAATCCGGCATGAAACCGGCTCGGACGGCAGGTTTGCGGCCGGCCGGACGAACGCGCACGCTCCGATCTTCAACCGCCCGGGAGGTGAAAATGCGCATCCGCTATATATGCTCCGACGAGGAAAGCAGGACCAACGCGGTGCTCGCCGCCGTTGCCGAACGGGCGGGGCGGGAGGGGATTTTGCTGGCGGGGACGATCCAGTCGGTCGAACCCGGCGGCGCCCGTGAGAAATGCAATATCGTGCTCGGCCTCCTGCCCGACGGCGCAAGGCGCAATGTCAGCCTGGACCTCGGGCCGGGGGCGACGGGCTGTCGGCTGGACGCGGCGGCGCTGGAAGCTGCGGTGATGATCGTCCACGACAGGCTTCCGGGGGCCCGGGGGCTGGTCGTCAACAAGTTCGGCAAGCAGGAAGCGGTCGGCCGGGGGCTCGTCGCGGCGATTATCGAGGCCTGCGACCGCGGGTTGCCGGTCCTGGTCGGCGTCTCCCCGCAATGGCGGGACGCGTTCCTCGCCTTTGCCGACGGCCGGGCGGCCGAGCTGCCGGCCGATGAGGAATGCCTGCTCGGCTGGCTGCGCGAAGCCTGCCTGCCGGACGCATTCCTTCCCGCCGAGGCGGCAAGCCGCGCATCCGCCTAGCGCCGGACGATTTGCGCGGGGATATCGGGCCGCCTGCCGCGCGCGGTGTCGCGGCAGGCGGTCTTCGACGGCAAGGCCCAGTTCGTTCACGGCTTCCCTAGCTGACGGCCATCGTCGCGACGTCGTCGAGATGCCGGAACTGGAAGCCGCGGTCCTTGAGCGCGAGGATGCCGGAGATGACGCCGGCGCCGGCCGGGCGGTGCGGCTGGTTGATGTGCGAGATGACGATGTCGCCGCTTTTGGCGCCGGCGATCCGCTTGTGCGCCATGCGGGCGGATGCGCTCGCGCCGAAATCGCCGTTGAGCGAGAAGCCGGCGATGCGGTAGCCCATCGTGTCGATCAGCGCCATGGCGTCGGGGCTGTAGAGCGCGGTCGCGTCGCGATACCATTTCGGGGTGGTGCCGAAGGCGCGGGTGATCGCCTCGGCGCCGCCGCGCACCTCCTCGGCGACGGCCCTGGCCGTGCCGGCCGGCACGAGGCCGTAGGGGCGGGCGGTGCCGATGACCGCGGACAGATGTTGCGCGCCGTGATTTTCGACGGCGAAGAGGTCCGGATGCTGCCGCAGCAGCGCGATCGTCGCCGGGTTGCGGTCGAGCCAGCGCCGTGTCGCGAAGAGGGTGACCGGGATCCGGTTCTCGATCAGCGGGCCGAGGATGCGCATGTCCGTCGCGCCCATGCAGGCATCCAGCGTTATCGCCACCTGCCGCGCGCCGTTTGCGGGCGTGAAATGCATGTGCGGCTCGATCAGGTCGGAAGCGCGCGCTCCCCCCGTGCAGAGCGCGTAGCAGCAGGCGGCTATGAATTCACGGCGGCGCATATGGAGCCCTTTCATCCGTTTGCGATGCCGGCACCGGCCGCATCGCCATCGCGCCGCGGCGGTGTCATCGATCCGTCGACAGGCCGCTCGTCTGCTCCAGGCGGCGCATGCAGTCGTCATTGCCGGCGAAGCGATAGGCGCTGTAGATGGCAAGGCCATAGTCCTGATCGCCGACCAGGGCAATACTGGCCGATTGTAGGTCGCCGAACCGCCCCCGCAGGTCGTTCCACTGGTTGAAGACCTGGCGCTCCTCGGCCATCACGGTGCGCTTGAACAGGCGATCGCTCCCGGCGGCGGGCGTCTGGGCGGCATCGACCCTTTCGTCCGGTTCCCCGAGCTCCTGCGTCATCCTGGCGGTGATCCCGGCAAAGAGCCCGCGCGTGAACGTGCCCTCGTCGTCGTCCTCGGTGTAGGGCGTGATGGCCACTAGGTTGCAGACGCCGACGTCATGGACGAAGGCGAGGATGTATTGCGCATAGTCGGGGCTAGGCCGCGGCAGGGCCGGGCACACATACTGGCCCGTCGCGTCCGGCATCCCCTCCCGGAGCGGCTCGCATTTCAGCTCCGAGGGGCGGGCATATCGGCTGACGCCGAAGGGCGCCAGGTTCGGGATCTCCGCGGGCTGGATTGCCAGCGCCGCGGAAGCGACCGTGACGAGAAAGCCGGGAAGTGCTGCCATGGATGGTTCCTGAACCTTTTCAGCTTGGTAATGGGCATTCGGCGCGTGACCGGCTTCTAGCCCGCGGCGGCATAGCGCGCTTCCATGAGGTCGGCCTCGCGCACGAGCTTGCGCACGAGGTCGTCCGACAGCCTGCGGGCGCGCCCGAGGCGGTAGATCTCATCGCGCTCGGCCCGCACCCCGGCCAGCCGCAGTCGCCGCTCGATCTCCTCGAGATGCTTGACCTGCTCGGCCTCGTCGCCGGTCTTGGAGCGGGTATCGATCCTCTGGCGATAGAGTTCCATCAGCCGGCTTGCGACATCGGCATAGAGGTCGGCGTCGCCCCTTCCTTCGCCGAGCTCGTGCTGCAGCCTTTCGATCATCCGGATCGCGGCTTCCGCCGCGGCGATGCGCGCGGCATCCTCTTCGCGCTGGTGGCTCGGCTCCGGCGGCAGTTCCAGGTCGCGCAGCAGGAACGGCAGGCCGATGCTGGCGGCGGCGAGCGAGGCGATGATGACGCCTGCCGCGAGGAAGATGGCGAGGTCGCGCGCCGGAAACGGCGTGCCGTCGTCGAGGACGAGCGGCAGCGTCAGGATGCCGGCGAGCGTGATGGCGCCGCGCACGCCCGCCACCGACATCGCCACCACCAGCCGCCAGTTGGGCTTGGCGACCGTCCGGCCCTGCCTTGCGGCGCGGTAGAGCGTGAACCGCAGCGATACCCAGACCCAGACGAGGCGCAGCAGCGCCAGCGCGAGATTGATCGCGACGACATAGACGGCCAGCCAGATCGGCCTGAGATGGCCGGTATCGATCACCACCTGCGCCGCGCCCGCCACGATGCTCGGCAACTGTTCGCCGAGCAGCACGAAGATGATGCCGTTCAGGGCGAACTGCACCGTATCCCACACGGCGTTGCGGCGCACGCGCGTCACGGCGAGGGCCTGGCCGCTCTGCTCGGCATAGCTCATCGTGATCCCGGCGGCGACGGCCGCGAGGATGCCGGAGCAATGCAGCTCCTCCGCCAGAAGATAGGCGCCGAAGGGGATGAGCAGGGTGATGAGGATCTGCGAGCCGGGTTCCTCGCCGAGCTTGCGCGAGAGATGGTCCTTGGCCTTCATGACGATCCAGGTCAGGCCCGCGCCGATGACGATGCCGCCGAGCGCCAGCCACAGGAACGTGCCCAGCGCCGAGATCGGCGAGAAGACCCCGGTGATGACGGCGGCGACGGCAAAGCGTATGCAGACGAGGCCCGAGGCGTCGTTCAGCAGCGATTCCCCTTCCAGGATGTGCATCAGGCGGTGCGGGATGGGAACGCGGGCCGTGATGGCCGAGACCGCGATCGGATCGGTGGGCGAGACGATGGCCGCCAGCGCGAAGGCGACGGGCAGCGGCATGGACGGGATCATCCAGTGGATGAAGAAGCCGACCCCGATCACGGTGAAGATCACGAGGCCGAGCGACAGTTCCAGGATCATCCCCTTGTCGCGGAACAGCCCTTCCTTGGGTATGCGCCAGCCATCGAGGAAGAGAAGCGGCGGCAGGAACAGCAGGAAGAAGAAATGCGGCTCGAGCTCGACCCTGGACCCCGTAGCGCCGGCAATCGCCGCGCCGAGCGCGATCTGCACCAGCGGCAGGGGAACGGCGACCGGGGAGAGGCGCGCAAGCGTCCCGCTCACCACCACCGCCAGCAGCAGGATCAGGCCGATACCGATATTCTCCATGCGATCTCCTTGCCCTGTGTGCGATCGGGGCCGGCGCTGCCGCCCGGTGCGCCGCCCCATTCCGCTCATAGATCAAATGCGATCCTCTGCAAGGGAAATGAAACGGCGCCGGGCGGTGTAATACGCCTGTCATGATGGCTTCTTGTGGGCAATATGGCGACGCACCGCCGAGGGAAGGCCCGCATCGGCAACGATGCTCGCGGGGCGGCAAACGGGGCGCTCCGGGCCATCTGTGCCTTCCTATCTGAAACGCGCCATGGCCCTGTCGCAAACGGCGATGCGCAGGTAGGCCCGTTGTGGTTCCATTCCTGCATCTGAGGTGCTCTTCGGCCCGCATGGGTCGAGGGATAATTGGGAAGCCGGTCGAATGCCGGCGCTGCCCCCGCAACGGTAGCAGAGCAGAAACTGCGGCATGGTCCACTGGAGAGATCCGGGAAGGCGCCGCAGGGGTCCGCAAGGACGGCTCTCAAGCCCGGAAACCAGCCTTGGAACATCAACTCGACTGATCGCGGTGGGCGATCAAGAGAACGCAGTCCGTGTGTCCGGCGCTTTGCCGGTCTTACGGGCGCCCGTTTTCCCTTCAGTCCACCATGCCCAGTCCTTGACCTGACGAGGACCGACCATGGATATCCGTTCCGACATGCTTTCGCGCCTTCAGGCGCGCAAACCGGGCTTCACGTTCGACCGCCCCTTCTACATCGATCCCGATTTCCACAGGCAGGATCTGGAGCAGATCTGGTACCGCGACTGGTTGTTCGTCGGCCACGATTGCGAAATCCCCAATCCCGGCAATTACATGACCGTGCAGATCGGCGAATATCCCGTCGTCATCGTGCGCGGCGACGACGGCGCGATCAACGCGCTGCACAATTCCTGCCGCCATCGCGGCTCGCGGGTCTGTCTGGAACACAGGGGATCGGCGGCCAAGCTGGTCTGCCCCTACCACCAGTGGACCTACGATCTGGACGGCAGCCTGCTCTATGCCCGCCAGATGGGCGAGACGTTCGAGACGGCCGGTTTCGGGTTGAAGCGCATCGCCTGCGAACTGGCGGGCGGCTATATCTTCATCAGTCTTGCCGACGAGCCGCTGGATTTCTCGCCCTTCCGCACGGCGATGGAGCCCTATTTCCTGCCGCACCGCCTGCGCGACGCCAAGGTCGCCCACGAAAGCACCATCGTCGAGAAGGGCAACTGGAAGCTCGTCTGGGAAAACAACCGCGAATGCTACCATTGCGCGGCCAACCATCCGGAACTGTGCAAGACCTATCCGGAGGCGCCGTCGCTGACCGGCGTAAGCGGTGCGGAAAGCGATCCCGAGATCGCCGAGCATTGGCAGAAATGCGAGGCCATCGGCCTGCCCAGCCGCTTCGCGATCGATGAGCGCGGCGGGCAATATCGCGCCGCCCGCATGCCGCTGCTGCGCGATGCGATCAGCTACACCATTTCGGGTCGCAAGGCGGTGCAGATGCGCCTGTCCGACAATATCAACATGGACCGCATCGGCACGCTGCTGCTGTTCCACTATCCGACGACGTGGAACCATGTGCTGAGCGACCATGCGATCACCTTCCGCGTGCTGCCGCTCAGCGCCACCGAAACCGCCGTCACCACCAAATGGCTGGTGCACAAGGATGCGGTGGAAGGTATCGACTACCGGCTGGACGAACTGCTCCATGTCTGGACCGAAACCAACGACCAGGACCGGCAGATCGTCGAGGAGAACGCGCGCGGCATCCATTCGCCCGCCTACCAGCCCGGCCCCTATTCGCAGGTCCATGAAGGCGGCGTCGAGCAGTTCGTCGAATGGTATTCGGCCTTCATGCAGGAGCGCCTCGGCGGCGCGGCGGCATCGCCGCTGCGCTCGGTCGCCTGAGCGGAGGGACTACGATGAACATGGTCCCGGTCATCGGCATGGTTCCCGACGCCCTGCCGCTCGATGAGATGAAGCCGTGGAATGCGGCGCGGCAGATGCTGGTCTGCACCGCCGTCCACGACGAGGCCCCCGACGTGAAGACCTTCACCTTCGCGGCGGAGGGCGGCGGCTGGTTCCGCTACCAGCCGGGCCAGTTCGTCACGCTGGAATTGCGCACGCGCGACGGCGACCTGCACCGCACCTACACGATCTCGTCCACGCCCTCGCGCCCCTATGCGATCTCGGTGACGGTGAAGGCGCAACCCGGCAGCATCGGCACGCGCTGGATGTTCGATCACTTGCGGCCGGGCTCGCGGGTGCGCGCCTACGGGCCGAACGGGCATTTTACACTCAACCAGCGCCCGGGGCGCAAATTCCTGTTCGTCTCGGCAGGGTCCGGCATCACGCCCACCATGTCGATGCTGCGCTTTCTCTCCGACTGCGCGCCGGCAACCGACATCGTGTTCATCAATTCGGCGCGCCGGCCGGAGGACATCATCTTCCGCGAGGAGCTTGCGCTGCTGGCCGCCCGCATGCCGAACCTCTCGCTCGGCTTCCTGCCGGAAAGCCGCTCCGCCGGCCTCGTCTGGGCGGGGCTGACGGGCCGCATCGACCGGCACAAGATGGCGCTTCTCGCCCCCGATTTCATGCGGCGGGAGGTCTATTGCTGCGGGCCGGAGCCGTTCATGAAGGCCGTCAGCGGCATGCTGCGCGCCGAGGGCTTCGACATGGGCCATTATCATCAGGAGAGTTTTGGCGCGGCCTCGATCGCGCAGAACGTCCGCCAGCAGGCCGAAGAGCGCGCCGCTGGGGACGGCATCGAGGGCGTGGCCGTCGATTTCCTCGGCTCCGGCAGAAAGGCGCCGTGCGAGCCGGGCCAGACGGTGCTGCAGGCGGCGCGCGCGGCGGGCGTGCGCATTCCCGCCGCCTGCGAATCCGGCATCTGCGGCACCTGCAAGGTGCTGAAACGCGACGGCGAGGTGGACATGCGCCACAATGGCGGCATCAGTAACGAGGATATCGCCGCAGGCTTCATCCTCGCCTGCTGCTCGCGCCCGCTACGGGACGTCGCCGTCGAAGCGTGACGCGCCTCCGCCGGTATTCAGGGCGGCGGCTCCTCCAGCCGGAAGGGCTGGAGGATCACCCTCCTGAAAGGCGTTCGCCAGGGGCAGGTGCGCGGCCGCATTGAGGTCTAGGACCGATCGACATTCGGCCCAATCCGGCCTGCAAATAGCGCTTTCCGGGGCTTCCGGTGCTCACGTACGAACGCGACCTGCCTGACGGCCGACGGCGGGATGACGGTGCTTCACCATCCCTGACCGCTAGCGTGGCATATCCGCCGGCGTCTTCCGCCCGGCCCGGCGGCCGGATGCCGTCAGCAGGAGCGCGCCCATCAGGCCAGAGGCCACCGATCCCAGCAGGATGCCGATCTTGACGTGATCCTGCGCGCTCGGATCGTTGAACGCCAGCAATCCGATGAACAGGGACATGGTGAAGCCGATGCCGCACAGGAAGGCCACCCCGGTCATCTGGCCCCAGCTTGCCTGCGCGGGCAATTCGGCGAGCCTGAGGTTGACGAGCACCGCCACGGTGCCGAGAACGCCGGCCAGCTTGCCGAGCAGCAGCCCGGCGGCGACGCCCATGGTCAGCGGCTCGGTGAAGACCGACATGGATACCCCGGCAAACGATACGCCCGCATTGGCGAAACCGAAGACCGGCACGACGGCGAACGCGACGGGCTTGTGAAGATGATGCTCCAGCCTGTGGAGAGGGGATTGCGCATGGGCGGCCTCGGGGGCGCCGGGCGTGGTTTTCAGCGGAATGGCGAGCGCAAGAATGACGCCCGCCAGCGTCGCATGGACGCCGGACGAGAACACCAGAACCCACAGCGCCGCACCCGAGGCCAGGTAGGGCCACAAGGTTTTCACGCCCGTCCGGTTGAGGACGACGAGAATGCCGACGACGACGGCCGCGCCGGAAAGCGCGAGCAGGTCGAGGTCGGCGGTGTAGAACAGCGCGATCACGATGACGGCCCCGAGATCGTCGATGATCGCCAATGCGGCAAGGAAGATCTGCAGCGAGGCTGGAACCCGCTTCCCGAACAGCGACAGGACGCCGAGCGCAAAGGCGATGTCGGTCGCCGTCGGAATGGCCCATCCCCTGATCGCGGCCGGGTCGCTCCGGTTGACGCAGATGTAGAATAGCGCCGGGAAGAGCATTCCTCCCGCGGCGGCAGCCCCCGGCAGGATGCGCCGTCTCCAGCTCGACAACTGGCCGTCGAGCATTTCCCGCTTTATTTCCAGGCCGACCAGAAGGAAGAAGACGGCCATCAGCGCGTCATTGATCCAGTGCTGGATGCTGAGCGGCCCGATATGGACGTGCAGGATGTGGAAATATGCGTTCGCCACGGGCGAATTCGCCGTCGCGATTGCGAGTGCGGCAACCACCATCAGGACAATGCCGCCGGACGCCTCGTTGTCGAGAAACCGGCGGAGGGTGGATTGAATGCGGCCCTTGGCGGTCGAAGACATGGGTGCGCGCTCCTTGTGAGAGTGTGATCATCGTCTCCGTGGATTTCGGGGGGGACCCGCAGCACCGCAGCACGCGCTTCGGGAAGAGATAGTGGCTGTCCCGCCAGATTTCTACAAAAATCGGCGTCATCGGGCCGTGCCGCCCGTTGATGGCTGCGGGCACCGCGGCCGCGGCGGGCCGGCCGGGCCTAGTTCAGGCGCCGGCCGGACGCGGGGTCGAAGAGGTGGATCGCGTCGATATTCGGGCGGACATGGATCTGCTGGCCGACGCTGATGGTGCTGTTGCGGGGGAACTCGACGGTGAGCATGCGCGCCTGCCCCGTCTCGACATAGCCGTAGGTCTGGCTGCCAAGGCGCTCGGCGACCGCAAGTTCGCCGCTGAACCATGCCTCGTCCCGGCTGCAGGCGGCGAGGTCTTCCGGCCGGATGCCGAAAACGGCCTCGCCGGCCGGAAGCTGCGGCATGGCCGCGCCGGCGAGCGACCGGGTGCGCCCGTCGAGGCGGATCGCGCTGCCGTCGTCCGTCGCGACGATTGCGGCCGGCATGGTGTTCATCGTCGGGCTGCCGATGAAACGCGCGACGAAGAGGCTTGCCGGGCGGTGGTAGAGATCGAGCGGCGGGCCGACCTGCTCGATCCTGCCGGCATTGAGGACGACGATGCGGTCGGCCAGCGTCATGGCCTCGACCTGGTCGTGCGTGACATAGACGGTCGTTGCCTTCATGCGATTGTGCAGCTTGGCGATTTCCAGCCGCATCTCGACGCGCAAGGCGGCGTCGAGATTGGAAAGGGGCTCGTCGAACAGGAAGGCCGAGGGCTCCCGCACGATGGCGCGGCCCATGGCGACGCGCTGGCGCTGGCCGCCGGAAAGCTGCGCTGGCCGGCGCTCCAGGAGAGGTTCGATCTTCAGGATGTCGGCGGCCTGCGCGACGCGGCCGTCGATGATGGCCGCCCCGGTGCCGCGCATCTTCAGGCCGAAGGCCATGTTCTCGCGCACGCTCATGTGCGGATAGAGCGCGTAGTCCTGGAAGACCATGGCGATGTCGCGGTCGGAGGGCGGCAGGGCGTTGACGATCCTGCCGCCGATGTCGAGCGTGCCGCCGGAAATCTCCTCGAGCCCGGCGATCATGCGCAGGAGCGTGGACTTGCCGCAGCCGGACGGGCCGACGAGGACCAGGAATTCGCCGCTGGCGATATCGATGTCGACGTCGTGGATGACCCGCAGGGCCCCATAGTTCTTGCGGATCTGCCTCAAGGCGATTGCTGTCACGGCTTTCTCCTCCGAAGGTCGACTCTGCTCTTGACCTTCATTATCGATATCAATATCAATAATGATACAAGACAGGATTGGCAACCATGCGAGCCGGCCGATGACCTATTTTTCTGCACCGTCGAATGCGCGAGGCGCGGCAAGGCCGGCAAAGTCGGCGGCCGCGTTCAACGCGCTCAAGCGCGACATCATGCTGGGGGTCCTTCCGGCCGGCGCGGCGCTGACGGAGCTGGACCTTGCGGCGCATTTCTCCTGCAGCCAGGGCACGGTGCGCGAGGCGCTGCTCCAGTTGCAGGAAGAGGGACTGGTGCGCCGGCAGGGCCATCGCGGCACGCAGGTTTCCGAATGCACCGAGGCCGAGGCGGTGGAGATGTTCCGCGTGCGCCAGCAGATCGAATGCAACGGCATCCTGCGGGCGCTGCAGATGCCGAGCCGTACGCTCGTTTCCGACCTCAAGGCGCTCTTTGCCGAAATGCTCGAGACGGCCGCCGCCGGCGATGAGCTGGAGCTTGCCGCCCTCGACCGGGATTTTCATCGCCGCATCTTCCAGGATGCGCAGCTTCCCGCGCTCGATCCGATCCTGCATCGCTGCCTCGTGCACAACCACCGCTTCAAGATCTCGCGCAGCACCACGCCGCGCGACCTGGTGGCGACCGCCCAGCGCCACGGCACGATCATCGAGGCGATCGAGAAGGCGGACGTGGTGCAGGCGAGCGCGGCGCTTCGCCATCACATCGCCACCATCGTCGACCTCGGCCCCGACGTCTTTCCCGAGGCCACCCAATGAGCATCGTGCCGGACATCGCCCGGCTTTCGCCGGAAATGGCCGGGCTGCTTGCCCGCGTGGCCGCAGAGGCCGGGCCGCAGCCCGACCCGACGACCCTGCCGCCGGCCGAGGGCAGGGCGCTTTGCGAGGAGAGCAACCGGCGCTGGAATGCCGACATGCCGGGGATGGCCGCCGTCGGCGAGGCGTGGATCGACGCGCAGCCCGCCATCGGCGCGGCGCGGGTGCGCCTCAAGGTCCTCGTGCCGCCGGGATGCGGCGCCGGCGCGCTCGTCTTCGTGCATGGCGGCGGCTTTGCCTTCTGCAGCCCGGAAACGCATGAGCGCTGCGCGCGCGTCCTTGCGCTGGAATGCGGCCTGCCGGTGATATTGCCCGATTATCGCCTCGCGCCCGAGCATCCCTATCCCGCCGGCCTCATGGACGTCGTCGCGACGATCCGCTCCGCCCTTGCCGCGGCCGCGCCGCTCGGCGTGACGGCCGGGCCCCTCGTCCTTGCCGGCGACTCCGCCGGGGCGAACCTTGCGCTCGCCGCCATGCTCCACGAGCGGGCCGAAGGGCGTGCGCCCGTTGCCGGCGCGTTGCTGTTCTACGGAACCTATGCGGGCGACTTCCGCACGCAGTCCTATCGCGATTTCGAGAACGGACCGGGACTGACGGCCGCCAAGATGCAGCGCTACTGGCGCTGGTATGTCGGCGACCGCGACGTCTCGGCCGATGCGCTGGCCTGCCCCCTGCTGGCGCCGGACGAGGCGCTGGCGGCCCTGCCGCCGCTTCACCTGATGGCCGCCGGCGTCGATCCGCTGCTGTCCGACAGCATCCTGCTGCACGGGCGCCTCAAGGGGCTCGGGCGCGGCGAAACGCTGACGGTCGTGCCGGGCGTTACGCACGGCTTCTTGCAGAACACGCTCGATCTTGCCGCCGCGCGGGAGGCGCTCCAGGCGGCGGGCGCCGATGCCAGACGGATGGCCGGCGCGAACTGAATTCGATTTTCAAAGGAGGAGACAATGAAAATCTGGAGGAAACTTGCAGCCGGGGCCGCGCTTGCGACGGCGCTTCTGGCCAGCACGGCATCGGCGGAGACCGTCCGCTTCTGGTACCATTTCGACAATCCGGAAAACCCGATGGGCGATCTCGTCGCCAAGTTCGAGGCGGCCAATCCGGACATCAAGATCGAGGCGGAGAACGTTCCGTGGAACAGCTACTACGATAACCTCTATACCGCGCTGGTCGGCGGCAACGCGCCGGATGCGGCCATGGTGAAGCTCTTCGCCCAGCCGCGCCTTGTCGAGATGGGCGCGCTGGAGCCGCTCGGCGAGCGCATCGACGCCTGGCCGGGCAAGGCGGACCTGCTCGACAACCTTCTGGAGCTGAACAAGGGACCGGACGGCCAGCAATACTACCTGCCGATCCAGTATGTGGTGCTCTATCTCTACTACCGTGCCGACCTTTTCGAGCAGGCGGGCCTGAAGCCGCCGACGACCTGCGAGGAATTCCGCGATGCGGCCATCAAGCTCACCAAGGCGCCGGCGACCTACGGCTTCGGCCTGCGCGGCGGCAAGGGCGGCTGGGACCAGTGGGGCGCCTTCGTGCTCTCGCAGGGTGCCAAGCTGGAGCCGGGCGGGCTGACGACGCCCGAGGCGATCGCCGCCAACCAGTGGGTGATCGACCTCTTCCAGAAGGACAAGGTCATCCCGGCCTCCGCGCCGAACGACGGCTTCCAGGAAATCACCGCCGCCTTCAAGAACGGCACCACGGCGATGACGATCCACCATATCGGCTCGTCGAACGACATGGTGAAGGCGCTCGGCGACAAGGTTTCGGCCGTGCCGGTGCCGGAATGCGGCGGCGGCCGCTGGACCTCCTACGGCGACGAGTCGCTGGCGATCTTCTCCTCGTCCGAGGTGAAGGACGCGGCCTGGAAGTGGATCTCCTTCCTTGCCGAGGGCGAGAACAATGTCGAGTTCAACAAGGCGACCGGCCAGATGACCGTCACCAAGAGCGGCTCGGCCAACTGGACGCAGCATGAGCGCCGCTTCGTCGATGCGACGGTCCAGTCGCTGCCCTTCGCCCATGTGCTGCCGCAGAACACGGCGACCTCGGAATTCGTCAACACAGCCTGGCAGACCGCGATGCAGCAGGCGCTGACCGGCCAGATCACTTCCGAAGAGATGATGAAGCAGCTCGAGGCGCTCTTTGCGCAGCAGTAACTTCCCCGAGGTGGGCGTTTTGCGCCCGCTTCACCCCTCCCATCCGCCCGGCCCGAACATCAGGGCGGATGGGATTTCCGAATGCCAACGGCCGGGAACGACCGAATGACCGCGACGACCGCCTCACCATCGACCGCTGTGACCATCCCGACGCCGTGGAGCGTCCGGCTGATGCCCTACATGCTGCTGGCGCCCGCGGTTCTCGTCACGATGTTCATCGTCTTCTTCCCGATGGCGCAGGCGCTCGTCACCAGCTTCTACGACCTCATCCTGTGGAAGCCGAATGCAAGCCGCTTCGTCGGCTTCGGCAACTATGTGAAGCTCTTCGCGGACCCGGTCTTCTGGACCTCGCTCGGCAACACGGCGATCTGGATCGGCCTGACGGTGCCGCTGCAGATGGGCCTAGGCCTTCTAACGGCGCTTCTGCTCAACCGCGAATTTCCCTGGCGCGGCCTTGCGCGCGCCCTCATCATCATTCCCTGGGCCCTGCCGAGCGTGGTGATCGCGCTGATGTGGCGCTGGATCTACGATCCCAATACCGGTGTGCTGAACGACATCCTCATCTACCTTTCCGTGGTGCAGTCAGCCGTGCCGTGGCTCGCCGATCCGAACCTCGCGCTCTATGCGATCATCGCCACGCTCACCTGGCAGGGGTTCCCCTTCTTTGCGGTGATGATCCTCGCCGGCCTGCAGGGCATTCCACGCAGCCACTACGAGGCTGCGTCCATCGACGGTGCCTCGGCGTGGCGTCAGTTCGTGCACATCACGCTGCCGGGCATCGCGCCGGTGCTGGCGACGGCGGGGCTCCTGCGCGTCATCTGGGTCGCCAATTCCATGGACGTCATCTTCGTCATGACCGGCGGCGGGCCAGGCTATGCGACCCATACGCTGCCGCTCTACGCCTTCGTGCGCGCGCGCCAGAACCTCGACTTCGGCTACGGAACGACCATCGCCGTCACCTTCACCATCCTCCTCGGCGCGATCGTCGCCATCTATCTCGCCCGGACCATGCGGGGGGTCGAGCGATGAACAAGCCGTCCACGCTTCGCCGCATCCTCACCACCGACCTGCCGGTGCTGGTGATCGTACTTTTCGCCATGGGCCCGTTTGCCTGGATGGTGCTGACCTCGCTGACGCCGACCGCGACGCTGAATGCCACGGGCGTCTCCGTCTCGCCCGCCGGCTGGAGCCTCGACAATTACGTGCGGCTACTGCGCCAGACCTCGTTCCTCGGCAACATGCTCGACAGCCTCATCATCGCTTGTGGCACTGTCGTGCTGGGGCTTGCTGTTTCGGTCACGGCGGCCTACGCCTTCTCGCGCTTCCGCTTCGCCGGCCGCAAGCTCCTGATGCTGCAGTTCCTGCTCATCAACATGTTCCCGATCGTGCTGCTCATCCTGCCGCTTTTCGTGCTGATGCGCAAAGCGGGCATCCTCGACACGCATTTCGGTCTCATCCTCGCCAATGCGACGGTCGCCATTCCCTTTGCGGTCTGGATGCTGACGAGCTATGTCGGCGCGATCCCGAAAAGCCTCGACGAGGCGGCGATGATCGACGGCTGCTCGCGGCTGACGGCGCTGCGCCGGGTCGTGCTGCCGCTGACGATGCCGGGCATCATCTCCACCGGCATCTACATCTTCATCACCGCCTGGAACGAATATCTCTACGCGCTGACGCTCGGCGGCAAGAACGTGCGGCCTGTCACGGTCGCTATCCAGACGCTGATCGGCGAATACCAGATCGAGTGGGGCCTGCTCGCCGCCGGCGCCGTCGTGGGCGCCATGCCCGCCACCATCCTTTTCCTTCTCGTGCAGCGCCGTCTCATCGGCGGATTGACCCAGGGCGCGGTGAAGGGCTGAATGCGAATGAAAGAGGACAGACAATGAACCCCGTCGGGTTGATCTCCATGCAATATGCGCGGCCTTTCACGGCCGGGCACTTCCCGCTTTTCGCCAAAATGCAAAGGCTCGGCTACGACTTCGTCGAGCTTCTCGTGCCGGAACCCGGTGAACTCGACCTTGCAGAGACGCGTCGCGCGCTGAAGGCTGCCGGTCTGGGCGTCGTGCTCGCCGCCCGCGTCAATCTCCAGCGCAACCTCTCCTCGGACGATCCCGCCGCCCACCGGGCCGGCATCGGCTACCTGAAATATGCAGCCGATTGCGCCGCCGCGCTCGGTGCCACCATCGTCGGCGGCCCGCTCACCGGCAATCCGCTGGTCTTTGCCGGCCGTCCGCCGCAGCCGGTCGCCGAGGAGGAGCGCCTTGCCCGCAAGGCCCGCTGCGCCGTGGGACTGAAGGAAGCGGGCGAGC
>Ga0206118_100453_pt1 | contig 20182 bp, 19 predicted proteins | sample 3A20Ametagenome_FD_177999 | JGI IMG/M metagenome (GOLD analysis project Ga0206118, IMG submission 177999) | Enriched microbial communities from leaf-cutter ant dump, University of Wisconsin, Madison, United States - 3A20A | ecosystem: Environmental > Terrestrial > Nest > Insects nest > Nest dump... | reverse complement strand
GGTCAGGGATATGTGTATCTCCGCTCGCTGGGCATCCAGCCGCCGTTTTTCTGGGAGCATTGACAGAGAGTTGCAAAGAGATCATTCCAGACATATCAGGACAAACAAGGTAAGAGGTAGGGATTCTCCTTACCTCATTTGTTTTTATTAAAGTTTCGTTTATTTTCCATTTTAAACATCCCACAGATATGGAAAGGAAAAGCCATTATATCGTTGATCAAAAATTGTAATTTTTTAAAAAATCCGGATATTGCGATATTAGCAACGATAATAAATTAAGATAAAGCTCTGCTGAACTCTCCAAAAAACTGCTGTGATAGTCAATGAAGAAACTTACAAATAATTTCAAACAGGCATGAAAAAGAATATTACTCTGATCTTAATTCTATTTTTAGCTTCCTGTGCGAGTGTGAGAAAATTGCCCAAAGAGCACTATTATGCTTTTTTGTATTATTTCGACAGGGCATATAAAAATGATACCATATCCTTCCATTTAAAAAACCCGCTTATGTGCCCTATAAATGTCAAACTGGCTAAGGACACTCTAAACCCAGATCTGAGCAATCTTTTCGGGCATGTAAGCTTAGCTGAACTGCAAGACACAATTATTAAGATCCATTACCCGGCTTTTGACCAATCAGACAGAAGCGTGTATGTCGTAAAATATGGAGATCCGGAATATAAGATCGAAAAGAATAAAATCGCTTTGCCTTTTCCTAAAGGGAAAGAATACAGGATCATCCAGGGATATAATGGAGCGTTTACACATAATACTATTTTCAGCCGGTTTGCTATTGATTTCAATCTGGATATCGGGGACACCATTACCGCTGCAGATGATGGTTATGTCGTAGGAGTAATTGAAGATTATAAAACATACGGGACAAGCAAAAAATGGTTGGAATTTGATAAAAGTAACTACATCACCGTTTATCATCCTCAGAGCGGACTGTTTACACAATATGTTCATTTAGATCATAAAGGAGCTTTAATAAAGCTTGGCGACCATGTAAAAAGAGGACAGGCGATTGGAATTTGTGGAATGACCGGTTTTACAACAACGCCACATTTACATTTTAATGTTAAAGTTCCCACCAAAGAGCACGGCTTAATATCGACCGAAATTGAGTTTGAGAACGGGATCAGAGGAAAGGACCTAAAGGAAAAAGACTATGTGAAATGAAAATCATGGCCAGCGCCCCTGAAAAAATTAAAGGAAATTAGTTTTTATGAGAACCACAAAATAAAGTAAAACATGCATACAATCAGCTTTCATGACACTCATGTGTACCCGGGGTGTCTGGCAACAATCCCGGGAAAAGTAACAACAGACGGCACAAGCGTAACAGCTCTCGCGGAATTCAGCGATGGTGCAACCGCGCCGGCAGAGCTTGGGTGGTTAAGCCAGGACGAGGTATTTGTCCGCATCGACGCCTACACAACGGCACGCAGAACGCACATACCCGAAAAGGCCTGGCGCCTCAGATATGATAAAGTCCTGGATATCTGGAAGGTGATCGCGAAAATATAAGGTATAAACATTATTTCATTTTTTCTGTCAACCATCTCTTTATGTATAGATATTCTCCTTCGCTGACAGATTTCGCAGGGATAAGATATTGTTGTGAATTCGTGTTGATAAAAATATATTTATCCTCTATTTGGGCCTTTTTTATTTCTGAAGTTTTCTCAATCACTTCTTTTGAATCTTCGATATAGACAAACGCATTTTCTGACAAAATGACTTTACAGGATGAAATTTTTTCCACATTATCCAGGAATGGCTTCACTTGTCTTACGGTACTTATTTTTGGATAGATCACTAAGAACAATTTGAATAAAGCTATCAACATAAAAATTGCGGAAAATAAAGCAAATCCAAAGTAAGCATTGGCTGCCGAATGCCAGAAACCGGAAAAAGAAAAACAAAACAAGATCAAAAAAATAAGGAACAATGTTGCATACCTTTTGGCCTTCTTATTGAAAAAGGTCTTAAAATGATTATCCCCCAAATAGATCTCTTCAAATGCCTTTCTATCGTACTTTAATACAATTGTTTTCCGTCGCGCTTTACGGAAAACCACTCCGTGTTTCTGCTTTCTATTATACTTTAATATAATTGCTTTCCCCGGCATGCTCTCTATTGTCCATCTGTCAATAACTCCTTCATATACCCCGCATTCGCCCTGATAGCGTCCAACGGTGTCGTCCCTTCATAAGCTTCCTGCTCTATGAAATAATATTCCATGCCGGTGGATCTGGCAGTGGTAAGGACCTTTCTCCAATCAATAACACCCTGCCCGAGATTAACGGAGTTTTTACCGTCGTCTTTGCCGGGATTCTTGCTATAATCTTTGATGTGACAGAGCCTGAAGCGTCCTTTATACTTATTGAGCCAGTGTTCGATATTCTCACCGGCAGCATGAACCCAATACATGTCCAGCTCGAAGTCGACGAGATCAGAATCGGCGATCTCCATCATGACGTCCTGTGGGTATATGTCCTGCATCTTTTTGAATGAATACGCGTGATTGTGGTAGGCAAACCGGATACCGTTCCGCTTACATAGCGCTCCCTTCCGGTTAAAATCCTCAGCGGCCTTTTTGAATTTTTCCAGGTCTTCCTGCGGACCAAGCCATGGGCATATGAGATATTTCATACCGATCTCAGCGGCTTCGGCGGCTTTTTTCTCAAAATCTTCAAAAATGTTACAATGGGAAGCCACCACTTCCATACCCAGGTCATTGACATATTGTCTGAATCCTTTGTGGCCCATGCCCCACCACATGCCCTGCGGACCTTCATAGCTCTCTACCTGCTTATAACCGGCTTCTGCTACTTTCTTCAAGATACCTCTCGGATCTTTTGGCATATCATCCCGCAATGTATATAATTGCAGACCAAAATGCCTGATCCCAATACCTTTACCACCCCTACCTCCTGCAAAGACGGAACAGGCCGGCAGCATCAGCATCGATCCCGCTGCAAGGCCCATACTCTTTACAAATTTTCTTCTATCTGATCTCATTTCCTCACTGTCTTTAACCGCTAAAAGCTTTGTCCCCTTTTTTGATCCTGTATGCTCCGTCGTACCGTCCGGGGACAGGAATATAATTCAGAGCCTTAGTCAGGCCTTCCTCCGAGCTGAAATATGCCAGCAGGGTCAGCTGCTTCATCATGGTGTAATAATGCTTCGGTGAAGCAATAAAATCAAACTCTTTATCCTGTTTCTTCAACGCTTCACGGCGCGGCTCATCTTTTTTATTCTGTTCCTCATTATATTTTTTCGCCTCTTCTTCCAGCGCTATCAGCAGCTCTTTTCTCTGCTGCGGAGCCGCCTCAACAAATTTTTTGCCAAAACGGGCATTACTTTCGACGTCTATATGGTGGACGCCTTCCATAAATGCTTTCTGTTGTTCCGGCCAGTAACAGTCCGTCACCACGGTTTTCATCACCTCAGACACGCGGGCAGCTTTGGCACCGGGGCTGTCGGTCTCCGGTATAATGGTCTCTCCCACTTCATCCAGCAATGCAAGGATGTCCGGGGTAAACGGAACAGGCCGCGGGTTATCCGATTTACAGCCGCTTAATATCAGCTCACCACCTACCATGGCCGCACCCGTAAACAGGGCAATTACTTTTAACAACTCTCTTCTGTCCATATCCGAAGCTTAAATATTCATTTTTTTCAGTTCTTTGACCGCAAAGTCAGCAGCCCGGGCCGTCAGGGCCATATAGGTGAGAGAAGGATTGACACACGACGATGACGTCATACAGGCGCCGTCGGTTACAAAGACGTTGGGAGCATCCCACACCTGGTTGTTGCCATTGAGCACGGAAGTCTTCGGATCGCGCCCCATCCGGGCAGTCCCCATCTCATGGATACCCATGCCGGGAGCATACCCGGAGTCATATGTCCACACATCTTTGACACCCATCGCTTCGAGCATCTCCTTAGCATCTTCCATCATATCGACGCGCATCTTTTTCTCATTTTCTTTGATCTCCACATTCATACGCAAGACGGGTAGTCCCCATTTGTCTTTTTGCTCCTTGTCCAGCTTGATGGTATTTTCATGGTAGGGCAGCATTTCTCCGAATCCGGTCATACCCATATGCCACTTACCCGGCACACACATGGCCTCCTTGAACTCCGCACCCAACATTTCAGGGACTTCCACACCACGGCCGCGGCCGGCGCCTCCCTGATAGCCGAAACCTCTCAGATAATCCCGCCTGTCGTCGTATACATTTCTGAACCGGGGAATATAGATACCTGAAGGCCGGCGACCATACTCCGCATATTCCTCGTAACCTTCTACCGTGCCGCCGGCACCGCACCTGAAATGATGATCCATAACATTGTGCCCGAGCTCACCCGAACTGCTTCCCAAACCTTCCGGCCAGATATCCGTTGCAGAATTCATCAGGATCCATGTCGAATTGAATGCCGATGCGCACACAAAGATTATTTTGGCTTTGTAATCATAGGTTCTGTTATTCTCAGCATCGATGGCCTCCACTCCTGTCGCTTTCTTACTGTCTTTATCATAGAGCAGCCTGGTGACTATTTTATTGACCTCCACACTCAGGTTGCCCGTAGCTTTAGCTGCCGGAAGCGTTGAGGATTGGGTGCTGAAATAGGCCCCAAAAGGACAACCCAGCCAGCATTTATTCCTGTACTGGCAATTGACACGGTTCTGTTCGGGCTTTGGCAGGGTAATATTGGCGCTCCTGCCGATAAACATATGGCGTTTATTCTGATAATGCTTTTTCAGATTATTGGCCAGATCCTTCTCCACGATATTCATTTCGACGGCGGGCAGGAATTCACCGTCAGGCAGAACCTCCAATCCCTGTTTTGAGCCCTGTATCCCTGCAAAACGCTCCACATAGCTGTACCATGGCGCTATATCCTCATACCGGATAGGCCAGTCAGCAGCTATTCCTTCCTTTGCATTGGCCTCAAAATCCCATTTGTTGAAACGATAGCTCTGCCGGCCCCACAGCAGGGATCGCCCGCCGAGGTGATATCCCCGGTACCAGTCAAATCTTTTTTCTTCGACGTAGGGAGACTCCTGTTCATTGACCCACATATTCAGCACTCTTTCGTCGAGCGGATAGTCCCGTTTCAGCACGGGATGCGTCTCGATCATCTCCCGCGTACGCTGGCCCCTGCGGGGATACTCCCAGGGGTCCTTATTGGCGTTGACATAGTCCTTGATATGTTCATGATTGCGGCCGCGCTCCAGCATCAGCACCTTAAGCCCCTTCTCCGCCAGCTCTTTGGCAGCCCATCCGCCTGCAATCCCGGAGCCGATCACAATTGCATCATATACGTTGTCGATCATTGTATTTTTTTGTCTTTATTTAAACATCACATATTTCAATACCTTTCTCAAGGGCCCGAAGTTTGGTCTGAGTATCCGCCCCTTTGGGGATAAACTCCTGCGCCACATATCCTTTAAATCCTGTTTCCACAATAGCTCTCATGATAGCCGGGTAAAACAATTCCTGCGAGTCGTCGATATCCTGACGCCCGGGAACGCCGGCGGTATGGTAGTGCCCGAAATAAGAATGATTGTCCCGGATGGTCCGGATGACATCCCCTTCATTGATCTGCATATGATAGATGTCGTACAACAGCTTAAAATTGGGAGAGTCGAGCCTTTTACACAGCTCTACTCCCCACGCGCTCTTGTCGGCCATATAGTCTTTATGGTCCACCTTACTGTTGAACAGCTCCATCTGGATGATGACATTGTTCTTTTCAGCAAGGCTCATGATCTTTTTCAGGCCTTCGACACAATTCCTGAGGCCTGTTTCATCATCCATGCCGTTGCGGTTTCCGCTGAAGCAGATCAGGTTGGTATATCCCGCTTCACGGACCATAGGTATTGCCCGGGTATAATCCTCAACCAGCCAGGCGTGATTGTCCGTTTTATTCCACCCTTCCGTCAGGCTGATCTTCCCGGCAGTATAACACATGGAGCATTGGAGATCATATTTTTTCAGGACAGGCCAGTCTTTGGGCGCAATCAGGTCGATGGCTTTCACGCCCATAGATGTGATCCATTGAGCCATCTCTTCAAGAGAAATAAAGCCGGCACACCATTGGCAGACAGAGTGATTGATATTACCCTTCCGCCTGACTTCCTTATTTGTCGCGCCTAATATATCGAATCCACTGCCTGTTGCCAGTGCCAGGCTGCTCAGAGACAGTTTTTTGATCGCAGAACGACGGCTGTTCATTCCGTGTTTCACTATACCAATTTTTTTACCGGGTTTTTAAATAAAAGCATAAACAAAAGTGTTACTCCGGCGGCAAAGACACATGGGAACAACCATACCTGGTACCAGTCGTGGTCGACAATAGCACCCGATGCGTCCCTGACAGCCTGTGCCCCGGCAATAGAGCCGGCCGCCCAGAACCCTATATACATGCCAACCCCATATGTCGCCAGGGTGATGAGGCCCTGGGCTGCCGAACGGATATGGGTACCTGCGGTCTGATCCGTATAGATATTGCCCGTCACAAAGAAAAAGTCATAACAGATACCATGCAGGATAATGCCCAGGTAGAGCATCCAGATATTGGCGCCGATATCACCGTAAGAAAAACACAGATACCGGACTACCCACGCTACCATGCCGATAAGCAACATCTGTTTTATACCGAATCTTTTAAAAAAGAGCGGCATCAGGAATAAAAACACCGCCTCGCTCATCTGTCCGAAGCTCATCTTCTGGGCAGCTCCTTCCATGCCGGCTTCATTTAGAAAAATATTAGCCAGTCCGTAATAAAACGCAAGAGGGATACAGATCAGGATCGAAGCGACAAAAAAGATCGCATAGTTCTTGTTTTTCAAGATCTGCAACGCATCCAGGCCCAATATTTCCCTCACCGACACAGCCTTACCGGATCTGGCAGGTGGCGTATCAGGCAGGAAAAAGCTGTAGATCCCAAAAATGAGCGATGTCACTGAAGCGATCTTAAAGGTAATACCCAGCTGGGTAGGATCTGATTCGAGCGCAAGAAACCCGACCACCTGACCTGCAACGATCCAGCCAATAGTGCCCCACAGGCGTATCCCGGCAAACTGCTTCTCGGCATCCGTCACCTGGTTGAGCGCAATAGAGTTGGCCAGTGCGAGCGTCGGCATATAGAGGATCATATAGATGACAAGCAGGGTATAAAAGCCGCTGAACTCGTTGCTGTCGCTGATCAGGTACATCAGCACGGCACCGCAAAGGTGCAGCACGCCCAGGATCTTCTGCGCGGCAAAGTATTTGTCGGCTATCAGGCCTATAATGAAAGGCGCGATAATAGCTCCGAGGCACTGGGTTCCGTATGCCAGGCCTGACTGGGCATCGGTGGCACCAATATTGCCCTTGATCAGGTAGGTGCCGAGGGTGACAAACCAGACACCCCAGATAAAAAAATTAAGAAACATCATGGCGGATAACTGGATCCGGATACCTGGTGTCATCGTCTTGTCTGAATTTTCTTTTAGTCTGAAATAAATATTTTATAAATTGGCAATTATGAAAAATTTCCAGAAAGGAAAGGTTAAATGTACTATTTAAATTCAAAATTTTAGTTTTCTTTATCACAATTTTTCGAAACATAGATAAAGCAGATGCCTCTGAACATAAAATTAAGATTGGCAATGATCGGCGGCGGCAGAAACGCCTTCATAGGGAGCATTCACCGTCTCGCATTCCACATGGACGGCCTGGCGACGCTTGTAGCCGGAGCATTGAGCAGCAATGAAGAGAATGCCAGGATATCGGGCCAGGACCTCTTTATTGACGAGGAGCGCATCTATACCGATTACCGTACGATGATCGAGACCGAGGCTAAGTTGCCTGCCGGTATCCGGCCCGACATTATATCGATCGTGACTCCCAATCATCTCCACTTCGAGCCGGCTCTTCTCGCTCTCCAGAATGGCTTCCATGTCGCTATCGACAAGCCGGTAACCTTTAGCCTGGATGAGGCCCTGCAGCTGAAAAAAGCGTTGGAAGCAGCCGGCCGGCAATTGCTGCTGACACACACATACACAGGCTACCCGATGATCAAACAGGCACGGGCCATGATCCGATCCGGCATCTTCGGCAAGATCAGAAAGGTCTATGTCGAATATCCGCAGGGATGGCTCAGCGCACCGCTCGAAAACGAGGGCAATATACAGGCCGCCTGGCGCACTGATCCCGCCAGGAGCGGCAAGGCAGGGGCCATGGGCGACATAGGCACTCACGCCTTCAATCTTGCTGAATATGTTTCCTGCCAGCAGGTCAGCGAGCTCTGCGCGGATATAAGGACCGTCGTAGAAGGAAGGAGGCTGGATGATGACGGATCGGTCCTGCTGCGATTTGAAAACGGCGCCAGCGGTGTGCTCATAGCGACACAGATAGCATCGGGCGAAGAAAACAACCTCCGCATCCGGGTCTATGGCGAGAAAGGAGGTGTAGACTGGCAGCAGGCCGATTGCAACAGTCTTAAGGTCCTCTGGCCGGACAGACCGGCAGAATTATATCGTGCCGGTACGCCTTATGTATCTTCCTTCGCTGCTCATAATTCCAGGACACCGGCAGGGCATCCCGAAGGGTACCTGGAAGCTTTTGCCAATCATTACCGCAACTTTTTCCTCACTATCGCCGCCAGGGAAAAAGGCCTGCCTCTCGAGGAAGAATGGTCTGACTTTCCCGGCATCGAAGAGGGCATTCGTGGCATGATGTTTATTGATAAGGTGATAGAGGCCGGTAAGACCAATGAGAAATGGGTAAAGATGCGTATGTAACAATCCGCATAATACCTGTTTTCTTATCATTGATATTTAATAATTAATTAAGCTCCATACATGCGTACAATCAAAGGACCCGGTATCTTCCTCGCCCAGTTTATAGGCGACAGGGAGCCATTCAACAGCCTCGACGGCATCTGCTCATGGGCAGCCGGCCTGGGCTTTACTGCAGTTCAGATACCTACACTTGACGAGAGGTTTATCGACCTGAAGCTTGCAGCTGAAAGCAAGACCTATGCAGATGAGCTAAAAGGAAAAATTGCAGCGCATGGGCTCGAAATATCCGAATTATCGACCCATCTCCAGGGCCAGCTGGTGGCTGTTCACCCCGCTTATGACGCGCTTTTCGACGGATTCGCACCGGCGGAGCTGCGCAACAAGCCCCGGGAGCGTACCGAATGGGCCATCCGGCAACTCATGTATGCTGCACGGGCATCCCGAAACCTGGGGCTCAGCGCCCACGCAACCTTCAGCGGCTCCCTGCTATGGCATACCTTCCATCCCTGGCCGCAACGCCCGCCCGGACTGGTGGAAGAAGGCTTTAAAGAGCTCGCGGGACGATGGATGCCGATACTGAATGCATTCGACGAATGCGGCGTCGACGTGTGTTACGAGATACACCCGGGTGAGGACCTGTTTGACGGGATCACCTACGAAATGTTTCTCAAAGCGGCTGGGAACCACCCACGTGCGTGCCTGCTGTATGATCCTTCACATTTTGTCCTGCAACAACTCGACTATATCGAATACATCGACATCTATCACGAAAAGATCCGTGCTTTCCATGTCAAAGACGCCGAATTTAACAAGACAGGGCGTCAGGGTACTTTTGGTGGATACCAGCCATGGGCCGGCAGAGCGGGACGATACCGCTCACCCGGTGACGGACAGGTCGACTTCAGGACCATCTTCAGCAAGCTGGCACAATACGACTATCCCGGCTGGGCTGTGATGGAGTGGGAATGCTGCATCAAACATCCGGAAGCAGGAGCCCGGGAAGGCGCTGAATTTATTAAAAAACATATCATTCCCGTCACAGATAAGGCATTTGATGACTTTGCTTCTACAGGCGGGAATGAAGGGTTCAACAGGAAGGTACTGGGATTGTAAGGTTGAGGGGGTTGATAAAAAACGATAATTAGAAATTCTTGATACAGGACACTCTTTCTAAGCATCTGCCGGTCAGCGGGCAGCAGTGATAAATCTAAATATTTACATATATCTATACAGCTTCACTTTTTTGTCACACACAAACTAAAAATTAAAAACTGATAAACTGATAAACTAATGAAACATATAACATTATATTGCCTGCCGGTTTTATTCCTGGCAGGGATCTTACAGTTTATGGGCAACTCATGCAAAAAAGGGAAATGGATCTCCCTGTTTGACGGGAAGACGACCAAAGGCTGGCATAAATACGGAGGAGGCCAGGTGGGCGAAGCCTGGAAGGTCAAAAACGGCGAATTATTCCTTGATACATTAGGCACAGACGACTGGAAGATAAAAGGCGGGGGTGATATAGTAACAGACACGGAGTTTGAAAATTTCCACCTGAAGCTGGAATGGAAGATCTCCAAAGGAGGCAACAGCGGTATCATGTTTTATGTGCAGGAAGACACGGCACTATATAAAAATTCCTACGAAACCGGTCCCGAGATGCAGGTATTGGATAATGACGGGCATCCTGACGGGAAGATCCATAAACACCGTGCAGGCGATCTATACGACCTGATACCCTGCAAAGTGGAGACAGTCAGACCCTATGGACAATGGAACAAGGCTGAGGTCATTGCCGATCATGGTAAGCTGACCTTTATTCTCAACGGTACAAAAGTCGTTGAAACGACCATGTGGGACAGAGCCTGGAAGGATATGATCTTCAAAAGCAAGTTTAATCAGTGGCCGGCATTCGGCACCTTTAAAAAGGGAAAGATATGCCTTCAGGATCACGGCAACCTGGTCTGGTACAGGAATATCCAGATCAGGGAGCTTTAAATAAAGCAGCTATTCAAAAAATGAATAAAGCGAGGATTATACGCAGATCATTGTCTCTTTTTCGTTTTTAAACTTTAAACCCTCCGATGGGCTGAAGGAGACACCCTGGCCCATCTGAGTACAGATACGGAGATACGAACGATCGTTAAACGCTGAAAGTGTATGAAAGTGATGTTCTCAATGATTTCCACATGTGTATCGATTATCTGTTCTGACCTGATATACCGTAGCCGGCAGGTCAGGCCGTTTTTTTATAGTTCAGGACAGCCCAGCCGTTTAAGAGCACTCCGAAACAAAATATGACCATAAAATGAAACTTCAGATCACCAAAACCGCTGCCCTTCAGCACAATGCTCCTGATCACCTCGATAAACCAGGTCAGGGGACTGGCCATGCTGATCCATTGCGCCCAGTGCGGCATGCTGCTCACAGGTGTAAACAGGCCGCTCATCAGCATAAAGATCATCATGCAGAAAAATCCGATCGACATCGCCTGTTGCTGGGTCTCACAATAGGTCGAGATCAGCAGGCCGAGGCCCAGAACGGCAACCATATACAGCGCAACAAAGCCGTATAACAATAAGATGCTTCCCACCGGCCGGATCCCATAGATCAAAACGGCAATAGCTCCGAAGCCAAGGGTAAAGACCAGGATGCCCAGGACCCAGAAAGGGATCAGCTTACCCAGGATAAATGTCAATCGTGAGATCGGGGACACATTGATCTGCTCTATCGTGCCGGCTTCTTTTTCACGCACTATGTTGAGCGCTGCGAGAAAGCCTCCCAGCATGGTTATCAGGGCGCCCAGGATACCAGGCACGATGAAAAATCTATAATTCATCGATGGGTTGAACCAGTAGCGCTGGGGGACTTCCTGCAACAGGGGAACAGGAGTACCCGTCCATTCCTGCCTGATCTCATCATTAAAGGAACGGATGATCCTGTTGATATAAAGTCCGCCGAGGCCGGCCTTAACCCCGTTGATGGCATTGATCCCGAGAAATACGCCATTGCTGCCTTCGCGATATAATTTTCTTTCAAACTGCCGGGGAATCTCCAGGATAAGATCAGCCTCTTCCCGTTCTAGCAGCTCCAAAGCCACTTCATAGCTACCGGGCAGGTCGACCAGCTGAAAATACCCGGAAGCGGGAATTTTATCGATAAGCCGGCGGGATATCGTACTATGGTCATGATCCACCACGGCGATCCTGATATTCTTTACTTCGTAATTGGCCGCAAGCGGAAGGATGATCAGCTGAACCACCGGCATGACAAAGATCAGGGGAAGCATTGCCTTATTTCGGAAGACCTGCAAAAACTCTTTTTTCAACAAATATCTGAGCGCCATATCCGGAATTATTGCAATCGAACAGAGAATTTTTTTAAGCTAAGGCCGATAAAGAACAAAGTCATCACCAGGAGGATCAGCGTCTCCTTCCATATGCTCAGCAATCCCAGACCTTTGATCATGATCGACCTGACAATGATGTAAAACCATTTGCTGGGAACGAGGTTAGAGATCAACTGCAGCGGCCAGGGCATGTTCTCGATGGGGAACATAAACCCGGAAAAAAGGATCGTAGGCAGCATCATCCCCATCAGGGAGATCAGCATGGCTACCTGTTGGGATGACGTTATGTTGGAGATCAGCAAGCCGAGGGAAAGAGCTGTTGTAATAAACAACGCCGACTCCGCAAGCAAAAGAAGAAGATTTCCCTTCACCGGCATATCAAGCATAAATACACTCAATAGCAGAATGACCACGAGATTGATGACCGACACTACAAAGTAGGGAATAACCTTGGCAATGATGACATAGACAGGTTTGAACGGTGACACCAGTAACACCTCCATCGTTCCGAGCTCCTTTTCCCTTACGATCGAGATCGAAGTCATCATCACACAGATAAGGAGCAGAACAAGCGCCATCACACCGGGTACAAAGTTATATGCGCCTTTCAGAGAAGGGTTATATAACATGCGCACATCCGTACCTATTTGCAGCGGAGGTGGCGTATTTATTTCTGAGGTTCGTTCTGAGACAATGATCGCCGAGAGATAATCCGTGATAAGGCTGGCAGCATTGGGATCAGAGGCATCCGTCAATATCTGGTATGGAGCCCGATCCGGTAATTTGTCCGGACTGCCGAATTCCGGGGACAAAATTAGCGCGGCGACAGCAGTATTAGCCCTGAAAGCCCGGACCACCTCTCGCGGATCATTTTTTATACCGGTCACATCAAAATAAATATTAGCATCGATCTTATCGATCAGCCGGTGGGACCATATATTCCGTGCTTGGTCGATAACTATGATCCTGCTGTTTTTTATTTCATTGGTGATGGCGAAGCCAAATAAAATGATCTGTACAACAGGCATTCCGAACAGCAGAAGCAGGGTCTTCCTGTCGCGGAACACGTGCTTGAACTCTTTTAATATAAATGCTCTGATCTGGTGCATGACTATTCCATTCTTTTGGCGCCACGTGCGAGGATATAGAATACTTCATCCATATCACGGGCATGCATATCCGATTTCAGTTCTTCGGGACTTCCCAGTGCGGCGATCTTCCCATCCACCATGATCGATACACGGTTGCAGTATTCAGCCTCGTCCATATAATGGGTCGTTACAAAAACCGAGGTGCCGGACTCTGCTACATCATAGATCATCTCCCAGAACTGCCGCCTCGTGATAGGATCCACACCACCGGTAGGCTCATCCAGAAAAATAATGGCAGGTCGATGCATAATGGCCACGGAAAATGCCAGCTTCTGCTTCCAGCCGAGCGGAAGGAAGGATACCTGTTTTCCGGCTTCTTTCTCCAGGCCGAGCCTGTGGATCAGCTCGCTGCCGGCTTTTTTAATCTCGCCGCGTTTCAGGCCATAGATCCCGCCATAGAACTCAATGTTCTCAGCAATGGTCAGGTCCTCGTACAGGGAGAACTTTTGTGACATATAGCCAATAATGCTTTTGATCTTTTCCGCTTCGCTGTACACATCATAACCGCCAACGACCGCAGCTCCCGAAGTAGGTCTGCTCAGCCCACACAACATCCGCATGGCCGTCGACTTACCGGCGCCATTGGCTCCGAGGAAGCCGAATATCTCGCCTCTTCTGACCTGAAAGGTAATATGATCTACCGCTGTAAAATCACCGAACCGCTTGACGAGATCTCTTGTCTCTATTATATTTTCCGTATTCATCCTGCCAGTATTTCGATAAAACAATCTTCAATCGAAGGATCAATTTTCTCCATCCGGATCTCCTCGTGCCCCTGCCGGGACAAAACCCCGGGTATAGAGGCAGCATCTTCCTCTCCTTCACTTCTCAATGTAAAATGAATGCTTGATCCGAAGGCCAGTGCCGTACGCACCACCGGGATCGTCTTCAGGTCGCGGAGCAGGCCGGTCATATTTCTGCTGCGGATAGCATACAGAGCGCGCGGGAAAGAAGCCATGACAGCTGCGGGCGTATTGATCCCGAGCAGGCGACCGTGCTGGATCAGACCGATCCGGTCACACAGGACGGCCTCATCCATATAGGGTGTGGAAACCAGTGTTGCAATGCCATAGCTTTTCAGCTTATCGAGCATTTCCCAGAATTCATTCCTGGAAACGGGATCGACTCCGGTGGTCGGCTCATCGAGCAGGAGAACTTCCGGCTTGTGGATCAGCGCACAGCAAAGCGCCAGCTTCTGCTTCATCCCTCCTGACAACTTACCCGCCCGCCTGTGCTTAAAAGGCTCAAGCAGGATATAGATGTCCCTGATGAGCTCGTAATTCTCTTCAATGGATGTATTAAAAACAGTAGCAAAAAAACGAAGGTTCTCTTCAACCGTAAGATCCTGGTAGAGAGAGAACCTGCCCGGCATATAGCCCAGCAGCGACCGGATCTTCCGATAGTCATTGACGCTATCGTAGCCCATCACAGTTGCCCTACCCGAGTCAGGAATCAACAGCGTCGCCAACATCCTGAAAATGCTGGTTTTCCCGGCGCCATCCGGCCCGATCAACCCAAAGATCTCTCCTGCCCCGACGGAAAATGAAACACCGTCAACCGCCCGGGGAGAGCCTTTGGCATAAGATTTGACCAGATTGTCGACAATGACCTTCATTTAATTTTCAGCATTCTGATGATGTAACCGCACTTCTCCCATCATGCCCAGCTTGATAGCCCCGTCATTCTTTACCCGGATCTTAACGGCATAGACCTGATTGGCCCTCTCTTCTTTGGTCAGAATGGTCTTTGGCGTAAATTCTGCCTGGGAGCTGATCCATTCGACCGTCCCCGGATATCTGTCTTTACCTGGTTCCAGATCGGAAATAATAACATCGACCTGCTGATCCAAACGCAGAGCTCCCAGCTGGCTTCCGGTAAAATAAGCGCGCAGGATCAGCCCGCTCAGATCCGCTATTTTGTACAATGGCTTGCCGGGGGCTGCTGTTTCATTTTTTTCGGCGTATTTGGTCAGCACTACGCCGTTGGCAGGATTGACAATTTTTGATCTCTTTATCTGATCCTCGATCTGCAGGATCTGGAAATACAGCGGCTGCACATCGGAACGCAGGGCGGCCGCCTGGGTCTTCAGAACAGAAACCTGGGCTGCTTCCTGCTGACGGATGACATTCAGCTGCTTCTGAGCTTCGGTGATCTGGGCGGTGATATCGTCGAGCTGCTTAGGCGTAGCGGCATCGGCCTTTACCAGGTTACCGATCCTGGTCTTCTCGTGATTGAGGTAATCCAGCCTGGTGGCTGCCACCTTGAGCTGTTCCCGGAAGACATCGGCCTGAGCAGGGATATCCGGTATCCTGCTGCCCGTAGCGCGGATCTGGGCCTGTAGCTGCTCTTTTTTGAGCTGCAATTGTGTGGTATCGATATATCCCAGCACCTGACCGGGCTGAAGCTGCAGACCTTCCTCGCAGTCAAGCTCCCGGATCACGCCCGACGCTTCGGCGGAAATAACGGTCTCTACAGCTTCGAAGCTTCCGGTGGCATCATATCTTTCCTTATTTTCGCGGCATGAAAAAAACACAGCGATCAGTAAAAGCGGCATGATAGATCTATTCATGATACGTTAATTTCCATTGATTAATAATTGAGTATGAATGGCTTGTAATTTCTGGATACCGTGCAGAGCCTTATTCTGCCGTGCAGCCTCTTCTGCGTTCAATTCGCGCAGATAATCGCTGCTGTTGATGACGCCGTTCTCCAGCTGAGCCAGGGCAGTCCTTTTAATATCTGATCTGAGGACAATGATCTCATCGTCCTGAGCGATCAGCTCGTTTAATTTTTCGACCTCGGTATTTTGCCGGACATTTTGCTGTTCCAGATGGAAAAGGAAAGATTCCTCCTGCAGCCTCAAAGCATTCCGGTCGAGAGCAACAAGGGACAGCTCTCTGCCTTTGGTGTAGAATCCGGTCAAAGGCACGGTCAGTCTTATTCCTCCGATATAATACGGATCGAGGTTATTGCTCAGAAAATTAAATGCAGGTCTTCCCACACCGGCCTGCACAAATGCGGAGAGCCTGGGCCTGTTCTTTATTTTAATAAGCTCTTCTTTAAACAGGGCCAGGTCCATCTGAGACCGGATAAGCTGTAGCTCGGGACGGGTAATGGCGGTGACCGCAAGCACCTCTTCCGGCCTGACAAAGGTGGCATGGTCCAGGTTTTCACCCGTCAGCACAGAAAGCAACCGGACAAGGTAGATCCTGTTAAAATTGATCTCTGTTTTTCTCTGGTCATTTTTCAGGCGTTCGGCTTTAAGGACACTGAGGGAAGAGCGCAGCGCAACGCCATGATCCACTGAGGCCTGCGCTTTCTGAATAGCGAGATCGAGATCGGACTGGGCGATGTCGATCACCGAAAGCTGCTCATCGCTCAGGATGATGCCAAAAAATGCCGCCAGGACATTTTCCTTTAATTTATATATTTCGACATCCAGCTGATCTTTAGCAGTTTCGGAGCTGAGCTTCTGCTGCTGTTTCTGAGCCTTGTTCAATCCACCATCATAGATATTCTGACTGACCTCAAAATAGGCTTTATACTGGTCTCTCGCCGGGACGTCAATCTCAGCATTGGGAATGGAGAACGGGAGCGTAATGACCCCGGACTGATAGGTGGCCTGGGCATAAAAACCGATCTGCGGTAACAGACCTTTGGAAATATTCGCCAGGTTCAGCTCTTCAGTTTCCTGAAGGATATCGTACTGACGGACCAGCGGATAATTGGCACGAGCTTTTTCATAGCAGAGATCAAGTGTCACCTGCTGAGCCATAATATTAAAGGAGAAAAGCCCGGAAAACACCACACAAATAATGCCGGTCGCGGATATCATCTTATTTTTCATGATCCGTAGAGTTATATGTATTTAAGATCACCCGGATCCATTGAGGGATAAGCTTCTTCCGTTGCTCCATCAATACCAGGAAATGTTCTCTGTCTATCAGCTTCATCGCGGTGATCGCCGGCATCGCTATAAACGGAAAAATGATCATCCCGCCACCGCTCAGGATAAACTGGATAGGCTCCACGCCAGGCAGGCGCTCCTGTATCTGCTTATAGATCGCCATATTGACGATGAGCGTCCTGTAGTCATTCTGCCCCAGCAGCTGACCGGCGTGCTTGCGCAATTCGCTGAACAGGAAGAGGGGCATCTCAGGGAAACGGATCAGCATGTCGAGATAATGCTGAACAAGCAGCTCAAGCTTGGTCTCAAGCGTAGTCGATTCGTCACTGACGATCGGGAAGACGGTACCAAAGAACTTCTGGACATTTTCCATCATAACCCTGCCAAACAGTTTCTCCTTGCTTCTGAAATAATAATTCAGAAGCGCCAGATTGATCCCTGCCTTTTCGGCAATGTCCCTGGTTCGCGTCGCATCGTATCCTTTCGCCATAAAAACCTCCCGGGCTGCATCGAGTATTTTCTGTTCAGCGCTCGTTTCCGTCATACAAATCATTGTTTACGGCGTAAAGTTAATACTTTAATCAATTGTTTTAATCAAATGATTAAAACAATTTTTCACTAAAATCAAAATGAGGATTAAATCGAATAGATGAACAGCAAGGAAGGATCAGATCTGAATCCGTCTAACGGAGGGTAAAGTAATAACCGGACACCTGATATGCCCGGGTCAAGTCAATCACAGAAGCCGGGGGATGATCTTACAGGTACAGTCTGACAGATCAGTAAAGATCAATCTTTATCACACGAATATCCTCACCTGTCAGACCCTGTAGTACTATTTCATTCTTCTTCCTGCCAAGCCTTACAGACTCTTTTTTCTGCCTGCCCAGCAAAGATACACGGCGGATGCTGAGCCCCGAAAAGCTGTGGATCATATAAGGCCTGTTATCTGCATGGAGGAAAAACACATACAGGGTCTTACCATCCTTCGAAGCGGTGAAGCGAAGATCGTCGCCCTCATGCCACACAGACCATTTTCTCGTGCCATACACGGCTTCACCATTGGTATGCAGCCATTTTCCAAGGCTGTCGAGCTTTTGGTAGGCAGCGTCGTGCCAACGTCCGTCAGGGCCGGGGCCGATATTGAGCAGGAGGTTTCCACCTTTACTGACCACGTCGACGAGGTTGAGGATCAGTTGTGATGCGGGCTTGTATACATCATCTTCAACATAGGACCAGCTTGTAGCCATCGGCATGCAGGTCTCCCAGGGGTAGTCCAGGCCTTCTTCAGGAATGTGATTTTCCGGTGTCAGGTAGTTCTGATAAATGCCCGGCACGGCACGGTCGACCACAATAAGGCCGGGCTGCCTGGCACGTGCCCTGCTGACGATCGAAGCCATATCGAGGTCCTGGCTCTGGGGATTGCGTATCCAGCGCGAACCTTCGTATTCTTCATACATCTCGTTCCTGATCTCTTCAGCCGATTTGGACCTCACCCAACCACCATCGAGCCAGAGGATATCGATCCTGCCGTAATTGGACATCAGCTCGTCGATCTGAGTCGATGTAAACTCCTTAAACTGCTGCCAGCGATCGGGATACTTGGCGATGCTGTAATTGCAGTTCCTGTCAGTAGGAGGAAATTTTTCCCACCAATAATAATCACAATGCCAGTCCGGCTTGGAAAAGTAGGTACCGGCCTTAAGCCCTTTCTTCCTGAAGGCATCCAGAATCCGTGCGGTAGCGTCCGCTTTGTCCTGCTTCGAATAAGGGCAGTCTGCCCCGGTGATCTTGTAACCGGTCGTCTTTGTGTCAAACATACAGAAGCCGTCATGATGTTTGGTAGTGAATATCACATATTTCATACCCGCATTCCTGGCAGCATCAGCCCATTTGTCCGGATCCAGACCGGACGGGTTAAAGGTCTTGGGCAGCTGCTCGTAAGCGGTCTTATATTCATAATAATTGTCTTTAAGCGGTCCCCGTCGTCCGCCCGTGGCCCAACTGAGATCTTCCGGGCAGATGCTCCAGCTTTCGACGACGCTCCACTGGCTGTATGGCCCCCAGTGCAGGAGCAGACCGAGCTTAAGATCCTGCCATTCTTCCAGCTTTCTCTGCACGAGGGTATCGGGATCACGAAAATATTGTTGCTGGGCGCCCGCTGCCAGACACAGGGAAACATTAATAACCGTTAAAAAGGACAGGGTGACGCCGGGTCCGGATCGTGGCATATTCAAGCTGACTTTTTTTTCAAAGATATATCACACTACTTCCCGAATGCTCATTAGTCGTGACAATTTTTTTCAGGATCCATAATATATGACCGGCAGATCCCGATCTTAGTCCGCTCTCACGCATGATACTTTCAAAGGTCAGGCATAGGCCTAACGGCAGGCGCTACTTCAAAACCCTATCTATTCCTTTCCTCTACCGCGTCAGATCGGCAGATAATTGTTTCTCCGATAATAGCTACATTTCAATATCTTGCATCCAAATAAAACGATCTGCCACGACATGTCCACTCCTATCGAATGCGATATCAACAAAACAGCCTCCGTCGAACGTCTTCTTAAAGTCCTGGCGGAAGGGCGCGATCAGCAATGGTATGATACCTTCTATGAAGACCTGAAGACAGCGAGCTTTGCATGCGGCCAACCTCAAACCTCGCATGGCCCCGACGGCTTCCCATATTTCGAGCTGCACCTGCCAAAACCCAACGAACCTTTTGAATCCTATTGCATCTCCAGTCTTGCGGACTTCCTGCTTGAAAACGGCCTGGGCGTAGCCATCAACCCGTCAGAAGGGCGTGCCGATTGGGTGCTGTCCTACGGAGATATCCTCAACCTGAAGCTCAACGGCCGGTTCTATACCATGCCGGAAAATGATCCCCTGCCCGAATACGAGGTCCTGTCGGAAGGCGAAAAGGTCATGATAGCCCAGCCTTCGGAGTCCTACCTTCCGTCGGTCA